>Ga0123355_10000298_pt1 | contig 63635 bp, 58 predicted proteins | sample TergutEmb28metaG_3_FD_89872 | JGI IMG/M metagenome (GOLD analysis project Ga0123355, IMG submission 89872) | Embiratermes neotenicus P1 segment gut microbial communities from Petit-Saut dam, French Guiana - Emb289 P1 | ecosystem: Host-associated > Arthropoda: Insects > Digestive system > Gut ...
AAAGTATTGGCATTGGTTTATCATTAGCTCAAAAAATCATTGAAAATGATAAAGGTTATATTAAAGTAAAATCTAAAATAGGTGAAGGAACCAAATTTATTATTCGTTATCTAAAATAAGCGTCACTTTACATAAGTGACGTTTTATTTAAAAAGAACATTGACTAACTCGGTCAATATATATATAATGAATTTAGAATAGAGGTATCATATGAAGCTAGATGAAGTTAAAAAAGAACGTATTATTAATGCATCATTAAAATTATTTGCAAGCTATGGCTATAAACATACTTCAACCGATCTTATTACTAAAGAAGCTGAGATATCTAAAGGATTATTATTTCATTATTTTGGAACTAAAAAGAATTTATATTTTTATCTTTATGATTATGCTTTAAATTTTATCTTATCTGAAGTTAGTAAAAATGATTATCAAGAGCTAACTGATTTTTTTGAAATAATCCTCACTGGTATTAAACTAAAATGGAATGTTATGAAAAAATATCCTTATATTTATGAATTTTTGCTTTCAGCCATTAAAGAAAAAGATGAAGAAATTCAAAAATATGTTAATTCTAAACATAATATTGCCTCTGATGATAGTTGGGAAAGCATTTTGTCTAGAGTAGATAAAACTAAATTTAAAAATGCCGATGATATTAACAAAATTGTCAGTCTCATTAGAAACTACGGTAACGGTCTAATGAAAGAATTTATTAGAATTAACGATATTAAAGCAAAGGATATTGAAAAAAATACCAAAGAGTTTACTGAAATAATCTTAATGTTAAAAACTAATTTTTATAAAGAAGAATATTTATAATTATGGAGGTTTGATAGAATGGAGACAATAAGACAATCAAAACTGATTGTAAATATGAACAATATTAAACATAACATTAATCAGTTACAAAAATATGTTGGCCCGAAAGTAGAGATAATGCCGGTGATTAAAGCTAGAAGTTATGGTACTGGAATTGGTTCAATGCCCGAATTCTTTGATGATTTAGGGATTAAAATATTAGCGGTTGCTGTAGTTGACGAAGGAATTGCTCTTAGAAGTAGGGATTATAGTGGTGAAGTATTTATTTTAAACCAACCCCTAAATGATGAAATAGAAATGATTCTAAAATTTAACCTAACAGTTAATATTTGTGAATATCATTTTATTGAATTATTAAACAAAGCCGCTTTGAAACAAAATAAAAAAGTAAAGGTCCACTTAGAAATTGATACAGGCATGGGACGAACTGGAATAAAGCCAGACGAAATAGAGAAATATATTAAGTTATTAAAAAATTCAGCCAGTATTAAGGTTGAAGGAATATGTACACATTTTTCAAGTAGCGATAGTAATCCATTATATACTAAAAAACAAATTGATATTTTTAATCAAATGGTAAATATTTTTAAAAAATCTTTTAAATTAAAATATATTCATGCTTGTAATAGTGCAGGGATTATTAACTTTAAAGAAGCTCATTACAATTTAGTAAGACCAGGAATTGCACTGTATGGTCATTTACCTGTCGAAAATCTTCAAGAAAAAATTAAATTATTACCAGCCACTAAACTAGAAACCAAGATATCACATATTCATGATATTAAAGAGGGCGAGTCGGTTAGTTATAATCGATCATATATTGCTAAAAGGTCAACTAAAGTGGCAGTTATTCCTCTTGGCTATGCAGACGGAATTATGCGTTCATACTCTGGAAAGGTAGTTATTAAAGGAGAATTAGCTGCAATTATTGGAATCATTAATATGGATTCTTTCATGGTTGATATCACAGATATAAAAAGTGTAGAAGTCGGAGATTATGTTTATCTTTGGGATAATGAAAATATTACTTTAGAAGATGTTGCTAAAGGTTGTCAGACTATTTCATATGAAATACTTTCAAGATTAGCGCCAAGGATTGTTAAAGAATTTATTAATAATTAGAAAGAAAGAGGAGAAAAATTATGTCAAAAACCATTGTGGAAGTGAAAAATTTAACCAAAAAGTTCGGTGAGTTTACAGCTTTAAAAAATGTTAATTTAGAATTGAAAGAAGGAGAAATTTATGGTTTTATTGGACCTAACGGTGCTGGTAAAACAACAACAATTAGAGTTTTATTAGGAATTCTACAAGCCACTGAGGGCACAGCAAAAATCTTTGGTTTAGATACTTGGGAAGAAGCAGTAGAAATCCATCATAGAATCTCTTATGTACCAGGAGATGTTAACCTATGGGATAATCTAACCGGTGGTGAAGTTATTGATTTATTTATTACTCTACAAGGAACTAATAATAAGAAGCGTAAAGAAGAATTAATAAAAAAATTTGATTTTGATCCAACCAAAAAGTGTCGTACCTATTCAAAAGGAAATCGTCAAAAAGTTGCTTTAATTGCTGCTTTTGCATCAGATGCTGATTTTTATATTTTGGATGAACCAACTAGTGGATTAGATCCTTTAATGGAAAGAGTATATCGTGATTGTGTTTTAGAGCTTAAAGCACAAGGAAAAACAGTTCTTTTATCAAGTCATATTTTGACTGAAGTCGAAGAACTTTGTGACAAGATTAGTATTATTCGTAGTGGGGAAATTATTGAAACAGGAACGTTAAAAGATCTTCGTCATTTGATGAGAACTAATATTAGAGTACATACTAAACAAGAACTAAAAGAATTAAATAAACAAAAAGGAGTTCATGATTTAGAAAAAGAAGCAGAGGAATATACATTCAAAGTTGATAACGAATATCTAGGTGATATTATTAATTTTTTAGGTAGACATGAAATAACGCATCTTTTATGCACACCACCTTCACTAGAAGAATTATTTATGACTCACTATAAACAAGAAGGTGGGCATCGATGAGGGCTAAATTTAATAATACGATTAATTATGCAAAATTTATTTTTAAAAGAGAAATATTTAGTAGTGTTATATGGCTATTTATTATCCTTAGCTTAACAGTTGTTGTAGCTTTTGCTTTTAGTAACATGTTTGGTGGTTCAAGAGATGATATGATTGGAATGGCTGAGACAATGAAGAATCCAGCTATGGTTGCTATGGTTGGACCGGTTTATGGTATTGATAATGAATGTATTCAAGAATGTCATAATATATTTCCTGATGAAATATATCAGATTTGTCCAGGGGATGAATTGGCAGTAGCTCTAGGATTAGAATTGGATATTTGTATCAATCCTCAGTTTCTAGAGTGCCGAATTCCTTGTTATGATGAATATAATGATAGTGTTATGTATGCTCAGATGATGTTAGTATTTATTGTTATTACTGTGGCAATTATGAATATCTTCTTAGTTGTAAATCATACCAGAAAAGATGAAGAAAATGGTCGTATTGAATTAATTAGATCATTACCAGTAGGAAGATTGTCAAATCTTAAAGCGACCATGATAATTGCCTTAATTGTTAATTTGACTTTAACAGTTATTATTACTTTTGGTTTATATTTAACTGGGATGGATGGTATGAGCTTATCTGGTTCATTTCTTTATGGATCATCTTTAGGAGTAAGTGGCTTATTATTTGCTAGTATTGCAGCGCTCTTTGCCCAAGTAGCATCAACTTCAAGAGGAGCTTTATCTTATTCATTTATTACTCTAGGAGTTTTATATCTCCTAAGAGGTGTTGGCGATGTTAGTTTAGAGTTACTATCATATATATCACCTTTAGGTTTAATTTTAAGAACTGAAATTTTTTATACTGATAATTGGTATCCGATTTGGATTGTTTTAGGACTAGCGATTATTATTGCTATTATTGCTTTTTATTTAAATCACAAAAGAGATTTAGGAGCGGGATTAATTCCTGCTAAACCAGGAAAAAAAGAAGCTGGAAACTTATTGAAAAGTCCGATGGGTTTAACTTTAACAATTCTAAAAGCAACAATAATTGGTTGGGCAATTACCATCTTTATAGCGGGGGCATCATATGGATCAATATATGGTGACATTGAAACTTTCATTGGTGATAATGAAATGCTTCAGCAAGTGTTCTTAAACAATATGGATTTTACCTTTGCTGAGCAAATGACGGTTACTTTAATGGTTATTTCAGCTGTTTTAGTAACTATTCCTGTTCTAATATGTCTTCTTAGGTTACGAACTGAAGAAAATAAAGGACGTTTAGAGCAAATCTATGCTAAACCAGTCGCAAAAAAGAAAATGTTAATCAATCATATTATTGTGGCGATTGCTTGTAGTATTGATTTCGTTCTATTATTTGGCTTTGGCCTATGGATAGCAGCAGCAACAGTTATGGCTGAACCAATTAGCTTAGGAACCGTTCTCATATCAGGGATTGTCTATTTACCAGCAATATGGGTGATGATTGGTTTAGGAACACTACTCATTGCATATTTACCGAGATGGAGTGGATTAATCTGGGGGTTCTTAGGTTTTAGTTTCTTTATTGTTTACATTGGCAATATGTTAAACTTGCCTGAGTGGTTGAATTACTTAATTCCGTTTAGTCTGATTCCGATGGTTCCCGTTGAACCAATAAATTGGTTCCCATTAATTATTTTAACTATTATCGCATTATTAATGATGATAATTGGGGTTAATAAATATAATAAAAGAGATTTATTAAATAATTAAAGCATCTTTAAAGATGCTTTTTATATGACTAACTAATCAGTCTATCTCACACTCAATAGTTTTTAATTCATCATCTTCATCTATATAATTGCAGATACATAAATTATTTTCACATTCGCAACCAAAAGCAGCTGCACAAGGATTCTGAGGAACACACGTTGGTTTTATGTTTGGATATATAGAGAAGAGATATAGCAAAAAAAAGAGAGCGATTATCACTTGGAAAAAAATAAATCTTTTTAATGAATTGATATCTTGCATAAACAGCTCTCCATTACTATTAAAAAGTATATCATCTAATTAGCTTAGATGTAAATGTAATGTCGTTAACTTTGAATAAGGATGCATATTTATGGTAAAATAGAACTATAAAATAGGGCATAAACTAGGAGGCTGATTAATGAAAAAATTATGGCATAATTTAGAACTTGCAGAGATCTTTAAACAAGTTGAAGGAACTGATAAGGGTTTAAATAGTGAAGAAGTTTTAAAAAGACAGGCTAAATACGGGCTGAATGAATTTGAAGAAGAGAAAAAAGAAACTCTTTTGCAAAAGATTTTACATCACCTGAAAGAAATACCGACAATTGTCTTGATGATTGCAGCTGCAATTGCAACTGTGGCAGCCGTTTTAAATCAACAATCTGATTATGGTGCGACTTTTGCTGATTGGGCAAAAGTTGTTGTTATTCTTTCGATTGTTGTGATTAATGTAGTTTTAGGCCTTTATCAAGAAAGTAAATCTGAAAAAGCTTTAGAAGCTTTAAAGAAAATGAATACTTTTAAAACAACGGTTATTCGAGATGGAACTAAACAAGTTATTGAAGCTAATCAATTAGTTCCGGGGGATTTAATAGAATTAGCAGCTGGTGATGTTATTACAGCCGATGCTAGATTAATTGACTCAAGTAGCTTACAAGTGGAAGAAGCAGCTTTAACTGGTGAAAGTGTTCCAGTTGAGAAAGATTCTAGTATTGTGATTGAACTAACTGATAACGAAGTACCCCTTGGTGATCGATTAAATATGGTCTATTCCGGATGTTTAGTAACTGGTGGTCGTGCGATGGCAATTGTTGTAGCAACCGCTATGGAAACCGAAATGGGTAAGATTGCTCAGCTTTTAAATACAACCAAGAAGCTAATGACGCCATTACAGATAAAACTTCAACAGTTAGCTAAGCGAATTTCAGTTGTGGCTCTAATTAGTGGTATTCTAATGTTTTTAGTTGGTTTCTTTATTTGGGGTAATGCCGCCATTGATATGTTATTGTTAGCAGTTGCCCTTGGTGTTGCTGCAGTACCAGAAACCTTGCCAATTATTGTAACAATGATTCTTTCTTATGGAGTCTTTAATATGGTATCGAAAAATACCATAACTCGTAAAATACCCGCTGTAGAAACAGTTGGGAACACATCGGTTATTTGTTCCGATAAAACCGGGACTCTAACAATGAATAAAATGCGTATTCAAAAACTCTGGCATGCAAAGAAAGAACCAGTTTCTGCTAATACTGAATTTCATAAAAATGAAACATATATGTTAGAATTATTAACTGCTTGTTCAAATGCAACAATTGAGATACATGACGGTGATGAAAGAGTAATTGGGGACCCTACTGAAATTGCTATAATTCGTCTATTACACGATAAAAAAATGACACGTGAGAGTGTTGAAAAAGTCTTTCCGCGTGTTCATGAGATACCTTTCGATTCGGATCGTAAACTGATGACAACAGTTCATCAAGATGGTGATAAATATATCATTGTTACGAAAGGGGCTTTTGATCGCTTACCAGTAAATTGGCAGTCAGAAGAACAAAAAAATGCCACTAGAGTTCATGATTCTTTCGCTGAACAAGCCTTGCGAGTTATTGCAATTGGTTATAAAGTTTATGATAAATTACCAAAAGAACTTAATGAAGAGATTTTAGAAAAAGATCTAACATTTTTAGGAATGGTTGGGATGATAGATCCGCCCCGTCCTGAGAGTAAAGAGGCGGTAGCTCAAGCCAAAAAAGCTGGTATTAAAACCGTGATGATTACGGGGGATCATGTTGAGACTGCGAAAGCAATTGCTAAAGAAATAGGTATTATGGAATTAGGAGATGCAGCAGTAACCGGTTCTGAACTAGCAATGATGAGTGATGAACAATTACATCAGCGAGTGCGAAACATTTCAGTTTATGCTCGTGTGAGTCCAGAAGATAAGATTCGCATTGTTCAAGCTTGGTTAAAACATGGGGAAGTTATTGCTATGACCGGCGATGGAGTTAATGATGCTCCGGCTCTTAAAGCCGCAGATGTTGGTTTAGCCATGGGAATTACTGGGACTGAGGTGTCAAAAAATGCTGCTGATATGGTTATTACAGACGATAACTTTGCAACAATTATTGATGCCATTTCAGTAGGTCGAACTTCATTTGATAATATTCGTAAAACAATTCAATTTCTTTTAGGCGTAAACTTTGCCGAGATATTTGTTTTATTGTTTGGTATGTTAGTCATTGGTGTATCGCCGATAACAGCCTTACAAATCCTAATTATTAACGTTGTGTATGATGGGATTCCTGGTTTCTTTTTAGCTTTTGAAGAGCCTGAACCTGGTGTTATGAAACGTAAACCAATTCGAAAAGGTAGTAGTGTCTTTGCGGGTGGTGTTGGTTTCTTTATCTTTGCTCGTGCTGTAACATTTTCGATTTTAACCATGTCAGCCTTCTTTATTGGTGCTTATTTGTTACCATATACAGCTGGTTATGGAGTTTGGGATGGAACATGGGCAGGATTACAATATGGAGATTTTGCGGTGGGTATTACAATGGCCTTTATGACCTTAAGTTGGGCATCAACGATTGATATTTTCAATACCAGAACTCAACAATCAATTTTTAAAACCGGAATATTTTCTAATAAAGGAGTTTTATTCAGCGTTATCGGGGCATTAATATTCTCGCTCTTTGTTGCTTTATGGGCGCCATTGGCCAAAATATTCAATGTAGTTCCGGTAAGTCTTACTCACTGGTTAATTATTGGATTACTAGCTTCTTTACAAATTGTTTTTGTAGAAATTATTAAATATGTTCGTCGTAAGAATGAAGTGGAAGCATAAAATTAAAAACACCTGATAAAAGGTGTTTTTAATTGCAGTAATTCATTAAACATGTTATCTTGATATTAGAAAAGAGGATTTTAAATGAGAAAGTATTTTATTACCACATTATTTATTACTTTAATTTCACTTGCCCTTGCTAGTTACTATATTGTTATTGTTAACGAACCAATACCAGCTAATTGGGATATTTATGGAAATGTTAGGTCTTATGCCTCACCAATGATTCTTTTGATTTATCCGGGAATTATTTTTGCAATAAGTATCTTACTTCTAGTTTTACCAAAGATTGACCCAAAAGGTAAAAATATTAAAGGGTCCTCAGCTTTAAAAGCTTTAATGATAACATTGCCCTTATTTATGCTAGCTATTCAAATTTTAAATGTTATGGCGATTAATAATGCTACAGTTTTTAGTGATTTGCGAATTGTTTCTGTTTTAGTCGGTGTATTGTTAATTGTTATTGGCTATTACACACCAAATATTAAGCCGAACTATATGTTTGGAATTAGAACCCCGTGGACTTTGCATAACGAAAATGTTTGGATTAAAACTCACCAAGAATCAGGTAAATGGTTTGTAGCATCTGGGCTCTTATTCTTTGTTTGTGCCTTTTTAACATCACCATGGAACTTTTGGATACCGATGGTAGTTATGATGATTGTTGTCTTTGGGACATTAATTTATTCTTATATTTTATTTCAAAGAGAAAAAAATAAAAAGTAACTAATATTAGTTACTTTTTTAATAGAAGATTCGAACTTTTTTTAGTGGTTTAAAAACACCGATAAGAATTGTTAAGACGCCAAAGCCCCAAAGGTGATAAGTTGTAAATGAAGTATCTGGATTAGGAATGTCTACCGGTTCTGATGGTAATCCATCGCCTGGGCTGTCACCAGGAGAAGTGTTATTTCCTGGGTTATCTCGATCATTAGGATCCGGTTGATTATTATTACCTGGTGGTGGATTAGGGATTGTTTGACGCTCAGTAGCAGTAAAGACGCGAATTGAATTAACAAAATCAAAATCAGATGTATCTTCCCAAGGTTCGTCACCATCAGTAATAAATGAGATTCCTGGTCTAACATGGATATTTTGGAAGAAAGTTCCAGGAATTGGCGTTGCTGCTGATAAAATCATAAAACCTGGATTAGGATTTTGAAATCTAACAACAATTGAGAAAGCTCCAGATGGGACAGGGACATTATTAATCGAAACAGATGTATAACCAGCATGAGTAACAGTTCCAGTAGCTAAGACCTCTCCTCGGAAATTATTAATATTGTCATTTGGAACGAGCATTACACTATAGTTAAGTCCAATTTGTGGAGAACCAAAGGTAATACGCTCAATTCTTTCATTAGGTCCTGATTGATTTTGAAAAATCGAGGCTTTATAAACAACATTGCTATTACTGCCAAGTGTTGCATTCCAACCTAAGTCATCATGAAAATAAACAGTATCATGAGACTCATTAGCGATATTAAAGAAGCCAGCTAAATATGTACAAATATTAATGTCATAATACGAAACATAATGGAAACCATGATCACCAATAATATGTGAGACTTGATTGCCATTCATTGCAACCTCTCCCCAAGAGTTTTTTACACGCCAAGCACCATCACCTGGTGGTTGAGTAGTAAATGAACTACGAGGAATATTATCGTCCCAACCAACGATTGTTACAGTATGATTAATATTTTGATTAGCTGTAACTGTGTTTCCTAAAACATTAGTAAAAGCAGCTCCATCATAAAAGAAGAATGGTCCGTTATTGTGTCGATCAACTAAACGTTGATTATTAACAGAAGCACCCATTGCAAAGTCTGGTTTAAAAATCGAAGCCCCAATAGCACCATGTTCAGTTAGATATTGTTTGATAGCGGTTCTAGCATTTGCGTCACACGCTCCTTGTTCATTAAAGATATAAGCAACATCACCAACATTAAAAGCAGCAGTTGCTGATTCAATCATATTTTGGTTAACAGAACCACCATTAATAATATTCATTAAAGTATTTCCAGAAGAATTGGAAGGTTCAGTAATTGGTCCCCATTGATTTAAAAGATATGCTGATGCAATATGGAAATTGCCACCAGTATCAAAAGCACGTTGAAAATTTCGTCTGCTTGGAGTGAACAAAGAGTTTTGAGTAGATAGTTCTAAATGGGCTGCGTTTAAGTGTGTAACTTGGCCACGAGTTACCCTCAAATTAGATTCGATAACATCCATCGTTGTAAAAGCCCAACAAGCTCCTGACTGCCTTTGATCTCTTACTGGAGGAATATGGTTATTTGCTAAACGAAAAAAGGGTTGACGATAAGCAGTGCTAGTATTAGATAAAGAAAAGCTTGCATGCTCAACCGTTTGAGTGCACATTGGTGGCATGATGGTACGGCGTTGCCTGCGAGGACTTAAAGCCATCCACTCCTTAAATTCATCGGTATGTTCACACTCTCTAATATCAACTGAGGCATAAACATTAACATTAAGGATTAAAATAATCAAAGTAAATAAAGTAATAACTCGTTTCACACTACCATCTCAATTCTATAATACAAGTATATAACGAAGTAATTATAACGTCAATCGAAGCGTTAATTCGTTTGTAAAAAGGTGTAAATAAAAAAGTAGGCGATTAAATCATCTACTTTTATCTTAATTCATTTTCATAATAAGTTTTGAGAATATAAAAAGCAGTATCAATTTTAGCTTTTTGCTCATCGTTAAGCGATAAGTAAATAGAGTTATCTTTACCTAAGCGATCTATCTCTCCGAAAAATTCAGCTTTAGTTTTTTTGACAATTGGCGTTGAATCATTCCTTCTCAATAATGCATCATATCCGTGACCTTGAGTTTTGAAAGGAGATAATTCAGATCTAAAGATTTCTTTAATCGCCATTTTTGTTTCATATAAATACAGTCTTAAACCATTAATGTATTTTTTATGGATTTCAGCTTTAGCCTCATCACTAAGTGCTTCCGCCATCTCTTGTTCATAAGTAGCTCTTTCTTTAGCTAGCTCATGCAACGGTTTGTTTATCATATCTATCACCTAATTATGAGTATAACACATGTCAATAAATCATAGCAAACTATAAAAAAGCTGCATAATATGTTATAATGAATAAGCTGAGGTGTGTAGGACATGGATTTTAATCAGATTGCTAATGATATTATCAACCATGAGAAATATCAAAAACTAGCATATGAAGACCATCATGGTTTAAGTAGATATGAACATTCAATAAGAGTAGCTAAAACTACTTATAAAATAACTAAAGCTTTAGGACTTGATTATAAGTCAGCAACTAGAGCAGCCTTATTACATGATTTTTATACTAATGATGATTTAAGCAAAAAAAACAAATTCGAAAAATTACGCACTCATCCAAAAATGGCTTTAGAAAATGCCCGTAATTATTTTGAAATAAATGATTTAGAAGCAAATGCGATTAAGACACATATGTTTCCCTTAACATTTAATTTACCATCTTCAAAAGAGTCTGTAATTGTGAACATGGCAGATAATATAGTAGCGGCTTATGAATGCAGTAGATACAAGCTTCAATCGGTTCTAACCCTATGGATATTGTTTATTTTTAACGTTATTACTTATCGGTAAACAAGACTTGTCAAACGAACATGTCAAACAAATAAAAAAAATTATCAGGAAAATATTTTCCTGTTTTTTTGTTCACTAATTTTTTAGAGTAGATAGACAAAGGGATAAATAAAAAACGTTTTGTTTTTTTATGAGTTTTTTTGCGAAAATAACTTAATTTAATATGTAAAATTTATAAAAAACAGCAAAAAAAACATTGCTTAAAAACAGAAGCTTTGCTAAACTTATCTTAAGCATACGAGTTGTGCTAATGGGTAGGAAATGTTAAATGAAAAAAGATGTATTTGAAGAACTTGTTGTCGTTAAACGAAGCGGCCAACGAGTTAATTTTAACAACTATAAAATTGCAGTTGCAATTAAACATGCTTTTGATGAAGTTTATCATGAATATGATGAAAAAAAGGTTTATGTCGTCTATGAAGATGTTTTAGAACAAATTGAAAGCAGTTATGAAGAGCGGAAAACAATTAATGTTGAAGATATTCAAGATATTATTGAAACTAAATTAAAAGAAAATAAGTTTAATGATGTTCATGAAGCTTTTCATGCATATCGTGAGAAACGCGCCTTATCAAGAAAAGTTTTTACCCAAAAAGCTCAACATAAATTCGTGAAAGCAATGGAACGCATTGCTTCAGACAATTCTTTAAAAGAAGACAATAACTTAAAGCCAAATGAAATTCTTCTAAAATATGGAAGAACAGTTGCTAATGAATTTAATAAATCTTATATTATTGATATGAAATATCTAAGAGCTCATGAAGAGGGGAATATTTTTATCGGTGATATGGAAGATTTTCCATTAGGTATTGTCTCTGATGTTCATTTAGATTTAAAAACATTTTTAGAAGAAACAAACTCTATTAATGCTTTAACTAGTTTAATATTAAGTGTTAATAATGAAGTTAAAGGTGAAATTAACTTACCAAAAATAGATTATCTATTAGAGACTTGGTTAGTTAGACAATATCATTACTATTATAAAGAAAATATTCAAAACTATACTAAATTAATGGGTTTTGATAAATATCTTAATCTAAAGAAAATTAATGAAATTATTGAAAGAGAAAAAGAAATTGTTGATAAGAAGTATGACTTAGAGCAGTTTTCTTATACTGATCAAGTTGATCGAGCTTTCCATTTTGCTTATATTGATTGTATGAATAAAATTAGTGATATTTTAAGTTGGAAAATTCATAAATTATTGACTAATCTAAATGCTAATCAAAAACCAAGGCGCCGCATTAGTATTAGCTTTGGAACTAATAACTCATTAGCAGGAAATTTAATAAATAATGCTTTGTTAGATGTCTTAGAAACACTTAAACCATTAAAAAAACTAAAGTTAATCTTTAAAGTAAAAAAAACACTGCCTAATAGTTACTTAGAACGTGTTTCAGAACTAATAGTTAGTGGGCATGATATTGCCGTATCATTTATTGATAGTAGCTTTAATAAAGGCGAAAACGAAGTTGAGTATTTTGCTAATGCTGTGCGTATTTATGAAAATTTTAACGGGGAGCAAGCTTCAAGTGGTCGGATGATTATTGGAGAAACCTCGGTTAATATGAGTCGCTTAGGATTAAAGTACCGAAATAAACCAAAAACAGAGTTTTATAAAGAACTAGATGAAATATTAGAACTAGTTAAAAATGAATTATTATTAACCTTTGAAATGATCGGAAATAAAACAAAAGATAATTATCAGATTTTATTCCATAATAATATTTTGGATGATGAAAAGTTAGAAAATTCCGGAAAGATTCGTAAAGTTATTAAAAATGGTAATCTCAATATTGGGGTTGTTGGTCTTAAAGAATGTGTGATGGCCTTGGAATCTAATAATGGTAAACAGCAAGCCTTAATTCTTGAAATATTAACTTATCTAAATAAAAAATGTCAAGAATTTATCAATGAAACAAAATTGAATTTTGCCTTAACTGAGCCTTTTGATAAAAAAGTGCGTAAAGAGTTAATTGCATTAGATAAAGCAATTTACGGTGAAATTAAAAACATTACAAATAAAAGTCATTATGAACTAGTTAGCGACCTAGCAAGTTTAAAAGATGATTTTAATAATCAAGCAAAAATTCAAAAATTATTTAATGGCGGAAGTATGTTAAGAATTACTTTGCCAAAAAATATTACAAGTAAAAAACTAAGTAAAACTATTACAGAATTAATAGTTGCCGATATTGGTTTTATCAGATTCGAACATAGGGAGGATGTTGAACATGTATAAAGTAAAAAAAAGAAATGGAAAAATTGAAAATTTTAATGGGGATAAAATAGTATTAGCTATCAAAAAAGGTTTTGATAGTGTTCTAGAAGAAGTAGAAGCAGCAGATGTTAATCGAGTTTATTTAGCAGTAGTTGAAGAAATTGAAGGAACATATAAAGTTGAAGATAGTATCAAAATTGAAGAAATTCAAAACTTAATCGAGAAAAAATTACAAGAGTTGGGTTACGAAGATATCTATAATTCTTTTGCTGAGTATCGTGAACGTCGTCGTGTATCGAGAGAAATCTTTGAAAAAAGACAACATAAATTTGCTAAAGCATTAGAAGAATTGAGTTTAAAAGAAGCCGAAGAGTCAGATAGTAAAAGAGAAAATGGTAACGTTGATGGTAATACTGCCATGGGAACAATGCTTCAATATGGATCAACCGTTTCAAAAGAATTTGCTAAATCATATCTAATTAAGAAAGAATACTCAGATGCACATGATAGTGGAGCAATTCATATTCATGATATGGACTTCTTACCAATGGGAACAACAACTTGTTGCCAAATAGATTTATTTGATTTGTTTAAAAATGGTTTTTCAACTGGTCATGGATTTTTAAGAGAACCAGGCAGTATTATGAGTTACGCTTCATTAGCAGCCATTGCAATTCAATCAAATCAAAATGATCAACATGGTGGACAAAGTATTCCGGCATTAGATTATTTCTTAGCGCCTGGAGTTATTAAAACTTTTAAAAAAGAATTAAAGTCGTTAATTCATGATATGTTAGAACTTGGAGGATATTTAAACTTTATTAATTTCTTAAAAATCGAGAAAGAAATAGCAGAGATTGAAACCATCGATGTTGATATTTCTGTATTAGATAAACATGCTAAAGATTCAGCGCCAGTTCTAAGATTATTTAGATTTGCTAAAGAAAAAGCGACTGAAAGAACTGAAAAAGCAACTCATCAAGCAATGGAAGCATTTATTCACAATTTAAATACAATGCATTCAAGAGCGGGAGCACAGGTACCTTTTTCGTCAATTAACTTGGGGACAGATACTTCTTCAGAAGGAAGAATGATTACAAGAAACTATTTAAAAGCAACTGGAGAAGGATTAGGTAAAGGAGAAACCCCAATTTTCCCGATTTCAGTTTTCAAAGTTAAAGAAGGGATTAACTATAATCCAAAAGATCCGAACTATGACTTATTTCAACAAGCGATGGAAGTATCTGCAAAAAGATTATTCCCGAACTTCTCATTTCTAGATGCGCCTTTTAACTTAAAAACATATAAAAAAGGTGATTATCGTACTGAAGTTGGTTATATGGGTTGCCGAACTAGGGTTTTAGCAAATGTTGTTAATGAAGAAAAAGCAATAACTCCTGGTCGAGGAAATTTATCTTTTACTTCAATTAATTTAGTACGTATTGGTCTTAAACATGGTTTAATTAATAATGAAAAAGCAAATATGAAAGCTTTCTATCAAGAATTAGATGAAATGATGGAATTAGTTAAAAATCAACAATTAGAAAGATTTAAATATCAAGCTCGTAAAAAAGTTAAAAATTTCCCATTCTTAATGGGTCAAGGCGTTTGGATTGATTCAGCTAAATTAAAACCAAATGATAAACTGAAAAGAGTTTTAGTTCATGGAACCCTCTCAATTGGTTTTATTGGTTTAGCAGAAACATTAAAATCGTTAATTGGTCAGCATCATGGTGAAAGTGAAGAGGCTCAAAAATTAGGTTTAGAAATCATTAAACATATGCGTAAAAATTGTGATAATTTTGCAAAAGAACATAATATGAATTTCACTCTGTTAGCAACGCCAGCGGAAGGATTATCAGGAAGGTTTACTAATATTGATAAATCACTTTATGGAACTCTTCCAGGAATTACTGATCGTGAATATTACACTAACTCATTCCATGTTCCGGTTCATTATAAAATTTCTATTGAAAAGAAAGTTAAATTAGAAGCACCTTATCATGCTTTCACAAATGCGGGACATATTAGTTATGTTGAACTTGAAGGCGATCCTTCAGACAATATTAAGAGTTTTGAAAAAATCATTCGCTTAATGAAAGAAAGCGGAATTGGCTATGGAGCGGTTAATCATCCAGTAGATCGAGATCCATTATGTGGATTCACTGGTGTTATTGGTGATCAATGCCCAAGTTGTGGTCGAAGTGAGAAAGATGGAGTACCATTTGATCGCATTAGAAGAATTACTGGATACTTAGTTGGAACAGTTGATAGATTCAATAATGGAAAGAGGGCTGAAGAACGTGATCGAGTTAAACACAAATAAAGTACGATTATCACTACCTCCTCAATCGGATTCAATTGTTGATGGTGAAGGCCTAAGAACGGTTATTTGGTTCCAAGGATGCCCTCATAATTGTCTTGGATGCCATAATAAGGACACCCAAAACTTTAAAGGTGGAAAAGTAGTACCAATTGAAGAAATGATTAGTTTATTAGCAAATCTTGATTTTCAAGATGGGTTGACCTTTTCGGGTGGTGAGCCTTTTGCTCAACCAGAAGCATTAGCAGTTCTTGCTAGAGAAGCAAAAAGATTAAATCTTAATGTTTGGTCATATACTGGTTATACCTATGAAGAGTTAATTGTTCTAAGTAAGCAAAACGCTTATATCCTAGAAGCATTAAAAAATATTGATGTTTTAGTAGATGGAAGATTTAAACTAGAAGAAAAAAGTCTAAATGTTAAATTTAGAGGTTCTAAAAATCAAAGAATTATTAATGTTCCGAAAAGTTTGAAGCAAGGAAGAGCAGTACTAGTTCAAAAATATCGAAAAGAAAAAGAAATAACTGTTGCTTACCAAGAACAATTTGTTTAAAATAAAAAAAGAGTAACATGCTCTTTTTGTCCTCTTAGTTAAATGGATATAACAAGCCCCTCCTAAGGGCTAATTATAGGTTCGATTCCTATAGGGGACACCATTTTTATTAAAAATATTAGAAAATACTGCATAAAATCAGGTATAAAGATATCTGATTTTTAAATGCTAAAAAATAGTAAAACTTTCTTTTTTGATTTCATTTATGATAATATTATAAATGAGGAGTAACAAACATGAGGAAACCATTTTTATATAGTGTACTTATTCCAATCGCGTGTGCTTGGTTTAAGTTAAAACATAAGCCAATATATATCAATAAAGAAGCCATTCCTAAAAAGGGAAGAGTGATCTTAGCTGGTACCCACAAAAGTAAGAGTGACCCTTTAATAATTGGTTCCTCAACTAAAAGATGCGTTAGAGGGTTAGCAAAAGCTGAATTATTTAAAAATCCTTTTGGAAGATTTTTGTTTAAAGGGTTAGGAGCAATCCCTGTTTATCGTGATGCTGAAGACCGCTCTTCAGTGATTCCAGCATGCACTGAGTTACTGGAAAAAGAAGAATTAATTGGTATTATGCCAGAAGGAACGATTAATCGTACTGATAATAAGATAATGCCTTTTAAAACGGGCGTTATTAGAATTGCTTTAGAAGCAAATGCACCGATTGTTCCATTTGCTATCATCGGTAAAGTTGACGAGAAATATAAATCATTTGTCGGGAAGGGAATTAAAATTATTTTTGGAGACCCTTATCACCCTAAAACCAAAAATGTTGAAAAAGAGATAAAAGTTTTAGAACAGAAAGTCATAAAGTTATTAGAGGCAGGGGAAGATAAATAATGAATTTAATAAACCAACTTTTTGATAGAGAAAAAACCGAACCAATCAATAATGATTGGAAAAATAGCTATGGAGTAAAAACTAAAAAATTAGAATATCCAGATTGTAGTATTCATGAATTACTATACCAAACGGTAGAAAGTTATCCTGATTTAGATGCTTTTACTTATTTTGGTAAGTCAGCAAGTTACTCAGAGTTTTATCAAAGAATAGAAGCAATTGCTAAAGGGCTTAAGACAATTGGTGTTCAAAAAGGTGATCGAGTAACTATTTGTATGCCAAATACGCCAGAAGCAATTATTATGATTTATGCTGTTAATATGATTGGGGCAATCGCTAATATGGTGCATCCATTATCAAGTGTTAACGAAATTGAATTTTATATTGAAGTAGCAGAATCTAAATTTGTTTTCTGTATTGATTTACTTTTTGAGAGAATGTTACAAGCTGTTAAAAAACAAAATGTAGAGAAAATTATTATGGTAGGGATTTCTGATAGCATGTCACTAGTTATTAAAGCTGCTTACGAAACCAGAGAATTTCTTAAAAAAATAAAAAAAGAGAAAAAAGAACTAACATATGATGAGAAAAAGATTATTATGTGGGATGATTTGATTTTAAAAGGTCATAAATATGAAGGTGAGTATAAAGTTAGTGGTAAATCAGACAGTGAAGCAGTTGTCATCTTTAGTGGTGGCACAACAGGAAGACCAAAAGGTGTTAGATTATCTAACGGTAACTTTAATGCTGAGGCTTTACAAGCGATTGCTCGTGTTGAATCAGCTAGGCCCGGAAAATCAGCTTTAGCAATTTTACCTAACTTTCACGCTTTTGGTTTAGCCGTTAATATTCATACAATATTTATTGCTGGTGCTAAATGTATTTTAATTCCAAAATTTGAACCAACTGAATTATCTAAATTAATTAAAAAAAATAAACCATCATTTTTAATTGGTGTACCAACAATGTTTGAAGCTTTATCGGATAGTAAAGAAACCTCAAAGACTTACTTAAAATCGGTTACTGATGTGATATGTGGTGGTGATATCTTAAAGCCAGAGTTGCGTAGTAAAGCCAATAGATATTTAAAAGACCATGGCTCTAGTGCTCAACTGAGAGTTGGTTATGGTTTATCAGAAACAACTGGAGCATGTGTTTTAACACCAAGTTATTATTATAAAGAAGGTGCCATAGGTCAACCATTTCCAGATATGAACATTAAAATTGTTAAACCAGGAACCCAAAAAGAAGTTAAAACAAATCGTAGTGGAGAAATCTGCGTTTCAGGACCGACTGTGATGATGGGATACCTTAATGAGCCAGAAGAGAATAAAGTTACGCTTCAAACTCATTCAGATGGTAAAATATGGCTTCATACTGGAGATTTAGGCTTTGCTAATCGTGAAGGAATTATATTCTTCGAGTCACGTCTTAAAAGAATGATTATTACTAGTGGCTATAATGTTTACCCAAGTTATTTAGAGGCAATTATTTCAAGTCATCCAGCTGTTTATACATCAGTTGTTGTTGGGATTCCGCATCCGTATAAAAAACAAGTTGCTGTTGCAAATATTGTTCTAAAAGAAAATTATGAACCAAGTGATGAATTAACTGAAGATATTAGAAAATATTGTGGTAAATCAGTTGCTAAATATTCAATGCCTGCTCATTATGAGTATATTAAAACAGTACCAAAAACATTAATTGGTAAAGTTAATTATAAAAAATTAGAAGAAGAATGTACTAATAAGTACGCTAAGGATCAAAAATGAAAAAAGAAAAACAACCAAAATACGTAATGTATCGAATTTTAAGATTCATTATTAAGCCAATCTACTGGCTTTTATACCGTCCGAAGATTATTAATAAAGAACTAATCCCTAAAGATGGAAGTGTTATTATTTGTGGTAATCATTACCACGCTTTTGATCAGTTTAATGTGATGTTTGCAACAAAAAGAGTTCTTCATTATATGGCAAAAAAAGAATATTTTGATGGTGAGCATTCCTTATTTGGAGATCCTAATAAGCCAACTAAAATGGGTCGAACAGTTTCTAAATGGTTAGTGCATAATGCAAAAATGGTGATTAGAACTGATCGTAATGCTAATACCGAAGAAGCAAAAGAAGCGGCTGTTGAAGTATTAAAAAATGGCAAAGCCTTAGGCTTATTTCCCGAAGGAACCAGAAATAAAACAGAAGCGTTTCTATTGCCTTTTAAATACGGAGCTGTCTCAATGGCTCAGAAAACAGGAGCTTATCTTGTTCCATTTGCAATAACGGGTGAATATAAAGCCAAAATCTTAGGAAAAAGAAACCTAAATATCCGTTTTGGTGAACCATTTAAAGTCTCAAAAAATATGGACCTTGAGAAAGCTAACGAAAAATTGTATAATATCGTAAGTAAATTGAAAAAAGAAGGACTTGATCAAATCAATGGAAAATGAAAATATTAAATTAGAGGACAATGAATATCAAATAATTAAAACACTTGAATCAGATAACTGGATATACTATTATACACTTTGTTTAACTCAAGACAAAGAAGTAGTTATTCTATGCAAAAACTTACTTGAAAAAGATGCTGTTATTGAATTAGTTGATGAAAGAGAATATCCAATTCTAATAAATAAATTTGCTAAAATAGACTGAGGTTATTAATATGATAATAGATGGTCGTAAACTAAGAAATGAAATTTTAAATGAAATAAAAGCCGGAGCCGAAGAGTTACCGATTACACTGGCAATAATTCAAATCGGTGATGATCCAGCAAGTACGGTTTACATTAAACAAAAAGCTAAAATGTGTAAACGCTTAGGGTTTAATTTTAACCATTATAAATTTAATGAACAAACAAAAGAAACTGAAATTATAACATTAATTGAAGAGCTTAATCAAAATGAAACCACGGGAATTCTCCTTCAATTACCAATTCCAAAACACTTTAATAAAAAAATGTTACAAAATTGTATTGATCCGCAAAAAGATGTTGATGGATTAACAACTCACAATATTGGCAAGCTAATTTCAGGTGAAGAAACATTACTTCCTTGTACTGCAAAAGCTGTTGTTGAAATATTAAAAAGAAATGAAATTGAAATAGCCGGTCAAAAAGTGGTTGTCGTAGGACGTAGTGATTTAGTTGGTAAACCATCAGCAAATCTATTAATTAATGAAGGGGCAACCGTTACAATCTGTCATAGTCAAACCAAAGATTTAAAAGCCGAAACTATCACTGCCGATATTCTAGTGGTAGCAGTTGGAAAAAAACATTTAATAACTAGCGATATGGTGAAAAAAGATGTTATAATAATAGATGTAGGGATTAACAAAGATAATGATAAATTATATGGCGATGTAGACTTTGAAGAAATTCAAAACAAAGCAAGCTATATTACACCCGTTCCTGGTGGTGTTGGACCAATGACAATTGCTATGTTATCCCAAAACATTTATATAGCATATAAAATACAAAAAAAGGATAATTAAAGTCCTTTATCTGCCGATTTAGTTAAGTGGTATAACAGATCCATGGTAAGGATCAGTGATCAGTTCGATTCTGTTAATCGGCACCATATAAGTAGGAAGCTCGGACTTTTTAAGGTTCGAGTTTTTATTTTGTTTCAATAGAACAACACGTTACGCTATTGGATATTCAATTATGAGATGGATAAAAGTAGAACATTCTTTGTAAAAACTGAACTCAACCAATAGTATGGAGTAATATAGATGATTTTGTTATATAATCAAATGTAAGAGAGGTGTGTTATGAATCAACAAAAAACAGGGGATTTTATTAAAAAACTTCGTAAGGAGATGGGAATAACTCAACAAGAATTAGCGAATAAATTAAATATAACAGATAGAGCTATTAGTAAATGGGAAAACGGTAGATGTATGCCGGATATTTCTTTTTTAATACCTTTATCAAATATTTTAAAAGTTGAAATATCTGAACTAATTAAGGGTGAAAAAATTTCCGACGAAGATTTAGAAAAAATGAATGATGTTATTGAAGAAGTTGTTAATACAGCAGTTTTAAACAATAATAAAAAACAGCAAACTCTTAATAAATGGATTGTCGCCGGATTATTTTTTTACATAGTTTCCGGATTAGAAAGTGGCTTTAGATTTCTGAGTTTTATAAATAACTCTACCATTCAAGAATTTATAAATGGATTACTATGGGGGATGGGGTTATTATGTTTTATTGTGGGATATTTAAATAACAACAAATTTTTAAATAGAATTAGGGCGTTAACAAACGAAAAGAATAAATAGAGTGCCTTATTCGTATAATAGTAATGCAATGGTATTGCATAAATCCACAATTTATGGTAACATTTAATTGTATAAAAAAGGACATACCTAATTGTCGAAGGTTAGGTAATACTCCTTAATGGTGTAACCTAACGAATCATTGCTGAAGCGTTAGGTTTTTTCTATCTTAAGACTAATACGAATACTAGAATAAGAAGAAGGATTATTACTAAAGCTAGAAAACTATCTTTCTTGTTCATAATACCACCTCCTGTTCTCATTAAAATGATTCAGGAGTAAGACCCAACGCTAATTAGATATATCTATTAACAATATAACATCTTCAGTATATGAAAACAATAGAACAGACATTAATTTTACAATTAAAATCTCCCCAAAATAGCACCTTTGAAGAGTTTGTTTCAAAAATACACTTAAACAATTCTTTTACTTATTGGAAAACATTATCGTGCACAATTTGATATAATAATTACAGGAGTTGTTTAGAATGAATGATAATTATCCTTATCAGCAAATAGTAGCTGTACTTGAAAAAATTTATTCGCAAGATGGTATTGTAAATTTGATAAATTTATCTGGTGGAATTGTACCTTATTTGATTTCAAACACTGATTCGGGGAGAAACCACGGAGATATTGATTTTATAGTTAAAAAAGATAATATGCTATTAATAAGACAAATGCTCCAAGAAAATAACTTGTATAATATCGAGCTGGATTCACTTAATATTCAAAGAGATGATAATGAAGATTATGGTGTAGATACAGTAATATATGGAGTTCCAGTTGGTTTTTATCCATATTCAATAGAAAATAATACTATAGTTCAAAGATCTTTTACTCCTCAATATATGTTTGGTAAAACAGAACTTAAGACAAGAATATTACCAGGGATATCAGAAAAAGACTATATAACACGTTATCAATTAGAAAACGGAACTTGTATTAATATAAGTTCTTTAGAAATTATTATGGCATCAAAAGAAAAAGCCGGTCGAGAGAAAGATTTATCTGATATAAAACGGATTAATCAAATTGGTTTTAATAATGAAAAATATCAAAGAGCTAAAAATTCAATTGATAATAGTCAATTTACTATAGTTGAACAAGGAAGAAATCCAGGTTCAAAAAATATGATATAATTATTTAAGGAGGTTTTTATATGAATCAAGAAAACCAGATTTATGGTAGTATTGAAAAAGAAGAAACAATTTTAGAATTCAATAATGAAGAAGATTATCTGTTTAATAATTGTACTTTTGTTAATTGTAAGATTATTGCCAGAGTTCCTTATTTAGAGCTTAATAATTGTCAAATTATTGGAAGTTTATCAATTCATAATCACGGGATTGGCGATGTGGATACTGTAAGAATATTTGAAACAGACTTAAGCGAAGATAATGCAGCAAATGAAATATCAATTAATTCAGCAAGTGTTGCTATCCATTCATCTAATTTAATAGCGAATAGCGATATCGTTTTAACTAGTAGTGAATTAGAAATTCTTGAGAGCATTATTCAAGCTGTAACAATCATTGATAGTCATTTAGAAATATCAATTAAAGATAGTCAAATAAGTGATTTACGCACTAAAAATCCAAGTATGAATACTTATGTTGAAAATTCAGTTATTAATGGTGTTAATTTAGGAATTTCTGACTCAATTGATGGAATCGGGAACCATTACAAATTATAAAAAAACCACTAACATCTTGTTGGTGGTTTTTATTTAGATAAATATTTTCTTTTTAAAATAATTTATTATATAATGATTGTAGAAAAAGAGGCTTATTATGAAAACTAAGGAAAAGAAAGTAACTAATTATTCAATTGATGCTAAAGTTGAAGAGTTTATGTCATGGTATGTTAAAAACTTTGTTAAAGGTAAATACACTGATATAGGTGAATATACTGAGCCAAGAGATATGATTAATAGTATTGAAAAAATGGCTGTATGGTATGAACTGAGATATCCTGAGTATGAAGTCTCTAAAAGATATCCAGGTTCATCACATGATAGTAAAGATACAAATATGATTTATCTGAAAAATAATCCGGCTATTAAAGCTATTGAAGATGCCTTAGGAACTGATGCAGAGGTTTTTGAACTTGGAATGGATGATTTAAACTGGGAAGATGTCCTATCACCAAAGACTTATATTTCTGCATTACCATGGAGTGAGAAATGGTTTTTAGCAAGAGTTAAATATTGTGATATTGTTAATGTTAAACGTAGCAATCACTTACATCTAACGGCTAAAGGGCGAGTTAGTGAAACCGAAATCGTTAAAGAAGCTAGTAAGGGAAAAATCGAGTATTATAATTTTAATGGCATGCATATAGAAGAAGTTCTTGCCTACTTAAAAGAAATAAACTATCCGATTGAATCTACCGAGATTGAAAATGCAATTAAAGATTATAATTCAAGAGTAGAATTAAAAGAAAGATTTCTTGATATTGTTATGTATCGCATTATCGAACGAGGCGGTAATCGAATTGGTGCAAGAAGAGCTTTTATGTTTGCTTTAGACTTTAACCGTAATATTGATATCCCAATGACTTATGGGGTTGATTATTCAGATCCTGGGTTACGAGGCTTTATCCATGAATATATTAAAGCCGGTGGGAGAACTGATTTAGAATGTTTAGTTGCTCATGGATCGAGAACCAGTGAAAAAGAACCGCTAACAACAGTAACTGTTCAAGAAATGATTTTAAAAGTATGGGCTAATGCAGCACAGAAATATACTAATGAAGAAAAAGAATTGCATCAAAGATTAGTTAATGCTCTAGGCTCTAGTTTACCATTTGAAATGTCGGAAAATCAGCCCGAAGAAGTAATGAAAAAGAGCTTAAAAAGAACATAGTCAAGACAATATTAATATGATAAAATATATATAATTGAGGTTTAATATATGATGAATAAGAAGGAGTGAAAAAAATGAAAAACAAATGGATGATTGCAACAATTGTCTGCGGGACTCTAGTTCTAGCATCTATGGCATTTATGGGAGGATATTTTCTATCTAGAGGTAACTCAGATATTAGAAATCCAAACTTGAATTTACCGAATGATAATGAACTAGGGGATGATTTAAATGGTGAACCAGAAGATAATTTACAAAATACAACAACCCAGCAAACTAATCAGCCAAATAACACAACGAGAACGACAACAAGAGCAGCAGGTGGTAATAATAACCAGGGAAATAGGCCATCAAATCCGTCAATCTCTTTAGAAAGAGCAATCCAGATTGCTACTGCTGATTTAAATAACCGTGGAATTTCAGCAACTTATCGAACCAATTCAGGAATGTCTTGGGAAAGAAATCAATGGGTTTGGGAATTAGAATTTAGACCAAATGGAGCAAGAGGGGTTATTGAGTATTATATTAATGTTAATACTGGTGCTATTGTTAAATTTGAATGGGATCGTTAATAAGGAGGTATATTAATGGGAAAAGTTAGTAAAAAAGAAACCGAAAAGGTTGAAGCAGAATCGAAGAAAAAAGGTTGGATTAAATATCTTGTAATTTGTGTAGTTTTCATAATTGTATTAGGTTCTTATGTCATTGGTTCAAGTATGAATTTAAATGTTACAAGAAACGAAGCTAGTCAAATCGCTGTTGAATATGTCGGTGGAGGAACAGCCACAACACCTGAATTAGATTGGGAACTATGGCGTTGGCTATGGTATGTTGAGGTATGGTATGATGGCTTAATTCACGAAATATATATTCACCCAAATACTGGTGAAGTAATTAGACGTTCAATAGAGCGAGATTAAATTAAAAAAAAGATAGAATCGAATACTATCTTTTTTTATTATATAAAATAAAGGTATGATATAAAAAAATAAACAACTTTACAATATTAAGTGTAAAAAATAAACGACAATTATATGTTAATTGTCTGTTTTGTATGTAATCATTGTATAATTAAAGTACAAAAAGGAGGTTGTTTAAATGAAAAAAATAAGAATTTTAACAATAATATGTTTTTTAACTTTAGCGGTTTTATTTAGTTTACTACAACCTTCTCAGGCAACTGGAACCCCAAGAGATGTTAGTAGTAATGTTAATGTCACTAATTGGAGTATCATAAACCACCTTGGTCAAGAGGTTTCTAATACCATTGCAGTATACGGAAATACACTTTTATCACCCGGTATTAGACAAGGGCATAGACTGGAATTTACGTGGTCGCTTAATACTGGTGATTTTTTACAAGGCGGTGATTTCTTTCGTATACCAATGCCAACAAATGCACTTCATGGAGAGTGGTTTGCAATTGATAATTTTCCGGCAATTAACTTCAATAATGAACAAGGTATTCATGTTGGACAGATTGAATTAAGAATCAACGAAATAATTGTAACCTTTAATGATAATATAAACGGATCATTAAGTGTAACAGGCCATTTTTCATCAACATCAAATGCACTACAAGTTCGTAATGCTGTCCATAATCCTAGTTATATTCAAAATGTAACTTTTGGTGGGATAACTAGACCTATATTATTTAATTATCATCGACATGATCGAGAACCAGTTGAAAATCCGGTGGATTTTAAAAATGGAGTTGGTGGTGAAAATCCTTTTACAGTACGTTGGGCTATTTTTGTTGGTCAAAGAAATTTTGCAACCCTACATCAGGCTCAAGGATTATCCTATATGCCTCAACCAAGCCTTTTTATTGAAGATCCATTAACAGGAAGATTCGTTGAAGGAAGTTTATCGGTTCTACCAATGCGTATAGCAACTTATTCATTTGTGAATCATTCAGTTGGAAACCTTGTTTGGTGGGGAAGTCAAAATCAACTTACTCACTTCACAAGACTTCAACAACAACCAGGAGAAACAATTGATCAGTTTAGAGCAAGAATTAGATCAAATTCTCTTCAATGGGGAGTATACACCACTATTGGTAATGTTGATACATTATTCGTTTATTTTGGGAATGTAAATACCACTGGAATTACTTATACAAATGCATGGCCTAATTTTGCCAACACATGGGCTTCTAGTCAGATTTCAAGTGGATGGAATGCTGAGTCAGAGCGAACCATGATGGTTGATTATTTTAACCAAAACTTTGGCAATAGTAATGTAGTAAACGGTCATGTTCAAAGTTTTAGAATTATTTTTGACGAAATTTTTCCAGCAAATATGTCAGAAACAGAAATTACTAATGTTGCAAGTATCAATGCTTCAGGAACCATCGGGAATGTTACTGGGACCGCTCGCATCACTGGTAGTGGGGATGTTGGAGCCGTAGTAGTACCATCAGAGTCAGCTAGATTATCTCTAACTGATATTGAGACTGGTGGAGCATTAGCAGGGGCAACCTTTAGATTAGAAAGATTTAGCGCTGGAACTTGGGAGATTGTTAGCAATCCTTTTGTTAGTACTAATGCTACTAATGGAGCCGGACATTTATATACTAATCCTTTATTACCTGGAACTTATCGATTTGTTCAGTTAACCAGTTCTGCTCCATATTTTAACTTGGCAGCATCTAATGTAGGAACTGGAGGGGTAGTAGGCGGAATGCCTGTTTCAAATTCCTTTGTTATTGTGGCAGGCGGTCTTGGACAATCAGTTTATATGACAAATATTCGCTCAAGATTTAGTGTTGTTTATGCGCCAGGAACTCAAGGTAATTTCCAAAATAATACTCATAATAACCTTTTACCAAATACAACAACTCCATCGTTTTCAGGACCAACAGCTCCAAATGGTGATCCACTTGGAAATGTAGGCTGGACATTTAATGGGTGGGCTCCATCGGTTACCCCAACAGTAACTCAAAGTATTGTATACACTGCTCAGTGGAGAATCAACACATATAGTGTTAGGTTTTATCATGAAAATGGAACAACTTTACTTCAATCAACAACTGAAAATCATGGAGCTTTAATATCGCCACCAGCCAATCCAACAAAAGCCAACTCAGCAACTCATATGTATATTTTTAATGGGTGGATTCCACAAGGGAGTTATTCGTTATCATCACCAGTTACTCAAAACATGGTCTTTATTGCCTCATTTAGAAGTTATACGCTGGATACAACAAGAATCATTTTAGTAGATGCTGATTCAAATGCACCATTAGCAAATGTGCCATTTAAACTGCAAGAACTAAATAGTGAAAGTGGACTTTGGAACGATACTGGTTGGAGTCAGTCAACCAATAATAATGGCTTTGCTGATATTGTAAGTTTAACCCCAGGAACCTATAGATTTGTTCAATTAGATAGATTTAGTAATGAATATGATTTACCAAATTCTGCCGGGTTCAATACAATCCTAGGTCAAGTAGTATCAAGTGAATTCACTGTAACTGGAACAGCAATAGAACATCATCAAATTATTGTCACTAATGTAAGATATCGTTTTAATGTGACATATGCTCCAGGAGAACAAGGAGATTTTACAAATAATGTTCATCTTGCCATTATTAACACTGTAACACCGCAGTTTAATGGACCATTATCATCTTTAGGAACTCCTCGTGGTAATGCAGGATATCGATTTACTGGATGGAGTCCTGCAGTAGCTGGAACAGTAACTCAAAATGCCGTATATACAGCGCAGTGGGAAACTGCAACCTATACAGTAACTTTTTATAATGAAGATGGAATTACTGTTATCCAAAGAACAACTGAAGAGTATGGAGCAAAAATAGTTCCACCACCAAATCCAGTAAAACCACCAACTCCTACTCACCGATATGAATTTGCTTATTGGTTATCTTCTGATGAGTACACTTTAGAAGATTTGGTAACTCAAGATAAAGAGTTTATTGCTGTTTTTAGAGCAATTCCAACGAGTGCTGGTGATGGTAATATTGAAAATCCACCAACCTTTTTTGGCACTAGATTCGGATTATTATCATTACTATTAGTAGTACCGATTGGCTTAGGTTTCATTTTTAAGAAACCAAATGTTTTTAGATATCAATAAAAGATATTTTAATTAAGAATTGCATAAATTATGATAAAATAAACCCAAAAGGAGAAATATAAATGATTAAATATGAAACAAATTCAAAATTAGTTAAACCAGGGCAAATCTTTGTTGCTATTAAAGGTGCAAGAGTAGATGCTCACGATTTAATTGATGAAGCTATTAAAAATGGAGCTAGTGAAGCAATTGTTGAAAGAGAAGTTGAATCTAGCATTCCGATTACTAAAGTTAAAGATACTAAAGAATTCCTAAAAGAGCGCCTTATCGAAGAATATGCAGAAGGTTTAAGTGAAATTAAATTTATTGGTGTAACTGGAACTAACGGTAAAACAACAACTTGTTATTTAACCTACCAATTATTACAAAATCTAAATACTAATGTTGCCTATTTAGGAACAATTGGTTTTTATCATGGCGATCACTTCGAAGAGTTAAATAACACGACTCCAGATATCTTATCTTTATATAAATTATTATTTCAAGCTAAAGAAAATGGTGCAAAATATATTGTTATGGAAGTATCTTCTCATGCCTTAGCTTTAGAGCGTATTGCTGGATTAAAGTATGATGTAACCGGATTTACCAACTTGAGTCAAGACCATATGGACTTTCATGGTACCATGGAAAATTATCTAAATGCCAAACTATTATTAGTTGATTACTTAAAAACAGAAGGAACAATGATTGTTAATAGTGATGATGAAAGAAGTATTAAATTTCAAGAAAAAGCTAATCTTTCTAAATCAGTAGGTTTAAATGGAGATTATAAAATTATCAATCATAAAACCGAAGGAGAATCAACCTTAATTGATATGGGTTATCAAGCTCAATCATATCAAATAAAAACTAATTTAATTGGAGAATTTAACGTTTATAACTTTTTAATTGCCTTAGCATTAGTTCATACTTTAGAGTTTAAAATTGAAGATATTATTGAAGCAACTAAAGAAGTCTATCCACCAAGTGGTAGATTACAAACTATTACTGTTGGTAAAGGACATGCGGTTGTTGATTATGCTCATACACCAGATGCTGTTGAAAAAATCATTAAAGAATGTCGTAAAACTAGCACAGGAAAGATTATTACCATTGTTGGTTGTGGAGGAGACCGTGATACTTCGAAAAGGCCAATTATGGGTAAACTAGCTTTAGAAAATAGTGATTATGTAATTTTTACTAATGATAATCCCCGAACTGAAGATCCAAAGCTAATTATGGAAGATATTCTAAGAAGTAATGAAGCCGCAGAAAATTATCGAGTAATATTTGATCGTTCAGAAGCGATTATTGCAGGTTTAGATATGATTGAACTAGGAGATAAAGTTTTAATCTTAGGTAAAGGTCATGAAAACTATCAAACAATAGGTCATGAAAATGTTCATCATGATGATGCTGAAATAGCTAGAAACTATCACTCAAGAAACTTTAAATAACAAAGACCTCATTTAAGAGGTTTTTATATTGAATATTATTAATAAAGGCGCTATAATTTTATTATAATTATATTAAGGGAAGATGTAGATGAATAATAATAACTTTAATAACAACAATCAAAATACCAATTTTAATAACAATAACATGAATCAAGGAAATAATGGTTTTAATAACCAAGACTTCAACAACCAAATGAACAATAACTTCAATAACAATATGAATCAAGGATTTAATAATCAAATGAATAATGGTTTCAATAACCAAAGCTTTAACAACCAGATGAATAATCAATTCAATAACAATATGAACCAGGGATTTAATAACCAAATGAATAACGGTTTTAATAATAATATGAACAGCCCATTTAATAATCAATTTATCCAGCAAAATCAAAATGGTGTTCAAGCAATCTGCAGTTGGCCAGTAATCATTTTAGCTTTTATCTTTTTCTTTCCAGTTGGGATTTTCTTATTATTTTTAAGATCTTCAACAAACCGAAGAGAAACTTATACAATTTGGAAACGCTCAGCAGTAATTGGGTGGGTTTTAGTAGTTATTGGTGGTTTAGCAACCCTTGGCTTAGCTTTTGAACCAGATGTTGATGGCTTTGGTCTTATTATTGCAATTGTTATGCTTGTTGCTGGTATTGCTACCTTAGCATCATCTAAAAAACAAAAACAAAAATCAAATCGCTATAAAATGTATGTTAATTTAATTGTTAACTCAGGCGTTGAAGATTTAAGCAATATTGCTAATCAGATGAATACAACCATTGCCGAAGTAATAACCGATCTTAATCATATGATTTCTAAAGGATATTTAGGAACCTTTATGATTGATGCAAATGCTAATCGTGTTTATTGTCCAAATCGTGAACGCATGAAACAACAAGAAAAAGAACGAAATACAAGAATTGTTATATGTAGCAATGGATGTGGAGCAAGTAATATCATTAACACACCAATTGGTCGTTGTGAATACTGTGGAAGTCCAATTCAATAAAAAATCTCAATTTGAGATTTTTTTATAACTTTGTATAAAAATAAAAGCCCTTCATATATATTTAATGGAGGTAATAATGGAAATATTAAAAGTATCAAGCAAGAGTAATCCTAGTAAAGTAGCAGGAGCGATTGCTAATGTTTTTAGACAAGATGGTAATGTAGAAATTCAGACTATCGGAGCAGGTTCTTTAAACCAGGCGATTAAAGCAATTGCGATTGCTAGAGGATTCGTTGCTCCAGCTGGTAAAAACTTAGTTGTCATCCCAGCTTTCAGTGATATCATTATTGATGGTGTGGAAAAAACAGCAATCAAACTTATTATTGAAGATAAGTAGAAACAAAAAAACTTAATTACTGGTGCTAGCATCAGTTTTTTTCTTGATAAAGTTTATCTTCTCATGTAATATATACAGTTATCAAGAGGCGATAAAAAAATGAATATCAAAGACGTAGCAAACAATCCGGATTTTAGTCAGTTGTTTGAATATGAAGTTCGTATTAAAAGATATTACCACGAACTATTAGAGTTAGAAAGAACTGGTCAATTAACAAAAAGTAAGTTGAGTAAAATAAAACAAAAGATTCTACTAACCAAAGAATCTAATGATGTAAGATATCAAAAAATTAGGAATGAAGATGAACTTTGGAAAAATATCAGTTTATTAATTGGTGCTATTAATCCAATTACTTCAGATTATACTTTAGATAATATTGTATCAAGAGAAGCCTTTGATTATTTCGTTCGCATTAATCGCTTTATCGGACCGTATTTTATTGTCCAAGATAATCTTCAAGCTAAGCTGTTTTATACACCATCAGAAATTCAAGAAAAACAAAACACTGCTAAAGAAGAGGCTATTGAGCGAGCTGAAATAAAAAATGCTATTGAATTAGAATTTCTTTTTGGAACATGGGCTCAGTTAAATAGCAATATTAAAGTGAAGAATAATCGTGCCTTAAAAAGTTCTAAATATCAAACTCAAAAAAGTGCTTTATTAAAATGTAGAGAGTTAATGCTAAGCTTTAAATATCAAATATTGTATTATAATCAACCATTAGAACATATCTTTTTACAGCCAAATGATTTTTATTTAGATGAAGAGTTTAATTTTGTTGATGACTTACTAGAAACCAAGCAAATTAGTATTGCTGGAGAATCATTTATTCCAAATAAATATAATGAACTAGCAAAAGAGCTTTATGTTCAAATAACTAAAAATGCGTTAGAGTTATTTTCTAGTACTCACCAAGATGAAAGATATAAAGAGATTATTGAAATGTATTTAAGAACTATCTATAACTATATTCCAGAATTAGCAAATGCTGGCTTCGCTCAAATAACGAAAGAAGCAGTTGGTAATGATGCTTATCAAGAAGTAACTAAATTAAACCGTAATCTAACTTTATCAAAATAGTACCTAAGAGGTATTATTTTTTTCTTGATTAAGGTATAATAAAAGCGGTGAAAAAAATGAAATTAACTGAAAAGTTTATTATAGATTTATCAAAATCAAAAAAAGAACCTAAATGGATGCTTGATTTTAGATTAAAATCGTTTGCAAAATTTATGGAACTCGATAATCCTGATTTCGGGCCTGAAATCAAACTTGATTTCGAAACCATTAATTATTATAAAAAAGTTGGTGAGGCGACTAACGATTGGAAAGATGTTGAAAAAGATACTAAACAAATCTTTAAAGATTTAGGAGTCATTGAAGCCGAGGATAAATACTTATGTGGTGTTAGTAACCAACTTGAAAGTGAAGTTGTATACCATAATTTAAAAACAGATCAAAATGATGTCATCTTTTTAAGTACGGATGAGGCCTTAAAACAACATCCAGAACTCTTCAAAGAATATTTTAATACTAATGTTGGCTATGGCGAGAATAAATATACAGCAATAAATGGAGCTTTATGGAGTGGTGGATCATTTATCTATCTGCCTCCAGGAACAGTTTTAGACAGACCACTACAAAGCTATTTTAGAATTAATAGCAGTAGTATGGGTCAGTTTGAAAGAACGATTATTATTGTTGATGAAGAAGCACAGTTATCTTATATTGAAGGTTGTACAGCTGAGACTCATTCAGAGAACTCATTACATGCAGGTGTAGTAGAAATTTTTGTTAAAAAAGGGGCAAAATGTAAATATACAACTATTCAAAATTGGAGTACTGATGTGTATAATTTAGTGACTAAAAGAGCAATTGTAGAAGAAGATGCTCGTATGGAATGGATTGATGGTAACATTGGTTCAAAAGTAACAATGAAATATCCATCATGTATTTTAAAAGGAGATAATGCAACTGCTAGTTCAATTAGTATTGCTTATGCAAAAGCTAACCAAGTTTTAGATGCTGGAGCCAAAATGATTCATCTTGGGAAAAACACCAAGAGTAACATTATTTCAAAAAGTATCGCTGGCGGTGGTGGAATTTCAAATTATCGCGGAACAGTTAGAATTAGTGAAAATGCAATAAACTCGCAAGCAATTATTAAATGTGACACAATTTTATTAGATGATTTATCAGCATCAGATGCTTTTCCGAAAAATATTGTTTCAAATGATAGTAGTACTTTAGAACATGAAGCAACCGTATCAAAAGTAAGCGAAGAAAAACTAAATTATCTAAAAAGCAAAGGTTTATCTGAAGATGGAGCAGCAGAGCTATTGATTATGGGCTTTGTTGCTGATTTTAAAAAAGAATTACCTTTAGAATATGCAATTGAACTGAATCGTTTGTTGAAAACTCTTTAAAAAGATATTAAATTTAAAAATCTCAATAAAAAAATCTTGAGATTTTTTTTATTGGTCTTAGAAAAACCAGAAATCAGTATTAAAAAGCTAGTAGATTTTAATAATTTCACTTTTGCTTAGCTAAAAAAAGCATGTTAAAACTGTAAATGAAGGGAGGTAATAATGTATAATTTAGTTTATTTAATTGGTCGTTTAACAGCTGATCCAGAACTCAATAAACTTGAAAATGATAAACAAGTTTTAACAATTAACATTGCAGTTCAAAGAAGCTATAAAAATCAAGATGGTATTTATGAAGCCGACTTTATTAAATGTGTTCTTTGGGACGGTATTGCAACAAGAACTTCTGAATATTGTCGTAAGGGTGATTTAGTAGCTCTGCGCGGACAAATTAGAACATCATCTTATCTTGATGATAAAGAAGAAAAAAGATATGTCACCGAAATTGTTGTTGAAAAAATTAGTTTTCTAGCAACTAAAAATGATAATGAAGAAATTGAAGCTGAAAATGCTAAACCAAAAAGAAAAAAGAAAAAAGACACGAGTAATGACTAAAGAATTAAGTTAATTCATATAAATAAATAGGTGAATTATGAAAAATTTAAAGTATGCATCATTTGTTTTATTAATTGTTATCAGCTTTTATCTAACTGATAAAATAATTATTTATATGGAAAACAAACATCCGATTATGCAAGAAATTGATGCTAGGAAGGAATCTTTTAGAGTAGCTCCCGTGAATGCAATAATTAATGATAATACAATTATCCCTGGAATTAATGGTAAAGATGTTAATCGACGCCAAAGTTATATGCGAATGGGAGAATTTGGTGCTTTCAATGAAACCTTCATTGTTTTTGACATCGTTAGACCAAATATCTCAATTGAAGACAATCGAGACAAAGTAATTATTAGAGGTAACCCTACGAGAAGACAGGTAAGTCTTATTTTAGAAGAAAACCCAACTATTATAACTTTATTAAATAATCAAGAAATTAATTTTACTATAATTGCCGGTCTAAATACAGATTTTACAAGAGAGCAAGAGTATATACCTGGTGAGAAGTCACAAAATAGAATGAGGGATTTACACTTTATTTTAAATCGAAGAAGAATTAATTCAGGGATTTGTTTACTTGGTCATTCAAATATTGAACTATGTTATGAAAAAAATTATTTTTTAATAGCACCTTCGATAGATAGTAATGATAATATATCAGAATTATTAACAAATATTCGAAGTGGTGATATTATTTTAATTAGACATAATATCCCTGAAGCTCATCTTAATTTAATCATCAGCGAAATAAGAAGACAAGATTTACAGATTGTGCCAATCAGTACTCTGATTAGCGAAAATCGTTGAAAAAAACGTTACTTTCTGCTATAATGAATTTAGCAAAACCCAATTGGGTTGTTATTCTTGCAATTTAAAAGAAAGAATAAATTTAAACTAAAAAGGGCCATAGTAAAATCCTATGGACTTATTTCATTATTGTTTAGAAAGAGAGAGAAAAATGAGTAAAATTAAAATATTTGGCATGGGAGGACTTAACGAAAACGGTAAGAATACCTATGTTATTGATATTGATGAACGTCTATTTATATTAGATGCAGGTTTAAAATATGCTAATGATTCAATGTTCGGTATTGATTATATAATACCTGATTATGATTTTTTAGTTAAAAACAAAGATCGTATTGAGGGGGTTTTTATTACCCATGCACATCCTGAGAGTTTTGGGGGAGTATATGATTTAATATCAGCTATTCCAGAAATTAAGATTTATGCAACAAAATATGCTAAAAATCAATTAGTCTTTGACGGAGTACCAGCAAAAAACATCATTCAAATTGAACCGCATAAAAAAATTAATTTCAAGGATGTAAGTATCTTTCCAATCCAGGTTAATCATTCAGTTCCAGAGTCAGTTATGTATGTTATTAATACAGCTGATGGAGCAATTTGTTACACAAGTGACTTTTTAATAGATCCAGCGATGATGGGGTCATATAATATGGACTTAGGAAAAATTGCTTATGTCGGAAAACAAGGTGTTTTGGCCTTACTTTGTGAATCAGCTTTTTCAGAGCGAATTGGACATACAAGTCCTCGCCATCGCTTAGAATCATTCTTTCGAGATGTTTTAAGTAAAAATAATGGGCGAGTAGTGTTTTCTGTGTTACATCATCATTTATATACTATTGAAGAAATTTTTACAGCAGCTAAAAATACGCATCGTAAAATTGTTGTGATGGGGAAAAAACTTCAAAATGTTATTAATGTAGCAATGAAAGAAGGATATTTACAAGCAAGTGAAAACCAAATTGGCGATTTAAGTAATGTTAATGACCCAAATGCGATTCTATTAGTTTGTGAAACTAGAGAAAATCCATATGCAGCTGTCCAAAAAATTGTTAATGGCAATGACCGTTATATTAAATTAAGTAATAACGATGCTGTATGTTTTGCAGAGCCAAAATATGACGAAAACGAGAAATTATTTGTAAAAATACTAAATGAACTAGCGATGATGGATATCAAAACAGTTACTTTACCTAAAGACAAGGGAATTTGGTTCCACGCTTCAAGTGAAGATTTAATGTTAATGATTGACTTACTAAAACCAAAATTTTATATTCCAGTTAAAGGTGAATATCGTTATATGGTTGGTAATGCTGATATTGCTTCAAAACTAGGTTATAAACCTGAACAAATATTATTAAAGCAAAATGGTGAAATAATCACAATTAATAATAAAAAGTTGGAAGAAACCGGTGAAAAAATCTTTATTGATGATGTCTTAATTGATGGAACAAGCAATGATGATATCGGAGATTTAGTTATTAAAGATCGTGAAATGTTATCAGAAAATGGTATTGTCTTAGTTAGTGCAAGTCTATCTAAAAAAGACAAAAAATTATTAGTTGGACCAGAGATTACGACAAGAGGCTTTATCTATGTGAAAGACTCTAAAGAAATGATTGATGAAATTAAAAGAATTTCTTTAGAAGTATTAGAAAAAAATATTGATGGTAACTATGTTGATTATAATAATATAAAAACTGAAATCAGAGAAAAACTTAGTAAATATTTCTATGTTGAGACGGAATGTAAACCAATGATTATTGCGGTTATTCAAGAAGTATAAAAAAATCGAGATTTTTCTCGATTTTTATTTTGTTAAATAATCTACGATATCAATAAACTTTGCTCCATTAGAAGCCTTAATAATAATCGCATCATTAGGTTGAATAAAGTCTTTTAATATTTCAAATAATTCATCTTTATTATTAAAGTGTTTTTTATTAATTAAAGTTGCATGGTCGAAAATATGCTTAGCATCATGACCAACTGTAAATAGTTGATCTAGATTATTTTCATTAATATATTTACCAACTTCTGTATGTAATTCTTCAGCATAATCACCAAGCTCTGCCATATTACCAAAAATAGCAATTTTTCTTTGACCTTTTTGTTTACCAATATAATCAATAGCATTTTTCATTGAAGCACTACATGCATTATAGGCATCATTAACTAACAAAATATTATTATCTAATTCAATATGTTCCAATCTTCCTTCAGTTAATTGGAAATCATTTATTGCTTCACCAATCTCATTAAAAGGTATTTCATGAATAATCCCAACTGCAACAGCAAATAAGATATTTTGGATAAATGGTAAAGTAAGATTTTGATGCTTAAATTTAATTTCATCACCTTGATACTTTAAAGTAAATTCATCTTCCGTAATATTAATTGCTTGTAAATCACTTTCATAGTTAATACCACAAGAGATAGTGTTTAAATTTCCTTTAGGAACCTCTCTTAGATGGACACTATCATTATTGAAGATAAAATGACCATCTTTCTTAAGTCCTTCTAAAATTTCCATTTTAGCTTTTAAAATATTTTCGATTGTGCCTAAGAACTCGATATGAACTGGTTGAATATGGGTAATGACTGCTATATCTGGTTTAGCAATATTCGATAAATGAGATATTTCAAATAAATGATTCATACCCATTTCTAAAACAGCAATTTCTTCATCTTTAATACTAAGAATAGTCATTGGTAAACCAATATCATTATTATAATTTTTCTTGGTTTTAAATGCTTTGTATTTTTTTGAAACAACTGAATAAATAATATCCCTAGTACTAGTTTTGCCAACACTTCCGGTAATACCAATTACTGGTATATTTAATTCATCTATTTTCCAGCTTGCTAAATCAGCAAGAGCTTTTCGTGTATCATCAACTAAAATAATTGTTTTATCAGATGGTTTTAAGCTTTCTTCAACATCCTTATCTAATAAAGCAACTGTTGCTCCATTCTCAAAAGCTTTTTCATAAAATAAACTACCATCGAAATTCTCACCTTTGATTCCTACATAAACATCATTGGCTTTAATTTTTCTAGTATCGTTAGAAAAATCACTAACTGTGAAATTAGTTTCACCTGAATATAGTTTTCCATTGGTAACTTCTAATATTTTACTAACTTTTATCTCCATAATCTTTTTCCTCTTTTCTGCTCTTATTTTAACAAAAGAATTGTGATTTATATAGAAATATATGTTTTTTTGTAATTATTAATGTAAATCTGATACAATAGAAGCATTAGAAGAAGGTGTTAATATGCGAAAAATAAATTTGTTACCAGCTGATACTTATATCGTTGTTAATAAAACCATATTAACCGATAATGATCGAAAACTTTTAATCAATTTATATGAACCAATTATTGGTAGTAGTGCAACAAGTTTATATTTAACCTTATGGTGTGATTTAGATAAATTAGAGCTAATGAGTAAAGATTTTAATCATCATCATTTAATGACTATTTTAAAATTAAGTTTAAACGACATCATTGAGGCTAAAGTAGCTTTAGAAGCGGTTGGATTAATCAAATCTTACTATAAAAAAGGTGAAAATGTTAATAGTTATATTTATGAATTATATTCACCACTTTCAGCTCATGAATTTTTTCATCATCCTATTTTAAATGTGGTTTTATATAATAATATTGGAGTTAATGAGTATGAGATTTTAACTAATCGTTATAAGAAACCGAGCTTTGACTTAAAAGACTACGAAGAAATCACGCAAAAGATGAACCAAACCTTTAAATCAACGACACTTGAATCTTTTGGTAATGAAGATATTCAAAAAAGAGAAGCTAATAAAACCAATATTGAATCTTTAATTGATTTTGATTTATTAATTGGTAGCATTCCAAATAAAATCTTAAATGAAAAGGCTTTAAATAATAAAACGAAAGAGCTGATAAATTCTTTAGCTTTTATTTATAATATTGACACTTTAAAAATGAGTGAATTATTAAGACTGACCATTGATGCCTCAGGAATGATTAATAAAAGTGAATTAACTTCACAAACACGTAAATTCTATGAATACAATAATAATGGAAACTTACCAACTTTAATATATCGAACCCAGCCAGACCATTTAAGAAGCCCGGAAGGAGATTTATCGAATCGCGGAAAAATGCTTTATATTTTTGAAAATACTACACCATATGATTTTTTAAGAAGCAAATATAAAGGACATAATCCAACGGCTAGAGATTTGAAATTATTAGAATATTTGGCTCTTGAATTAAGCTTTTCACCAGCAGTAATTAACGTATTAATTGATTATGTTTTACGCATAAATGATAATAAATTAACCAGAGCTTTTATTGAAACAATTGCTGGTCAATGGACCCGTCTAGGAATTAAAACAGCTGATGAAGCTATGAAACTAGCTGGAAAAGAACACAAAAAGACTCATAAGAAAGTTGCTAGTAAGAAAACAGTTCCAGATTTACCATCTTGGTTTAATGGTGAGAATACAACTAGTCAGATGAGTGAAGAAGAGATTCAAGAAATAGAAGGATTATTAAGCGAGTTTAAGTGAGGTTTAGATGCAAAAACTTATAGAACATTTTAAAAAAAATAAAATCTATTATCTTACTTTTTTAATATCTTTTTCAATTATCACAATTTTATATATAATTAGAGGGATAACTCCTTTTGGCGATTCATCGGTATTAAAAGTTGATTTTCTTCACCAATATGGACCAATGTTAGGGGAGTTTTATGATCGTGTAAGAGGCGGAGACCAGCTTATATATTCATTTAATATGGGGATGCCATTTATTCGTAATTTTATGAATTATTTATCAAGTCCTTTTAATCTGATTATTTTTTTATTTAATAGAGAAAACCTAGTAATGGTGTTTAGTTTATTAATTGCTTTAAAAGTATCGTTAGCTAGTACCGCAATGGTTTATTATTTATCGAAAAGATTTGATACTAAAACAACTTATTTGATTCCTTTTGGAATTTTATATGCCTTTAGTGCTTGGTTTATTGCATACTATTACAATGTCATGTGGTTAGATGCTTTAGTATTTTTACCTTTAATTATTTTAGGAATTGAAAAAATCATCAATGAAAATAAAGGATTATTATATATTGGTTCTTTAACGGTTTTAATAATTGCTAATTTTTCAGTAGCTTTTATGGTATGCCTTTTTTTACCATTTTATTTTATTGCCTATCTACTGATTAAAACTGATAAATGGAACCCAAAGGAAATTCTTGAAAAAAGCTTTTTATTTATTGTTGGTTCATTATTAGCAGCTGGTTTAGCATCTATTTTATTAATTCCTTTAATCTTTGGATTGAATTATATCAGCGCCACCTCAACATTATTACCAACTCAAAGAATGTCTGATTTTACTTTTATTGAATTATTAGCTAATAAGTTTAGTGGGGTAAATACAGTTAATCTTCCAAATCTTGGAACTTATGGAAGATATGGTATTTATCTGCCAAATATGAGTGTTGGAGTATTATCAGTAGTTTTAGGAATCTTATTTTTTATTAATAAATCAATTAAATTAAAAGAAAAATTAATTTATGCTGGATTATTATCATTATTTATTATTAGTTTCTTTTCGCCTTTATTAGATTTTATTTGGCATGGGTTTCATGTACCAAACGGATTTCCTTTTAGATATTCTTTTATTTATTCTTTTATCATGATTATTATCAGTTGCTATTCACTTTTAAAAATAGATAAAGTTCCACCAAATGTGGTATGTATAGTTTATGTTTTAGTAATGCTATTAATTGGATTACTTAGGCCATTTAATTTTCAAAATATTTCAATGCCAATGATTATTTTAAACTGGGTATTATTAAGTTCATCTTTTATAATTTATATCTTATATAAAAAGAAATTACTAAAGATGGTAATCCCAATAATATTAATTGTGATTGTTAGCTTTGAAGTTATTTTTAGTGCTAATCATAATTGGGCTAAACATTGGCAAGGTGCAGCATCAATTAATACTCTGCAAGAAGATTATCAAGATATAAGAAATGCTGTCAATATTATAAATAAAAATGATCCTGATGTTTTTCGAATTGAACGATTAATGAGAACAACCTTTAATGATGGGTCATGGTTTAATTTTCCAACCACATCAATTTCCAGTTCAATGGCATATGAAAATGTGGCAAGGTTACACACTAAATTAGGTAATCGTGGTAATGATTTTAACATTATCATCTATATGCAGACAACGCCCATCCATGATTTGATATTTAATGTCAGATATACAATTGGTAAAGTAAATGATAGAATAAGGCCTATCATTGGCGAGACAAATAATAATCCAATTCATTATCGCTTTTATGAGAATAATCAGATAGTAATTTACCGTAATGAATATCATGTTGGATTAATGTTTGGTGTTAACAACAATATTTTAAATTGGGAAATAAATCATGAAAACCCTTTTATTATTCAAAATGATTTTATTTATCAAGCTACGGGTATTTCTCAAGTCTTAAAAGAAATAACTTATTTTAACCGAGAAATTATTTTTAATGAAGGAGAATGGACTTTTGTCAGATATAGTTTTGAAAATCCTGGTGATAACATTTATTTTCAATTCTATAATAGACATAATCATTTTATTTTAAATAATCAGATTCATGCGACATTCCCGCCAATTCATGATATTACAGATAAATATGAAACCTTTGATATCACTGATACAATTTTTCATGGAGTCGGAGGACATATTATCCCTTATGAAACAACAGATGATATTACAACGCTTTATGTTATGTATCAAAATTATCAAGAAAAAGCTTTTCGAGCTTATACGATAGATCATGCATTATTTAGTGAAGCTGTAACAAAGCTCAGAAAAAACTTAGTTGAAATCGATACGTTTAAAGAGTATTATATAAGAGGAACGGTATCTACTGAAGAACCATTAACAATATTTACTTCAATACCATTTAATGGTGGCTGGGAAGTAACTGTCAACGGAGAAAAAGTCGAAACTTTTAGAATAGGTGAGACCTTTTTAGGATTTGAAGTTGATACTGGAGAACACGAAATTGTTTTAAGATATCGCAATAAAGGTATGTTAATTGGAAGTCTCATTACAGTGAGTTCATTAATGATAATTCTAGTTGGTATAAAATATCGTAAATTATAGACTAAATGAAAGGATATATGGTGAAGTTATGAAAAAATTATCCGCACAAACTAATAAATTCAAAAAAAATGATTTAGATGGAGCATTAAAAAAAGCTTATGTAGCAGCTTTAAAAGATCCTGAGTTTAAAAAATTAATTAATCATTTAAAAATTACAGAAGACATCGCAATAAAATATACTTCTAAATTAGAAGATACTAGCATAGAGCTGAGAAACTGCCATAAATGCAAAGGGTTAAATGGTTGTCAAAATAAAGTGGTCGGTTTTGTATATTATCCTAGCTTAAGTGAAAATAAGCTAACCTTTAACTATGTTGCTTGTAAATATAAAAAGAAAGAAATAGCTGATAGTGAGCTGATTAAAACTAAATTTTTCCAAATGCCTTCAGAAATAAAAAAAGCTAAAATGGCTGATATTGATGCTAAAGATGCCAAAAGAGTTCCAGTTATTAAATGGTTAACTAATTTTTATAAAACCTATGAAAAAGACATTAAGCAAAAAGGCTTATTCCTTCATGGTTCTTTTGGTTCAGGGAAAACCTTTTTAATAAGTGCACTTTTTAATGAGTTATCAAGAAATGATATTAAAGCAATTATTATTTATTATCCTGAATTATTAAGATCTTTAAAAGAATCTTTTGCCACTGATTTTGATGAGCGAATGTATGAAATAAAAACTGCTGATTTAATTCTTTTAGATGACATTGGAGCTGAAACAGTCACTAATTGGAACCGAGATGAAATTCTAGGAACAATTTTACAGTATCGAATGGATAATAAATTACCAACATTTTTCACTTCTAATTTAACAATTGCCGAATTAGAAAATCATTTTGCAATAGGTAAGGGAAGTGATGATCAAATTAAAGCTCGTAGAATAATTGAAAGAGTTAAGCAATTAAGCGAAAATTTAGAATTAGTTAGTGAAAACAGAAGAAAATAAAATTACTTCTGTTTTTCAAATAATAATTTATGTTAAAACTTAGTCAAAAAGATTTAACTATTATTTATTTTATGGTATCATTAATTATGAAGTATAATATAAAAGTCACAGAATTGATGTCTTTTTAATAAAGGAGTATTGTTATATGAAAAAACTCATTGGCTTATTACTGGTAGTAGTTTGTTTTATATTTATAATGTATGTAGATGCAGTTGGACCGACAACACCACCAAATGCTAATATGACTTTTAGTCAGTGTCAACAATTTCATGGTAGCCGAATTGTAGCTCAAGGAAGCGGACATTTCCCTGTCTGTATTCAAGCTAGATGCTTATCTAATCGTTGGAATCTTACTGCGTTTAATAATAGTCCAGCAGAAAATATGATTACTTGTTCAAATGGTAATCGTAATTTCTTTACCCAGATTGTTGTTAATGGTTGTGCAGGAAGGCCACAAAATTCACAGTGTTCTTATCAATCAGGTCAAATATTTTACTGTAATCAAGTCGTTTTTTATGATTGTAATAGAACCGCTGCTGGAGCACCGTTTACTCCAACAACGCAACCACCTTTAACAACTAGACCAGTTACAACGACTACAACTAGACCAAATACAACAACGACTAGACCACCACAAACGACGACGACAACCCGTCGACCAACAGGGCCGACAACTCAAAGACCACCACAAACAACAACTCAAAGACCGCAAAGTGATAATAATTTCTTAAGAGATTTATCGGTTTATCCAGGTGAAATTTCTTTTAATCCTTTAATTTTAAACTATATTTTAATTGTAGAAGAAGGAACAACTTCAGTAGCGGTAACCGCAGTTGCTGATGACGAAAGTGCTACAGTAACAATTTCTAATCACGAAGAAATAAATGTTGAGGTGCCAATTGAAATTAGAGTAACCGCTGAAAATGGTGAAACTAGAGTTTATACCATTAATGTGGTAATTCATGATGACGGTGGCTCAGAATTATCAAGTAACTCAAGATTAAGAAATATTACAATTGAAGGTTATGTGTTTAACTTTACTCCAGGTATGAATGACTATACCTTACATATTGAAAGAGAAACAAGCAGTTTAAATATTACAGTTACTCCAGAAGATGAAAATGCTACTTATACAATTGCAGGCAATATTAATTTAGCTAATAGAGGCCGTATTATAATTGAAGTAAGAGCCGAAGATGGAAGTACATCAACTTATACGATTAATATTACTCAAAGTGGTAGCAATGCCTTTATCGGGGTCATAATTGTTATCATTGTATTAGGAGTAGCAGGTTTTGTTGGCTTTAAATTAGTTAAACAAATGCTTAATAAAAAAGATGAAGGAACATCTCATTATGAATACGAATAAACTTATTCTTACAACTTTGATAGTTTCATTACTGCTTTTAATTCCAATGAATGCTAGTGCTGATGCTTTAGGTCACGATTTTTGTGTTCGAACTGATCAAACATGGCGATTTGTTGGCTATATGCTTCTTTTCACTCGAATTTTAGTTCCACTTGGAATTATTGCAATGGGAACTTTGGACTTTTACCAAGCAATCGTTTCTGATAAGTCAGATGACATGAAAAAATATGGCGTTATTTTTGGTAAAAGAATTTTAGCCGGTGTGATGATTTTCTTAATTCCAACAATACTTAACATTTCATTCACACTTATTTCTAATTGGTCAGATGTAGCTGATCAATATGAGGAATGCTTGAGTTGTTTATTGGCACCAAGATCGTGTGTGCATCGAAGTCCTGTTCCAGGAATCCCACCAGTAATGCCAGATTAAAAAATAAATAATAACTGCTGATTTAAAATTGGCAGTTATTTTACGTTTAAGCTAAATAATTAATTGATAAAAAGGGAATAATATACTATAATCAAATTATGATAGGAGGAATCATAGAATGAAAGAAGCAACAGGTGACTTAAGTATGACAGCAGTAGCTATTGTAGCAATTGCAGCAATAGCGGCGGTATTTACCATGTTAATTTGGCCTAACATTAGAGCAACAATTAACAGAAATACTTTATGTTCACAGGCGATAAACTGTACAGGTTGCGAAGGCGATGTTAGACAGTGTATGTATATTCCAGCTGATGGAGGAGTTCCAATGCCAGTTCCTGGTGGATGTCCTTGCGATAACGAAGCAACTCCATAAGATATAAAAAAGGGTGATTTAAATGAAAACTGCTATAGGAGGCACATGGATTTTAGGTCTTGTCATGACTTTTATGTTGATTTTTGTGGCTTATTTAGCAGACTCTTTAAATTATTCAAGAGCATTTCAGTTAAATAGTGGAGTTATCAGTATACTAGAAAGACAAGAAGGGCACTGTGGTGCAACACCAGCATTGATTGGTGATTTTTTGCATCATCGTGGATATACACTAAGAGTTAATACTTGTGGAAATCGTGGTGAATGTATTGAATTTGGTGGTGAATCAGGATGTTTGTATTGTTTACAAGGTCCTTTTGAAGTCCGTACATATGATGAAAGTGGATCACCAATTCAGACTGCCAACCCAATTAGAACAGGGTACTTTAGGGTGACTCTATTTTTTCGCTTTGATCTACCAATAATCGGTAATGTATTCACATTTCCTGTAAGCAGTAGAACAAGGCCAATTCACCATGTATGTCCTGAACCTCAATAAGAAGAAAGATGGGTGAGTAACCAATGAGAGAAGCCAAAGGAGGCGCCTGGTTAATGGGTGTCGTTGTGTTTTTTATCGTTTTATTTACTTCGTATTTAGCCGTATCAGTTAATCACTCAAGAGCCTTTAATGTTAAGAATGCTATTGTTGATATTATTGAGAGACATAATGGTTATACTATCTGTGCTAGAAGAGAAATTGAATGTTATCTACGTAGTGTTGGTTACGCAACAGGCGGTAGTTGTAACATTGGCCAAATGAGAGACCCTGACGGCGTTGATACAGGTAGTAGCTGGGAGCCAGCACTAGATTTACAATTTGCCAATGGTCCAGCATATTGCATTAGAAGGCATGATATGAATCCAGAAACAATTATGATAGATCATCGACAAGCATATTTTAGTGTAGCAGTTTTTTTCCGTGTAGATTTACCAATTTTACATAATGTATTTACTTTTCCTGTATTTGGAGAGACTAGAACAATAAATCATCCAAGAGAGGCAAATTGGCCACCTGGAGGTGTTGGTAGTTGTCCGCCACTTCCACAAAACCTACACCATGTCGCAGGATGCGGACCGTAGACAGGAGTTTTTATGAATATAGTTATTAAAAATCAAGGCTTTCGTATTTTAGATTCTTTAAATACTGAAGTTATTAAAACTTTGACAGGGGAGTTTTCTCGTGAAGAAGTTCAGGAACAATTAATTAATTTATATTATAATAAAGCGATTGTTGATATAACTGCTATCAGAAACTATTACGATGCTAATAGTGTGGTAGCTTTTTTAAGAGCTTTTGAGCCAACAAAAGTAGTTTTATTATTAAATGATAGTGAAGTTATCAACAGTGGTAGCTTTTTAGGCATCCTTGTTGATAATGGTATTTATAATTTTACTCGTAATGCAGCAGGAGTTACATATTTATTAGATAATCCTAATACATATGAAGCGGTTGCTCAGTATACCAGAAAAGATTATGGATTAAATAGCACTATGCAAGCAGCACCAACATTAGGCATGCCAGATGCTAACTTTGCGCCACCACCAATGGTTCAGCAAAATCAGTTTATTGCCGAAGAAATGATGCCGTCGCAGCCAATTCAAGAAGATACTTCTTCAAAGAAAGCTCTACGTGGTCAAAAAATTATTGGTGTTCAAAACTTAACTAAACACGCAGGTGCAACAACTCTCGCATATTTAATGATTAATCAATTAAAAACCAATTATAATGTGCGAGGTATCGAAATGAATAAACAAGATTTTATTTATTTTCGTGACTCAGACTTATCAATGTGTACTTCAATTGATGATTTTAAATTAAAATTAAAAGAATATGCCAATGCTGAAGTAATAATTGTTGATTTAAATGATTTTGATGCTTCAGAATTTTGTGATGATATTCTATACCTAGTTGATCCAGGACGCTTAAGCATTAATAAATTAATGAAAAAAGATAGTAATGTTGCAACAAAAGTAAGAAAAGGCAAAGTCATTTTAAATCGAAGTTCGGTTAAACATATTGAAATGCCTGACTTTGAACACGAAACTAAATTCAGCGTCTTTTTCAATATGCCGAATCTGAATGATCGAGAAGAGCGTATTCAGATGGTGGATGCTTTACTATATAATTTGGGCTTTAAGAAGCAAAATCCAGGAAATATGGGATTATTTGGTAATATTTTTCAGAAAAAGTAACTTGTCATATTGACAACAATATAAATATAATATAAAATCAATTTGTAAGTAAGGAGAGATTTTGCAATGAGTAGTTTAATATTATTAGGAAATACGAGCCCTGAATCTTTTTGTCCAACAGCATCACCTGTTTTACAGTTTGTTGGTTGGATACTATTATTCTTCAGAATAGCAATTCCACTAGTTATTATTGGATTTGGTATGTTTGACTTTGGTAAGGCTGTAGTAGCAAGTAAAGATGATGAAATTAAAACAGCTTTCAAACAATTAATGAGACGTGCGCTTGCTGGTATTATAATATTCTTTATCCCAGTAGTAGTAATGTGGCTTTTCGGAATGTTCCATGAATTTAGAGTGGATAATGAAGATGCACAGTTCGAAATTTGTAACGCGTGTGTATTAAATCCTGCGGGAGCTAATTGTAGAGACGCGGTATTAAGGGAACAAAATAGACCTGGACGTCGTTAAAAACAACTTTACTGTTGTTTTTTTTTATGTTATACTTTTATAAGAGAGAGTCTCCCTAAAAATGAAGGATTGAGTGATTCATATGACTATGAAAAAAACATTAATTAGCGCAATAATTTTAATTTGCTCGTTCTTTATTTTTACAAAGGATACTCAAGCTGAAGATAATGTTTGGTTTTGTCGTTATATTGTTCATGATGTCAGAAGTGGTAGTGCAGTTGGCGATTTCGTTGGTGGAGTTAGAGACTTTGCAAGTAATGTAGCTGGCTTTTTTACTGGGGGAAGAGTTGATTTTCATCGTAATCAGCTTAGATCTGGAATTTTAAGAAATACTTCGTTTGATGTTGTCTTTAGGAACGGAACGCTTTCAGTTCAACAAACACCAATGAATGCAACATGGAGTGAAGTGCAGTGGCGAGGCGGTATATCAGGAGATTTATTTAATCGTAATGGTTCATTTTTTTGCCCGAATAATCTTTGTGCTCAAATAGACGATGATGGAACGACAGTCAGTATTGAAGTAACTGGTGGTTGTGATCGAAGTGAGCTAAGTGGAAACCACTATCGCTTTGCGAGAATTGAAGGACCGGTTCCAAGATCTCCAGAAAGTGAATGGACTAACATTGGTGAGGCTTCATGCTATGGTGTTTTAGGACCTTTAAGAGCTGATTTAGAAGGTGTCATGAATATCATTAGAATCTTAGCGCCTTTAATGGTTATTGGTTTATCAGCTTATGACTATATTGCCGTAATCTTGATTAAAGATGCTGAGCGTTTACAAAAAGCAAATTCAAGATTAATGCGAAGGCTTGCATTAGTTGCAATTCTGTTCTTTCTACCAATAATTATAAACATTATTTTAGGAATAATTGATAGTTCTTATATAACCTGTGTTTATTAGGGAGGGTATTTGATGAGTAATTTATTAGTTACATCCAGTTTAACTGCATGGATTTGGAATACCCTATATTCAATCAGTTTATTCATAGATAGTATAATTTATACGTTTGTTTCTCTAACCTTTAGAGTCTTTTATCTGATTAGTCGTGCTAATCTTTTTGGTGATGCAGAACTAGCGTTAGTTACTCATCGTGCTTATGTTATTTTAGGTGTTATCATGCTGTTTGTTTTTGCATATAACATTTTAAATTTAATTGCTAATCCTGATGATATGTTTGGTAAAGATGAAAAATCACTTGGTGGTATTGCTAAAAATATGATTATTTCAATTATTATTTTGACATTATTACCAACCGCTTTTAATTATTTACATCAATTTCAAAATAGTGTAGTTCATTCTAATGTTATTGGAAATGTCATATTAGGTGGTATGGCCAGTGAAGGCGATTTTAATCCGCAACAAGCAGGAACAAATACCGCATTATTGGTACTAGGAGCGTTTTTCCATCCAATTGTAGAGGGTGAAAGTGTTGATGCATTATTTTGCGCTCAGCAAGTTGCTGATGGAGCTGTAAGTCGAGGCGATATTTGCTATGAATATCATTATGAATGGATTGCAGCTTCACAAACTGGTCAGTTAAGAAGATTTACAACTAATGAGGTTTTAGTTGGTGGAATTCATGGTGGCGAAATGGAGTATATGCCAATCATCAGTTGGATAGCTGGTGCTTTTGCAGCATATTTATTCTTATCGTTTTCAATAGATGTTGGAGTTCGTCTTGCTAAACTTGGCTTTTTACAAGTTATTGCACCAATTCCTGTGGTTCTAAGAATTACGCAACCAAAAGGTGGAGCATTTGATCGCTGGTCAGATGAAATAATAACAACCTTTCTGTCTTTATTTATCAGGTTAATGTTTATTTTCTTTGCGATGTTTATGATATCCTTAGTACCATCAGTTCTTTATAATGTATTTACAGAAGCATGGACTAATCCAGCTTCAAATGTGAATATTTTGAGTCCGTTACTATCAACTGGTAATATTGCAACAGGTAATGTTGGCGCTTTTGTTGGAAGTGCTACAGTAAGATTACTTGCTCAAGCAATTATTATCTTAGGTATCTTACAATTTGCCAAAGAAGGACCTCAATTATTTATGGATATCTTAAGTATTAAAGATATTAAACTTAATATTAAGAAAAAACTTGGCGAAAACGAATACGCTATGCGTACAGCTACTGCAGGAAGCGCAATGGCAAGAGGTGTTCTTAATAAAGATAACAAAGGAGCACCAGGAAAAATTCTTGGGGGATTATCATCTGGTATGCGCGGATGGAAAGAAGGCAAGAATGTTAACAACATTGATAAGATAGGTGATACAGCTAGGTATTCATCAACCGAAGCGCTTAAAAAACAACAAGAAAGACTTGATGCTCGTGAGGCAAGAGCTGAAATCGATCCAGCAACAGGAAAGAAAAAAGCATCTTGGGATCAAAACATTGTTGGAGATGCAATCTATGGCGCTAAAGAAGCAGTTCAAGATAAGTGGAAAGACATTAGAGGAGACTCTTCGTATGCGAGAAGTCGTCAGTTAACTGCCGCTAATGAAATTAAAAAAGATACAGATACCCTTATTGATAACTGGTTAGGAGCAACTGATGCAGGACGTGTTAATAAAGCCGTTAATGCTAACTATGAGAAAAATATGAATGCCGATGACGCAACAGTAAGTGCATATATGACTGGTAAGGGTGGCTATACTCATAACGCTGGTACGGGTGCTTATGAAAAATACGATCCTACTAGTGGAGCAGTGACTGAGTCAGTAGATGCATCACAAGCTAAATATAAATATGCTGAGGCAATGAGAAAATCTGATAAAGATTACATTAAACAACAAGCAGCAGCTGACTTTATTAAAACTTTTGCTAGTAAGCCAGGAAGTTCAGATTACGCTAGAAGTGCTGATAAACGTGAAGCAATGAGTTTACAATTTGATAATATTTTTGATACGTTAAAGAAAAACGAATACGCTCTTCATGATAAAATGAAAGATAGTATTACAGCATGGAATGGTAAAATAGAAGAAACTCTAGGAGCAAAAGGGTTAGGTTTATCAAACTGGAGTGACTACAAAGTTAAAACACTTGATGATATTCATGCTCAAATGCTTGATATCACTGAAAAAACAGAATTAGGTAATAAAAGTATTGCTGAAGTCATGGCTAAACAAACCTTTGATTGGTTCGATGGCGACTTAAGTATGGCTCAAACAATACAAGCAGCAAGTGCAGTACCAGCTGGTGAAAAGCCAAAATCTGATTAATAATAAAAGGAGGAATAAAAATGGGGCAATATTTAATACCTGCCAATTCAAAGAAATCAATGTTATATTTAAGTTTCTTTAACTTAACTGACTTGATTATCTTTGGCACTGGCTGTGCATTAACCTTTATTTTGTTATTAGCCGCTGGGGCTAATGACTTAGTAACAGCAATATTAGTATTATTACCGGCATTGGTATGCGGGTTTCTCGTTATACCAGTACCATATCATCATAATGTTCGAACATTAATTGGTAATATATACGCATATTTTACAAGTAGAAGGACTTATTATTGGAAAGGTTGGTGTATGAGATATGGCGAAAAAGAAGGCAAATAGTAAATATACAGAAGATTGGTTACCAATTAAAACTATCCAAAATGGATATATCGTTTTAGAAGGTAATTACTATTTAACTGGGATTAAAATCGAACCAAAAAATATCTTTATTTTAGATCAGCAAACGCAAAATAATATTTTGTATAATATGCGTAATCTTTATAATGTTATTGATCATGAATTTTGGTTAATTATTGCTGATCGACCAGTCGATATTAGATTATTTCTAGCTCAGTTACAATTACAATTTGATGAAGCACCTAATCAAACAATTCGAAAACTTATTAATCAAGATATCGCGAAAGCTGAAATGTTTGCTAGTACACAAGTAAATGCTGTAGATACAGAATACTTCATCTTATTTAGAGACCGTAAAATGGAAGTTTTACAAAAAAGAGTAGGAGTCATGATTTCAACACTAGCACAAATTGGTCTTAATTCAAGGCACACTAGTGATGAAGATTTAAAGTTTTTAATCCAAAATTTCTTAAATGGCGGAATGAAAAACGAGTTTGGGACGGTGATGACTGATGCCTAATACATTTAAAAGTGAAATAGCCCCAAAGGGGATGAATTTTGGAATAAATGATTTTATGATTAGCGATAAGTTTGCGACCATTTTAACTATCATTAGTTTTCCTAAAGTAATTGGTCCAGGCTTCTTAGCTGGTGTTACTAATATGCCTGGTGTTAAGCTAGTTATTAAACATATCCCAATTGATTTTTCAACCATGAGTAGAATGATTAATAAAGAAATTGCTGATTTAAAACAAAGATATGCTAGTGAAAGAGAAAGAACAATTCAAGAGCGTATCAGACAAGATTATCAATCTTTAGAAGAATTTGTTAGAATGCTTGCAGCAACACAATCAAAGATTTATGATTTTCAAATGCATATTATGGTAACTGCTGATTCAAAAGAAGAATTAGACAATAAAAAAATGCAGATGCGTAACTACTTAGATGCAATGGGAATGCGTGGTATTCCAATGATGTTTGAACAAGAAAAAGTTTTAAAATCAATCTTACCAGTTTTTCCGAAGCAAGATGTTGAAGAAAGAGTTGGAACTCCGATTCCTTCACCGACCATAGCTGCTATGTATCCATTTGTTTTTGATAGTATTAAAGACCCAGGTCTTTCAACCCTTTTAGGTATTGATTTCTCTGGTGGAGTGGTTTTATTTAACCAATTCTTATACCAAGTAAAAAAAGAATTTAATCGAAATAATGCAAATCTTATTTTACTTGGAACCTCTGGTTCGGGAAAATCAACCGCTGCTAAATTATTACTTAGAACGCACATCCGAAACGGTTGCAAAATAGTTTGTATTGATCCAGAAGATGAATTAAAATCAATGACTCTTGGTTATAATGGTGATTCAATTGACTTAGGTAAAGGTGGTAAGTTCGGACTTATTAACCCATTAGAAGTTATTGTTGATGCCGATGAAGAAGAGCTTGCAGAGGGTTTAGGTTATACAATTTTAACAAGAACATTACAAAGTTTAAAAGCTTTTATGAAATATTTTAATCCATCAATTGAAGAAGATGTTTTAGCAATGTTTAGTGAAATAGTGCAAGATACATATCAAAGATTTAATATTAACTTTGATACGGATTTCTCTGGTTTTACTTCAAAAGATTATCCGATTTTTGATGATGTTTATTCAACCATTAAAGGAAAGCTTTTATCAATGCCGGAAGCAACAAGAGAAAAAGATGTTTTAGAACGTTTAGAGTTAAAAATTAGACCTTTAGTTAAGGAATTAAGATATTACTTCAACGGTCATACAACGATTGAATCTGATAGTAATTTTATTGTTTTTAACATTAAAGAGTTAATGAATAGTGACGAAAATGTTCGTAATGCATTATTCTTTAACATCTTAAAATATGCTTGGGGATTATGTTTAGATAAATCAGATAATACAGTTTTATTTGTTGATGAGGCTCACGTTTTATTATCTTCAAGAAATGAATTAGGAGCTGAATTCTTAGCTCAAGTTCAAAGACGTAGTCGTAAATATAACACAGGAACAATTATTATTACTCAGCAACCAACTGACTTTGCAGCCCCAAATATTATTGTTCATGGTAAGGCCATTTTCGATAATGCAGCATATTACTTAGTTATGGGACTGAAAAAACAAGCAGTGGAAGATTTATCACAACTAATTGATTTAAACGAAAATGAAAAAGATAGTATTAAATCGTACTCTCAAGGAGAAGCATTATTTGTTTGTGGTAATCGACGCATGCGAATTAATGTCGTACTAACTCAAGAAGAACTAGACTCGTTTGGTTCTGGAGGAGGATTCTAAAAGGCTTAGGCCTTTTTTTCTTTATATAATAAAAAATATGTTAAAATAAAAATATAGAAGTAAAGGAGTAAAAAATGAATTGTAAAAATTGTAATACAGTACTAGATGGAAAAAGTCAGTTCTGTGCAAATTGTGGTACGGCGATAGAAACAAGTCCTGCTCAAAATAAAATAATGAAAGATATCTATGCTAACATATCAGTTGTAGCTGGGGTTATTTCAATCTTCACGGATCTATTTTTAACAACCAATACGGTATCACTAATTTTAGAAATACTTGCAATTGCTTTTGGTGTGACAGCACTATTAACAAAGCAAGATAAGAACAAAGCTTGGCTAGGAATTATAATTGGTGGAATTGGTATTGTTTGGGCACTAATTCTTTAATTATAAAATAAGGCAATCTTAGTAGAAGTCTAAGTTGCTTTTTTATTGATAAACTTCAGGAAGAACCCTTGAAGAAAAGCCAAAAATATATTAAAATAAAGATAGTAAATTGTAATCTTTATTGGTGATGATAAAAACCTAAAAGGTGAGATATGCTAAGGAGCGGTTAACCATGGCATTAAATTCAAACGATACAAGAGGAACTTTGACAAGAATAGCATTTATTTTTGCTTTCGTGTGTCTTTCTTTTTTTATATGTACAGCTGGTAATAGTCGTGCTTTTGATTTTGGTAACTTTGACTTTGATGAGTTTGCTGAACATAATCGCTTTTATTGGACACATCATTGTGTTTGGACCGAAGATAGTGAACAGTGTGTTGAAGAAACCTTAGCAAGACAAAGAGTTTTTTATACGAGACTTTATTCCTTATTAGCTAATTATCAAAGAAGAGGTCTAATGATTAATGACACGGTTATTATCAAAACCGTTTTCTTTGAATTAAATCCACATATGTTTACTGACGATGGTGATTTCTATAATAATATTCTTGGTAGTGGACGTCCCTACAGATGGCAAGATAATGATTTAATCAACTTTAATATTAATCAAAATGATGATAACGTTGATTTTTGGGTCTATGTTGAAGACAATTTACAATTATTACTTCGTGCAATGATTGGTTATTCTTATACATGTTATGGTTCAACTGGTAGACCAGAGACAATTAATAACGAAGATGGTACAACCAGTCAGTTTTGTCCTAATGGCGGGAACATTATGGATGGTCACTGTATGGTTAGAGCAACAAGCGGTTATATGAGTTTTGCCGAGTATTTATTATCTCGCCAGGGAGCAGCCGAAGAAGGTGGCTTTAGACATCGATTAGCACGTTTCTTTGGAAATCGTTCAGATGCAGAGATTGAATGTCGAGATTTAAGAAGTGAACATAACGGTCATACGGTATTTAGACAAGGTGCTCCTTCAGTTAATGAAGATCGATATTGGGAATTTTTAGAAACAAGTCGTTATTTTGATCGTAAACCACATTTGCAATATCGTTTTGCCAGAGTTTTAAGAATTGCTACTTGTGAAGGACTTGGTTGCACCCGTATGGATGATTTAACCGAAGATGAATATGAAGAATTTCAAGACGAAATTGAAGCGGTACGTAGAGGCATTATCAGAGATATTAGAGCTATTCTAGAAAATTATGGCGCAACGAACCGAATGAGTCTTTGGACCCAAGCTGAAAGTAATGCTTTTTGGTGGCCAGTTGGAAGTCATGAAATAACAACTGACGGAAGTGGGAACCAATTTGCTGTAGGTCCACCAGCTACAACAACAATAACTAGTCCATTTGGTTATAGAGTTCATCCAGTTCATGGTGGCTATCGTATGCATAATGGTGTTGATATTGCTGGAGGCGGATCACCGCCAATTATTGCTGCACAATCAGGGGTTGTTAATAATGTTATTGGTCATTGCCAAAACGGAGACTCAAGTTGTGGTGGTGGTTTTGGAAACTTTGTTATGTTAACGCATGCTGATGGAACTGAAACAGTCTATGCTCATTTAGCACCAGGTAGTGTAAGAGTTAGCCATGGAGATAATGTTAGCCAAGGCCAAGTTCTTGGTATTATGGGAACAACAGGTACTAGTACCGGAATCCACCTTCATTTTGAGGTTAGAATTAATGGACAACCAGTTGATCCAATGGACTTTATTTCGGCAGAAAACCCAAGACCAACCGGAATGGTTGGAGCAAGTTCAGACTTAGTTAGAATGTTAATCTGTATGGAAGGAACTGGTCCAACTGATGGAGATTTTTATATCGTTTATGATAATGCACCAGCTAGTAATCCAACCCCAACCGTTGGTCCAGGTGTTGTTATTAGATATCACCGAGCAAGATTCCAAGCTCATGGAGTTGACCCAGATGCCATTAACCATGCTGGAGCCCGTGTTCCAAGATTAGTGGTTGATACGATTAAAGGCCAAATCTTAGATGATATGAGAGCTAGTGTTACAGCAACTTTAACTAGAGAAGGACTTAATTTAAATCCACAACAAATTGATGCTTTAATATCACGAATGTATAATATGGGAAATATTAATGCTTTCCCAGAAAATTATCGACGTTTTGGTAATACTCAAGCCTTATTTGATAACCATATGAACAGGCCAGTAACCGCGTATGGTGCAGGAGTTACACTTCCTGGATTAGTTAATCGTCGTCAGTGGGAGTGGAACCTATTTCACCGAGGTGTTTATCATACTTGTTAAAAGGAGTTAATATATGAAATTTGAATTGAATGCTAAAAATATGGGATTACTTGCTTTCTTTGTTATTCTTTTAGTCATAGCTGGAATTTTATACAATCTAAGGCATGGCTCAAACAATGACTTAGAAGTAGGGAACCGAGTTTTATTAAATAATTACTCGCGTTTTTTCGTGGTTAGTAATTCGGCTAATTCATATATTAATTTCTTAGCTAGAGGTGATGCTGAAAGCTTAATGATTCTATTAGATGATGAATATATATCAAGAAATAATTTAACTAGAAATAATGTTTTACAACATTTAGATACCTTAGATGGTGAATTTTATAATTTTCAAGCAAGAAAAATTTATCAAGAACAATTATCGCGCTCAATGATGCGATATTATATCCATGGTCATTTAAGTGAGAGTTTAATTGATCAGTGGGTTGAGCCAACGATTTATTATTTAATCTTAACCCTAGACACTAATAATTTTACATTTAGTATTACGCCATACGATGGTGCAAGTTTTAGGGGGAATGAATAATGGATGAGCTAAAGAAAAATGGACCACTAATTATCTTTTGTGCGATGATTATTGGATTTACTTTATTATTGGTAGCTATCTTTAATATGGAAGCTGATGAAGATGGACATTCATTTTTATTATCAGATAATGCTTTTTTAAGAAACTTCGGGGTTAATGAGGCTGTGCCAGTCCATATAACAGAAGAACAAATGGCTAGAATGTATCTAGCTGAATTTGTTCATTTAATTATGAATAACCCAGAACAAGCATACGAATTACTTGATGAAGCATATCGAGAAGCTGCTTTTCCAACTTTTGAATCATTTCAAGAGTATCTTGTATTTATGAGAGATGAACGCTTTTTCAGAGCAACATTGGAAAAATTTGAAGTAAGAAGTGAACGAGGATATCGTATCTATGATTTAATTGATATCGCAGGAAATAATTTTATCTTTCAAGTAACAAGTATTATGAATTATACAGTTCTACTAGACAACCATACAATAATTCATTAAAATAATTACCAATAAAGGAGGTGAAGCAAATGAATAGAGAAAATCCGACTCCAAATAATTTACCAGAAAATAATAATTCAAATATTGTTAGTGAACCAGTTACTGGGGATGATTTTAGCATTCCAGGACAAACTGGAAGTGAAATTAATCACTATAGCCAATCTAATCACCAAGCTTCATCTACCGAAGAAGCACCTAATTATGATATGAATAATTATCGTCGCTCACAACATGCTCAGCAAGCTAATTTAAATGCTAGTACTGATCGAAAAATGGGAGAAACAGTTGCTAGAGCAGCTGATACATACTTTACTGGGGGATCAGTTGGTGCAGCTGTTGACACTGCCGAAAAAGTTGATCCAACAGGGACAGTTTCGAAAGCTAAAAATGAACTCTTTGATCAAGTTGGAAAACCCGTTGGTCAAGCAGTTGATACAGTTGATAAAGCTGCTGGAACTGATTTAAGAGGAGTAGCTAATGATGCCAATAAATCAGGCGCTCTTGATACCGTTAATTCTGGTTTAGCAGCTGCTGGTGGAGCAGCAGGAGGTGCAAGTGGTGCCACGGGAGCAACCGGAGGAGCTAATGCAGCAACTGGAGCTACTGGCGGGGCTAATTTAAGTAATGCCGCAGCTAATGCTGGTGGGGCAAGACCAAGTGTTGTTCCTCAAACCGCTGATGCCAATAATATGGGAACAATCGATACTGATGTTACTCCAGAATTAGATACCAGCCTCACAAAAGAACAACAAGATGTGTTTAACGAAGTGCCAGAAGTAGGAACTCAAAAAGAAGACGAAGAAGAAAATGGAACCGCTAAAAAAAGCGCTCTATCAGGAATTTTAAAAGTTTTCTTCTTACCATTAAAAATCTGGTTAGCAATTGGGGCTCTTGGCTTATTTCTAATGTTTGCAGTTTTAATGATTATCATGGGACCGACTTTAGGGGCAATGGCCGATTTAACATCAGGTGGAACCGATGGACCAGGTGGTGTCTTAGGTAATGATGGAACATGGCAAGAAATGTTTACCAATGAGCAAATTGAAAATCAAATGATATATGTTGGTGATTCACGAATTTTAGGTGTTCAGTCAGCTTTAGGGAATCCTAATATAAGGTTTATTGGCCGAGGTGGAGCAGATTATAATTGGTTTATTGCTGAAGGAAGGCCACAATTAGAAGAGCTTTTAAGAAATGAAAATCGTCGTTTTGTAGTGATTGCCTTAGGATCTCATGATATCACTAATGCAAGTAGATATATTACGGTATTTCATACTTTAGTAAGTAGTTTTCCAGAAGTAAGTTTTTATTTCTTATCAGTTAATCCAGTTGATGAAGCTTTAGCAGCTCAAAATAATTATCCACTTACTAATTCACAAATTGAATGGTTTAATCGTAGTATGAGTGCAGCTTTGGGAACTTCTTTTATTAATTCATTTAATGCCATGTTAAATTTATTTCAATCAGATGATGGATTTCACTTTGATAGTGGGACTAATCGAAGGCTACATGAAATAATTATTGGTCATATTAGACGTGATAATATGGTAACGATGGACTCATCCAATTTAGTTCAATTAGCTATTGCATCCACATGGCCAACTAGAGACCGAGGAACCCATGCTAGATGTACAGCTTATGCCAATTGTGGGATGCAACAGTCAACTGACGGATATCGTCAAGCTAGAATTATTGCTGAACAACGGACATCAGCGGATGGTATTAGAAATCTATTTTCATCTTGTGATCGATTCGTTGCAACAATGCTTAGAGCAACTGGTGTAGATCCAAATTTTCCATGGGGATATACAGGAACTCAGTGGAATTATTTAAATCAAAGTCCCAACTGGGAACGCGTATCTTGTCAAAATCGTCAAGCTGGCGATGTTGTGATAACCCAAGGAAGAGGGCATATTGTTCTTTATTTAGGTGTTATTGAAGGACAATCAACTTTTGCTGATGCTTCATATATGACAAGAACTGGAACAAGAGATACTAACATGTCGTGCCAAGGAGACTTATGGCGTGTTTCAAGTCGCTCTGGAATGGTTGGCTTTAGACGAGTTGGTAGTAATTAAAATTAAGGAGCGAAAATATGAAAAAAATATTTATTTTAATTGTTTTTTTAATCGTATTAACTGGCTGTGAAGCAACCTATACAATTGAAATAAATGGCCTTAATTTTAATGAGACATTAGAAATAAATGACAGGGTAAGAAGACACGAAGAGCAAATTAGAGAAAGTGCCAATGCTAATATTCCAACCGATGTCCGTTTGGATCAGGATGGACCGCGTATTGAAGGTGTTGATTATTATCGAATCGATTTAATTGATACAACTAACAATTTCGGACTGAGATATAATAGCCGATTTAATTTAGAAGGATATCGTTTCTCAACAATCGCGAACAATTATGTTTCACCATTTAGACTTTCACATGCGAATGGAATTATTGAAATGTCAGTTGGTGATCAGCAAAGTTTTCAAATATATCCGAATTTAAATCGAATAACGATTAGGTTAGTTACTAGTAATAATGTGCTTTCTCATAATGCTGATGAAGTAAATAATGGAGTTCTTTATTGGTTTTTTACTAGAGAGAATTATCAAAATAAAAATATTGATGTCAGGTTAACTGATGAGATATATAATCCAACTGGTTTATGGCAATTAAACGATGATGGTTTCATTGGTGCTAATACCTTAATGGCGATTTATCTAATCATCTTTGCTTTAATTATAATTATTGGCATTGTGATTTTAGGTAAGTTTAAAAATTCTAATCTTTAAAACTGGAAAAAAACTCATAAATAGTTTATAATAATGGAGCGAGGGGAAATATATGAATTTTCGTGTTTCTGCAAAAGATTTAACAATCTTTATTATATTTTGTATATTTTTACTTTACTTATGTGCCGTAGCTGTTTTAAATGTCACATCTCTTTTAAATGAAGGGGATTTTGCTGGTTTTTTACCATTTGGAGCATTTAGATCACCTTATATTGCCGGAACTTTAGTTCTCTTTTTTGCGGTTTTAATATCAATCTTTTTCAGTGTTTCATCATATATTTTTGATAAAGAAAAAGGTGCTGGATTTTCTTTGAAAATTGGTGAAAAAGACGAAAAAGGCTATAACAGATGGGCTAAAGAAAAAGAAGTTAAAACGGCTAAAGATGTTGTTAAAGTTAGTATTACTGACGAAACAGCTGAAGCTGCTGGCCTTGCTCTAATCAATGATGGTAAAGAAATGTATGTTGATGATGGTGAAAATCATACCTTAGTTATTGGTGCAACTGGTTCTGGTAAAACAACGGCTGTTGTTAATCCTTTAGTTCATTCTTTAGCTAAAAAAGGTGAGAGTATGATTTTAACGGATCCTAAGGGTGAGTTACATGCTAATCATTCAGAAATGTTAAAATCTAAGGGCTATGATATTATTGTCTTAAACTTCCGTAACCCAGGAATGGGAAATGCTTGGAACCCTCTAACTTTACCTTACCAATTATATAAAAATAACAATTCAGATAAAGCAACGGAGCTTCTTGATGACGTAGCAGCAAACATTCTCTATGATCCCAATAATAAAGCAGAACCTTTCTGGGAGAAATCAGCAGCTGATTATTTTTCGGGTCTAGCTTTGGGATTATTTGATGATGCTAAAGAGAGTCAGATTCACTTAAATACGATTTCTTATATGTCAACCGTAGGAGAAGAAAAATTTGCTACATCAGATTATATTAAAGAATACTTTTTATTAAAAGGGGAAGCCTCTAGTGCTTATATCTTTGCCTCAAATACAGTAAATGCCCCAACTGAAACAAAAGGTGGTATTTTATCTGTTTTTAGACAAAAAATTCGTCTTTTTGCATCGCGTGAACAATTATCTGAAATGCTTTCTTACAGTGATTTTAAAATGCACGATATTGGTAAGAAAAAAACTGCTGTTTTTATGATTATTCATGATGAAAAAACAACTTACCATTCATTAGCCACTATTTTTATTAAACAATGTTATGAAACTTTAATTGATGTTGCTCAGGAAAATGGTGGTAAATTACCATTTAGAACCAATTTTATTTTAGATGAGTTTGCCAACATGCCACCTTTAAAAGATGTTACAACAATGGTCACAGCAGCGCGTTCAAGGTTAATGAGATTTACTTTTATTATTCAAAACTTTGCCCAATTAAATGAAGTATATGGGAAAGAAAATGCTGAAACAATTCGTAGTAATTGTGGTAACTTAGTATATTTAATTACTACAGAGCTTGCAGCACTAGAAGAAATTAGTAAATTATGTGGTGAAGTAAAATCTAAAGAAAAAGATAAAACTGCTTCAACACCTTTAATAACCGTTAGTGATTTACAAAAAATGAAAATGAATGAAGTCGTTATTTTAAGAACTAGGTTAAGTCCTTTTAGAACCAAACTAACCCCAAGTTATGAAATTGACTGGGGACCACAGTATGCCAAGGGAGACTTGATTGAAAGAGATAAACATCAAATAGAACTATTTGATATAAAAGATTTTGTTAAAACTAAAAAAAGAAACAAACTATTTGAAGCTCTTGATAATGCAGAGAAAAAAGATGGACCACCACCTCCGCCTTCATATAAAGGATTGCCACCAATGCCATCAATTGATGATATTAAATTACCTGACTCTTCAAAAGCAAATCCTGAATCTAAACCAGATTTAGAACCAATTAAAGAAGAAAAAGCTATTGAAACAGGAGGTTTTAATCCATTAAACGCTCCTGTTGAAACAAAGCCGAAAACAGAGTTTGAAACAGCAATGGAGCATTTTAAACAAAAAGCTGGAGAACCAATTATAACTAGTCCAGAGCCTCCAAAATTTAATGTTGACGATTTAGTGAGAAGAATCGATGCTAAAATAGCAGAACTTGAAAAACAAGAAGCTGAAGAAAATGCTAAAGCATCAGCTAATTCGAAAACTGAAGTCAAAGAAGAAGTTATTAAAGATTTACCAAAAGATGAGTCATTAAGAACAGAAAAGCTTTTTGACACCGTCTATGAAAAATTTGATGATTTTTATAATCAAGCGGAAGAAACACCTAAAGAAGAACCAATTGTCATCGCACCAACTGAAGCAAAAGTCCTTGAAGAAAGTGTTACTGACGATCAATTCTATGATGATTTCTACGATGATGAATAAAAAGAATAGACCTTTGTCGTTTATTCTTTTTTTTATTATCATATAATAAATTATGAAAACAATATATACCGATGAATACACAAAAGATGGAGTATTTATCAATTTAGAAACTGATTATTACTATGAAGAATTATTACTAAATCATAGCAAGTATTTAAATAAAAAAGACAAATACTATGTTTGGTGTCGTGGTGGAGTTAAAAGCAACATTGTAGTAAGTAAGCTACTTGACTACGGTTATAATGCAACTCGAGTAATCAGTCGTTAGCACTTATCATAATAAGTGCTTTTTAATTGCTAGTAAAAATAACTGTAAAGCATCATAATAAACTTATTGTAATGAATAGTTGATTATGGTAGTATTAAAATCGTGCACTCAGATTAGTAAATATTTAAAGTAAGGAAAGAAAGATAAATGTCAGCAGTAAATTTTCAATCAAATTATGATAATTATATAAAAAAATTATGTACCGAATTAAATCTAACAAGTGCCGAAGAAAAATTCATATGGAGCATTGCTTATCGAATGGATCATGTAACTTTTGTTCATTCATTAAAAGTTCAAGAATTAGCCCAAGAAATAGGTCTAATATATGGTTTAAATGATCATGATATGCTTAGACTCCAAAAAAGCGCTTTTTTACACGATGTTGGAAAAATTAAAGTAGATAGTGCTTTATTATATAAAAAAGATATAACTAAAAGAGACTTAGCTCTTCTAAGAAAGCATGTAATATATACTTCAAAGATATTATCTGATTCACCGTTTGAAGAATGTATTCCAGAAATTGAAGCGCATCATGAAAACGTTGATGGAACTGGATATCAAAAAGGTTTAAAAG
>Ga0123355_10000299_pt1 | contig 63470 bp, 47 predicted proteins | sample TergutEmb28metaG_3_FD_89872 | JGI IMG/M metagenome (GOLD analysis project Ga0123355, IMG submission 89872) | Embiratermes neotenicus P1 segment gut microbial communities from Petit-Saut dam, French Guiana - Emb289 P1 | ecosystem: Host-associated > Arthropoda: Insects > Digestive system > Gut ...
CTACGATTATGGCGGCAGAGTGCAAGGTAGTTTTTGCGCCTGCTATGAATACGGCTATGCTTAATAGCGAGGCGTACAGGGCAAATGAGCGGCTTCTACGAGATAGAGGCTGTGAATTTATTGATAGTGAGAGCGGTATATTAGCGTGCGGGGACAGCGGAAAGGGTAGATTGGCAAGTGTGGATTTGATAGTTGATAAAGTAATTTCATTGCTTAAACCGCCTCAGGATTTTGCGGGCAAGAGGGTGCTGGTTACGGCAGGGGGTACTAGGGAAGCTATTGACCCTGTTAGGTTTTTAGGGAATCATTCTAGCGGATTGATGGGGGTAGAGATTGCCAATGAGGCACTTGAGAGAGGTGCGGAGGTTGTGTTGGTGGCAGGAAATATCAAGGCAGAGGTAGAGAAAAAGATTGCAAGCGGGATTAAGGTAGTAAAGACCATAACCACTGAAGAAATGTTTCAAGCGGTAATGGCTTTTTCTAAACCGTCATTGCGAGGAAGAAGCGAAGCGGCTGACGAAGCAATCCGGAAAAACAAATTGTCATCCCGAGCGGAGCCGAGTGATTTTCACAATATTGACTACTACATCTTCGCCGCCGCCCCGTGCGACTACAAAATTGCTTACTTGCCAAACAAAATAAAACAAAAAGACCTCACCCTAAAACTAACTAAAAACATAGACATAGCGCTAGAAATTGGCAAAATAAAACAAAAAGCAAAAACAATAATTTTTGCCGCAGAGTCTGACAATCTAATAGATAACGCAAAAACCAAAATGAAAACAAAAAACGCTGACATGGTAATCGCAAACGATATTACAAAAGATGGTGCAGGTTTTGACTGCGACACAAACATAATTACCATCATTAAGAATAAGGCGAGATCCTTACAGGATGACAATTTAATTACGATTGATAAAAAAACCAAATCAGAATTGGCGAAAATTATATTAAATCAGGTGCAAACATTATGATTATATTGATAAAATTAATTAGATAGGTGCTTTATGAATGAAATTATAAATCAAGATGAACTGGGAAAAAATGAAGAAATTAATCAAGAGTATGTCCTGCAAAAAAGTTTTTCATTAAAAGGAAAAAGTGTATTTTCTATTTTAGCTAATGTTTTTGTAGGTATTTTTCTCGTTGCAGGACTGGTTGTAATGTTTTTTATTTTTGACTTTTATTTTGGGGATTTAAGACAATTTCTTTCAATGCTTTTATGGCTATTAATTGGATTAGGTGTAGTTTTAATTATTAATGTTTTGGTATTTGTTTTCAAAATGATTTTAACAAAAAAATTTGGAGGAGGAAAAACCAAACTGCATGTCGGAGCTTTTATTGAAATTTCTTCACAAAATCCTGTCTCAAAAGCCGTTTATTTAATTTCAGATATGATTATTTTAATTCCGTCTTTTATATTGCTTGCAGTATTGTCTATTTTCTTTTGGAACATTTTATTTTATATAACATTGTTATTTCTAGTAGTATTTTTAATTCCAAATGTTTTTCTTTGGATTTTCATTGCTCGTCAGCCTAAAAATAGTTTATTCAAGTTTGAAAAAGGCATATTGGGGAGCTATAAACAAAATTCATTATTACTATGATTGCAAAGGTCATTGTTGATATTTCTAATAATGAGGTGGATAGGATTTTTGATTATCTGTCTATAGCTGGGACTGAAATCGGGCATCGAGTGCTGGTTCCTTTTGGGCATAGAAACATTGAAGGGTATGTGATTGGTTTGTCGGATAGGTCAGATTATGATAATTCTAAGTTGAAGGCTATAATTAGACCGCTTGATGAGTATCCTGTGATTACAAAAGAAATGCTTAATTTGATGGAATTTATGAAAGTGCGTTATCATCTTAGAGTAGTGGATATTTTGCGATTGTTTATTCCTGCACAGATGCGCGGGGGAAGGGTTAAGGAATTGACAAGGTTGTATGTGAATGTGAGTGAGGAGTATCGGGGGCGGGATGTTGGTGAGTTTATTAAAGCGAGCAGTTTAAGACAATTGGAATTATATGCGTATTTGCTTAATAATGATGGAGCCTTTTTGTCTTATATCAATGAGAATTTTTCTGCGGCGGCGTGTAATAATCTTTTGGAGCGAGGGATAATTAAGCAGGAGAAAAGGCAGGTTAATAGAACACCTTATAAATCTTTAAGCGAAATAGATAATGAGTTTGTGTTAACGAGCGAACAGGAGAATGCGGTTAGGACTATTTGTGGGGGAAGTGGCGGTGGGTATTGTCATCCTGAGCGAAGCACGAAGTGCGAAGCCGAAGGATCTTATGCATATGAGGAAGGAGACCCTTCGGCTTCGCTACGCTTCGCTCAGGATGACAAAACCGAAGTGTCTGCTATATTTCAACAAGGGCGGTCGGGGACGCCCGCTCGTACAGGTGTCGGTAAAAAATTTTTATTGCATGGAGTAACAGGCAGTGGCAAAACAGAGGTTTATTTAAGGTGTATTGATAAGGTTTTAAGAGAAGGAAAAACCGCTATTTTGCTTGTTCCTGAAATATCACTTACGCCTCAAGTATTCTCAAAATTCAAATCTAGGTTTTCTGATAAGGTTGCAATACTTCATTCGGGGTTGTCGGCTGGCGAGAGGTTTGATGAGTGGCAACGGCTCTTATCCGGTGATGCTTTGATTGCGGTGGGGGCTAGGAGTGCGGTGTTTGCCCCGCTAAAAAACTTAGGACTTATTATTATTGATGAAGAGCATGACGGCAGTTATTCATCGGAGTCAAATCCGAGATACATAACTAAAGATATTGCAGAATTTAGGGCGGGCTATAATGATTGCGCTTTGGTTTTGGGGAGCGCTACTCCGTCGGTTGAGACTTATTATACTTCGTCTTTCAGTCAAACGCAAGTATATTCATCTTGCAATGACGGAGATCCTTCGGCTGCCCCTTCGCTCCGCTCAGGGTTCGCTCAGGATGACAATAGAGGAGTAGCGGCTCAGAATAATAGTGAAGGAACGGCTCGAGATAATAATACAACACCATCAATGACCAACCACCAACTACCAACCACCAACTATACTTTAATTGAAATGCCTAATCGTATAAACAACACTTTGCCCCAAATCCAAATAGTCAATATGTGCAGTGAGATTTATCACGGCAACAACTCGCTTTTTTCTAGTGATTTACACAATGCTTTGGCTGAATGTTTAGAAAAAGGGAATCAAGCCATGTTGTTTATCAATCGCAGGGGGTATTCATCATTTATAAGGTGTACGGGCTGCGGATATGTTGCGCAGTGTGAAAGGTGCGATGTGTCGCTAGTCCTACACAAAGAGTACGGCGACCAATTAAAGTGTCATTATTGCCAAAATCGCTACTCTGTTCCTACCGCCTGCCCGCAGTGTCAAAATAGAGATTTTAGAAGAGGATATCTAGGAACTCAGCAGGTAGAAGAAAAAATTGCTCAGCTTTTTCCCAATGCCCGTACATTACGCATGGACAATGACACTACCCAAAATAAGGATGCGCACTTAAATATTTTATCTCAATTTAGAAACCGACAAGCTGACATCCTAATCGGAACTCAAATGATAGCTAAGGGACACGATTTTCCGCAAGTGACCTTGGTGGGCATAATTGATGCTGACATATCCTTGCACTTTTCTGATTATAAATCAAACGAACGCACCTTTCAGCTAATAACGCAAGTATCAGGCAGAGCAGGCAGAGCCGACAAAGCAGGTAAGGTTTATCTTCAAACCTACTCGCCAAATCATTTTGTCTATAAATTTGCACTCAATAGCGACTATCAAGCCTTTTATAAAAAAGAAATCAACATGCGGGAGGTGACATCATTTCCGCCCTTTTCAAACATTTTGCGAGTGCTTGTATCGGGAGAGGACGGAGAAAAAACAGCTCAAACACTAAAAGCCATCTATGAGAGTGTTCTAAAAATGTCACAGGAAAAAAAAGACTGTTTTAGTTATTTAGCATATATGCATTCGCCAGTCAAAAAAATAAAAGGATTATCCCGCATGCAAATTCTAATGAGAGTAAAAAAATCCTTTGACGAGGTATTGCAGATGGTATATAATATGGTGGACGAGAACAAGTGCAAGGGTGTGAGTATCTTTGTAGAGATTAACCCTAATAGTTTGAGTTAGTAGCTAATATGATGGATGTTTTTTTCTTAATCATCTAAGGTGTAAGTAATATATGACAATAAAAGGAACATTAAGAGGGATAATCAATATAGTCTTATTTAGTATAGCTGTTGGTTTTTGGACTCACTATATCATTTCCGATGAGCTTAGTAGTTTAATTTTGAGTATGGCTATTAGTTTTACCGTTTCTTTCGGAATAAAATTGATATACGATATAGTGTTTGCGGTAGGGCAATCAAAAAAACGAGATGCTTGTTTGAAATTGTTTTATCGGCAACTAATGTTTTTTGAAATGTATTTGTCTGAGTTTATATCATCGCATGACAATATTGATACAAGTGATATTTATGGTGAAAGATTAAAAGTTGAAGATTTGATAAGAAAATCTGTCATTTATTTAGGAAAAGAAAATTTATTTGATTGTAGTGCATATCTTTATGATAGTTTCATTGATTTACGATTGAATAAAACGCAATTATTATTGCATGACATATTAGATGTTGATGGATACAAGTTATTTAAAGGATTTACTCAGTATGTTGACAATTACAAAAAAAATTATGAGAAGTATGTGAATAATCTTTGGAGCGATAGGAATAAGTTGGAAAGCATGACCGATATAGAAACTCATGAAATCAATGAAATAATAGTAGGTGCGTTCAATATTTTTGTGGAATCAACAAAAAATGTAAAATATTTGCGCAAAAAATACAGAAAAAAGCACAAACAAGAGTAGTGAGTTGCAAAATTAACAGCAACTACCTTAACTACTTAGTACAGAAAAAGTTTGTTTGCTTTTTAGCAAAGGGAGAATTAAATGGCGATTAGAAATATTGTTAAAGAAGGTGATGCGATACTTAGGGAGAAGTCAAGGGTGATTGATGCCTTTGGGCAAGGTTTGAATATCCTTATTGATGATATGATTGATACTATGATTCATGCGGACGGGGCTGGGCTAGCGGCTGTTCAGGTGGGCAGCTTGAAACGGGTTTTTATTGCAACCGATGAGGCTGGGGAGATTTGGGAATTTGTTAATCCTGTTGTGCTAGAGGCTAAGGGTGAGCAGATTTATAACGAGGGGTGTTTGAGTGTTCCTGGGCTCAAGGGAGATGTCAAAAGGGCTAAGCAAATAAAACTCAAAGCACAAGATAGGTATGGCAATGAATTTATTGTTAAGGCAAAGGATTTTTTTGCGGTGGTTATATCGCATGAGCTAGATCATTTGGACGGGGTGTTGTATACGGATAAGTTGGTATAAAAGGTTGGATTAAGCAATCCAGAATCAATAATCATTATGAAAATAGTATTTTTAGGGACACCGGGTTTTGCGTTGAGGCCTTTAATAGCATTAAATAACTCCCGCCATGAGATAGTGGCGGTTATTTCGCAACCCGACAGAGCAAAGGATAGAAAGGGGAATTTGTTGCCTACACCAGTCAAGGAGTTGGCTATACAGTTGAATTTGCCGATTTATCAATTTGAAAGTATTAAAAATCAAATTGCCTTATTAAAATCTTTTGAGGCTGATATTTTTATTACTGTTGCGTATGGGCAGATTCTTAATCAAGAGGTTTTAGATGTTGCTAAATTCGGAGTGATAAATGCTCATGCATCGCTTTTACCAAAATATAGAGGAGCATCGCCCATTCAAAGTGCTATACTAAACGGGGAGCGGGAAACAGGCATCACTATCATGCAAACTGAATTAGGACTAGACAGCGGTGGTATACTTCTGCAAGAAAAAACTGCTATATTGGATAGCGATACTATACAGGTTCTATCAGACAGACTAAGTGTTATGTCAGGCAGAATATTGATTAAAACGCTGGATATGCTTGAAAATGCCGCCATTAAAGCGGTCAAACAAGACCACACCCTCGCTACAAAATGCTCACTAATCACAAAAGAAATGGGTAAAATTGACTTTTCAAAATCTGCCCGTCAAATCTTTAATCAAATAAGGGCTATCAATTCATATTCATATATTGATGACCTTTATATTCGCATACTTAATTCTAAAATCATAGATGAAAGCCAAATCAACAAAGATTTCGGTTTAATAGAAAATGATTTCATTGTAAAATGCGGCAGGGGTTTACTTAAAGTTACAGAGGTTCTGCCCATGAATAAAAAAAGGATGATGGCTAAGGAATTCCTTTTGGGAAATGATGTGAGGGGTAAGAAATTTGACAACAACTAGCGAAAAAATAATTTATGAATTACTGCTCAAAGTGTTCAACGGCGGATATAGCGGAATCGTATTAAATGAAATGCTAGAAAGTATACAAAAGGATAAGGCATATATTACGAGGGTATTCTATGGAGTATTAGAAAAAAACACGCAGTTAGATTATATTGTAGAAAAATTAACCACTAGGCGTCCCAAAAAGCCTGCTCTCATTATCCTAAAAATAGGGCTGTATTTATTAAGATATTCCGACACCCCGACACATGCTGCGATAGATAAAACAGTGGATTTAGCCAGACAAATCGGCAAGCATGATTTGAAAGGGTTTATAAATGCGGTGTTGCGGAAAAGTGTGGATTTTAAGCTGGAAACAAAGAGTATGTCTGTCAATTTGAGTGTTCCTGACTGGATAATTCAACGCTTAAAGAAGCATTATGATGATGAATTTATCAAAAAAATTCTTGCTCCGATAGATTATCGCACACATATAAGGTCAAATAAAGCGCTGAGTTTTGAAAAAACTGAATTGGGATATTTGGTTACTAAAGAGCAATTAGATACTCTAAATCATAATGATTATGCCATCATGTCGCTTTCGTCAATGCTTGCGGTAAAACACTATATCTCAGATTTCAAAAAAAACGACAGCATAAATGTTTTGGACCTATGCGCTGCCCCCGGCGGCAAGGCAATTTATCTAAAAGAATTATTGCCCAATGCAAAAGTAATTGCTTGCGACATACACCCACATAGGCTGGATTTAATCAAAAGCTATGCAAAAAAGATGAGTGCTGACATTGAAGTAAGGCAAAATGATGCCACAGTTTTCAATCCAAACCTCTATCCGTCAATGCGCTGGAATGCGGCTAACTTACCTCCTTCATCGCGAGGAGTTAGCAACGCTCACGACGAAGCAATCCAGTCGGAAGTAGGGTTTGATTTAGTAATATGCGATGTTCCGTGCAGTGGTTTAGGCGTAAAGCAAAAACCCGATGTTTTTATCAACAGAAAACAAGAGGATATCCCAGTATTAAATAAATTGCAAAGCGACATAATCACGACCGCCTCAAAATACATAAAAGCGGGCGGAGTGCTATGCTACTCTACCTGTACGATTTTGAAAGAGGAGAATGAGGACATTGTGAAGAAGTTTTTGAGTGGCAATAGTGATTTTAAGCTAGAGAAAATGCTAAACCTACACCCACAAGACCACAATTCAGATGGCTTTTTTGTGGCTAGGATGCTGCGTAACTAGTCTAAGCCATCTAAGCATTTTTTAAGAATTTTTCCATATTTGCTATATCGTTTGTTAGAATAGAGGTTTTACTTGTTTTAAGGATAGCCTCTATATCTTCATTTGTAATAATCGGTCTGTCTTTAGCGATTTCTTTTCTTATCAATAGCATTTTTATTTTTTCACAAAACTCTACCATGTCAGCACCGCTAAATCCGTCCAATCGCTTTGCAATATTCTCAATCTTAACATCAGTAGCAAAGGGACATTTTTTTAGACTTTTGTTTAGGATGAAAAGCCTAGCCTCTTGGTCGGGTAGTGGTATATAAATTTTTTCATTAAACCGGCCCGGTCTTAATAATGCTCCGTCTATTGCCCATGGGCAATTTGTTGCGGCAATCACTAGCAGCATATTTGTAGACTTCTCTACACCTTGCATTTGAGTAAGTATCTCTTGCACCGTATTAGAGCCACTTTCGTTTTCGCTATTCCTGCGTTTACCAAGCGAGTCAAACTCATCAAAAAAGATAACTGATTTATCACATTTTTTAGCATCTGTAAAAATCTTTTTGACATTTTGTTCGGCTTCGCCCGTCCATTTAGATTCAATATCAGAGCATTTGATACTAAAAAACTTTGCGTCTAGTTCAGTTGCGACTGCTTGGGCAAACATTGTTTTTCCTGTGCCGGGAAGCCCAAACAATAAAATGCCGCCGCCCACGCTTTTGCCGTATTTGTCGTACAATTCCTTATGTTTTAGGGGCAATATAACCCGTTCTTCTAATGCCTTTTTTGCTTCATCTAGTCCTGCAATGTCTGCTATTTTGATTGTTGGAATTTGTGAATTGTTAGTTTTTGTTGTTTGCTTAGTATCGTTTTTGCGTTTTTGTTTTTCTTCTATTTCGTCTTCAGTCTCTTCTTTCTCATCCTCATATTCATCCTTATCTTCGTCATTTTCACTCTCTAATAAAGCAATAAGTTCTGCTTTGTTCATCTTAGAATAGCCTCTATGCCCATAAAGTTTGCAGTATTCTTTTAACTCTGTGACAGTACATTCCTCATAATCTATGATACCACTCCCACCAAATGAAACATTGCCCTGTATCGCTTGAAATATAAATCTTATTAGGAAAATTAGTAAAACCAATAAAACTCCTGCAGCAATTCCGCCAAGCAATATTAGTCCGTTAGTCCAGTGTAGCACACCTAGCCAGTGTAACCAACTTGCTAACTGACTTAACCAGCTTAATAACCAGCCTCCAAGACCGATTAAAACTAGCATAACAATTAGAAATATAAGTAGTCCAAGCTTTTCGCCGAAAAAATCGCCGATATTTCCAAAATATTCGTCAATTTCTAGATCGTTTACTAAAATAACAATTAGCGATATTATGGTTATAAGTACGGCTATAACGATTGCGGCTATAAACCAACCAAAATATGTATTCCAAAGATATTCCATTTTCTTCCTTTGTACACTTTTTATGAGTTTTTACTAAAAGTAAGCAAAAAGTGCCACCCCAATTAAGAGGTGGCACCCCAAACGGTGTTCTCCTAATTGTTACGACACAATACCATAATAAACATGGGGAGCAACTTGCCGAAGGGCAGAATTGACCATGCTTACTATCTAATATTGTGTCGTTCAATTAGAGTAGCATACTTATTTAGATAGTGCAAGCGATTTATACATTATAAATTAGATTTTGTATTGTATGGTTTTTATATTTGACGAGGCAGTTATGATTTGGTATAATGATGCTAGATTGCTTCGTCGCTACGCTTCTCGCAATGACGAAGTGGAGAAATATGAAAAATATAACAGACTACACAATTGAAGAGTTAAAATTTGTTCTTGCTGACCATCCTGCATTTAGGGCGGAGCAGGTTTTTAAGTGGCTGTCGCAAGGTGTAGATTTTGACGGGATGAGTAATATTCCATCTGCACTAAAAGAAAAACTAAAAACTGATTATCGTTCTTCTGCGTTAATAATTCATAAACAAATTCAGTCTAGCGATAGGTCTGTTAAATTATTATATGCTCTAAATGACGGCAACTTGATTGAAGGAATTTTTATTCCGCAAGTCTATGGAAACTCATTGTGCGTGTCAACACAGGCAGGGTGTCGGATGGGGTGTGCTTTTTGTGCCTCGCATTTGGGCGGTCTGTCAAGAAACCTAACAGCGGGTGAAATTTACTCGCAAGTTATTCAAATAAACAAAACTTTTCCGTCTACTCCGGTTTCAAAAATCGTCCTCATGGGCAGTGGCGAGCCGCTGGATAATTATTACAACACTACAAAATTTATCAAAATCATCACTGACCCTAAAGGATTAAATTTTAGTCAACGCAATATTTCATTATCCACTTGCGGCTTGGTTGATAAGATAATAAAATTAGCCGATGAAAACTACAGCGTGAATTTGTCGCTTTCGCTTCACGCTACCACGGATGAAACCAGAAAATCCATCATGCCCATCGCTAAAAAATTCAGTTTGAAAGAGACGATTGATGCTTGCAAATACTATTTCAACAAATCTGGCAGACGCATCGCCATTGAATACCTTTTGATAAAGGGCGTAAACAACACACATTTTGATGCAAAAAGATTAAAAGAGCTGCTGTCTGGGTTTGCTTGTCATGTTAATTTGATTATGCTAAATCATGTGCCGGAGAGTAATTTGGTGTCTTGTACCAGACAGGATGCCGAAAAGTTTCTAAAATGGCTAACTGATATGAAATTGAGTGCTACCATAAGAAAAAGTGCAGGCAGTGAAACTGCATCAGCGTGCGGGCAACTAAGAGGAAAGTTTGTCGGGCAGAATAAGCCCTAAAATACTAGCAAAAGCAAATTTGACAAAATAATTTAGCGAGGAAATATTATGTGTTTATCTTCTATATTTAAGAAAAACGGTGTTAATATAATCCATGATGGATTGAGTGAACGACAAAAGGAAATTTACTTGATTCTTAATAAAGCTGCATCCGTTGATAAAAACTTGCAGTTATTTGGTGCTGGAAAGCATAAATATTCGCTAAATAAGCCGATAGATATTTCGTATGTTCGCAAAGCAGAACAAGCGTATAATTTCACGCTACCAGAAGATTACTTTAAGTTTATAATAGAAATAGGAGATGGCGGTGCAGGACCCGATTACGGTATTTATCCTTTTACTTCATTTTATGAAAAAGGAAATGGTGAATATGCAAAAGAGTATTTTGAGCAACGGCGGCAATGCTTGGCGGTTTCATTTAATGTGCGTCCAATGGTTACTGAAGATGTTAATAGATATGCAATTTGTAGAGAAGATTCGTATGAAGAAGAGCCTGGAAAATATTTTGTTTGTGACGAAAATGACGATAATAGTGATAGAAAAACTGACAGTTCAGAAAATGGATTTTTTATTTTAGGAACACATGGCTGTCAGTGGGATTTTGGCATTGTTGTGACAGGTAATAGAAAGGGGCAAGTTTTTAGATGCGATAATGAAGGAGGTTTTTATTTATTAGCCAATAGCTTTATTGAGTTTTATGATAAATGGCTTGATAAAATTTCAAATATGAAAAAATGGAAAAAGCCATTAGGAAAAACAGGTATTTTTCAAATATAGAATCTTCAAAAAGTGACTTATTGTGCAGTATTAAAACATTCCCGACTTACTGGTCCACTTAAAGACATCGCCCCGACTTATCAACCCACTCAGACAACTAAGAGGAAAGTTTGTCGGGGAAAACAAGCCCAAAAACGACCCCAAATAAGCACTTTTGACACCTTTTTGAGAGTTTTTTAAGCCCAATTTTCACCCACCCGACTAACTTACTTTTTAAGAGCAAAATGTCTCTATGCACCATCAATATGAGATAGAGAGGTAAAACACCCCCAACCACACGCTAACTAGGTTTCAAGCTCCCAAAAATAACCCCCAACCACACGCACCAGCAATATATTAAGAAAACATGAAAAAGAATAAAAACAAAGTAAAAAAAGTAATAGCTGAAAAGAAATTCCTAAAGCAGAAATATAGGAAATGTTTTGGTATTGTAAAAAAACATATTGATGAACTCGACTTAATGGGATTACTCGAAATCCATTGTCCAAAAGATGAATACGAGTTTGAAGTTGCTGATATAGTCAAGTTTGCAGTTGGGAGAAAAGACATAAAAACATTATCGGAGATTATTATTAAAGTTTTTAATGAAGCCTTTGATGAAAATTTTGAAAGAAAGCGTATGGAAATTGAAATAGTTGCTGACAAGATACTTAAAGAATTTAGATTGCTAAGTCCGATTGAGAAGGAAACATATTTTATTCCAAAAGAATTACTTCCAGGCAGCTGCTATTTTGAATTTCAAGCAGGTAAATACAATACTGGCAAGTTCTGGTTTAGCAAGATGGGCGAAATTAAGCGTGATGATTCAATTTATTTGTACGGAGATGATGATGGAGTTTTTGAACATTCGGCAATAGCACCATTCGCATACATGATATGCGGAAGCTATCCAGCACCCGAAGCACCTAAGTCATTTGATTATTGCGGAATAACTTATATAGACGAAAGTGACGGAAAAGAATTAATCAAAAATTTAATGAAATTTGCAATGCTTCTTGGTGACGGTAAGCAAGTTTATGAGGCACTTGAGGAAATAGGCGTTTACAATCCAAATACTGATGGAAGCTGGAGTGAAGAAGATAGTATCAAAAAATTAGATTTAGTAGTGTTAAAAAATACGGCATATGAGTTGGCGGATTGGGTAGAAAAGACACTAACAGAGCATAAATGGATTTCTGTTCTTGGCATATGATCTTGATGAATAAAATTCCCCGACTTATCAACCCACTCAGACAACTAAGAGGTAAATTCGTCGTTGGTAATAAAACAGCACCCCTTTTAAGAACGCTATTTGCTATGCACCTACAATACGAAACTATATGCTTTGTGCATATCAAATAGGGGCAACACAACAGCAAGATGGCGGTTAGAATCCGCCCACTTCCGCCACATCAAAAAATCAAAAAAATGTGACAAAAAACAGCCGAAAAGCCTTTGAATTTGATTTTTGATATTTTTTCAAGATTTAGAAAGAGGGGCAAAAAGCGGACAAGTGCGGACTTCAAAACCCCATTCAATAAGCCATAACCTCCGTGTCCGTCGTTCCCGTGCCAAAATCCTTCTCACGCTAAAATTCACCTAAAGATAGATAAATGAGCGATTAAACGCTTGACAGAAGAGCCTGATGTGGGGTATGATTAATATTGTGTATAAAATATATGCGCAAAAAAGGAAAAAATTTATGAAAAAACTAAAGCAAATTAGTGTAATTGTTCTTTTGGCACTTGTATTAACCATTCCAATGGTATTTTTTGTCGCTTGTCCAAATCCTGTGCCTACTACCCATCTCATTACTTTCACTGCTGGAACAGGCGGAACGATTTCTGCTAGCATTGGTCAGACAAATGTCGTCAGCGGGACAGATGTAGAAGAAGGGGTAAATATAGTTTTTACCGCTGTTCCTAATGATGGTCAAAGAGTAGCAAGTTGGACTAACAACGGCACTATAGTTACAGGACAAACGGGCAACACTTTTAGTATAAACAATGTTACTTCAGCCCACACAATAGTTGTTGCGTTTGAGGTCATCCCTCTTGAAAAACACACAGTTACTTTTAGTGCTGTCGGCACAAACGGAACTATTACTGCGACTGTTGGGGCTAGTGCTATCACTTCACCAACTGAAGTAGAAGAAGGAGCGGCAATTATTTTTACTGCTAGTCCTAACGCAGGCTATAGGGTCTATAGATGGACTTTAGGCGGCACGACTGTTGCAAATAATACTACTAATACTTTCACTCATGTGAATTTGACTGGTGACATAGTTGTGACAGTTGAGTTTGAAGCGGCTCCTAAGTATGAAATAACCATTTATGTTGACCAAAGGTCAGATTGGCAATATGAGGATTTTTATATTTATGCCGGTGAAGCTCGAATTGAACATGAAGATGAGATTTTTTATGGAACTGCTTTAGAAATTTCTGTTTATCTTCTTGAAGACCGAAAAGGAGTATTAAGGATTAATGATGTTCCTTTTGCTTTGGTTGAAGGTTTAAATACTTTTAGCCACATAATAGATGGTGCTACTCACTTTGATTTGATTGTTTATAGCAATTTATTGCAAAAGCTAGGGCATGAGTTTGCAGACAGAAATTATTCTGATAGAAACCCATGGGAAAACCAGGTAGATATCGGTGGTTGGGGCAATTGGTACGAGTTAATGAGACTTTATTATGAGGACATGAGTGTATCAATTTGGAACTTTAGAAACGAAACTAGGGCGGCTGAGTTGTTTCCTGTATTCTTAGGCGATAGGGGGGTTACTCATTATAATGGTTATTATATAGGATATTTTGATGGCTTTATTATTTATGGACATTATTTGATGATTAATCGTGTGTTAGAGGTTTTGCAAATTGAAATAGATATTAATCCTATCCAACAAATTGTGCCGACTTTTAATTATTTAAATGATTATGTAGATGCGTTCATGGATTATGAAAACGACCCTGATTTATATGAAAATCAAAAAGTTGATTTTGTAATTTTCTATTTGTGGGCTGAGCATGAGTTTTTCTTAAGACTATTCTATGAGGATATTTTAGAAGGATTTGTGCTAACCAGCACGACAGGAGATGGATACACTGATAGAACTTTATTAAGGGCTATGAGAATGGAAACTGCTGAGCAGGCTCAAGATTTTGCAGAATGGATTTTCTTAACTGATTATCTTATCAATGCATATCATAGTTTGGCAGTATCAGAAGATGGTTTGACTGTATTCTATGGGTTTCATAGATTTATTGATATTTTAGTTGATGAGGGTCTGGCTCATAGGTTTGATTATGGATTGCGGGAAAGAATATATTATTTGCAAGAGTTGTATGATTTCTTCAGTGCTATTGAAGGGACAACTATTACTCCAGTTTCGCCAAGGCTAGATGAGGACGATTTGGCTGGGTTTGGAGATGATAGACTAGAAACTATTGATATAACTGTACTAGGACAAAGACTTGTTGTGGTCAAACTAGATTGCAGCGATAGGGCGCAAGATTTGATTGACATTAGGATTAGAATGGTTAGAGTTGCTTTAAGTGATTGTGGATATATAGTTGTTTGGGGTGGTGGTGATATTTTTGATGCGTTAATAGCAAGAGCAGATTTTAATGAAGTAAGAAGAGCCTATCTTGAAGGAAACTGGGAGTATAGATATTTTGAATGGTCGCAGGACTTCTTTAGATATGGCAAGTTTACTTTTAGTATTGCTAATGGTATCATAGAAATGAGGCAAGATGGGGTGCTGGTCGCATATGGATACATCGATATGTATGATTGGATGGGACACCCTGCTGATCAAAGAATTGTTTGGACATGGAGTGCTGATGATTTTGATTTTACGATAGGAGTAAGAATAAGTTTTGCACCTGTTTTTATGATGAATGTGACTTTCTTTGACGGTGACGGCAATTGGTATCGTAGTGGTCAGTTTATTCCTGTGGTCTAGGTATCTAGGGGAACGGTGTCCCCATAGGTTACTGAAATAACTTTGAACAATTAGCAAAAATAAAAAAAGGGGCTGAAGCCCCGACCCGCCCCTGCATAGGGCGGGTTTTTTTGAGTTAGATTATTCAATTAGCGCAGATGATTTTTCTTATACTATAAAAAAGGTGTGCTTCTGTTAGCGAGGTGTCAGACCGAAGAAAAAGCCGATTTCAAGTTGGAGCAAGCAAAAAGATAACAATATGCACCGCAAGCCGACAAAAAGGCAGGACAAACAAAATAGACGAACGGTCCCCAGTTTTGAGAGGAAACTTTGACTGAGGGGCTTTTTTATTTGTTTAAATGCAAGATATTTGTTATAATGGCTAAGTGAGAGCAGAATACAAAGTCCCTGACTTATCAACCCGCTTAAAAACAATGTAGAGACAAGCGACTGGATATTGCTTTGACTTATTGACTCACTGAGACAACTAAGAGGAAAGTTTGTCGGTGGTAATAAAACAGCATCAATTCCCTAGAACGACAATACTGAAAAATACAATAAGGAAAAATAAAGGAGTAATTAGAAACAATGAAAACAGAAGAGGAATTGAGTTATGATAAAATATTCGGATTAGCAGGGAAAGTAATAATAAAGACCAATCAATTAATAATGCATTTATGTAGAGTTTATTGTTTAATAAACAAAATCAATGATAAGTCGTTAGTAAAATATGTTATTGAAAAGTATTCTACTATCTTTGGCAGCGCTGATTTTGAAAAATTATTAAAAGATGTTGCTATATATAAAAAAGGATGAGGCATAAACTTTATGGTGAAACACATTGTATTATTTAAGTTAAAAGACCAAGCTGACAGACCAAAGGCTTTGGAGGCACTTAATAGCATGAAAGGCAAGATTGAGGGATTGATTGACCTAGAGACCGGTGAGGACTTTTTGGCAAGTGAACGGAGCTATGACATAGCGCTGATTACTACGCATACAGACCGTGCAGCGCTAGACCTTTATCAGGCACATCCTGTGCATCAGCCTGTTAAAAAAGTCATGCACGCAATCAGAGAAAGTTCGGTTGCGGTGGATTTTGAGGTAAATTGATAGTAGAAAACGAAAACTGTTCATGCCCTAATATTAGCAAGCAAGCAAGAAAGAAACCAGAAAGATAAAGATGGCAATGATGAAAAACAAAAGGAGCAAGAATAAATGCCTGAACCTATTAAAAACATACTAAACCCTGCGGCAATTAAAGAATTTGCAGAGGCAATTAAGTTAGTCTATGATGCGTTTGACATAGATGGGTTTTGTGCTGCGGTGGTGGATAAGGAGTATGACGGTCTAGAGCTTATGGCAAGAGGACGCAAAATTAGTGCCGGGCTTGGCAATTTTTTGCCGAAGAATTATGAAGAGGCTATTGCAATAATTGACATAGTTATTTCTAAATTTCAAGGCTTTGCGGCATTTAGTTTTTTTGAATTTGTTGCTATGTTTGGACTGGAATTTTGGGAAGTGTCCATAGCTGCACTTGGGCGGTATACTCAATATTTTTCGGCTGAATTTGCTGTGCGTCCGTTTATTATAAGGGATGAAAAACGCATGATGGCACAAATGTTTGAGTGGAGTAAGTCAGATAATGAGCATCAACGACGCCTTTCTAGTGAGGGCTGCCGTCCCGCATTGCCATGGGCAGTGGGATTGCCTAAATATAAAAAAGACCCTCTGCCAATTTTTCCTATATTAGAAAAACTAAAAGCTGACCCGTCATTGTATGTGCGAAAAAGCGTGGCTAATAATCTAAACGATATTTCCAAAACACATCCTGAATTAGTGATAGAAATTGCAAAACGATGGTACGGCACGGACGAAAAAACCAATTGGATTATTAAGCACGGATTAAGAACGCTTCTTAAAAAAAGCAACCCCGATGCTCTAGCCATTTTTGGATTAGGTAATGCTGATGCGGTAGAGGTCAGTGATTTTGCTACTGGCAATAGTGCTATAGCATTGGGCGGCGATTTGATATTTTCATTTGTTTTAACAGCCAAACAAGATACAAAAGCCAGGCTAGAATACGGCATAGATTATATGAAAGCAAACGGCAAACAAAACCGAAAAGTTTTTCAAATATCCGAAATTCCGCTTGTTAAAAATTAAACAAAACATTATACTAGAAAACACGCACTTGCTGACCATAGCACACGCAAGCACTATGCAGGCGCACATGCCGTAACACTTATAGTAAACGGACAGGAGTCGTGGCACGCTGGAGTTTGAGCTAACAAACAGGAGATAAAATAGTTTGTATATTAAAGAATTTTGCAGATGTTGTACTCATTGTGCATCAGGAATAGTTACAGACGGAGTGTTTGAACTTTATTGTTTCATTGACCCGCAATTTTTAGAAGTTGTAGACGGAACAAAAATAATAGAGATTAGCACTTTAGATAATAACAATTTTAAGATAGCTGATAAAGAAAAATATTTAGTTAAGCCACTTGGTAGATTGCGAAAGGGAAAACGAATTTTTCATGATGAATTTTTATTGGTTGGTGAAATAATAGAGCTAAATGGCGAGGATGCTGTCATTCGAATAGGAGGATTAAAAATTGATGCTGGCACAGGAATAGGGATGAGTAACCATTTTAAGATTGGTGATTGGGTGGAATTTACAGCGGATAGATTAGATGCAAAAATATGCACTGACAGATTATTGCCATATAAGGACTAGGAGGTGGACTTTGTGTAATACAGAACAAAAGGAGAAGTCTTGCTCGTATTTACAGGTATTAAAGCAAATGTGATAGTCTTTTATTGAAATACAAACGAGACTTTTTACGATGTTTAATTAGTGAAATAAAATCCAAGGAGAATAAATTTACATGAAAACAACAATTTGGACTTGTGAGTACAAATTAAAACAGAATGCTGATGAAGTTGAATTTTTAGCGGCAAGCAAGGCGTTGGGCAGAGAGTATATTTCTAAACAAAAAGGATACATTTCGTGGAAACAGCTAAAAGGCGGTGGCACTTGGTAGACTTAATCTCTTGGGAAACGCTTGAGGATGCTAAAAACTTTGAAGCAAGCGGCGGTGGTGAAGAAAACCCGTTAGCCCTTAAATTTTATTCGTTTATAAATCTAATGAGCTGCAAAACAAGGTATTATACAATAGAGCAAGACCACTACAGAGGAGACGCTGAATGAAAAATGCTAAGGTAGCAATATATGCTGAACAAAGAGAATTAAAAGAGCAGGCACTAGAGGAATCTAAGGCAAAGTTGAATAGTTTGCTTAAACCTAATCCTACCGAAGAAAAAATAGCAGTAGTTAATGCTCTTGTTGAAAAGATAGACAACTTGATTCAGGAAATAGAAGAAATTAGGTTGTGCCAAAAATTCAACGAACATATTGAAATTTGGGTTGATGAACTAGACGCATCATACAGTGGCATGGTTTTCAGTGCAACTTTAAATGATTTGAAAAAGTTAAGAACTGATTATAAATACGCAAATGAACTAATTAATATAATTGGCAGAAGTTTTCAGGAGCTAGAGATTTTGATTCGTGGATATCTATTCAAAAAAGGATTACCGCAAAAAAGAACAAAAAGGAAGCCACAATTAAGTACATTCTTGAAGGAAATAGATGAAGCTAATACTTTTAGTAAAAAACAAATGATAACTCTTCGTAAGATTATTAAGTTGCGTAATTGGCTTACTCATGATGTCATAAAAGAGGAGAGAGCGTATACAAAAAAGCATATTAATTCGTTTAGCGGCATTGTTAATATGAATGAGTGGACAAACTATTATTACACAAAAGTAGCAATAACAAAAAATATGCTTTATGAGGCAATAGATTTGTTTAATAATTATGAAGGAAGCGCATTGAAAAATTTATAAAACTAAAAATATGAGCATAAATATCGAAAAACTTCATACAACCCCTTTAGGGATTGAGCGAATTAAACGCAATCTTAAATTAAAAGATTGTGCTGATGTTGTGGCATTTTGCAAAGTGCAAGTTGCTAAGGCTGATGAGATAATCCGCAAGGGCAAAAACTGGTATGTTTACATTTGCAATATTATTGTAACAATCAACGCAAATAGTTATACAATTATAACAGCACATAAGAGGAGTGGAAATATTTAATGGAATTTGACTTACTATCATTAAGGCGGGGTAATTTCATTATATCTAAACAGATGATGAAAGAACACTTTGGTATGTTTGATAATTTAGAGATTATTTTTAATAAGAAAGTTGTTGGAAGGAGATATAAATTTCCAGATATGTTTGTAGTCTTCGCTATTCTGAGATGTTGCAAGCATTTAGAATGCACTTTGTGGATTTAGAAGAAGAAAATATTAGCGAAGATATTCAAACAAAATTTATTGAGCAAATGATTCCAAAGATTATAGATTATCTCTATAGTCCGCCAATGAAAAATACCAGTGCTAATATCAGGTTGCGTGATGATGAGTTTATTTTTCATTTATATTAGAAAAGGTTACATAAAAAGGAGTAAAAACAATCATGAGTAAACAGGCAATTAAAAAGGCAGAAGAAATCATAGCTTCTCAAACAGTAAAAAACGGCACATTTAATGGCGAGTTTTGTTCGCTGGTTTTGTTAGACCGCGAGGGTTATCCAACGGCGTCGGTGCTGACGGCGGCAGCTTCAGACGGCATAAAGCATGTCTATTTTTGCACAGACACGGATTCTAATAAATATAAGCGTGCCAAAGCCAGCCCAAAAGCATCGGTGCATTACGGCACGGGTGAGCATAGTATGACCCTTGTCGGCGAGATTGAAATGCTGCTAAGGCAAAATTTTGGTATGACGGGCTGGCGGAGCATTTTCCGGAAGGTGCAGCTGATCCAAACTACATTGTGCTTAAATTTACAACAAAGCGATATATGCTGTTTGTGGATTGTGAAGAAACTGAAGGAGTTATTTAATGGCTGTAAGTATTTTTAATGATAAGGCAATAGAGCCTAACGATGCTATAGTAGAAACGGCACTGGCAGATGCAATGCTGCTATGGATTAGTCTGCAAAACCATGTTGCAGAAAATTATAGCGGACTTATATCTGAATGGAAAATGTACACCAAAAAATCCGGTTGGTCGAAAGTTTTTAGAAAAGCTAAGCGAACATTATTCTATTTTGTGCCGTGTGAGAAATACTTCATCATTGCGTTTGTGCTTGGTGAAAAGGCTGTCAAGGCTGCATTAGAATCCTCTATATCACAAAAGGTTAGGCAAGAAATGTCGGATGCGGACATTTGCGCTATGGGTCATTCATTTTTTGTTTATATTAAAAGCGAAGAAGATTTAAGTGATGTAAAAACGCTTTTGAAAATCAAAGAGGGGGCAGTCTAATATGAATTATCAAGATTTTATTATGACACTAAACACCGAGCAATTTACATTTGTAGAAGACCTAAATAAGTATTTGATGGATAGCGGCTGCAAGGCAACCTTTGAAGAAAAGAAATCGGGAATGATAGCGTCGTATAAATTTGGAAAACCGCCAAAGGCTTTAATTTATATGTTTTTTAGAAAGAACGGAATGCTAGTCAGGATTTATGGAGAGAATTTGACTCAATATCGAGATTTTTTAAACACACTGCCCAGTCAAATGATAGAAGAAATAGGCGGGGCTGGTGATTGCAAGCGTTTGGTCAGTAATGGGTGCAGTCCAAAGTGTACGGGCTATGATTTTATGATTGACGCTAAGCACTTTCAAAAATGCAGATATAACTGCTTTGAGTTTTTATTAACAAAAGAAACCGCTCCGTATATTAGAGCATTTGCCCAAAAAGAATTAAGCGCAAGAGGATAAAAATGACAAAAGAGCAACTAATAAAAGATTGTTTGAAATTGCCGGATAGCTATTTGGACCACCCTTATGGTGAATTTGCTGATGTTATAAAAAATAAGGCGGGTAAAAGTTTTGCTGTCATTGGTATTTTAACTGATAAGGACATAGCGTCTATAAAAAAGAACTGTGATGAAAACGCACCAATAGTAGCGGGTGATATAAATATAACCTTGAAGTGCCTGCCTGAATTAATACTACCGCTTAGAGAAAAATATACAGCACTAATTCCGGGATACTACAGCAATATAAATCATTGGAATACGATAATTATTAGCAAAGATGTTCCGTATGAAGAAGTCTTAAAAATGGTGCAGCTAAGTTATGATTTGGTAACATCAAAACCAAAAAAGAAAAAAATACAATTTCAAAATAATTCGCACTAAGAAAAAATGAGACTGTACACTGATTCATAGAGAGCTAGAATTGGGTTGCGTAACTGGATAATGAAAATAGAATAACATTGCATAAGTGAAAATATGCCAAGGCAGTAGGGGGCTATTGAAAATGAACGAAGTACAAAGTATAGTTTTTAGAAAAGCGACAATTGAAGATAAAGAAATGCTGGCATATATGATGACGCTGCTGCACAATGACTTGCCGTTGCAAGAGGCTCTTGACGAATATGAATACTTCCTAAAGGATGGAGTATTTTTTGTAGCGTGTTATAGGAATGAAATTGTAGCATATGTTCACGGGGTTATAAGAACAGATTATGTTGAAGGGAGTGAGCAGTATCGCAACCCAAAGGTTGGCTACATTGAAAGTTTGTTTGTTCTGCCAAAATACCGCAAGCAGGGGATTTCTCGCAAACTTTGCAAAATGCTTGAGAACTGGTCTATAGAACAAGGTGCAATAGAATTCGCCAGCGATGCCTATGCAGATAATAAAGACAGCATCGCGTTTCATAAAGCAATAGGCTTTGAAGTAAGCAGACCAATAGTTGTTTTTATAAAGAAGTTGAAAAAATAATTCAATCGACTATTTACATTTAATTGGAGATTGCAAAATAAGAAATTTGGCATAGACATAAGATGACTTTATTGTAGCAGTAGTGCTTAAAAGCCGTATTTAGGCAGGTATCGTAATTTTCTATATTGGACAACTGCTATTTTTTCATAAATTCGGTAAACAAATCTTCTGTATAAGCCAGAAGAAAACTTTTTGGATTTCAAAGTCAAAAAACCTATTTTACTCAAGTATCAAAATCGCAAGTAGTTGATAGAATTGATTATTTAGAAATATATCAAAAAATTGCAAAACAAAGCTACATTGATTGACAATATAGCTTTTTTGTTGTATAATCTTAAAGTTATTCATAAAACAATATGTAATGTGCTTGTCGTCCGTTGTGGCCTCAATAAGAACAATATAAAATGAAATCAAAACTTACGCAAAACCAAATAGTTGATATTTCACAAAACCTTAATCTTCCTGAAAAAATTATAGAGTTGTTATTTTTGCGTGGAATTGACACCCAAGACAAAATACAAGATTTTATTTCTAATGACATCACATTACACGACCCTTTTTTGTTAAAAGGGATGGAGTGTGCCAGAAATAGGATTGAATATGCGATAGAGGAAGGTCAAAAGATTCTAGTTTATAGCGATTATGATGCAGACGGTGTTTGTTCTGCTGCCATAATGGCAAGGTTTTTATCTTCAAAAAATGCTGATTTTGAGGTACATATACCATCCCGTGACGGTGACGGTTATGGTTTAAATATAAAATCTTTAGAAAAACTTATTGAAGAAATCAACCCTAATCTGATTTTGACCTGCGATTGCGGAATTTCTTGCTTTGATGAGGCTGAATTTGTTATGAATTTAGGTATTGACCTTATAATCACCGACCATCACCAACCGCCTCAAAAAATTCCGCAATGTATAGTAATTAACCCTAAGCAAATTGATTGCAACTACCCATACAAAGAATTATGCGGTGCGGGAGTGGCATTAAAGTTAGTCCATGCCTTTGTAGGTGAAATCGAGGCAAGGAACTATTTTGACCTTGCAGCTATTGCTACGATAGCTGATTTAGTTCCTTTATTAGATGAAAATCGCAGCATAGTCAAGCTAGGTCTAAAACAAATAGAGAACAGCACCTCACTGGGTTTAAAAGAATTACTTGCTCATTTATCCTTAAAAACCTTAACTGCTACTGACATTGCTTTTAAGGTTGCTCCAAGATTAAACGCTGCAGGTAGAATGGGGGACGCAAGACGGGCTTTTGTTTTATTAACTACCGACAATCTGTTGCAAGCTAAAGATTTAATTCTTGAATTAGAGACGGATAATGAAAAAAGAAAGCAGCTATGTGAAAGACTGTATCTTGATGCGGTAAAACAGTTGGAAAGTGAGAAATTATATGCGCAAAAAAGCATTATTTTGTATAGTGACAGCTTTGAAAAGGGGATTACGGGAATTGTTGCGGCACGACTGTGCGGTGAGTTTAATCGTCCCGTAATTATTATGTCAAAGTCAGGTGATTGCTATAAAGGGACGGCAAGAAGCAACGGGAAGATTAATATTTATGAAGCTTTGTCCGGCGTAGGGCGACATTTAATTGAGTATGGAGGACATACTCAGGCGGCAGGATTTTCTATTGAGGAGAAAAATATTTCTGTTTTTAAGTTGGAGCTGCAAGAGTTTTTTAACAAGTTGGATGATGCGATTTTTATGCCTCAAACAATATTTGATATTGATATTTTAGAAGAGGAAATTGATGAAGATTTAATAAAGGCGCTTGAAGTTTTAGAGCCGTTTGGTCATAGCAACACTAGGCCATTATTTAGATTGGTGGCGAATAAGCTAAGGTTAGATCAAATTAAAGGCGGCGTCCATACGGCAATTATCACTGAAAAAGGATTTAATATAATCGCTTTTGGATATGCTGACAAAAATTATTTATTGCATGGTGATAATGAAAAGCAACTTATTGTAGAATTAAAAGAGGATATCTATAGGGGCGGACCTAGCGGAATTTTGCGACACTGCACCACGGCAGATTTATGTATTGATGATGAATTAGCTCAAAGTGCCTTTCTAAAAACATTGAATTTTAAGGCGGGTGACGATAAGGTTGCTTATGAGGTCTATGATAACCTAGATGATTTTGCTCCAGACTCTATATTCGGTACACTTTTTATAGCCGCAACATATGCAAATTACAAAAAATTTCTCAGTAAATATAGTAATTTTGTTATATTAAGAGAATATATAAAGTTGCTTACTAAAAATAACTATAATCGCATTATAATATCCCCTGACTTTAATCATGATTTGATTTTGCCTTTTTATAATAAGATTATATTTTTGGATTCTCCGCCAAATGAAAATATAGTCTCGTTTATTCATAAGAGGACGGATGCCCAAATTTATTTACCTAAAGTTAACAATTTTAAGGATATACTAAACGGGATAGATTTATCTAAAGATACATTGCGGGCTTATTTTAGGCTAATCAAGGCATCTAATGGAATCATTGCGTCTTCAATGTTGGATTATTTTAATAAACTGGCATTAAAAGAAGATATTTCACTTAAACAATTTGTTTTGTCTTTGACCGTTTTTATTGACCTGAATATCGTCAACATTCACAAAGAGAAAGGTTTTTTCATCACCACAAATGACGAAACAAAGGTTGAGCTGGAGGATTCTAAAATTTACAGAGATTTAATTAAAATTTAACAAAGTCAAGAGATTCATACAAAGTGAAGTTTTAGTGGCGATACCTGTCTTTTTTGAGTTTATGTTGTTGGTTTTTTGTAAGGCAATTATATCTTGAGACTGCACAGAGCATAACTAATTTCTATATGATGCAAGATAATTTTAAGGCAAAACAATGAAAATCATTATACAAAACATAATATTAAACTACTTCAAAATTCCGGCTTTAGTTATTGATAGGTTGGAGTTTTTTAGGTTAGGAGTGATCGGAAAGAGCGGGAGCGGAAAGACTAATTTGATTAAGGTGCTTTGCGGATTAGAGGAGATTGAAAGTGGTGAGATTTACATTGGGGTGAATGAGGTAGGAGTGACTAAGCCGAAGGATAGAGAGATTGCGCTGTTGTCTGACAATACGCCGTTGTTTAGAAGCAAGAGTGTGTTTTACAATTTGAAGTATGCTTTAAAAAAACGGCGAATGGGGAAGAATGATATTAGGGCGAGAGTTTTTGAAATTGCTAATGAGTTTGATTTAGGAGAGTTAAACAAAAAGGTTAAAGATTTATCAGAGGAGGAAATTATAAGAGTGTTGGTGGCTAGGGCGTTTGTTAGGAGACCTATGTTGCTTCTTGTAGACGAGCCGGTTTTATTTTTAGATAATGTAGATTATTTTTATGAAACATTACAAAAAGCACTGTCCAATTACAATAGTTGTGTTTGTTTTTGCACTTTTGATTTTGATGCGATCAAGGATTTATGTGATAAATTTATTGTGCTTGATAAAGGACAAATAATTTTTGAGGGTAACTTAGAAGAGATGAAAAATTGTCCTGATAAGTTTGTCAGATCGGTTTGCTTTTTATGATATAAAACTACTTCCTTAACGAATAAACCGACCATTTTGAGTTATAAACATTTGACAATCCGAATTTAATCAATCATAATAGACCTAACTAATAAAGTTGGTTGCTGGTATAATGCAAAAAAAAACACTATACAAAACAATATGCTTCTCATTATCCATTATAACTATATTAGTGTTGTGGTGGTTGTTTTCTAGCGTAGAGAGTTTTAGGACAAGTAGAATTATTCCTTCACCTTTTGAAACACTTGTTCGTATATGGTCAGAAATGTATGAAGGAGTACTATTTTTTAGCATTTTCAGAACATTGTTAAAAGTGTTTGCGGCTGTTTTAATAAGCTTTATTTTGGGTTTTGCGGTGGCTATGTTGTCTAATTTAAATCAGCAGTTCAAAAACTTCATTACTCCGTTTGTAACTATCATTAGAGCAGTTCCTACTATTGGTGTAATTTTGGTGTTGATTGTGATTTTTAGATCTAGCTTTTTAATTTCAGTGATAATAGCGTCATTGATGCTTTTTCCTATGCTGTATGAAAATTTCTATACTTCGCTTAGAGAGATAGATAATAACATTTTGCAGATGGCAAAAGTGCATAGAGTGCCGCTGTTCAGAAGGATTTCAGGGATTTATGTTCCTGCCATGATTCCGCATATTTTTGCCGGTTTGATAGCAAGTGTAGGCATGGGGCTAAAGGTAGTGATTGCGGCTGAAATATTAGCTATTCCGTTTGCGGGCACACTTGGGTCAAATATGTCTTGGGCTAATCAAAGTTTGGATTTTGAATTATTGTTTAGTTATATTATAGTAGCAGTAGTAGTGAGTTTTGTGATTGAAGGAGGTTTGAGATTGATTGCAAAATTATGTATGCCATGGAAGAGAGGGTAGATATGTTTAAACGGAGGGGTTGATCAATCGGTATTATCCTTATATATTTTTATGAAAAAAATAGCTGTACAAAACTTTAATAAATCTTTTGAAAAAATTGTAGTGTTTGACAATTTTTCTTGCGTGTTTGATAATGATATCAACATAATTATGGGACCATCCGGATCCGGAAAAACAACATTGCTAAACGCTATTGCGGGATTAATAAGTTATGACGGAGTAATTGAAATAGACGGCATTCCTTACCAAGATAAATGTGACATTTTAGTATCTTATGTTTTTCAATCACATCGCCTTATACCGCAAAAAACAGTTTTTAAAAATCTTGATTTTGCACTTATCTCTGTCATAAAGGACAAACAAAATCGCAAAGAAAAAATCCTTACCATGCTTAATGATATAGGATTAGGCGAGGCAATAAATCTTTATCCGTATGCCTTGTCAGGCGGTATGGCTCAAAGAGTGTCTTTAGCGCGCGCCTTTCTGTTTCCGTCCGACATTTTACTCATGGATGAACCCTTTAAAGGTTTGGACACGGACACAAGGCAAACTGTCATTGACATCTTTTTTAAATTGTGGCAAAAAGACAAGCGCACGGTAGTTTTTGTAACTCACGATAAAAACGAAGCAGATAAATTCAACGGCTCAATCTATAACTTTCCAAACAAACCAATCGTAGGTTCATTTTGTCCGGCTAATACTCTTAATTAGTAAAAGACAAAAGCCGATATGCATTCACAGTCTATATTTTAAGCAAACTTAACAAGCGTTTTCAAATAGGTTGAACCTTGAAAAATCTCTTTTCTTAATGTTTTATCCACATCTTCAAATGCAATCTCTTCTGCTATAAGCGGTTTTGTTATAATTGTCTTGCTTGCCAGCATATTAATCGCACTCAAAATATGTTTGTTGCTTTCTGTGATTCCGAACAAACTAAGAGTGCGATTATGCACCTGTCCTGTTAATATACTATGCTCTTTCAATGTTCCTCTCAGTCCGCAAATCGCCACACTTCCTTCGTTTTTAACATAATCAAGGCATGCGCTGAACGGGAAATTGCTTTCACTAATATATGCCACCGCATGAGCCATTTTGCCTCCAGTCAGTGAGAAAACTTGTTTTTTCGTGTCCGTTTCACCGCTATTTATTGTATAATATACCCCTAAATCCTCAGCAATCTGTAAAAATGACGGATCTATATCAATCAGAATCGGGACAATTTGATAATACATTGCTGATTGTGCCATGATAATACCCAAAGCATCTGCTCCGCAAATTGCTAAATACTCACCTTTTTCTAGTCCCATTTTAGATATAGCGCTTATAGAAATATCAATACAATCTATAAAAATGGCGTCTTGTGGAGTTATCCGTTCGGGCAATTTGACAATATCATTCGAACTGACTACAGTAAAATCAGACAAAAAACCGGACTCAGTTAAGCCAAATGTAAAAGATTTTTCACACTCATTTGATTTAGCGTCTAAACATTTAGGGCAGTCATTACAAGCAGACAGCGGTCTCATTGTAACCATGTCTCCACGGGTGCAATTTTTCACCTCGGCACCAGTTTCAACTACCATGCCTACAGCGGCACGACCAAGTATAAGCGGGTATTCGCATTTTAACTTGTCTTGAGATAAAAGGCGGTCAGTTAATGTAATTGACGCATATGATATCTTAATTTTAACACAATTATCAAAGACTTCTTGTGTATCCATTTGATCAAGACTTATGCCGTTTTCTTTAATTCTCCATGCTTTCATAACTGTATTATATCAAATATTTTTTGCAAATGCAAGCAAAATCATTTGTCAAATGATTTTTAAAAAATAATAAATAAACAACTGTGATTAGTATTAATTATTATTCATTTCCATTTAAATTTTTGAGAAATAAAAAATAGTTGACGGGGAATGAGTTAGTCCTTTCTTTCTAGAAAAAGGAGCATCAAAATTTGTAATTTTTTTTATATAGCCCTTATTTTCGTTTGACAGTATTAAATTATTGTTGTATATTTATTGAGTTGTATTGAGTCATTTCATAGGTTGAAAATTAGCTGGAAGCTAAATCAAAAATGTCTGTAAGTATGACGAAGACAACTGTTTTAGTTGGTGTGGGAGCATAGCTCAGTTGGGAGAGCATCTGCCTTACAAGCAGGGGGTCGGCGGTTCGAGCCCGTCTGCTCCCACCAACATAATCTATATCAGTCTGTATTAGACATCCTCTTATATTAAGAAGTCTATGGGACTTCTTTTTGTTGGTGAGCATATTATATAGATATAACTATGGTACCATGGCCAAGTGGTAAGGCAGAGGCCTGCAAAGCCTTTACCCCCGGTTCAAATCCGGGTGGTACCTCCAATGCCCAGGTGGTGGAATGGCAGACGCAAGGGACTTAAAATCCCTCGGGGGAAACCTCGTGCCGGTTCGAGTCCGGCTCTGGGCACCAACAATTACGGACTTGAACACATTAGAGTGTTCAAGTTCGTTTGTTATTAGATTTGGGGTTAATGTTAAGTCAGGAGCAGAGCCGTCTGAGTGGACGGCTCTTTCTATTTCTAGGCTTTCATCAAATTTATAGAATATGATATAATTTATTTATGGCGAGTCACTCGTGGACTCGCTTTTTTAAGTGCCGCTGTTGCCGCCGTCCTTCGTATAAGGAATATTATATGGATTATATCAAAAGACGCACGGATTGGGCGGCAAAGAATGAGCTAATGAGACTTGAGCAAGAGTTATTGTCTTGTTGAAGCAATTATTATTAGCGGCACACGGGTAAGATGCAGGTGGCTACCGAGGTTAACATACTAGAGAATTATTTTGAATAAATTACAGAACTATATTTTGGTTTTATAATTAATTTTGGGTTGGTTAAACTAATCTTAGCATCTGTCTATGTGGGTTATTTTATGATAAATTTTGTAAATATAATTTATGATAAATATTATTTATCATAAACATTTTGCTTGACTAGACATAGTATGGTGTGTAATAATATTTATATGTATAGAGAAAATTATGATACGGGGAGTGATGCGACAGATAATTTGCCCCATTCAAATGATGAAAAAAAGACAAAGGATATAATTAATAAATTCTTTCAGCTTTACAACGAAGGTACATTGCTGGGTAATCGTTTGTTATCTGTGCCTAAAGAAATAGAGGGTACGCCGCTTTGGAATTTAAAACTTAATGCAATACAGACAAACACTATGTGGGTGGTTAGTATCGGCAAATGCCTGACAATGAGTCAGCTTGCAGATAAACAAGGTATGCACAGACAAGCGATTACTAAATATGTTTTAAGTCTTGTAAAACTAGGTATTTTGCGGCGGTTTCAAAAAGAAAACAATTATAAGAATGTCTATATAGAGTTGACTGATTACGGAAAGAAGATTTTAGAAGACACCAATAAAATCACTAACAAACATTTTATTGATAAATTTACATCCGTCATGTCGTTTGAGGAAATTCAAGAGTTTGTGAGTGTTTGTGAGAAAAAAAATGAATTTTTGAAAAGATTGGAATAAATTTATTTAGTCGTAACGATTAAAATAAAAAAACAGGCATTGTAATACAACACTGGAGTCAAGGATGAAAAAAGAAGATAAATTGGTTGAAACAGGCTACATAGTGCGATGTTTTTGTCTTGATAAATCAGTTGAGACCATTCCTTTTTTCGTGCCGACAAGAGTTTTCAAAAAAAGCATAGGGTGTTCTATGCTTTTTTTCATATATAAAAAATAAATTGCCGCCTAAATTTAGTTAGGCAAAAGGAGATAAAATGAAAAAACTAGGATTAATTATTGTTTTAGCTTTTGTGCTAATCTTGTCAGTCGTTGCGCTTACTGCTTGCCCGCGTTATACATATTATGATGTAACGGTTCAAAGTCCGTTTCCTGCAAATCTAGGTTTGACGGAAATTAGGGTGCTAGACGGAAACACCAGATTGACAGGCACAACCAGCATTAGAGAAAACACTCAGCTTACTGTTGAGTGGGATTCTGGCGCTGTGTGGGTCGGAGAGGCATTTTTGTATCTCAATGGCATCCGCAATGCATACTTTGCAAGCGGTGAAAGCATTGCGATTAATAGTGCTACAACAATTCAAGTCAGAATAATTGCTAGTGATGCGCAGGTGGCAGCATGGATAACCACCCGCATAGACAGCCTGCCAAACCCCGATGCTGTTAGCATAGCAAACGAAGCCGCGATCCGAGCGGTTGAAAATCAGTTTAATGCTTTGACCGATGCACAACAAAACCGTGTTGCTGAAGCGGTATATGACCGACTGCAAGAAATACTGTCTGTTTTAGAGCAGCACATACTTGCACCAGATTTAATTGCAAATGCCGCAGCCTTAATAAATGCACTCAATCCGACAGGTGCAACTATAACAGAGATAGGTGATGTTGTTGCGGCGAGGGCAGCTTTTGATGTTTTGACGCCTGTTCAACTGGCATTAATAGAAGCAACTGAATTGCAAGCTCTTACGCAAAGACTTGTTAATTCAGAGAACAGAGTGATATATCTTAGGTCAGCATTAATTGCCGATGAACTTGCTTATCTAAGAGGTTTGGGCTTGACTGTAGATTATACTATCGGTGCAGATCATCTTGCGGCAAATATCACGGGACATATTTTTGCTAATCCTTTCATCGGTTCTATCAGAGTAAACGATGACGGAACTATTGTACGCCAAGGAAACGCTGTTGCCGAATGGATTTTTGATGGATTTTGTGATGAGGACTCTCTTGAAATCACCGAAATTAACTTTGCCGGCTATGTTAAAGAGGATATATTCTTCTTAATCAATGAATTGATGATTCATGGCTTTGATATATCTATGGATGTGGCAAATACTGCCAGTCTAAACTTTTCTGTTTATCCTGAGGGCGTCTTATCGTTGTTCAGAGATGTAATCATTATCACAGCCGGCGGATATTTCAATGATGAGGCAATCAACATTGAAATTAGGATGTACATAAATGAAGCTATGAGACTATTGTCTGGGGCATATGATGATGCGGATGCTTATTATGATAATATTGTGATAAACGGCACTGCCTTTGAAGTGAACTCAATCAGAGAGTTTTGGAGAACTGGAAATCAGCAACCCATTAGGCTTATTATCACTTTGGGTGCTATGCCTGCAAATATTACATCTTTTACCTTACATCAAGGTCGTGTAATTTCAAATTATACAGCGGACGGTATGCGTTATACTACTTGGCAAAATCACCAGTCATTTAATGCAACAAATCAAGTGCAAACTGTTCCGCTTGTTGCCACTCATGTTGAATATATCTATCACATTGGTCATATGTGGACAGTTGACCTTGCCGTAACATGGACTGTCGCACAAACACACGGTGCTGTTGTATATATCAATGATTATTTCAAAATTGCAGGAGGTCCTACTACGCTGCAGCAAAGGGCAGGTCACAACTCATTTTTTACTACTCAAAGCATTGGTCTGTCTATCACGGCTTATGAACCGCCTGCAGAATTAAGGGAAGGAAATTTTGCGTTTATTGATTTTTATTTCCTTTGTAATTTAACAGGCAGAATAACCGGCATACATCCGCAAGCATTTAAGGCACTTTGGATAGAGGCGTTGTCGCTTAGATACGATGATGACTCTGCAGCATTTAATGAAGAATTTGCTTATTATTTAGCTCCTGCAAATGTCTTTTGGTCTAATGCCGCAGGTACGCAGTGTCCTGATTCAGATATGCCGTTTATGATTGGAGGTTTAATATATGAATTGGCTGACGCTGTTATGAATAGATACATGAATATGTCTTTTTATGTTGAAGACGATACTGTGATTTTGACACAAGGCGACGGATGGGGGGTTTTTGACGGGCATCATGTTCCTTTGACAGGGTATGTGCCTACTCAAATTACAAATGAATGGAGCATGACTACTCCTTATCGCATTATGCCTTTTAGAGGATTGGGCTGGGAATTTGAAACTACACCTGCTTTTACAATAAGCCACCATATACACGGTGCTGAGCTGTATATGCAAAATGCTCTGCTAGATTTGATATATTGCGATTATTCAGAGGACTTTATAATCAGAGGAAATTTCTTTGATCTGGGGTATTATTATGTATCATTCGGTGAATTAGTATTTGGAGAATTGCCTCCGTTTATGGACCCGGGTATTTATGAACTATGCAGTTTCTTTATTTTCACCGATGATATTTATAATCCTTATGCCGGACGATTCTTTAGCGGCTTTGAAGGACATCAAGGCACTTTCGCTGCGTTCAAGGCATATCTTGCTGCGGCAATTTTAGAAGAAGGCTATGCGTCAACACAAGCTGAGGCTGAAATTTTAGCTCAAATGTTTGTTGATTTCTATAAAGGTGTGAGTTTTGAGGCAAGTTTGGATTTTATATTTGATGATAATTATGATTATGAAGTTGAAGTATTAATCAGAGCCTTTGGTCCTTTTGCACATGATGATATGAGATGGTTTGAATATGAAATTACCCCTACCGGTGATCATATGAGTCCGCGGCTTGAGCATATTTATTCTGATGTTTTTGGCTATCAGGTTTTGATGGACGGAACTGATGAATTGCTTAATTTGGGTGACTCAAGGGCGTTTTTCTTAGATGATGATGCAGAAAGAGTTGTTGTTTTATATAATATCATCGGTTCACTTCATTTTACTCCTATATATAGAAGATATATGGATGAAGGTGGTGGCGGCTGGGGTTGGGGCGATCCTATGGAAAGCGGGATATATGTAGTTACCAGTGTTAATATACTTGAACTTGGAGGTGTTTATGGTGATCAAATTATTTCTGAAACAGCTACTACATTTGAAGTATTTGCACCTTTGTTTGCTGAAACAATAATTGATTTGTATGATGATTTATTTTGGTTGCAAGATACTGTAGAGAGTTTTATGTATAGAGAGGGGATTACTGATGTTTTAGAAGGAAAAAATGCATGGGCTGCGTGGGCAATATCAAATTATGAAAATTTCAAGTTTATAGTATACGGAAACGATGTAGGCATGATGCTTAATTGCGGGCGAGTAATATGGGGCGGGGGCGGAACAGACTATATTCCCAACTCTAATTATAGTTGGTTAAACATCAACATATTCGGGCGTTTGCAAGATTATCATTATTCGCATTTCTCTCAGACTTGGATGGCAAGATATTTTGGCGAAAAATTTGACTTTGTTCGCGGCATAGGGCATCATGATACAGGCAGAGGAATTGACTATCGCATAATATTTGAAAGAGTGGATGATTTTGATTGTGATGAATGCGGTTTTATTTGCAGGTGTTGTGATGTGTGTGATATAACTCCGTGTGAGTGCTTAGTTGAGCCTGGTCGTGTCAGAATTCATGTTCCGCTGTTGAACCCTGCTTTTGACGGCGCTTATGAATTATGGTATGATGAAGCTGTTCCGCCGGCTATTTGGTCTTTTGTTTATGCGCAAGGCATTTGGCCGCCTAGCTCTGATGCAGAGCCGGATTTTGTGCCGTTTTCTATAGAGTGGACAGTAGAGGGTGAGGGTTTGAGAATAATAAACAATGTGAACAGTTTAAGAAATCTGCATTTAGAGAGAGTGCCGGGGGTATATGAAGGCGATGTAACAATTACTGTGAGAATTATTTTTGGTGAGCCGGAAACTTATATTGAGGCAAGCACTATAATAAGATTGATGCCTAGACCTGACGATATTCCGCTATATTTAGAAAATAATGTGACCGGAATTGCAGGCTTTGGTTTTAGATTATATTTTGCTGCATTTGATGATTTCGGTTGGACATTTGTTCCGCCTGCCGGGCAAATAATGATCTCGCATAATGTGGGACAGATGCGTTTGATTTTTGCTCCGACGGGTATTGACAACATTCCTTATGGCTATAGGCTTGAGGTGCGTGTAAACGGCAGGTTGCAAAGAGTTTATTTTGAACCCACACCTTGTTGTTATGATATGTGTTTTGGCAGCTGCGGCAATCCGGAGGGACCATATAGGTGGATTACTGTTTTTGGAATAAATTGGGAGGATTGTGTTTTCTATGGACCTGCTTGGGACGAGGTGAGGATTTCTCTTGACATTGTCGAGGATGTTCTGCCTTGCGATGTTTCTGTGGATATTGAGGTAAACTTTGATATTGACACTGATGCACCCGACTTTGGTTTTTATGTATATGTGTCAACTGTGTGTGGTGAAACCGGCATGAATATTTGGACTAGGATTGATGATATTGCCGGATTGGAGATTTCTTATCTATCAGACATTAGAATATTCTTTTTTGGTTTGGATTCAATTAAGCAAGGATATATATTAGAGGTGGTAGTTGAAGGTGAAGTTGTATATTTGCTAGAATATTGGGACTATCCCTATATGTCTTTCGTTTGGATTTGGGTAGAGTGGGATGAGTGGGACATGGTAGGCATTGTGTTTAATTTAGTTTCTGCACCGGACGGGTTATCTTTAGCAATCAGTGTGGTTGAATAACGGTATTGATGGGTATGAAGCGGGTGGTTCTATAAATAGTCGCCCGTATACTTGTGAAATATTTTTATTCAAAAAAGGAGGATGCTATATGAAAAAAATCATGTTGACTTTTTGTTTTATGCTTTGCTTTAGTATAATGGCTATATTTTCAGCTATGGGGTGTAATAATACAAACGGTAATACTATGCATAGGATAACTTGGTCTGCTCCTGGCGGCATAGATGTAACCGCAACTGTGAACGGACTAAATTTTAATAGCGGTGATAATATTGAAGACGGAGCTGATTTGCGGCTAGAGTGGGATGGTGTTGCTGCTGCTCACAGGGTGCAAATCATGCGCGGTAATGCCGTACTTAATTCGCAGCTTGGGTCAGGCTATTGGATTTTGGAAAATATTGACGGCTCTAGGAGCTTGGTGTTTAGGATAACTGCACCTTGCATTGGCTGCGGTGAATTTAATGATTGCATTTGCTGTGATGAATGCAATGCTTATCCATGCGAATGCGTTGATTGCGATGTTTGCAACGACCTAAGCGGAGATGAGCATTGTCCCGGGTGTTGTCCTTTAGATTGTCCTGTTTGTCCTGTTAGAGTTTCTGTTCATATTGAAAGAATTCATACTACCGCTACTCTTACATGGTTTTTAGAGGATGAGGACGGAAACCGTTTAACTATGCAAAGTGTGAATGAGAATAATTTTGAATTAAGCTTTTTTGTGGGAGACAGTTTTAGATTAAGATGGACTTATGGTGCATTATCACTTGAACTTACGCTTACAATAATAATAGGGGGACAGGTGATAAATAGCGGCTGGGGACTATTATCAACCAGAAATTGGTATTTTGATATTGATATTGCGGCGGTAGAAGATATAATGATAGTATTTTTGATTGAGCCGCCTGATTGGTGAACAGGTCCTCCCGGTGGCGGCTGATAAGGTTGCCAATATAAGCACCCGTGTCGGTGCTATAGAAGAAATTTTAATGACAATATACTTACAGCATGAGTTTAAGTCATGCTGTAAGTATATTGTTATATTGACTAAGGAGGTTTTTGATGAAGAAATTTTTTATACTGATTTTTGGTATGATTATAGGTTTTGCATTGTTGGGTGTTTTTTCTGCGTGCGATTATAACGGGGAAGGGTATCAAATATCATGGAGTACTGCGGGAAATATAGATGTCACGGCAACTATTGTGACCGGTGATAGCATCAGTAACGGAGATAAAGTGCAGACAGGACGAAATGTTCGGTTTGAATGGTCATTTTCTCACGCTAATCATGATTTGACTGACAGTCACAGGGTTGAAATTACGGGTAGCGGCACAAATCCTATTATCCGTTATGGAATAGGCGGTTGGACTTTAACTGGTATAAATGAAGCCGTTAATCTTAAATTCACACTACTTCCAAACTCCATTTCTCATACTCAAGCTAGTACAATGATGACCCAAATGCGTGAAAACAATGAAGACTTCATTATTTTAGATGTAAGGACGGCTGAGGAATTTTATGAAAAACGCATTGAGGGAGCTGTATTAATTCCGCATCATAGAAATACTGATAATCCTGATTTGGTTTTTTTAACCCGTGTTAGCACTGAACTGGCGGACTATAAAGATGCGCCCATCTTTATCTATTGTTATAGGGGATTAAGAAGCGTGCTTGCGGCACTTGTTCTGATTGATTTAGGCTTTAGCCGGGTGTATGATTTTGGCGGAATCTTTAGACCTGCTATTTGGGGCTATGACTATGTATACGGATGTCCTCTTGACGAACAGTGTCAATGCATTTTGTGTGATGTTTGCGGTGAGGTTGTCACTGATTGTGAGTGTGAAGAGGTGGGGCAGGCAAGGGTGTTTATCAATATAGGACAAGGTTTAGTCGGTTTTCAAGTTTGGTTTTATATTGACAGCGGGCTACCGCAATTGTTGACGGCACAAGGTACTCACTCATTTTGGGCAGAAATAGGACAGAATATAAGGATAAGGTGGCGATATACAGCGGCTCATCCAGCTGCTATTATGCTCACTTCGTTTAGAGCGCCTATCACGCAAGGGACTGTGGCAGGCATAAGACAGTGGCAGTTGGATTTGGTAATTGCAGAGCAGGATGTCGGACGGAATATTTTGGCTTTGTTTAACTTATGTGAGGATTGACTGGTTTAAATTAAAAAAACACCCGTGAGGTGTAAAGAAAAAATAATAAACAACAGTTGAATAAATTTTTTAAGAATATTTTGTTAGTTAACAATGGGTTATTATACATTAGTTAAGTCGATCAAAAACAACTTAAAAAGCCAAGCAGTCAAGTAGGATGAGGATATGAATCAATTCCCGCTTCACACCCCCATAAAAGAACAATCAGGATATCTGATTTTTATTTAGCGACAGATAAGCTTTTATTGCAAATAAGAAAACCACGGTGGAGTGGATATTTAGAGACAATAAAAAGTCATGAAAATCATAATTTCGCCGTTTAGTCCAACATTCCAGTGTACTGATACACACTTAATGCTGTAAAAATACCATAAAATTATTGAATTTTACCATATTTTTTTCTGTAGTTGCGAAAATTACTTGACAGCTATAAATTTTTGTGTATAATTATAAAAACAGAGTGACAATAATATTTAGGTTGTTATAGATAGTGGCTTTTAGAAAAACTTTTATAGAGAAATCGTATTATAGTAAACATTTTTATAGGAGCTGACTTGTTGTGGATAGAGATACAGCAAAAAAATTGATAGAAATTAGAAACTCATTCATTATGAAACATAATAGAGTAGTTTTAGAAATTTTTGCCCCGCCAAAGGAAAAAACTTTAAGTTATAGGTATGGCTTAACAAACCAACAAGACAATACGGTAGCTTTTCTCTATTATGGTGGTGCTAAACAAATTTCTGAAATTGCAGTCTATCAAAAAATTGATATATCCAATGCTACAAAATTAGCAAATGTTTTAGTGGCTAAAGGGCTTTGTGAAAAACATAAAGAAAAAGGCAAGCGGGCAGTTTTTTTGAGTTTGACAGAAGAAGGGAAAACAGTTTATGAAGAAATTGCTAATATAAATATCGACATATTAATGTATCACTACAACAAACGATTCTCTTTGGATGAGCAAGAAAAATATTATCAATTGCTGGAAAGTCTTAATGAATTATCAGCACGACTTCTTGTCAAAGATATTTAGTGCTTCTAACTATGTAATTTCATAATCAAGATTGATTACAGTTGGAAACTTGTTTATACCATATACATATTGCGAATATCATTATCAGAATTGAATTGTTAAATAATTATGAAGGATTATAAAATTTGAATTATGAAAAAATTTATTGAAAAATTGATAGGCGGGGGAGGGGGGGCTATATTTTTCGGCAATACAAATTGTCGAAGTCTTGAGTGTAAAATTACACGAATAGGCTATTAAAGTGCAGAGTTTTTCTGTGCTTTTTTTGTTGTATGCACCTGTAACTTTGTAAAAAGTTGCATTGTATAAAGAAAACAAACTTCAAAAAAGGAGAGAAGAAATGAAAAAAGTCAAAAAACTGGTTTTTGTTGCGGTTTTGGCGTTAGTCTTGGGTCTTTCAGTGGTGGTTTTGGCTGCTTGTCCTGATAACAGACACGAGGTTACCTTTAGAAACGGAAATGAAACCTTGACTGCATTGACTCAAAGGGTTAATGACGGCGAGTTCGCAACTGAGCCTACTGCTGCCCAAAGACCAACTGCCCCAAGTGGCTATGAATGGAGGCACTGGTCAGCTATGCCAAACGGGGATACGCCTTTCGCTTTTGTAACCACCCCTATTACGCAAGACACCGTTTTGTATGCAGTTTTTAGGCACATTGCTACTGATGCTACTATTACAATCCTTGCTATACCTGGTGTTGCAGTCCCCATTGCAGGTGCAACGCCCGCAACTGCCATTACTCCTACCGCACAATACACAGGTACGATAGCATGGACTAATAGTCCTGCAATCTTTAGCGCAGCTACAGTTTATACAGCTACTATCACCTTGACACCGCTTACTGGATTTACTTTTCAAGGTATAGTTGCAAACACATTTACTGTTGCAGGTGCAACGACTGTTACGCACGCTGAAAATAGCGGAGTTGTAACTGCGGTATTTCCGGCAACCGGCGCTTCTCAGCCTCAAGATGATGAGTTTGAAATTGACTTTTATTTAGGATTTGACGCTACGGCTATTCCGGCAGTAAAAACCGTAAACAGTATGCTTGCAACGCTTCCTGTTGCTCCTGCCCGTGCTGGTTATACTTTCCAAGGCTGGTGGGTGAGTATGCTTGATAATGTAAACTATCTTACACATCAAGCTGTTGCTGGTCAAACAGTATTTGCAGAAGACACTACACTATTTGCGTTGTGGTTTGCAAGCGGAGTAATTGAGCCTCTTGTTCAAGTAACTGCTGCTGGTGTAAGCTGGAACGCTGTTCCGGGTGCGACAAACTATATACTGTCGATAACTGGTCAAGGCACGATACCTACATTTACTGCAACAGGTATGACATTAAACAGACTGGTGAACTTTGCCGCAGCTGATGCTGGTGATTTTGTTATAACTGTTACAACTGAAGGTACAAACGCATCTACTGTTACTAGGTTTTTCAGAAACCACGCTTTAGCCAGAGTATCTTTAGATGTTGACGGAAATGAGCTGTCTTGGAATGATGTAGGTGCTGATGTATATAGAGTAATGTTTACTTGCGGTGAAGGTATTGCTCACAACATTGACAGAGGCAGCAATCTTACATTTGACTTTTCTTCATTTGCAATACCTGCTAATGGATTTAATTTCACGGTTAGGGCAGAAGCCGTAAATTTTGCTGCATCTATATCAAGAGCGAAGCCGTTTAACAGAATTTTGCAAACGGTAACAGGCTTTGACATTGATGCTGCTCAAATATTTTCATGGAATTCTGTGCCTAATGCAACAAGCTATGATGTTGAAGTTGCTAAAGGCACAACTGTAATCAAAGCCCTAGAAGGTATAACGGTTCCTAATATTAGCTTGGCATATGTAGACAGAGGTCAATTAACTATCACTGTTACTCCCAGGGCTTTTGGTTGGAATACTGTGGATACAAATCATCCATTCATGAAAGAGGCTTTGGCAAGACCTCAAAATTTAGAGATCGATGAGACTATTCTTTTATGGAATGCAGTAACAGGTGCAACAAGTTATCAGGTAAGAATTACAGCTGACGGGATAGGTAATATTTATCAAGTGGTAAACGCGCCTGCAACTGAACTTAATTTGACAGAACTATTGCCTCCTGACACAGAATTTGAAATTACTGTCAGAGCAAGGTATATAGAAGATATTCACTTATCACCGTGGAGTGCAGTTAGACCAGTGTCCACTATGATGTTTACTACATTTACTTATGAAAATCGAATAGTTACTTGGGTAGCTGTTTTAGGTGTTACTAGATACGAGGTTAGAATAAATGGTGATGACGGCAACTTAATAAATGTTACTACGGAAACTACTGCCTCTATCCCTTCATCAGCTTTTGTTGAAGCGGGTGATTTAACTATTGAAATTAGGGCGATAACCGGCGATATCTATTCTGCTTGGGTAAGTCGTACTTTTGCAGTTTTCACTTTAAGTTTTTATGATGCAGAAGGCTATTTAATCACCGAGCTATTTGCAGCAGGCACTGATATTATTAGGCTTCCTGCTACTGTTGCAGAGCCAAAATACGGACACATATTATATGGATGGTCGTTGACTGAAGGCGGAACCGCTGTGTCTGCAACACACACTGTTGTTGGTGACCAAGTCTTTTATGCTATTTGGGTTAAAGGACAATTTACAGTTACTTTGGACGCTGCTGGCGGCACTGCTCTAACTATGATTACCGAACCGATAATGTTTGGGGCGGCATTTAATTTAGGTCGGGCGGTTCATACTGACGGGACTGGCTTTGTGGGGTGGTATGTTATGGAAAACGACCAAAGAGTTTTCATAACAGATGAACTGGGAAGACCATTGAATAATGAAGAGGGTTATGTTTTGACATGGGCTATTGGGAGAAATGTAACGCTTTATGCTTATTGGGCACAGTTCTTTACTTTTGCTTTTGATATTTTTACCGGCGGCTATGCCGTAAGCACAACCGTAGCTATAAATGCTGTATCAAATGTGTTTGTACCTGAAAGTGTTGGCGGTACAAATATTACGGTAATTAGGAATTTTAGAAATCGCTCAAACCTTACTGACTTAAATTTACCAAATACTATTCAAATCGTTGAAGAGAATGCCTTTACCGGAAGCAATAATATAAACAATATCAATGTTGCTCAAGGCTCACCTTACATAAGATCAATTTATGGTGTTGTGTTTGCCATTGATCCAGATGTACATCTTGGTTGGCAGCTTATTGTCTTTCCTACAGGTCGTGAAGGTATTTATACTGTTCCTTCTGAAGGGATAGTAGTAACAAGGATAGGGCCTAATGCGTTTAGGGGTGCGGCTCGAGTTGAAGAGGTAATTTTACCTCCTAGCGTAACAACTCTTGCAAACAATTCATTTGACGGAACAACTGCACTTAAAACTATAAACCTACCTGTTAACTTGACACACATTGCTGCTTTTGCATTTAGAAACTCAGGACTTACCAGCATAGATATACCTAATACAGTAACCAATATAGGTGCAAATGCTTTTCAAAATACAAATATAAATGAAGTTATTCTTCCGAATGGTCTAATAGAAATTGGTGCGTTTGCGTTTGCTAACACTAGCATAACCGATATTATAATACCTGGCAGCGTTACGCTTATAGGGGCAAGTGCCTTTTCGTATAATTTCTATCTTAACAGTGTGTATTTTGCGGGAGGTGGTGACCCAAATAATCCATTATTTGTTGGAGCTAGAGTGTTTAGTTATAGTAGTTCATTAAGTGATGTGAAATTTAATGCTACTAGTGCTTTGAATTTGATTTCATCATTTATGTTTAATAATACCGACCTAATCGAAATTGAAATACCCGCTAGTGTTATTAGAATACAAGAATATGCTTTTAATGGTAATACTAATCTTGCTTATGTAACCTTTGCATCCGGAAGCAATCTTGATATAATTGAGTCGAATGCTTTTAGGGGTTGGACAGCATCTACAATGTTGATGAGTTTAGGCGCAATTGAAATCCCAGCGAGCGTAACAAGAATTGCTGGATCAGCATTTATTGATTCTGGTATTACTGCTTTAAGTTTTGAGAATGGTAGCCAAATTGAGATTATTGAAGGAAGTGCTTTTGCTAATACATCAAGACTTACTAGCGTATCATTGCCTGAAGGATTATTGACTATTGGACTGCAAGCTTTCAATCAATCAGCTTTTGCAACTATTACAATTCCGTCTACTGTACAAGATAGAATGGGGTATGCCACTGCGGCAGCGGCTGCCCAAACATTTATGATTGGTATTGGCAATTCAGCTTTCCAAAGAACTACTGCCGGGCGTCCTCCATTGACTGGCGTTACATTTACTCCAAATATTAATCCGTTGACTATAGGTACAGATGCATTCAATGGCGCACAAATTACAGAACTTTTGTTGCCTCAAGGTTTTAGAAATTTTAATCAAGCATCATTTAATGGTCTTAATAGGCTTGAAGCATTAAACATTAGTCCACTAAACACAGCACTTATTTCTGTCGGTGGTAATGTGTTTACTAGGGATGGCGATGATCCTGCCATATTCTTGTTTGCCCCTCAGGGTCTTATGGACACACAAGAACCACCTCAGCCGCTTACTGTGATTACTATCCCTGATGAAGCAACTAGGATAGGGGAGAGAGCTTTCTTAAATCTTGCGACTATTACGAGGATAAATATTCCTGCAAGCGTTGAGATTATTCCAATAAACGCTTTTGAGGGAATGACTAATCTTGCTTATATTTATGTTGCAGCAGGGAACCCATATTTTAGTTCTATTGACGGGGTCTTGTTTAGAAATATAACCATAGATGCTGTTAGTGGTTTAGAACTTGTTTATTTTCCGCTTGGTAGAATCCCGACAGGGGCTACTGGCATTGCAGCGACTTATGTCGTTCCGGCTAATGTAATATCTATTGGAGCTTATGCTTTTTCTGGAATTGCTAATGCGGTTGGTGTAGGAAGTACTACTGTTGCAAATAACCGCCGTGTAAATCTTAATCAAATCACTTTACCTAACGGATTAATCAGAATAAATCATCGTGCTTTCCATGGTCTTACAAATCTGACAGGTATTCACATTCCGAATACAGTGCAATACATTGGGTTTGAAGCGTTTAGGACAATAGGTACTACTGTTCCGTTAGTTGAAGGCAGAAGACAAACAACTACGGTTACCTTTGCCGATAACAGTGTATTGACTACAATTGCCGCGGGAGCTTTCTTTGGAGCTACTTTTTTAAGACACATTATTATACCTGCATCTGTTATTCACATTGGTGCATTTGTTCTGCCAAATCAAGGCGGAGCTTATCCGGCTCAAGCTGTAGTTCCGGGAGCTTTTGAAAATATGTGGACAGCTCCACTTGCACAAGTAATTTTAGAGGAAGAGGGGGTATATCCAAATGTAGTGTTACGCCGTCCTCATGCTGTGGTTGAATTTGAAAGTGGCTCTGATTTGCAAGTTATAGGAAACAGAAGCTTTTTTGGAGTAACTTTGCTTAATAATATACAAATCCCTGCTGCGGTAACAAGAATAGGTCAAGCGGCTTTCCAAAACATCGGATCTTATGCTGCGGCTTTAGTTGTTACTGGTCAAACACTTACACCTACGATCGTTAATTTTGGCGGGGCGACCAGTCAGCTTCAAATTATTGGTTCATCTGCGTTTGAGGGAGCCCTTCGTCTAGCGAGTATAACTATTCCTGCCGGCGTACGAGATGTTTTCTTTGAAGGAACGCCTGCGATACAAGGCTCACAAATAGTGCCTGCAACTCCCGGATTTATTCAAGTGCCGCAAGTAGCACATATTCAAGCAACTCGCGATAGAATAAGACCAGGTGTAGGAGATAGAGCATTCTTTAATAATCACGCTTTAACTGAAGTATTTTTCACTTCAGGAAGCGATCACGACCTCACTATTGGAATACAAGCATTTGCAGGTACTACAGCGGCAAGTATTAATCTTAATACAATTAATATTCCGGCTAGAGTAGTAGAAATCGGAAACAATGCTTTTCAGAATCGTCCAACACTTGCTACTGTAAATTTTGATGTTAATAGCAGACTTAGACGCATTGGTACTAGTGCATTTTCTGGAATAACTAGCATGACCCAAATCTCAATACCTAATTCTGTCAGAGATTTGTTTGTAGAATATCAACCAACTATTGGTGGTGCGGATGCATTGCCTTTGATACCTGCAAGCGTTGATAACCCTGTTGCGATAGCCGCCTTGGCGGCACTAGCACCTTTACCAGCTATTGCTGCTCATACTGTTCCTGGCATTGGAGCAAATGCGTTTTCAGGAAATATAAACCTAAGAGACATTACATTTATCCCCGGTACAAATCATCCCTTGACATTACCTAATGGTGTTTTCCACAACATCCCTGCTAGTGTTGTTATAGACGATGTTAATGTTCCTACTGTTGTTAATCTTCCTGCAAGGGTACACAATTTTGAATGGAATACTTTTTCAGGTACGGCAACAGGAGTAAATGTTGTTTTGCATGATGAATCTGATATGTTTATGACGGCTGGTGTATTGTTTAGAAATATCTATACGGCTGATGTTTTGACTGATGTAGTGCTTGTAAGGTTTCCAACGAATAAAGATGTTGAGTTGTATGAAATTCCTGATTATGTAACAATCATAGGACCAAACGCATTTAATGGTTCTGTATATGTAGAGCATATTGTTGTTCCTAATTCTGTAAGAGAGATTGGTGATAATGCGTTTCAGAATTCAGGTTTGCAAGAGCTTGAATTACTAGCCGGAAGTCAATTAAGACACATAGGTGCAAGTGCTTTCATGGATGCAGCATCCTTAAAATATATTAATATAGAGTTAGCTTTGCAGCTTGAAACTATGGGGAATGCAATTTTTATACGAACGGCAAGCTTAGACACTATAATTTTCCCGGATCAGCTTACAGAATTAGGGTCAGAGCTATTCGCTCAATCTGCTGTATCAACTGTTCATCTTCCTGGTAGCCTATTATACTTTGAAAGGGCTCAAGGTATTTCTCCTGTTGGGCAGCAAATTGCCGGACACTGTATATTTGACGGAACAGTTAATCTTACTACCTTAACTATCGGAACCAGCAATCGCTTTGTTGCTGTAAATAATATTTTGTTTACATATGATATGACAACTCTTTTGCATTATCCTAGAGGGCTTACAGCAACTTCGTTTAGTGTTCCAAGTGGTGTAACAAGGATTGGAAATACTGCTTTTGCTAACCAACCACATCTTGAAGTAGTAAATTTACCTGCATCAGTAACTGCAATCGGTCGCTCTTCGTTTAGAATGAGTACGGTAAGACATATAGTTATTGAAACGGGAAGTAACCTTACGCTGATTGAAGGCTTAGCATTCCAATTTATGAATTATTTGGAAAGTATCAATCTTCAAGAGGGCTTGGCTATAATTCGTGGAAACGCATTCGAGCATACTGCAATCCCTAATATAATTATTCCATTTAGTGTAACTATTATTGAAAATCATGCTTTTTCGCGTGCATGGCGCGGCGGCGTACAGGTTACACCGAATGTTTATGTTGTCGGGCGTGCTTCAGGTGCCGTAGGATGGGGAGCTCAATGGCTAAATCAAACAGGGCAAGTTGCACAACCTGTAAATGTAGTGTGGGCTTGGGAATCGGTTACTACACCTTTTGATTAGAAAGGAATTTATAGGGTGCAGATGATATACTGCAAACTATATAAGGGAGCATTCCTGCAGGAGACTTTATAAAGTGAGTTTCCTGCAGGACGACAACCTTAAAGAGAGGTGTTTTTATGCAAGATAAAAATCTTTTTCAAAAATATAATTTAAGGCTTGCTAAAGAAGGTTTATTAAAATCTTTGTTGTTTAGCTTTGTAATTGGCGTAATAGTAGCGCTTATTCCGATAGTATTTTCTTTTTTTGTTGTCCACACTATTAGAGTCAGTGTTGGTCTTTGGATTTCGCTTGGGGTATTACTTGTTGTGATTGTTATTGCAACACCGTTACTCTATTTTTTATTTTTTCGACCAAATACAAAGCAGATTATTAGTAGAATCGATAGATTAGGTTTGGATGAGCGCCTTATTACTATGACGGAATTAAAAAATGACACAAGTTATATAGCAATGTTGCAGCGAGAAGATGCAAAGGAAAAATTGTTAGGTTTCAAAAAAGAGTCTTTAAAACTTACCATCTCTTTGATGTCTGTTATTGCTGTTGTCATTGCAAGCGTTGTGATGGCAAGCATGGTTACTGTGTCTGCTTTGGGTGTGAGGGACAGGCAGGATTGGTTTGGTGCAGGCGGCACAGAATTGCCGCCGCCGGTATTGGGCGAATTTATTGAAGTAAGCTATTTTGCAGGGCGTGGCGGATTTGTTTATGGTGATACGCATCAGCTAATAATGCTTGGACAAAACTCATCTATGGTAGTTGCTGTTGCAGATGATGGGTGGGTGTTTGTAGAGTGGAGTGACGGAGCAACATCTGCGGCAAGACTGGATATAAATATTCGGCATGAAATAGAGGTCGTTGCTATCTTTGAGCAAGAGCAAGAGGGTGCAGAAGAAGTTCCTTCTGATGAGGAAGACGGAGATGAACCTAATGTTCCGCCGCCGCATTTTGATGGTAACAGTGTAATAGATGGTCAAACACATTTTAGAGATGTCAGAGATATGTTTTATGCGATAGCGATGCAAATGCTTGCTGAAGGAAGAGAAGTCCCTGAGCATTTGCGTGAAATTTTGCAGATCTATTTTGGGATGGTAGTATAAAAAAGGGAGTGGTAAATTTTTGTGATATATTAAACGGTTATTTTTTTGGTTTCTTCTAGGTGCAGACATCCTTTGTCGTTCGTGTTGAGTGATAATTGCCTACATGAGCGGGACGAGGATGTGCAATACTGTAAATAATTGTTATTAATATCACGAAAACTAACTATATCCTAAAAAAATGCCCAAAGTAGTGATATATTTTGAATTACCAACTATTTAGGATAGGTATAATTTTATGATGGATTTTTTAACAATTATAGGTTTTTTAGGGCTACTTGGATTAGTGGTTCTTATTTTGATTTATATTCTTAAGCCAAACTATCAGAAAAAATCAATTTCTAGCACTTTTGTTTGGAAGTTAAGTCTAAAATATAGAAGAAAGAGAATCCCTATCAATAAATTAAGAAATCTTTTGATTATAATTTGCCAAATTATGATTATAACAGCAAGCACTTTTATTTTGGCTCAACCGTTCATAGTAGACGGGCTAGAAGTATACGATTTAGAGACTATTATAATAATTGATGCTTCTGCAAGTATGCGTGCAGTTCAAGATAACGGGCGTACTCGCTTTGAAAATGCTGTTGAAAGAGTGAAAACGACAGGCAGAGAAGCACTCACTCATGATGGTGGAATAGTTAGTGTAATATTAGCAAGCGGTGAGGCAGATTTTATCAGAACAGAGACGGGAGATAGGTTATTTCGTTCAGTATCTTTAGAAGATTTAGAAAATGCTTTAGATGGACTTTTGTACATAACAGATGAGTTTTATCAAAGGCAGCCTAATTTGGCTGTAAGTTTTGGAGCAGCCGATATCGATGGAGCTATTATACTGGCAGATGAAATTCTTGAAATAAACCCCAATGCAAATGTGATATTATATACAGCAACGAGGTTTGCAGATACTAATTCACATGAATATGTTGTCAATGGAATTACAATAAGGGATGTTTCAGATAATGAGTGGAATGCTGCTATACTTGATGTTGATACGATTTTTCACGACGGCTTTTATTCATTTATCGTTGAGGTTGCCAGCTTTAACAGGGATATGAACCTAAGAGTGCGTTTTAGGGCAGTTGGAGTTAATGAAGAATTTTTGTCTGTTGAAACATATAGAGAAGTTTTTGTAAGCGACAATGCTTCTGCAGTTATTATATTTGATACTTTCTCTGAGTTGCCGAGACTTATTATTGACGAAAACAACAATCCTGTCATAGTTGACGGACACATTTCTTTTTTTGAGAGAGTTCAAGTTACTCTCATGCTTGACCAAAGAGATTCATTTATGTATGACAATGAGTTTTTTATATATGGCGGAAGAAAGGAAATGATCAGAGTTCTATATGTAAGCACATGGCCAGAAAACCACCCGATACCTGCACTTCGCAACACGGCAGCACATAATGTATTTTTCAACGGGGCTTTGAGTGCCGTTAGGCGAGTCTTTAACGACAGATGGAACATTGAATTTTACCATGCTCATGATCCGGATGAAGTGGAATTATATGGATTTGATTTGTACATATTTGAGCATGTTATGCCGTCAACGATACCAGAAGACGGCATAGTGATGCTCGTCAATCCCGATAGACTGCCAACCAATGTAGAAGGAGTAATCTTTGCTGAATGGGTGTATGATCCTGCAAGGCAAGGCATAGAGCAGGATTGGATATTGTCAAGAGGGGAGTTTAGTCCTATTATTTTGGATCTTAGTCTAGAAGAAAATACTGTTTCTAGGTATAAGCGGATGATTTTAACAAATGATAACTTTACACCTGTCATGTTTGTAGATGGCATATATGGAGATCCTGTTTTTTTGATTAAAGAAGAGTCAAACAACAAAGTCATGATTATGGGCTTTAGTGTACATTATTCAAGTATTGCAATGGAAGTGGATTTTATTTTCTTGATGCATAATATTTTCAATCATTTTTTTCCACAGACATTTGATAAATACATATATAATGTCGGTGAAGCTGTTAGATTAAATGCTATAGCTGACCGGTTACAAATTATTGGTGCTGGCGGGCAAATAAAATATTTTGATGAATTGCCCTACAGTTTTTATCCAGACAGACCTGGAATATATACTTTAATTCAGTATCCTTTTGGCAGACAAATTATTCAAAATTTTTTTGTAAGGGTACCTAGGCAAGAAAGCGAGTTTCATAGGATAGGAGCTTTAAGAGCGTTAAATATACCACAAAGAACTGCTATGAATTGGGATTTAGTTATATTTTTTGCAGCTTCGTTAGTTGCGTTGTTACTTATTGAGCGATTATTGCATATTAAAGGCGAGCAGTTTTAAGGAGATGAATTATGACAAATTTTAGAATTCTTTTTTCAAATCCATGGTTGTTATTTTTGCTGATACCTGCGTTAGTGCTTGTGTTTGGTCTTTATTTTAGGCTGTCAAAAAAGTATAGGCGAACAAGAAACCGCATTGTTTCTGTAGTGCTTCAAACATTAGTATTTGTTTTGAGCATAAGTGTACTATCGGGAATTTCATTTGCTTATGATATTCCTAATTATACAAATGAGGTTATATTGCTTGTAGATATGTCGCACAACACCAATGCTTTTGCTGAGGAGCGAGATGCGCTTGTAATGTCAATATTGAATGATGCTCAAGAAAAATTTCAGGTGGGAATAGTTACATTCGGCAAAAATCAGGTCAGAGCAGCGTTGCCGTTTAGCAATAATGCACAAAGTCTTTTTGCACAATACAATGTTGCAGAACGCCCGGATTATAGAGCAACCAACATTGCGGGGGCTTTATTATATGCAAGTACAATTTTTAATCAGGATAGCATTAGGGGTGCCAAAATTGTTTTAATATCAAACGGCATTGAGACTGACGGAGATGCCATCGCCGCTATTACTCAAATTGTTGCTATGGGCATAAGGGTTGACACAGTATTTCTTTCGGCTGAAGCAGGTGCAGCTGTTCAGCTTATAGGTGTTGATCTTCCTGAAGAGCTTATTATCATTAATGAATCACAAAATATTGGTGTTAGAGTTCAAAGTTCTTTTGTAGGTCCTGCCACTATAGCTATGTTTGTAAATGGAGATCAAAAATCATCATCTGAGGTTCGGCTGCAAGCAGGCATCGAAACATTTTATTTTGCACATATTTTTGAGCAGACCGGATTGTTTGAAATTTGTTTTGTGATTACTAGTGTTAATGATTTTTTTCCATTAAACAAATCGTATTTCTCATATGTTTTTATTGAATTGGTAAACAATATATTGATTCTTGAAAGATATGACGGTGAATCAATTGCACTAGAGAATTTAGCAATAGAATCGGGCTTTTATGTTGCAAGAAAGAACATTATAGAAGCGCCCATGACGATAGAGCAATTAAGTATGTTTGACCAAATAATTCTTAATAATATTGCCAACGCCGATTTGCCTTATGGTTTTGATGAACTATTGCATACCTATGTTTATAATTTGGGAGGAGGACTTTTGACAGTTGGCGGGCATAGACAAAATGAATATGAGCCAGATCATTTTGGAATTTTAAGACCAGTTGCAAATACATATAGTATGGCAGACATGCAAGGCAGTTTGTTTCAGCAAATGTTGCCTGTTGAGGCTATAGAGTTTACACCACCTATAGCTATAGTAGTAGTAATAGATAAATCAGGCAGCATGATTCCTAATCCTGTTGAGCCGAGCCCCTTATGTGATTGCCATGGACAGACAAGAATGTATTGGGCGCGAAGAGCGGCCAACGAAGTTGTTAGACATTTGTCCGACAGAGACTATTTAGGAGTAATTTCTTTTTCAGATATAGTAACTGAGGTATCGCGAATTGAGAGAATAGCACAAAACAGAACAATCTTGCAAGATAGAATTTCAGGTATACAAGCAGGAGGAGGGACAATTTATAGTGCAGCTATAGAGGCGGCCGGCAGAATGTTGCAAAATCATGCTGGTGATGTGGCAAGACGACATATTATATTTTTAACTGACGGTATGCCAAACCCGCCGGACAGGGGCGTGTATCAGCCTATAATAGCTCATTGGTATAATGAAGTTGGTATAACTTTGACGCCTGTTTTGATTTCATCTGCCGGTATGGCTGTCGGCGGACTTAATCCGCATGAAATAATTAGAGAAATGGCGTATCTTGGCGGCTCTCGCCGTATAGATGAGAACGGTGAAATGCAGCTTAGGTATCATATCCTAGATGAAAGGACTACTCCCATAACAACTCTTCCTTCAATAATGAGAAATGAAGCGTCCAATCCTATGCTTACTGGTCCCGTGTTTGGCTATTTTAATGTCAGACCAAGCTATAGGACAGGTGTATGGGACGGACTTGCGACGGCAGCTTTGCCTCAACTAGGAGGCTTTTTCGGAGTAAGAGCGCATGAGGCAAGACCTCACGCTCCGACTCCTATAGGTCGTAACCTAAGAGTTCCTGCTATTGGCTCATATTCGCCTTTATTTGCACAATGGGATTATGGTGAAGGCAGAGTAGGAAGTTTTATGAGTGATCTAAAAGGTATACAAGGGTCATGGTCGTACGAATTTATGGCAGATATTTATGGTCGCAGATTTGTACGCAATATCATAAGAGGTTTGTTTCCGAATCAATCAGTGCAAGGGCGGGGTGATATGACTGTTCAAATCAGAGTGCCTTATGTGGGAAGATTGGAGTTTAATTATACAGCACAAGTTGTAATATACCCTCGCACTCAATTGACGGATGGTCATAATCTTGTTGTAACAGCCACAAGATTAGCAAACTTCATGATGAATGAAGCATATGATGGTCAGTCCACAAATATTGAAATAGAGAGATCGGGTCAGTTTTTTAGGGGCAATATTGTTTTTGATGAGCCTGGTATATATCGTATTGATATTAGGTTATTTAACTCAAATGGTGTTTACATTTCATCATTTACTAAACATACCGTTTTTTCATACTCTAGAGAATTTAATATGTTTCCTAATATGATAACTGCCGAAAGACTTTTAATCACCATTGCAGACAGAGGGGGCGGGCAGACAATCGGAAGATGTCTAAACTATGACATTTTTGAAACAGAAAGAATATTTGCTGATATTCATCCATACTTTGATGAAACATTTAATCCGCGTATTATGTTTATTATTATTGCAATAGCCTTATTTTTGCTGGATATAGCGGTTAGAAAATTCAAATTCAAATGGCCATGGGAGGTTGTGCGTGATCACCGAACAAAAGCAAAAACAGAATCTATTAAGTAGTATGATAGGGATTATCATATATCATTTATCTATGTAGTATTAAAGAGGAGTTTATGAAAAAAAGAATCAGCGTATATTTCATTATAAGTATGCTACTATTATGCAGTTTTCTAATCTTAACGGCATGTGGCTTTGAGATTTTGGATACGCCTACTAATTTAAGAGTTGATCCTGCAACTCAAATTTTGATGTGGGATGAAGTTGAGTGGTCAACAGGCGGGTATAATGTAGAAATAAACGGAAATTTGCAAACTGTGGCTACAAATTCGCTAGACCTATCTCGCAGAGTACCGGGGACATATCATATTAGAGTACAGGCACTTACAAATGATAGAAATTATTTTAGAAATTCATTGTGGTCTTATGAGATTGAATGGATAAAGCCGGCGGTATCCGGCTTAGAGTACAGGCGGATTAATAGCGGGACTGAATATGCTGTTGTTGGGATGGGGTCTGCTTCTTCTGATGTTGTCATTGGAGACTTTCTAAATGGCAGACCTATTACAACCATTGCTGCCAACGCTTTTTCAAGAGGCGGCAGCAGACTGTTTAGTGTTGTTATCGGCAGAAACATAAGAAGCATAGAAAGGTCTGCATTTGCTAATTGTATCAACTTGCAAACGGTTATATTTGCTGAGGGAAGTCAGCTTACAAATATAGGTGAAAGAGCCTTTCAAGGATGTCGCAGTCTAACTAACATAAGTATTCCTGATACTGTAATCAATATAGGGGCAAGAGCTTTTCAAGGAGCTGCGAGTCTTACGAGTATAACTATACCTTATGGGATAACAAGTATAAAAGAAGGTGTATTTTTTGCATGTGCAAGCCTTGAAACAATAGTGTTGCCTAACAGTTTAGTGAGCATAGGGGATGAAGCATTTTTTAATAATCATTCACTAAAGCAAATTACAATTCCTTTAGGGGTAATGAGTATAGGCGATAGTGCGTTTGAAAATAGCAGTAGTTTAAAAAGCATTGTTTTGCCCGACAGTCTATTAAGCATAGGTGATAGAACTTTTTTTGGTTGCAGTAGTTTAGAGGATATTAATATTCCTAAGAGCGTAATAAGGGTGGGAAGAAATGCTTTTGGCGACTCTGGTATATGGGCTAATACAAGCGAGGGTGTAGTTTATGCGGGAGGATGGGTTGTAGGATTTAGAGCTAGTGCCGGTGACGACGCGGATAATGGTGACGATTACTTTGATTTGGATTCTGGTATTTCTCCATTAAATACGGTTAATATTATTATAAAAATAGAAGATGGTGTTGTGGGTATTGCTGACAGAGCTTTTTTTAATCTAAGAAATCTTACAAGCGTAACTTTACCCGAAAGTTTATTAATAATCGGGAGTCAGGCTTTTGCATTCTGTACTTCATTGACTAGCATAATAATACCGCAAAATGTGCAAAGAATAGGCTCTCAAGCATTTTTCTATTCAGGAATATGGAATAATGTGGCTGTATCAAATGTGGTTTATGCGGGGAACTGGGCAGTAGGACTAAGACCGCTTATAGTTGAAGTTGTCCCTGGTTTAGAAATAACAATGCCAATTGTCGTAGGCAATTTATTGCCTACAACGAGAGGAATAAGTGACAATGCTTTTAATAATGTTGGGCTTTTGGGTATCAATTTGCCTCAAAATTTAGAATTTATAGGTGAGGGTGCTTTTAGAAATTCGCACATTTCAAATATAGAAATACCAAGTGGGATTATGAGTATAGAAGCAAATGTTTTTAGAAATACCGCACTAACAAATATAGTGATTCCCGATAATGTAACAAGCATAGGTGGTTATGCTTTTTTTGGTGCTGAAAATTTAGTTGATATAATAATTCCTGACACTGTAAGCTATATAGGGGAATATGCCTTTTCAGATTGCATTAGATTAGAGTATGTGACATTTTCAGGGATAAGCCGACTCACCTATATTGAGCAGGGTGTTTTTAGAAATAATGTTAGCTTAAGAGAAATTAATATTCCTAACAGCATAGTCCGTATAGGTAATCATGCTTTTAGGGGAGCGGTTAATTTGACAAGCATAGTTCTGCCTGATAATGTTCTTAGTGTCGGAGACTTTGCCTTTTATGAAAATATTAGGCTTACTCAAGTTGTAATTGGAGATGGGGTAACACACATTGGCAGCCATGCTTTTTTCGGATGTATTGAACTGGAAAGTATTGTTTTGGGCAATAGTGTTGTCTGTATAGGTGATTTTGCTTTTTTTGGGTGCAGGGGACTTGAAAACATAACAATTCCAAATAGTGTAACTAATATAGGTAATCATGCTTTTAGAAATACCGGACTTATAAGCATTACTATACCTTCAAGCGTAACACATATAGGGATTCATGCTTTTCATGGTAGCTATTTAACAATTTACCGTGAGGGAATAAATACTTTAGCTTATTGGGATAATGTATGGAACTCTTCTAATCGCCCTGTAGTTTGGGGTGTAACTTTATCTGACGGTGGTTATATAGCATCTTTTTTGAGAACTGCAACAAATATATTCAATCCAAACATAGAGACCAATCCTTTGACACCTTTTGAAATATCAGTGCCTTTTCGTATGGGCTATATATTTGGTGGTTGGGCAAATTCAATTGATAATGCAATACATGGGATAGCATCGCATCAGGCAAGAGAAATTATAAATGTAGGTGAAGGTTTAACTATTTGGGCGATTTGGATATGTCATGAATTTTATGGTGGTTGACATTGTGGAAGTAAGTAATGGTGCTATAATAAGTAATGGTGCTATAAATAACAGATTATATAAGGGTATTATAATTTTTTGATAAATGAGATTGTTTTGAATTGTAGTATAGAATCTCTGCGGGGCTTAATCTCGAATAATCTTAATAATCTTGTAGTCATTTTGATAAATTCATGCTTTTCAAAATCAATACAATTTAAGCAATTAAAACTGCTTAAATTATGACAAAAACACCTCATCCTATGCAAAACGAGGTGTTTTTTGATATTTTTGAAAGCTAAAATTTTCAAAGCAAAGGCAACTCTGTATGGGCAATAACGCAAGATCTTAAAGGTTTTGAGGACGGCTAGAAAAAAGCTAGAGCCAGGCACAAACGGAGAGTTGGCATCAATTTGAAACTTTGCCTTTGATATGTTGTTTAGAACCTGTGTTCAATATCACAAAAATCTATTTCTTTGGAGGGATTTTTGATAAAATATCTGATAAGCGATTGTATAGTTTTAAGAGTTCGTGTTGTTCTTTTAGTGTAACATGTTTATTGTAAAGTTCTAAATATTTATCTTGTTTATCTAATACATCTTTATTGATGAGTGATTCTCCTTTTTCTGTTATAAATAAGCGAGAGGCTTTTTTTCCTTTCTCTCTTTTTTTAGTGCAAAAACCTTTTTTGATAAGAGCTTCTGCAACTCTAAAAACATTTGAGCAAGGAATTTTTAAGATTTTTGAAAGCTCACTAAGAGTATAGGATTCGTCAAGTTTATACGAATCACTATAATAAAGCAATAGCAGAGTTTGATGTTGATAAAAACTTAAACCCGCTGCTTTTTGTATAGATTTGTCTTCGTTAAAATACATAGTTACATTTTGATTATAGATAAGAGCATATCTATTCATTGCAGTGTTTAATTCTTTTAACATTTCAACATTCATTCTATTAGAGCTCCTAGATAATTTTAGTTTTTTTATAGATTTCATTAAAAAAGTGTTGACAAACAAAGTAAAGTAGTGTTAAAATATTTTTATCGTTTGATAATAATATTGAGATAATAATTATAAGTATGTAAAATATTTAATCGTCAAAGAAGTCAACAATCAAACATTATTATACAACATATAGCGATATTTTCAAAATGAATTTACTTGATAGACGAGAATATTTTTGATTAAATAGCTCAGAGTTCTCTTTCATAAAAAATAACAGTGTTTAAAGACGCTAAAAAAAGGAGATGAAAAAAGATGAAAAAAAGAATATTATTTCTTGCTGTGACACTCATTTTTGCCGTTATGTTTATAATGGCATTTAGTGGATGTGAAAACGGAAACGGGACTGATATAACCCATAGGGTTGAATGGATCGGAGCCGGAATAACTGCAACGGCTGACGGCGAACTGATAACAAGCCCTGCCCAAGTAAATGAAGGTTATGATATAATTTTCAGTTGGATTGCTCCTGCATTAGGTTTTAGAATGCGAATAACTATTGGTAATGCTACTTATTATCGTGAAAGAGCAATTACTACATTTGCTCACAACAATTTGAGAGCGGCTTTAATTGTTGTGTTTGCAGTTGTGCCTGTTCTTCCGAATTGTGCAGTTTGCAATGATTCAAATAAGCACTGTGTTGAATGTTGTGATGATTCTGATTGCGAAGAATGTTGTGACGGAATTAATACAACACGCATAAATCTTCAAATGCTTGGGACGGCACGAAACTTGGTGGTAAATTATGCAAATTTCTTTGATTCTGAGGACAATCAAATTGCTAGAGGAAGCCAAATTAATAACGGCTTTCAAATCATAGCCGAGGTAGGAACAGCTATTACATTAAGATGGCATACAGAAATTGTTGAGCCGTCGTTAGTTAGGGGCAACAATATGACTCTTCGACTTAGAAATGTGATAATTTTTTCAACAGTACAGGGAGTCATAACAAGAAACTCAGATTTAGTAATCCGAGAAGGGAATTATTGGACGCTTATCTTAGAAGTAGAAGCAGAAATAAACAATGCGCCTTTTGCGGTGAGACTGGACTTAAACGCATGGTGAATATCCGGCTGATAGAATTCAGACTATACCCGTGTGGTATATAATAACCTTTCTTCATGAATACAGGTATCCAAACAATTTTTCGCAACAAAAAGGTAAGTTAAACACCTTTTGTTAAATAAAAAAACTGCCCGCAGGGCAAAAAAAGGAGAGAATATGAAAAAACTAAAACTGATGATTGTGGTTATGGTTATGGCGGCTCTATCGCTATTTGCGCTGACAGCCTGCTCAGGACCCACTCATGCTGTGACATGGTCAGGAACCGGACTTACAATTGCCGCAACTGTTGACGGTCAAACTATCAACAGCGGAGATGAGGTTGAAGAGGGCAGCGATGTCGTTTTCAACTTGACAGGTTTTGCCGCCTATATGTATGTCTATGTAAGTATCGGCACAGGTACGGCGACCCGTGTCAGGACCGGTCCGGGAACATGGACACTAACAAACATAACGGCAGAAAGAAGAGTAGTTGCATTCTCGTTGATTGCCCCGCAGCCTCAAGTATGTGACGAACATACTTTTGGTGCTTGGATTGTAACAACTGCTCCGACTTGCACAGCGCAAGGAGTAGAAACAAGAATGTGCGCTGATTGTGAAGAAACTGAAACTCGCAGCATTCCGGCACTTGGGCATTTGAATATTACTGATTGCGGAGACGAATGCGCAAGACCCGATTGTAATTTTATTTATGAATGCGGCGATTGTACTGAATGTACTAACGATGGTCAATCAAGAGTTACTTGGACCGTAGAATATCTAAATGACCCAAATGAACTAGACGGCTTTCAAGTACTTGAGTTTATTGATTGGGAAGCTAGTAGCACTGCAGGAGAAACTCAAGTATTACAACAAAATCAACTGATTGATGTCGGCGCAGATATAGTAATATGGTGGGAACTTTATGGCGGCTATTATGTTGCTGTCTCAATCAACGGCACTACTTGGGCTGATACTCCTAGGACAAATTGGTTTCCTGTCTCAGGCACTCCTTCAGGACTTGCTTGGAATTGGTGGGCGGCATTCTATGTTGGGCTTGTTGATGTACATGTCACATTCACTATTGAGTACATAGGCATTGATTTTGAGAAACCAATTACTTATGTTGTACATGGAGACGGAGGAAATGTTGATGTTTCAGCTGCTCAGTTTGAATTTAGTTTCCACCTTTTTGACTCTGTTGATACGCCCCTTACTCCATTAAACAGAGGTGCAAATCCCTACTTACTTTATGGTGAAATTGCTGTTATTCAAATTGATAATATTCACCCTCACTGGGAAGTGGGATTGGTTTTGGTCAATCAATTTGGCGAAGCTATAGATATACGGGATGATACTGGACTTATTATTTATGACCACTCTATCCAAAGTATTGCGGGCATAATGAATTTTCATCTTACATTTATTCTTGTTTATGTCGGTCCTAGAACGGTTGTTAGAGCTGTTGGTGATTGGGCAGGCACTGTCTTGCTTAGGGTTGATTTTCGTCTTCCCGGAGGAGAAAACTTAGGCAGATTTGAACCTAATATGTTGGCTAGACAAACTGGAGTATTGGTTGAGAATAGATATCAATTAGTAATTGGTTTCGATTTTAGGACTCTTCGTCCCGGATATACCGCTGAGATTCTAATCAATGGAGATGCGGTTCAAAGTCTTGGACCAAAAGAGTTTCCGTTTTTTGTTTTTAATGCTGATATTCATTATATACTAACTCTCACTAATGATGTGCCATTTGTTGAAATCGACATAAGGGTAATTCCCGGAACCGTAGAAACAGGTGTACTTCCTGAAGTGCATAATCTTCCAGCTGAAGGGGAGGTGACATTTTGGACTTTGCCGATATACACTTTTGGGCAACAGTTCACTGGACGCATTCCTTATAATACTATAAGAATAGGTATTCGTATTTATATCCCCGCAGGTTATATTTTGAACCAAGTTCATGTAAACGGAAATGTGTTCACAAGAGGAACTAATTGGACGGCAACCACCTTCGGTACACTTGGAAATTTTTATTTGGTTGACCTTGATGCTGATTGGTTTGGTCACCAGTTTGACCTAGAAGCGGACGGTTTAGTTATAACATTCTTCTTTGGCAACGATGATTGCACATACTGCAATAATGCTCCGACAGGAATATGCTGCATTGAATGTGAGACTATATATGTCGGTTGCCCCGATTGTCCTGTTTGCGATCCTCAAGGCGGCGGAGTGGAATTAACATGGGAAGTTGTTAATCCGTTTGAAGCAACAAGTTCTTTGGTAATCAATATAATGGGTTTTGAAGGTCTTAACCAAATAGCGATAGATATTCAAGGAACAGATATTTCAAACATGGGTGGATTGCAAATGATTGTTACACTTGCATATGGTTATCAAATTCAAATTACAGGTGTGGAATATCTTGCTTTTGGACCTGTATTTGTAGTAATGCCGCCTTTCACAACAGATATCCATATTATTTTTACTGTTAGTCGTAATAGCGGCGGCATCCCTCTTCATATCAACACAGATGCAGCTCAAGGAGTAACCTACATCATAGATGGATTGGATGAGTTTATGGGAGTTGAGATTGACGGAGACATTATTCCTGAAGGCGTCTTTGCTTTGTTATTCATGTTTGACGGAGTTGGCACAGGATATACTTTGCAGGTCACTCTTAATGGTCAGCCGTTGGTGTTGTTGTTTGATGATGTCTATCTTGCATTTTTTTGTGTTCGAGTGAGTGATTTTTGTATGTGTGATGAGTTTGGATTGTTTTGCGGCTTAACAACAGATTTAGATGTTGTCAATATTGTCATAACTCTTGTTTCAGTCACTGGCGGATTGCCTTGCGTTGATTGTAATTTTGGAAACAACCCTGTTTGTGGGACTGAATGCCAAAATGCAAACTGTCAAGAGGTTTATTCTTGTGAACAGGGTGATTGTGCAATTTGTGATCCCATTCATACTGGTCCTGCTGCATTCAGTTTCATTAACAACACGGATGCTGAAATTATGGGAATTGATTTAGTTGGTGCTGCCGGTTCTCTTTCTGAAAATGCAACTGTTATTCCTGAGGGAGCAATTGCTCTACTGATCACAGTATTTTTTAATGTCCCTGACGGTTATACCTTAGAGGTTCTTCTTAACGGAGTGTTGGTGACAGGATTTGACCCGGATTTCATCTTTGATGTTTCTATAAATATTGCGGGTCTTGCATATGTCAACATTGTATTCAATCTTATAAGCGTCGGTTAATAATGAAAAATATATAAACAAACGGAAGGGGAAAGCCATCTCGTTCTGTTTGTTTATATAAAGGAGATATAAATGAAAAAAATAGGAATTAAACTGACTATGATTATTGCTTTAACACTTACGCTGTTATTATCAGTGTTTGTGCTAACAGGGTGCTCTGAAGGCGAAGATTCCAAAATGGTTGGAATAACTGCCAGCTTTGAAAACCCTGCGATGCCTGTTGCATATAATGCAACACTTGAGAGTATATTGCCTCGAGTAAGGATTATTGCAAACTATGACGACGAGACAACGGTAGAAGTCGCACCTACTCTCACCATGTTGTCCGGAACGCTTATTTCAGGAACAACGGCAACCATAACTGCGACTGTCGGAGAATTTTTCGATACTTTTACTGTTATTGTCAGCGCTGAACCTTGTGCATATTGCAGTGATTCGGGTGATTGTTGCAATGAATGTACTCCATGTATCTTTATTCAAGGAGCAAGAACTTATCAGCGCACCCCTGCAACTTGTATTGCTCAGGCAACCTACTACAGAATTTGTGATATATGCGGGGATAGAGCACCTCAAGGCACAATACATTGGTTTCATTATGGCGAAGCACTAGGACATGATGCTTCTAATTGCGGAGACATATGTTCTCGTGAAAATTGTACACATATATATGTATGCGGAGTATGTACAGCTTGCACTGTACTCACTCTAAATGCTGCTTTCACTTACAGCGGCAATACAGCAAACCTTAGAGATCTTTTTGATGATGGTGTTTTAAATTGGTTTTTTGCCGAAAGAATTGTAAATGGCATTGTTGATTCTATTGAAATTGGCACTAAAATAGAGGTTGATGATGAAATAGAAATAATTTGGCATCTCTCCTTTGGTTATAGCGTGGAGGTATTTAACAATGGCATTCGGATAAATGCTTCGTTTTGTCAAGATAACTTAGACCATTGGTTTCATATTGTTGTTGTCGGAGGTCATGGTGTTAATCTGGAGTTTGTTATAACAAAAGTTGCAAATCCAACTATTAGAGTTGATGTCATAGATGATTATGATACTAATTTTTTCCTTCATGGTATTTTTAGAGCGACCGGTTTTTCTGAAGGATATGTAATGACATTCGTACCGATTGAGTATGATATTGTTGTTGAAGGCATTGATTGGTCAGGCGCACTTGGTATAATATGGCATCTTAACTTAGGTTATCATGTGATTATCAATATCAACGGCACTAATTATGAGCGCATTGGCGCGGGACGCATTTGGAAGGAGCTCCCTTTAGCTTGGACTTATGTAGAAATAACAATCATAATTACACCACCCCTTAATCCTGCCATGACTTCCGAACAAATCACAAGAGTTGAGGACATTTTGGCATCTCTTTGGTTTAACGGCACTCCTTGGGAGGAGTATACACCTTTGTATCTAGCGGCAATGCATCATAGTGGTGTTATATTTCCTAATCATTCTTATCATACAATTCAGGTTAATTTAGATATTGACATGGTATGGCCGCAAAACTGGGTTCGCTATTTCTCAACTGATGAAGAAGCGCTTGCATTCTATCAAGCAAGGAAATTTTTTCATCCCGTGTTTGAGCAATATCTAACATGGGATGAAATAGGTTTTATCGGTTTCCATTATGGGCATATTGTTGTTTTTGGTCAACCTCAAGCAGTTAATATAATGCTGCCGCATCTTCGTACCCACGGCTTTCTGCCTCCTCTCACTTCAACCGACACCATCTAACTAATAAGTAACAAGATTGAAGAAGATGTTTAGGATTAGTCATAAAAAGACGATAGTGAAAACTATTGTCTTTTTTGGTTGAATTAAGAGACAATTATATGTCTGAAAATTTTGTTGATACATATTCAGCCTAGATGATTGCCGAAAAAAAACAATCTCGCATACAATTGATTTATGCAATATAAAAGAAAGACAACGACAAAAGAAATTTTTTTAATCTTATTTAAATGCTTTACAAACGGAATGGAATTTGCTACACTAAAAATGCATTACGATTCAAAAACTCTCTTAAAAAAAGTCTTTTGACTCTCACGCACTAATAACGACAAAATAAAGGTAAACTAATTTATGAAATGGGATGAATCTTTATATGATTTGCGCTGGTCGCAAGAGATAATAAACTATGATGAAAAACTATTTGTTGCAAAAAAAATAGCAGCATTAGTAAAGGACGGCGATATAATAGGCTTTGGCTCAGGGTCTACATCCTTTTTAGCTGTTCAAGAAATTGCAAAGCGTGTTGTTGCTGAAAATTTGACTGTATATGCTATTCCCACCTCGAATGAAATTAAATTAGTTTGTGTAACATTAAACATTCCAACACTAACACTAAACGAAGCTAAGCCGGACTGGTGTTTTGACGGAGCCGATGAAGTAAACAGTGAAAATTGGCTTATCAAAGGCAGGGGGGGTGCAATGTTCAATGAAAAACTAATAATGTCAAATTCACAGGTTTCATATATAATAGTGGATAATTCAAAATTTGTGAAAAATTTATGTGAAAAATTTCCTATCCCTGTAGAGTGTGTGCCGGCAGCATATATTTCAGTCAAAAATAAGCTAATTGAATTGCAAGCGAAAAAAGTAGTACTAAGACTTGCCGGTAAAGCAAAAGATGGTCCGGTTATAACAGAAAATGGCAATTATATATTGGACGCCGTTTTTGATAATGTGTCTGCTGATTTAGAGCAAAAAATTAAAAGCATTGTAGGAGTTGTTGAATCAGGCTTATTTATAGGATATAAAGTAAGCATCATGTCAACATGAATGTGAAAGTTTACACTCTAAAAGAAGGCAATACCTTTTACCTATGACGAAACGAGGACACTCATAAAAGACGGGGCAACTTCGCCTCGCTGCTGTACAATATGTGAGCATATGCTTTGATACCTATTATGGCAAACCGAACACCGCCGATGCTTTGACAAAGTTGATACTAGATTACCAAATTGATGAGCTTGAGCGGTATATTTCAATGTTCAAATAAAGGAGAAAATAATATGCCAAACGATAAAAAAGAGGCAGAATTTACGCTTTCGGGAGGGGAGTGTCCAAGAGAATTTATGCAATGGTTAGACGGTATAAAAATTTTAGTTCCTTTTATACAAGATCTTATGCAGTATTCGGGACATAATAAAAGGCTGGCAAGATTTTTAGATAAGGGTTTGTTCCTTGGTGATGATATTTTTAACAAAAGAAAAAGTAAAATTTACGATTGCAGTTATAAAAATTATTCATTTGGCTTTATGGATAAAAAATCTGATAATATGGCAAGCTGTTGCAATACTATGTTTAATAATGCCTATAAGAAG
>Ga0123355_10000300_pt1 | contig 63291 bp, 57 predicted proteins | sample TergutEmb28metaG_3_FD_89872 | JGI IMG/M metagenome (GOLD analysis project Ga0123355, IMG submission 89872) | Embiratermes neotenicus P1 segment gut microbial communities from Petit-Saut dam, French Guiana - Emb289 P1 | ecosystem: Host-associated > Arthropoda: Insects > Digestive system > Gut ...
ACCATGATTTATCTCTCCTTATTTTTGTGTGCCTTTTTCGCATTTATTACCCCATGCGTCAAGCAACTTTTCATTTTTGTAAACGCAAATTATTTCGCAATTGTTTGGGCAATTTGTACACTCTACCCCTTTTGTTACAAAGTTTATGTCTGTAATACTAAAGTCAAAGGCTGTTTCTTCCTTTTCGGCTTTACATAAAACTGCCACACCAAGCGCACCCATAAGATGCCCGTTTGGGTCTACATACACAGGCAGTTTAAGTTCCTTTTCAAACTCTTTTACTACTGCGGCATTTTTACTTACCCCACCTTGAAAAACAATGGGCGATTTTATAGTCTTTCCTTTGCCTACATTGTTGAGATAATTCAAAACAATTGCACGGCAAAGCCCGGCTACAATATCTGCCTTGCTATGGCCAATTTGTGCTTTATGCACAAGGTCACTTTCGGCAAACACTGTGCATCTTGCGGCAATTTTGGCTGGGTTTTCGCTGGTTAGCGCAAGTTCTGCAAAATCCTCCATTTCTAAGTCTAGGCGTTTTGCCTGGCTGCTTAAAAACGAACCTGTGCCTGCGGCGCATAGTGTATTCATGGCGTAGTCTATTACCACGCCGTTGTTTACCAATATAATTTTTGAATCCTGTCCGCCTATTTCAAGAATAGTTTTAACATCCGGGACAACAGCGAGCGTACCTACGGCATGAGCAGTTATTTCATTCTTTACAACTCGTGCGTTTAGAGCCACGCCTATCAATTTTCTTGCAGAACCTGTTGTTCCTACATTAACCACGGTATATTTTTTGTCGAGTTTTTGAGAAATTTCGTTTAATACATTTTTTACGGCGGCAATGGGATTGCCCGAAGTCCATAAATAACTGTCTGCCAAAACATTGTTGTTCTCGTCAATTACAACGCCTTTTGTGGAAATTGAGCCAATGTCAATGCCTAGATATGCTTTATTCATCTTCGCTCCTTCTTTTCATAACAATCATATCGTAAAACGCCTCTAACCTTGTGTGAACCCCTGCCTCGCTTGTTTCGGTGTCGAATGTCATGTACATAAAAGGTACATTGCAGTCTTGAGAAATGTTTTGCAAAATGGTCATAGCAGTTATTTCCGGGGAACATGATGACGGTTTAACATGGATAATACCGTCAATGCCGTCCTGAATCATTTGATACGCTTGGGCAATTGCATCGTTGGCAGTGCTGCCGATATTATAATCAACGTAACCGCCGCTATTTTTCACTTGCTCGTCTACGGTAAATATGGCAACCGCCATCTGTGACAAGTCAAAGGGTCGGATAATTTCAACACCATGTTCGGCAAGCCATTTTTCCATGTTGCAGTTTGAAAATGGCTCGACCACAATATATATTTCGCCTATAATCCCAATTCTTATAGGTCTATCCGGCTTGTTTATAACGATAGATTCTATTTTTTCCTTGTACTTTTCGCCAATGTACTCGGCTTCGGCTACGTCTTGTGCGCTCTTTACTTCTTGCAAATACGCTTGGTAGCATTTTTCATACTCGCCCTTGTTTACTTCAAATGCTATATTTCTTCGCATAAAGTAGGCAAGGTTATCCATGTCAACTGTAATTTTTACAACAAGCCCAAAAACAGCATCAAAATCTTCGTGGGTCAAATCCGGGTTTATGCTGCTTAAAGACGTATAAAGTCTCTTCACAGTAGGGATGTATTCAAAAAGCGTAATCATTTCGCAGTCAAAGCCTAAGTCATCTAAAATCTGCTTTTGCAATATATCGTAGAAACCCAAACGGCAACCCACACCGGGCATAACAAATACATTTGCGCCTTGCTCTGCAGCTTCTATGAAATTGCCAAGGGTTGTTTTGAACGGCGTACATATCATGTCAGGGCTGTGCCTGCTGCCAATTTCCAGTGTCCGTTTAGTCATTGGGGGGCAACGCATTGTTTTGTATTTCAAGCATCGTTGCAGTAGTATGTCCGCTATAATATGATAGTCTCCTATTTGTGGCGCACATGCTATTTTTTCAACCATTGCCATTACTCATAACCTCCTTGTTCGTGTTAAAATATTCATGTATAGCAATTTATGCTTTAAACAGTCCCGGCCAAGCCGAAAATCGCGAACGCTTCTATGCGTTTTTGGCGACAGACGGGACTGATTTAAAGTGAAATTGCTGTACCACCTCTTGTCTGTTAGCCATAATAATATCCACAAAACTCTCCAAGCGTGTTTGAATACCCGCACTGGCATCTTGTTCGTCAATAACAAGTGACAAAACAGGCTTATCTTTTATCTGCCTAATCAAAAGCTCGTTGAAAATAGAATCCGGGCCGCATGGGAATGTGGATACAAGGACAATACCGTCTACTTGATTTCTATATTTTTCGATACCGCCAATAAGCTGTGCGCTTACCTTCCAGTAGACCCTTTTGCCATAAGCCCCTTTGGTTAATGCCTGCGCTTCTTTTTCGTTAATTAAATCGGCATATGCAACTTTTATGTTATTGGCCGCAAAAAAGTCGGTTATCTCTTTTCCGATGCAGGCATCATAAGTATTGTAGGCATGTGAAAAAATCAAAATTTTTGTGCCGTCGCTGTTAAGTAACTCTTCTTGTTGCAAAATTTTTGATTCTTTTATGCTTTCAGCAGTTGATAAGGCGTTTTTGTATGCCTCCAAGGACTCCTCTTTGCCCTTACCCAAAGCCGCCCCAATTTCTATAAATGCATTGGATTCCTTTTTTCGATAAAGGTAATTCACCTCTGCGTGTAAAAGTTTAGCATCCGGGAATGTATTTTTAACAAGGTCATACAGCCCAAAAATTCTTGTGCAGTATTCTTCACGGATTGCAGAGTTTTCTATCCGTGGAACAAAAATGATGTCGCATTTGTCCAACAGATACTCCACATGGCCGATAAATATTTTTGATGAAAAGCAGGCTTCGTCTATAGAATTACTTACACCCATTTTTACAATTTCCTTGTTTGTTGCAGGGCTTACAATCGTTTCAAAGCCTATATTTTTGAAGAAGCTGAGCCACAAATCTTCGTAAAAATAGTATTGTAATGCTCTTGGTATCCCGATTTTCATTAGATACATAGCCCTCCGTCAACTTTTATAACCTCGCCTGTAATGTACGATGCCCAGCCGCTTGCCAAAAAGACGGCGAGTTTTGAAACATCGGTAGGTTGCCCCGCTCGTGCAAGTGGTATTGAAGTTATGAAGTCGCTTTTTATATCGCCCTTTAGCCCGGCGGTCATATCTGTTTCGATAAGACCGGGAGCAATAGCGTTGCAAGTAACACCACGCCCGGCAAGTTCTTTAGCTACGGTTTTTGTTAAAGAAATAAGACCGCCTTTTGAAGCGGCGTAGCTTGCCTGCCACTGCCATCCTCTAAGCCCACAAACGCTTGCTATGTTAATGATTGTACCGGAACGCATTTTCATAAATGTGGGGTAAAGGTGCTTTATCATATTGAAAGAACCCTTTAGATTAACGTCCATAACATCGTCGTAATCCTTTTCACTAATTCGCAAAATTGGGTTGTCTCGGGCTATCCCGGCGTTGTTTACTAAAATATCGACTTGTGAAAAATCGTTGAGTACATCATCAACCATTTTTTTAGATGCATCAAAATTTGAAACATCACATTCGTATATTGCACAGTGGACGTTTTCGTCAAAAATTAGTCTACGGACAGCTTCTGCCTCGTTTGGTTCGCCAATGTAGTTAAGGGCAATATTCGCACCATTCATTGCCATGTCAAGGGCAATGGCTCGACCTATGCCTTTTGATGCTCCTGTAATTAACGCCGTTTTTCCTTTTAACATTGTTGCTCATCTCCTTCTCATAGATATAGACAGTATTTTTTCTTGCTTGGTTGTAAAGGCATGAAAATAGCCGGGAGTTTTTACGCTCTCCGGCTTGTGGTGCAAGGAATTAGGTTATTGTGTTCGGGCATAAAAAAACAGAACACATAATGTAACTGTGTCCTGTTTTCTTGCATTCCGTTTACCCGCCTGCTCATAAGACAAGCAAGAAAAAGTCGACGCAGAGTGGCGGAAATCTGACCGCCAAGGCGATATTGAATCCTATGAATATAGCTTCTTAGTTAGGATGAGGCCCATCCTCATCACAGCAAGTATTTTCGGTGTTGCAACAGCAGTTCTCGTCATCGCAGCATTCTGCTTTTTCCAGTGATTCGCTGATTGTGCAGGCCAAGTCTTCTAATACACAGGCGGCTTTTTCTAGTGCGGTTTGGCTGGCTTTTTTTAGTTTTGGCTCTACACCTTTATAGAAGACATGTACCTTTTCGCCTACTTCTTTGGCCAGTTTGCCGCAGTCTTGGGCAAAGCGTTGCAGTTTGTCTTCTACATTTTCACGGGTTTCTCTGCTAACCAGCCTTTGGCTTCTGCCTAGGGATTCTAGTAGCATTGCCGCGTCGGCGGCTGTGATTTTGCCAGACTCTAATAGGTCCAGTATACGCATTTTTTCGTTGTTCATGGTTTTCCTCCATTCGTTTGTTTGCTATTTATATTATTGCTTATAAGTACGGGGTAGTATTCAAAAAGTCTATTCCTAATTCTGCGAACGTCATAAAAATTGTATTATAGCAGCAACAATGCCTTTAACAAGTCTGCATATTCAAAATATGGTACTATATCGGCAAAACATTTTTGAAGCGGAGTTCATGCCTATAGCGATTTCGTTTGAAATTGTACTGCGCCGGAAAATGCACTGAAGCGTTGCATTTCCGGCTTGTTTCAGCCCATTTCAAATCGAAATGCATATATGAATACAGCTTCTTAGGAGCGCTTATGTCTTTGCAATTTATTCTTGGCCCGCCGGGGGCAGGCAAGACGTTTTTTTGCTTAAGCCAGATAGAGGCCGCATTACCCGGAGACAGACCCCTTTACTACCTTGTGCCGGAGCAGTTTTCTTTGCAATCCGAAAAACTGCTGCTGCAAAACCGTACCGCTACTACCCGTGTGCAGGTGCTTAGTTTTAACCGGCTGGCATACCGGCTATTTGCGATTTTGGGCAGCCCGCCCGGGCAGGCTTTGGATGATTTGGGCAAGCATATGCTGCTGCGCAAGGTGCTGCTGGACTTGACCGATGAGTTGGTGTTCTACAAGCGGGCAGCGGACAAGCATGGCTTTGTGCATTCTTTGGCCGCTACTATTACAGAACTTAACCACTACTGCATAAGTTCGGAAGATTTGCGGCTTAGAAGCGAACAAATGGGCCCGTCATTTGGGGCAAAACTGCAAGACCTTGCGCTTATTGTTGGCAGGTACAGGGCTGGGGTAAGCGGCAGATATTTGCCGGCGGATGATATGCTGGAGTTGCTTGTCCAAAAATTGGCGGAGGTTAAAGGGGATTTTAAGCCCCTTGCCAAGGCCGTAATTTGGGCGGACGGCTTCTCCGGCTTCACACCTCAAGAGCGGCAAGTGCTTTTACATCTTATGAAAATAGGCGCAGATGTTAAAATTACCTTAACCACACGGGAAAAACCCTCGCATCCCAGGCCGGACCCATTGTTTACCACCCCGCGGGAAACCGAAAGGAAGCTTACTGCCCTGGCCGCCCGGGCACATATCCCCGTTATGCCGCCCCTATATATTGAAGAAAACCATCGCCATGCCCAAAACTCGGGCCTGGCTTTTTTTACGAAAAATTTTACTATGAGGCCCCGTGCAGGTACCACGGGGGGCCATAACACGGGCATAGAAATACTATCCGCGCCGGACAGATATGCCGCGGTATATGCCGCCGCCCATAAGATTTTAACCTGGGTAAACGCCGGGCACCGTTTTAGGGACATAGCAATAGTATGCGGCAACCGCGGGCATTATGAAAAAACCCTAACCACAGCCTTCCAGCGGCTGGGAATACCCCTGTTTGTGGATACCGAAATAGATATCCTATCCCACCCCCTGACAGAACTGATTCGCGGAGCCCTTAGCATTTTGATAAATAACTGGAACTACGAAGCCGTCTTCCGCTTCCTTAAAACCGGGATGACCGGCCTGGATACAGACACTATTGATATTTTAGAAAACTACGTGCTTAAACATGGCATCAGCGGATATAAGTGGAATTACCCCTTTGGCGCAGACACCACCACCCCGGCCGAGGCCGGGCGCTTACACCTGCAAGGGGCTTTAAGCGTCTTTGGCGGCGCTAAATCCAAAGATACGATTAAGAACTTTAGCCTTAAAGTCTTCCAAATGCTGTACGACCTGCAAGTACCCCAAACCCTGGAAGGCCTGTTTGACCGGCATATGGCCGCCGGCGACCCGGCAACAGCCCGTATCCACAAGCAGGTATGGCCGAAGATATGCGAAGTATTCGACAAACTGGTAGAAATCTTGGGAGACGAAAATGTAAAACTTGAAACCTTCGCAGGGATACTGGACGCGGGGCTTAACCAAGTAGGGCTTGGGCGTATCCCCCCTACGGTAGACCAGGTAGTGCTGGGTGATATGGGCCGTTCCCGTTACCCGCAAATAAAGGCAATGCTGGTGCTTGGCGCAAATGAAGGCTCATTCCCGCCCATAGCCCCAAGCCCGGGCCTGTTTACGGAAGACGAGCGCCGCCACCTGCAAAATTCGGACATTGAACTGGCCCCAGACAACCTTGCCCGCATAAACGACCAATACTACGCCCTATACTGCACCCTAAGCCAGCCAAGCCGGCAGCTGACCTTTATATATGCGGAAGGGGAGCCGGTTGGCGCGGTGCTTAGGCCCTCCCATGTGCTGCGTCGCATTCAAACGCTTTTGGGGCTTGAGCCCGCCAAGGCACCCCAGCTTAGGGAGTATGACCCAATCCCCGCCCCGGATTATGAGCCGCCGGCGGTACTTGCCTCTGCGGGGGATATTTATGGGGAAACGATTATAACCGCCGCGTCCCGGCTGGAGGCCTTTGCCCGTTGCCCCTTTGCATATTTCTTGAATTATCTATTGCTTGTAAGGCCCCGCCAGCGCCATCAGGTACTGCCTACAGATCTTGGCCATTTATATCACGATGTGCTGGCGCGGTTTACCAATAGCATAGCCGCCGGCGAAACAGACGCAATGAACCTAAGCCGCGACGATATAAACACCTTGGCAAAGCAATTGATAATTGAGGTTACGCCGGAAGGGTTAGCCTTCCATGCCTCTGCCCGCAACCGTCATATACTAAGCAAGGCCGAAGGCATTTGCGCTGCGTCTATTTGGGCCCTTTGCGAGCATATTAAGCGCGGACAGTTTACGCCAATAGGCGCGGAGATAGGCTTTGGCCCGGGTGGGCCCCAGCTCGGCAATGGGGAATCCGGGCTAAACCCAAGCAAGGGCCTAACCCTGGAAAACGGCCGCAACTTACTGCTAACCGGCCGGATAGACCGGGCAGACCTGCTTAAAGGCGATTCAGGCGAGCAATACGTGCGAATAATCGACTATAAATCCGGCAATGCCCGTTTCGATATATCCGAAGTGGAGCAAGGCATCCAGCTGCAACTGATGCTGTACATTAACGAACTAATAAAAAACCCAGAAATCCTAACTCAGCACCTAACAACAGAAAGCACGCAATCGACACTAAGTGAAGGCCCCATCCACCCGGCGGGGGTATTCTACTTCCCCGTTGATGACCCGATAATAGACACAGACGGCGACCTGTCACCCACCGCAATAAATGAAGCCTTGCTAAAACGCTTTCGCTTATCCGGCGTGGCCCTAACCGGCGAGACAATACTCGGCGGAATGGATAAAGGGCTGGCCCCCGGCGGAGACTCGACGGTAATCCCAGTAAAAATGAACAAAGACGGCAATCTGTCCAAAACCAGCAAGGCCACAATGTTAGAACCGGAAGACTTTGCAAAGCTGGCCCAAGCCGCTGAAGATAAAGTAAAAGAGCTGGCCCAACGCATGACGGAAGGCGACATAGAAGCCAACCCCTGCAACAATGGCGTAAATTCCCCATGCCGGTACTGCAGCTATGGCGCGATATGCGGCAAGGCGTAGTGCAATAACCCGGTTTTGATACTAATGGTAAACCTTTTTTCCGGTTTTGATGCTACCGATAAAAGCGATTATTGACTATAACGCCCATAATGGGCGGATAGGAGGAATAAATAAAACATGAACACATGCAAACACTTCGGCACCTGCGGCGGCTGCTCATACCTGGATATCCCATACCCCCAAGAACTGGCCCAAAAAGAAGCCAATCTGCGGGAAAGTTTAGGCCCCCACGGCCACTTACTGGAGGGCCTAATCCCGGCCCCCAACCAAAAAGGCTACCGGAACAAAATGGAGTTCGCATTTGGAGACGAAAGCAAAGACGGCCGCCTGGCCCTGGGCATACGCAAACGCCGCAGCTACTACGAGGTGGCGACTCTGGAAGACTGCCAGCTAATCCCGGAAGATTTCAGAAAAATTGCACTGCACACACAAAACTACTTCCGGGATGCAGGTGAAACTTTCTTCCACAGAAAGCGCCATACCGGCAATCTTAGGCACCTGGTGCTAAGGCGCGGCGAGTTTACAGGCCAGGTTTTGATATGCCTATCCACCACTTCCAAGTTGGAAGCGGCCCTATCGCCCCTAATAACCCAGCTGCGACAGCTAACCCTAGACGGTGAAATAGTAGGCATATTACACAGTATAAACGACGGTGTAGCCGATGTTGTAAAAGACAATAACATCCAGATATTATACGGCAAGGACCGTTTCCAAGAGCGCCTGACGATTCCAAGTGCCCACACATGCGTGTTGGATTTTAATGTATCGGCCTTCTCCTTCTTTCAAACCAACTCTGCCGGTGCCCAGGTGCTGTACGGTGTCGTAAAAGACTTTGCCGCACAGGCCGGCGCCAGCCTGCCCATCCAGGCAAACGTAAGCACCGCCGCCAGCCTGCCCACAAAGACAAACTCAGGCGCCGGGTTAGCCTACGACCTGTACTGCGGCACGGGTACCATAGCCCAAGTGCTATCCCCCAATTTCACAAAAGTAATAGGCATAGAGTTAAACCCAAGCGCAATAGAAGCCGCATGGGAAAACACACGGCTTAACGGCATAACCAATTGCGAATTTTTTGCGGGGGATGTGCTGGAAGTTTTATCCCGGTTTCGCGATGAGGGCATAACTGCAGCAATTCCCCCTTTAAACGGTCTCGCCCGAGCCGAAAATCGCGAACGCTTCAACGTGTTTTCGGCGACAGGCGAGACCGATTTAAAGGTGAATTGCTATAAAACAGAAAGCGCCGACAGCGATTTGCAAACGGTCAGGCCCGACGTTGTGGTGGTAGACCCACCCCGCAACGGCCTGCATCCCAAAGCCCTGGCCAAACTAATAGTCCTGTCTCCGCCAAACCTGGTATACGTGGCCTGCAAGCCCGAATCCCTGGCCCGGGACATGGCAGCGTTGGTAGAAGCGAGATACAAACCCCTGCGGATAATGGGCGTAGACATGTTCCCCCGTACGCCCCATGTGGAGGCTGTGGCGTTGCTACGTCGGGTAGACAAAAAATGAACATTCGCGCATAGGCATCCCTTCACAATCCCTTATTAACCGGAATATATAAGGGTATAATATATGATGTAAGCGTTATGGACAGAAGCTATATTTTTATGATATAACTTCTATGTGGCTCTGTGCGGAAAAAGGAGTTAATGTAGGATTCCTGTAGAAAGGTGGCTAATTATGATTAATTTATCAGAGTGTCGTTTTTGCAATATATACAAGGGCAATGTTGATGGAAAAGAGAATAGTCCTATATGGGAAGATGAAAATTACTATGCACTGGCCTCAATAGGCGCCTTAGTGCCCGGGTGGGTGTTGGTTGTTCCAAAAGAACATATGCTATCTATACAGCATTTGTATGGGAAATATGATTTTGTAAGATTTACAAATAAAACGTTGCACGGGATGCGGTTGCGGTACGCATCACCTGTAATTGCGTTCGAGCATGGATCAAATAGATGTGATTCTGCAACTTCATGTGGGACGAGTCATGCTCATCTGCACCTTGTCCCATATCATAAATCACTACGTTCAGATATGCTCGCACATGACACAAACTGGGAGCGTTGTTCCGCAAGTCAAATTCCTGTACTTGCCGATGGACATGAATACCTTTTCTATGCCGAGTTGACAGATACGTGCCGGTGGGAGGACCCTGTGGGGTTTCTTCATGTGTTAGAAAAATCTCGTTCTCAATATTTCAGGCAGCTGATGGCAAACCAACTCAATTGTGTTGGAGAATATGATTATAAACGATATCCCCGTACAGACGTAGCAATTAAAACAAAGTCCGAGTTAGTGAAAATACTGGCTGGATAGCGAGGTGTCGTTGATTGAGTGATGAAAATGCTCGGCCACCCGAAATAGCAGACGGTCGCACAGCTTTTGAATGGGATAGCAAGTATGACGATAAAGCAAGGAAGCGAATGGCAAAAGAGGCTATTTACATCGCTGCTGTTTTTATTTTGTCTTTTGTTTTGTTGTTTTTAAATTATCGGGGTGTTTTAAGTCGTTGGCTTTCCAGAGACGAAGAAACTCTATTAACAATTGAGTATATTGCCTATTTCTCAATAGCTGGACTGTTAGGCGGCAACGTATTTGGTATCAAGTTTTTCTATCGTGCGGTAGCCCGTGGAAGCTGGCATATGGATCGAATATATTGGAGGATATTTTCCCCATTCGTTTCAATGGCTGTCGCTTTAATTGTGGGTGTCATGATTTCCACTGGCATACTCGCGGTACATAATGATACAACAAACTTATGGGCAATTGCCTTTGGTTTCTTTGCCGGGTATTTTGCTGATGAAGCTGTGGGTAAAATGTATGATATCGCAACATTGCTATTTGGCAAAACAAAACAAATGTAGGTGCTACTATGAAACCCAAGGTCATTTGTGTAGTGAATAGTAAAGGTATTGAAATGCTAGAAGGTAGTGATATCAAAGCTAGCGATGTGGGAACAAAAGCATATGGCTTGGCTTTAGTTCCCGCACCTTGGACGTTGCCGTTCTTTGTTATTTCTCCTGACTTACATACAATGTATGCATCTGGAGACTATAGCGTTGATATTCTTAAACAGGCATGGCATCCACGCATATTGGAGGCAATGCAAAATATGGGGTTTGACCCATCTCAAGATGTATTTCTTCGATCAAATATGTGTGAAGAGAACTTGTTAAGCAGAGGTCAATTTGACTCATATTCATGCAACCGTGATAGCTTATTTGAAACGATTAATAAGTACTTCGATTATTTAAAAGATTTGGGCATTGAGAGTGGTGCGCCACTTTTAATTCAACAGTACTCACAGATACTGGGAAAGGGACACCTGGCAAACGAGCGACGGGTTTCAAAGGAAGATAGAGATTGGAAAGGCGAAATTGAAGAAATAACTTTATACGCACACGCAGCATCTATAAATGATAAATTTTCAATAAATTTAAGGAATTGGCGTAAGAGCGTCACTGTAAAAGAGGAAAAATCGCTGCTTAAATGTCTGACCTTAGACAATATTGAAAAATCGCTGACACCTCCTTGTGAATGGGCGACAAAATTAAAATTGCGGATACATTTTGAGTGGATTTATGATGGCACTTATGTTTATATAGTCCAAGCGGATGTTGAGCAAAATTATGGTTTGGCACCTCGTATAGAGGAGTCTAAATCGTATTCCCCTCGTGGTACTAATTTCGTTCCAAAAACATTGCACCGGCTTGAAGCAACAGATGGATCAAGATTCAAGGGGTATGCAAAAATTAAGAATCCACTTTTATATAATAGTCTGGGACTTAATACAGCACCAATATATGTGCTTGAAAATCAAAATGAGATAGACTTACTATGCCGTAATAAACCATCCAGATCATTGATTTGTGATTTAAGTATTTTGATAAAAGACCCATTAGTAATTCGCACGGATATTGACACAGACGATTTATCATTGAAGCAAATGCTTCCGCGTACTGAGGATATGCGAAACATAGAAGATGTAATTAACTGGCTCATATATTCATCAAAAGAGTTGTCAAAGAAAAAATTGCCATTTATTTTCATTCTCCATAACTTCATTCCCGCCTTTTCATCAGCTTTTGCTTATGCAGAGCCAAATAATAGAAATGTGATGGTTGAAGCTTTGTGGGGAGTGCCGGAAGGGCTGTACTATTACTCACATGATAAATATATTGTCGATACCCAAATGCAGCATATAAATGATATTGATATCTCTCAAGTTGCTATCGCGAAAAAAAGCGTAAATGCAAAAAACAATTTTATTTTGCCCACAGATGATGGTAAATGGATTTGCAGTCAGGTAACTCCCGCCTATATTTGGCGCCCGGCTATCCCTAGTAATGGATGGTTGAAGGAAATAGCCATTAACACGAGGAAAATAGCGGAAAGCGAAGGAAAGAATATCAGTGTCATGTGGTTTGTTGGCGTTAATAACAAGGCATATGGTTGTGATGTGTTTCCGTGGTATCATGAATCTTGCACGTATGACTACAAACAAGTAAATCGCAAGAAAAATAAAGGAGATATTGTCTATAAAGTAAGCCAACACTGCGATATAGAAAAGCTTCGTGATGAGGCAGCCTTATCAAATAGAAGAAATATTAAGTACATTTCGATACAGCCGGTTGAAGAAAGTATTATCCGCAATAAAAGATTCATAGAAGAGATTGGTATGCTTGCAAAAGATCTCAACGCTGTCATCCAGCTTGAAGGCGGCGTCTTGTCACATGCCTATTACCAACTGATACGCACAGGCGCAACTGTTGATGTAGCTAACGTATTCGACAAAATAGTATCGCGTGCGACCCACGACAAGCTAGTGAGAGATAAGATTCCGGATAAAATAAAAAAAGGAGGAGAAGAGGCTATAACAAGCACACTGTCTGAAAATGAGTTGTTTGAACAGTTAAGAGTTAAACTTATAGAAGAGGCTTTCGAATTATTGGAGGCAAGGGATCATAGCGAGTTAGTTAGTGAACTGGCTGATATTCAAGAAGTAGTTGAGAGCATACTTGTTAATAGAAAAATACTTCCTAACCATATCAGCGACGCAAGAAAACAGAAGAAGGAGAAAGTTGGCGGATTTGAAAAAGGGATAGTGCTACATTCAACGGGGATTCCGGTATATAGTTCATCAAGTGCCGCTGATGAAAATACAAAAAGAAACACAAAGTATCCGATTGTCAAAGGCGACAAAAAGGAAAGACCGGGATATACAGAAATACTCAAAAAAATTAAAATCCCCGTTCATCTAAAACAATGGGGTACAAATATAGGTGATGTGAACACGAAGCCCTACAAGCATATAACTTTAAAGGGCAAGAGAGTGAACGCTAACTTGCAGATAGATATTTCAATAATTACTGATGAACATATTCAAGGGACATTGGCAGATTCTGAGTGAGGTTGACTATGCAAGCATCTCCACTAAGGTATCCTGGCGGAAAAGCTCGTGTTGCTCCTAAGATACATGAGATAATAAACAATATTTCACCCCGTATATCTACGTATTATGAGCCATTTTGTGGTGGAGCAGGAGTAGCACTCTATTTATTGTTGAATGATGTAGTGGAATATATTGCAATCAATGATTTTGATCGCGCAATATATTCTTTTTGGCGTGCAGTATTTTTTGATACGGATAAGTTGGTTGGGGCGATTGAAAAAGCACCACTAACCATAGATGAATGGAGAAGACAGAAGTCAATTTACTTAAACTCGTCAAGATATTCGGTTGATTATGCATTTTCAACTCTGTTTCTTAATAGATCAAATCGGTCGGGTATAATCTCAGCAGGGCCAATTGGGGGGTACAAACAAGAAGGATTATGGAGGATTGATGAAAGATTTAACAAAGATAAAATCATTAATAAGATTGAAACAGTAGCTAAACATAAAAAGCGCGTGAAAATAAATAATATGGATGTAAGAAGGTATATCAGGTCACAAAAATTTGGTAAAGAGTGCTTTGTTTTTTTTGACCCGCCATATGTAAATAACGCAATGCGTTTGTATAAAAACTCATTGCTTTTTGAGGATCATGTTGAAATATCCAGATCTATTAAAGGAATAGACGAGGCTAGCTGGATAGTAACATATGACGATACTAACATAGTGCGGCAGCTATATGCTGACTGCTATATCACAACTCTTCAAATACAATATTGTGCTGCAAACAAGAGAATCGCAAATGAGTTACTCATTTGCAATGAAAATACGAAAAACTCAATGCAATCGTTTGTGTATTGATTGGGGACAGGGAATACTTATAACGGGTATCGCCCCCTTTCCTATAACAGCTTATATGGGAAACTTCGTTTTGTGGCTAATCATCCGCTAAATTTGATAAAAAATGAATAATAGCCCCTTGCAAATCCCGCTGGCTGTAAATTGACCCGGCGCGTACAATATTGCTTATGTTTTGGCGTTTTGTGCCTAATTTTTCTGCTATTTCTTTTTGCGAACCTTTGTCTACGTAAACAGATGCCACGTCCGTATCATTTTTTATGACGGGGCGAATGGGGTACTTCCTTTTATATTCCATAAACACTTCTTTTTGCCTTTCAGTTTGCATGTTAAAAATGGAGTATTCCTGAGCAATAAGGATGTTAATATATGCGTCTATCTCCTTTTCGGAGTTTATAACAATGTTTTTGCTATGTTTTTTGGCATACTCGTAGGCATTGCGGGCACGATAGTAAGATGTTCCGCCTTGTTTATTGGAATTATCCTCAGGAAAGCATAGCGACCAATCGCCAACGCCGAGGCCAATCCTAAATTTAACCGGAAACATTTTTTCCCGGAGGTCACATGCAAATTCATATGCGCTGCCGGCATTAATAAACAGCACTTGCAGTTGATCGCCGCCACTAAAATAAGCGTCTGCTAAAATTGATGATTTTAGTTTTGTATTGTAATCATCTATAGCTTCTTGAAGCTTCTCCTGGACATTATATCGCTCTTGATTATCAATTTTTTTTGAGTTTACAATATCGGCAATAACCGCGCAGTATCTTTCGTTATTAGGCATAGTCTCACCTTAGCTAAAGGAATGTTGATACCGATTCCAATTTAAATCCTATCTGCCTATCGCGGCTAAGCGCTGGAAAGCGCTTGCTCCGCGTTTCCCGCAGCCGCTCTGTCAGATAGGTTTAAATTTGGAATCGGTATGAGTTGTTATTTATATTATGTACATGTCATTTTTTATTATTCATTGCGCAACCGTTTTAAGCTGCATATTGGACAAGCAACCGTTTTTTGTTGCTTACCCATATGAATATAAATGACATTTTTGTGCTTGTCAACCACAATAGATTGACAAGCAGACAAGCAACCGCTTTAAGTTGCTCAAAAAACGAAGTCCACCCACAAAGCCGGGCGTATACCTACACTAAAAAGTTCCGTGCTTGCGCGGTTAACAAAATCACCGGTTATGGCAACTCTGCCATTTATGGTAACGGTAACGGCCATATATGACAAAATCCCTGGGGTCCTTAGCATCCACCTGGAGGGTGAACCGTTTATGCATCGTGCCCTTCGGGCATTGTTAAACTCGTCATCTACATAAAAATCGTCTGGGCCCCCCGGCTGCCCTGTGCCTCCTAAATATTTTACCGCTTCATTAACAGATAAAAGAAAAATCTTGTCGGCAGTATCCCCGCCGCCGTCAGTCCCGAACCAGGGGTTACTAGGGGTACATACCTGTGTTTCAACTATCTGCAACTGTTCTTCTTGTGTGAATGTATTATAGAAATGGGAGTTTAAGTGCTTACGGATATCAGATTCCGCCCAAGCCACACTTTCAAAGCTATCGTGATATGTTCCCGTCTCTGCTATGTTCTCAGACAGCAACAATGTTTTTCCGTTACATACGTCTAAAACGCGCCAATCATAATTGCCAAAGCGCACAATTCTACTGTCAGGCGCCAAGCCTTTGCCAAAATCATGTCTTTCCTTTTTCATAGCCGGGAGGCCAAGCGCCGGCCTCCACAACGGATATAGCACTGCTGTATCTGCAAATACCATAAGCTCCCCTACCGGCTTGTAGCCAAACCGGCCATAAACGCCCCCGCCAAAATAGGGGGTGCTGGCCTCCAGATATGTAGGTATGCCTTTTTCGTCAAGGGTGTCAAGGTGATGTTTAAGCAGTGCAGCACCCATACCCATGCCCCTGACTTTATGATGGGTTACAAAACCCACAAGCTGATAAAACGGCCCAATAGGCGGCTCACTGTTATGAGACCTATCCGCTACAGCACGAAACTGGGGTGAGTACTTTCCTGTCACGCAGTCTATATCCTCGTAAATACTTGCGTCTGTATCATGGGGAAGCCATACCGCCGCCCCTATCATACCCATTTCGGGGTTTTCGGCTACATAGGCTACGCACCCGGCCGCACCCAGGTATATTTTATAGTAGTCGGCCACAATTCTATGTCGGACGTCATCATCTTTTACCGACCATATAAAAAACTCATCGTGGTAATAGCCGGTAGATATAAAATCAGCTACCTTATCAATTTCATCCCGGCGTACCGGCCTCATGGTATGTTCTAATTTAGTCATTTTGTATCCCCCCAAAAATAAAATATTACCCCGTGTCCATAACATTTTCCTATTGTTTGGGTGGAGTAGCAGCAGGTATAGCGAACGCACTTGAGAACCGCGAAGCAAGCCAGAAAATCGCAATGCACCAATGCGTTTTTTGGCGCAGTCTGAGCGGGCTTCTCAAGCGCGCTCGCTATACATTGTAAAATTTTTATCATAAACCCGCAAGTTATATGTATATGCGATATGCCGAACCAGTTAAAAGAAATTCTCAGCAAAACTTCCAAATCGGCTTGCGTAAAACCCACACCCCGTTTACAATATGCCTGAAAATACCTGCGAAAGGATGAATCCAATGAACGAAGTAATCAAAGCCATTATGGATCGCTACTCTTGCCGTGACTTCACCGGCGCACCCCTAAAAGACGAACAAGTAGAAACCCTGGTAAAAGCCGCCCTGGCAGCGCCTTCTGCCATTAACCTGCAGCCCTGGCATGTAATTGCGATAACAGACAAGGCCATGATAGACGAATACGGGGACGAGTGCCTGGCGATACTAAAGGCCGAAAACAGCGAATTTTATAAGCGCATACAAGACCGGGGCGGCAAAGTATTGTACAACGCCCCCTGCCTGATAATCATAGCCAAAGACCAAAGCGAGCCCGCCACCCTGGACGCGGGCATAGCCATCCAAAACGTGGCCCTGGCCGCCCATTCTATGGGCCTTGGCAATGTAATTTGCGGCATGGCAAGGGCACCGCTTGCCGGCCCAAACGGTGCTAACTGGGCAAAGCGCCTGCAAATCCCCGAGGGGTACCGCTTTGGAATGTCCATATGTGTGGGCGAAGCCAAAAGCGGCAAGGAGCCTCACGAACTGGATTTCAACAAAGTAACATATATTAAGGGGTGAGCCTATGAACGACGTATTTAAAGAGCAAATTGTTAAACGTAAGCCGGCTACCATGGACCATCTTAAGCGCGTGGGCTTGATTTTAGCGGTTTTAGTGGTTACTGTACTTGCCTTTTCAATCGCGCCCCAATTTGCGCCGGTTGTTGTTATAGCTGCCGGCTTTGGCGCATGGTTCCTTATGAGTTTTTTAAGGAAGGAGTACGAATACGCTTTCACAGACGGCGAACTTGATATCGATGTTATCTACAACCGTTCCCGCAGAAAGCGCCTCTTTAGTGCACGTGTAAACGATTTTGAAATTATGGCCCATGTAGAAGATAAAATGCGAATGGGCGAGTTTCAAGGTGCGGTAGAAACCCTGGATTATTCCAGCGGTGAGGTAAACAACGATACCTACGCCTTTCTTATTAATTACAAGGGCAAGCGTACGAAAATTATTATCGAGCCAAACGCGGTTATGCTAAAGGCCTTAGCCACGGTGCTAACCCGGCGCAGGCTGCATCTTAAGCCTTAACATCCAAAGTAGGAGGAGTGGAATTTATGACAAAACAGATACCCGAAGGGCTGGCCTTCGACGATGTACTGTTGGTACCGGCGTTTTCGGATGTTCAGCCTGCAAACGTGGATACCTCTGCAAGGCTTTCACCGGAGATAAAGCTTAATATCCCATTCCTCTCTGCCGGGATGGATACGGTTACAGAGGCTAAAATGGCTATTGCCCTAGCACGGTGCGGCGGGCTTGGGGTTATACACAGGCATATGTCCGTTCAGGCCCAAGCCGGTGAGGTGGACAAGGTCAAACGGTCCGAACATGGTGTGATTTCGGACCCGTTCTCCCTTTCGCCAAACCATTATGTATATGAAGCCAATAAACTTATGGAAAAATACCGTATTTCCGGGGTGCCTATTACCGAGCATGATAAGCTGGTTGGGATAATCACCAACCGGGATTTACGGTTTGAAACGGATTATGGCAAGAAAATTTACGAAGCCATGACAAAATTGCCCCTGGTAACGGCCCCGGTGGGCACAACCCTGGACGAGGCAAAAGAGATTTTAATCCGGCATAGGGTAGAAAAACTGCCTATCGTGGATGACAAGGGCAATCTTAAAGGGCTTATCACGGTCAAGGATATTAATAAGGCTATTAAATACCCAATGTCGGCCAAGGATTCCCAGGGGCGGCTGCTTGTAGGTGCCGCCGTTGGGATTAAGGATGACTTTTTAGAAAGGGTACATGCCCTTGCCAAGCGCAAAGTTGATGCTATTGCCCTGGAAGTGTTCCACGGCCACGCAAAGCAAGTGCTTGCCGCTATACGCGCCATTAAGGGCGACTTCCCGCATATTGCCATTATTGCGGGCAATGTGGCTACAGGCAGTGCCACAAAGGCGCTTATCGAGGCCGGGGCTGATATTGTAAAGGTTGGCATTGGGCCCTCTTCGGTATCTACCAAGCGGGTGGTGGCCGGTATTGGTGTGCCACAGGTTTCCGCTATTATGGACTGCGCACAGGCAGCCCGGGCCACGGGTACGCCAATTATTGCAGACGGGGGCATACGCTACAGCGGCGATATCACAAAGGCGCTGGCGGCCGGTGCCACGGCCTGTATGATGGGCAACCTTTTTGCCGGCTGCGAGGAAAGCCCCGGCACAACAGAACTGTTCCAGGGGCGGAAATACAAGGTATACCGCGGAATGGAGATAGCGGGCTATGACGACCATCTAGAGAGCGGATACCCCGGCGCCAGCAGCAGTGTGAAAATTTCAAAAGGCGTGGAAGGCCGAATAACCTTTAAAGGCGAACTTTCGGATGTTCTGCAGCAGCTAATGGGCGGGCTGGGCGTAGGAATGTCTTACGCCGGATGCAGTACCATAGCGGAACTGCATAAGCGCGGGGAGTTTGTGAAGGTTACAACAGCAGGGCTAAGGGAAGGGCATCCCCATGATGTGCAGGTTATTCGGGAATCGCCTAACTATAATATTTTGTAGGAAGAGGCAGAGAAAGGCAGGCGCCCATGATACCCGAGCCTTTTGTTGCGCAAATGCGCGAGTTGCTGGGCAATGAATTCGACGCTTTTATTGCCGGTTTTAGCGAGCCTTCCCGTCGGGGGCTTAGATTTAACTTGCTTAAATGGGATGAAAGCCGCTTGCCGGCAGAACTTGGCCGGCTTATGACCATGCCCTTGTGTAAGGAACCGGGCACGCCTACACCCGTGCCTTTGTGCGGAGAACCAAGCCCCCTTGTGCCCGTGCCTTTGTGCAGAGAGTTAGGCCCCCTTACACCGGTACCCTGGTGCAAGGAAGGCTACCAATATCCCCCCGAAGCCCGCCCGGCCAAGAGCCTGCTATACAACGCGGGCTTGTTTTATGTACAGGAACCCAGCGCAATGAGTCCAGGGGCAATATTGCGCCCCCGCCCGGGCCAGAGGGTGCTGGATATTTGTGCCGCCCCCGGCGGCAAGTCTGTTCAATTGGCGGGGTATATGCAAGGTAAGGGGGTGCTGGTGTCAAACGATATCAGCCCGTCCCGCAGCCGTGCGCTGGTAAAGAACTTAGAAATGGCCGGGGTTGCAAATGCCATCGTGCTTACGGAAAGCCCACATCGTTTGGCCGATAGGTTCCCGGAATATTTCGATTGTATTTTGGTGGATGCCCCATGCTCCGGCGAGGGGATGTTCCGCCGGGACCCGGACGCAGCAAAGGCCTATACCGCCAACAAGCCGGAAAGCTGCGGGGCCATGCAGCAAGATATACTCCGCCACGCCGCAAAAATGCTAAAGCCGGGGGGGCGGCTGGTTTATTCTACATGCACTTTTAATCCACTGGAAAATGAGGGCGCGGTTTTCGCGTTTTTATCGGCGCACAGGGATTTTACGTTGCTGCCCATAGACCATGCGGGCCTTGGGGTATCTCCCGGGCGGAGCCGGTGGGTAAGCGAAACGGCATATGACAGCCCGGCAAACTGCGGCACAACACCGACCGATAACGGGGCCAATGGCGTCCCGGTATCCGCCCTTGACCGCACGGCCCGGATATGGCCGCATTTATCTCCCGGGGAAGGGCATTTTATTGCGCTGATGGCCAAAGAAGGGGGCTTGGCCGCCGTTGGCGATAGGCGCAACGAAATCACAAGAGCCGATGATAAAGGGTTCCATCCGGCACGGGCAGACCGAAGCCCTAACAGTAGCCGATTGCCGGAGGAGTTTACTGCCTTTTGTGATGAAAATCTTCACCCGTCAATTTTTTCAGACGCTAATCAAATAATCCACCGGCATGGCAGTTCTTTATTCCTCCAGCCGGAAAGCATGGACCTAAGCGGCTTGCGAGTGGCACGCAGCGGCTGGCTGCTGGGCGAATGTACAAAGGGCCGTTTCGTGCCGTCCCAGGCTTTGGCAATGGGCATCACCAAGGAAATGGCCCGCCACGCCATAGATTTACCGGAGCCGGAGGCATTGCGCTATCTAAAAGGTGAATCCCTGCTCCCGGAGGGCTTAGGGCCCTTGCCCGGCAAGCCGTGGGTGCTTATGTGCCATTGGGGCTTCCCGCTTGGCTGGGCCAGGCTGGTACAAGGTCGGCTAAAAAACCAGCTGCCTACAAATTGGGTGATTTCGTAAACCTCGGACATTCCTTGGCATAAATCTACAAACCCGTTCGTATAGTTATTTAGGCGTTTCGATTTGAAATGGGCTGAAGCAAGCCGAAAAATGCAACGCTTCAATGCATTTTACGGCGCAGCCTGAAGCCCAATTTCAAACAAAGTCGCTATATCGGGTGGAATGAAACCTTTCTCCCGTAATAACTACAAGAATCGGAGGTAAGATTATGCGCAAAGAAATAGCCGGCAGCAACCTGGTAACAGAAGAAAACAAATCCCAGCTAAAGCAGCTGGTAATAGGTGTACTAATGGGCTATGCAATAACCTGCATAGTGTTTCTGGCCTACGCAATGCTGATTACATACACACAAATGAGTGAACGCAACCTGCCTACAGTAGTGGCAATTACAACGCTGCTATCGGTAATGGTGGCCGGTTTTGATGCGGCGAAGGGTGCCCCAAGCCGGGGCTGGATGTGGGGCATGACAGCGGGGCTTATATATGTTACGGTACTTGCAATAATCATGGTTGTAATGCTGCCCGGGTTTTTTGTGGACGGGCGCACTATTACAATTATAGTGCTTTCCATTGCGGGGGGCGGACTTGGTGGTATACTTGGGATAAATGTTAGGACGAAATAAGAAAGCAGGCGAATAAACATGACCATCATCCAAGCAGTTATATTAGGCATAGTACAGGGCATAACCGAATTTTTGCCCATTAGTTCCTCTGGGCATTTGATTGTGTTGCAGCGGGTATTTGGCATGGAAGAGCCGGCCCTTACATTTGATATAGTTGTACATGTTGGGACTCTGGCGGCTATTGCGGCGGTGTTTTGGGCGGATATTTTAGCTATTATTAAAAAGCCATTTAGCAAAATGACGGGGCTGCTTATTGTGGGCACCATACCTGCGGTAATAGCCGGGTTCTTTCTGCGTGATGTTATCCAAACCCATTTCCGTACGGGAATATGGCTGGCGGCGGCGTTTACCTTAACCGGTATTTTGCTGATGCTGGCGGACCGGTTTACTACAGGGTACAAAGAAGAACGGGACATTACTTGGTTTGACGCGCTGTTTATAGGCTGCTGCCAGGCTTTGGCCATCCCGCCTGGGATATCCCGCTCTGGTACTACCATTACCGGCGCGTTATCCCGTGGGCTTAAGCGCGAGACTGCTGCGCGGTTTTCGTTTTTGCTGGCCATGATTGCCATAACCGGGGCTGGGGTGCTGGAAGTAGCGGAGGTTGTGCAAGACGGTGCCAGGGTAGAGGCAATTGGCATTATGCAGCTGATTTTTGGCTTCCTTGCGGCGGCGCTGGTGGGGTATTTATGTATCCGCTTGCTGCTTAAGCTTATTGAGGCTTGCAAGCTTAGGTATTTTTCCTTTTACTTATGGGTGCTTGCGGCGGTGATTTTAGTGGATTATTTTTTTGTTAACCATTTTTTTTAAGGGGTAGGCTAAATGGTGCGTATGTATGACTTACGCCAGAAGGAAGTTATCAACACCAATGACGGTGCCCGTTACGGGTTTGTAAGCGATTTGGAATTTGATACAGATGACGGGAAGGTACTGGCCCTAATTGTACCCGGCCCCGGCAGGGTGCTGGGGGTTTTTGGCCGGGACCAGGAGTATCGCATACCTTGGGATATGATTACCAAAATAGGGGAAGATATTGTTTTGGTGGAGTGTGATACGGGTAAGGTGCTTGTTGAAAGCGAAATGTAGTGTAATAAAAAATAAGAACGCGCCTGGAAGGATATCACGATTCCAGGCGCGTTTTTATATGCTTTGAATACAGGCAGCCCTTTTTAGTGTAAAATTCATATTATAGTCATTCCGCCTGAAAACCACCCCGATACGGCAGTCTTTTTGCCGTAATACTGCGTCAGCACCTCCTAACTTGCCTTATGGGCAAGCGTCGTCGGCACTTCCTTGTCTTACGACAAAAATCCTCGCCGCCTCGGGGTGGTTTTCAGGCGGAATGACTATAACCCAAGCATAAGGAGCAAACACATGCCGGTAATACAAGTAGAAAACCTAACAAAAGACTACGGCAATAACCGTGGCGTCTTCAATGCCAATTTCAATGTAGAAAAGGGCGAGGTATACGGCTTCCTTGGCCCAAACGGTGCCGGTAAAACCACCACCATCCGCCATATAATGGGCTTTTCCAAACCTCAAAAGGGCCGCACATTGGTAAACGGAAGGGACAGCTGGAAGCATTACCACGAAATACAGCAAAACCTAGGCTACCTGCCGGGGGAAATAGCCCTGCCAGAGAGGCTAACCGGCACCCAGTTCATAAAAATGATGGCAGACCTGCGCAAGATGACAGACATGACGTACACACAAACCCTAATCCGCCGTTTCGAACTTGAGCCGGCAGGTGGGTTAAAGCGTATGGCCCTTGGCATGAAGCGTAAGCTTGCAATAGTCACCGCCTTTATGCACGACCCGGATATTCTGGTGTTGGACGAGCCTACCAGCGGCCTTGACCCGATAATGCAGGAGATATTTATAGAGTTTATCAAATCGGAAAAAAGCCGCGGCAAAACCATTTTGTTGTCGTCTCATATATTTTCGGAGGTAGATGCCACATGCGATAAAATCTCCATTATAAAAGACGGGCGGCTGGTATCCTCCTTTGTAGCCGACGACCTGCGTCATATGGAAAGCAAGACCTATAAGCTGGAGTTTGCCGATAAGCCCGAATATGAACGCTTCTTACACGATGCTAAAGCCAGCCCGTCCTTTGAAATATCCCTGGCCAAGGAATACCGCAACCAAGTTCACATTCATGTAAACGACGGAAACATAAACGAGTGCATCGCCGCAATATCGGAGTATAGGCTGAAATTTTTCACGGAAATACAATTTACCTTGGAGGATTATTTTATGAAGTTCTACGATAAGGCTAATTCATTCGAAGCCCATGGAAAGCCATTAACATCAAATGTAGGAGATTAGACATGTCCCAAATACAGCTAAACAAAATAACCAAAGACTACGGACATAACCGTGGCATATTCGATATAAGCCTGGAAATAGCCCAGGGCGAGGTATTCGGCTTCGTAGGTACCAACGGTGCCGGCAAAACCACCACAATCCGGCATATGATGGGCTTTTTAAAGCCGGACAAGGGTACAGCCAGCATAAGAGGGCTTGACTGCTGGCGACAATCTGCGGATGTAAAGCGCTATGTAGGCTATATCCCCGGCGAAATAGCCTTCCCGGACGCGCCTACCGGCACGGCCTTCCTAAAGCGCCAGGCCCAGATACTGGGCCTAAAAGACATGACATATGCCAACCGCATAATAGACATATTGCAGCTGGACCCTACCGCCAACCTAAAGCGTATGTCTAAAGGCATGAAGCAAAAAACCGCAATAGCCGCCGCCTTTATGGCCGACCCGGAGATACTAATATTGGACGAGCCTTCCACCGGCCTGGACCCGCTAATGCGGGTAGGCTTTGTAGACCTTTTAAACGAAGAAAAGAAAAAAGGCAAAACCATATTCATGTCCACCCACCTGTTTGAAGAAGTAGAAAACACCTGCGACAAAGTAGCCCTAATAAAAGATGGGCGGCTGATAGCGGTAAAATCCACCGCCGAAATACGCCATAACCAGAATAAAAGCTTTAAAATAGAATTCCTGTGCAATGAAGATTATGTAAACTTCATAAACTTGCCCCTTGACTTGGAAGAAAAACGAGATGACAAGCTGCAAGCAGTTGTTCAGGTGAACGATAAGGATATAAACACATTCCTAACAGCGCTAAAAAGCTACCGTATTAAGTTCCTGCGGGAGAATAAATATACACTTGAACAGTATTTTAACAGCATATATAGCGAACGCACTTGAGAACCGCGAAGCAAGCCAGAAAATCGCAACGCACCAATGCGTTTTTTGGCGCAGTCTGAGCGGGCTTCTCATGCGCGTTCGCTATATCGCAAAACCAGTAATTCCTGATACCTCATACCGATTCCAAATTTAAACCTATCTGACAGAGCGGCTGCGGGAAACGCGGAGCAAGCGCTTTCCCGCGCTTAGCCGCGATAGGCAGATAGGATTTAAATTGGAATCGGTATCACTTGAAGGGCGAAATAAAGGAGAGACAGTAATGTTCAGCAAAACAATATTCGCACAAACCCTAAAATCCAACATCCGGCTATGGCTAATTATAACGGCGATTGTATCGGCAATAAGCTGCCTGATAATAATAATCTTCAACCCCGCCACCATAGACCATATCCTAAGCCTGATAGAGCGACTAATAGAAAACCCAGCCCTAATGGAGCAAATAGCGGCAAACTTCTCTTTGCTTAACATGCTAAGCACCCAGTTTTACACCGGTATGGGTACGCTATTGCCCCTGATATACCTAATAATCACCGCCAACGCCCTAATAGCCAGCCAGGTAGACCGGGGCTCTATGGCTTATATCCTATCCACTCCAATAAAGCGCACCACTGTTGCTGTTACCCAGGCGGCATACCTAATTGTTGCGCTGTTTACAATGTTTGCTGTCCTTACCGTATCCGGCATGATTGCCACACAAATAACCCACGGCGGCGTATTTTTCCGCGCCTTTACTGCCGATGTCCAGGCAGTATCCGCTCATCTTAATATAGAAAATGCCCGCCTGGCCGACGACCTAAGCATAATACGCCGCAACCCGGCTGCAATAACCGTAGGTGCCGAAGCCCGTGGCATACACCCAGACGTTTACACCGCATACCTGGACCTGCTAATAGCCGACCAGCAAGCCCCGGCCCGGGACACCGCCCCCATGGCCGAGCAAACCCCAGAAGAACGTGAACAAGCCGAAGAAATGCAAGCCCGCTTCACAGACGGCCTAAGCGCCGCCGCCGAAGTGCTGGAAACAGAATTGCACCTGTTATTTTTTGACCTGGGCCAAATAATAGAAAACCCGGAAGCCTTAGCCGCAGCAGCCCAGGCCGCCGAAATGCACGAGATAATATTTCTTGGGTTTATAAACATACAACTAGCCAACGAGGAAATACTCATGGATAACAGGGTTAATTTCGTTATTTTTGATTATGTAATGCTTAACCTTGGGATTTTCCTGTTAATGTTTGCTACCGGCAGTATCTCCTTCCTGTTCTCCTGCCTGTTTAATCTTACAAAGAATTCTCTTGCCCTTGGCGCGGGGGTTCCCGTTGCGTTTTACTTGCTGCAAACCATGGCCGCTGTAAACGATGATTTTGAATTTTTCCGGTTTTTCACCATTAATACCCTATACAACCCGCCGGGGATAGTTGCGGGAAACAGCTTCCTGCTGCAATTTCTGGCACTTGGGGCTATTGGGGCGCTGATGTATGGGGTTAGCGTTAAGATTTTTAAGGAGAAGGATTTACCGCTGTAGCTTTGGGTTTTGTCAATAATGATAAACCTTTTCCCGGTTTTGATGATACCGACAAAAGCGATCAATCCTCATATTTTATTTGACTGCCATCATTACAAGCGGTATAATACCGACTTGTCACGGCAAGCAAGGTTGCCGAGGCGTATTGTATTGCAAAATATGAATAAGAGCCGGCTCATATTCCCGGAGGAAACGGAAGCGGGGTTTGCCCGCAACAGCGGCGGAAAACGAGCCTTAATATAAGGAGGCATTTTTATGCATAAACTGATAAAGGAACTCGAACAGGGTCAAATGAAGGAAACTGTGCCGTCATTTAATATCGGTGATACAGTGCGTGTACACGCCAAAATCGTAGAAGGCACAAAGGAAAGAGTCCAGGTTTTTGAAGGCGTAGTGTTAAAGCGCCAAAACGGCGGTATCCGGGAAACTTTCACGGTACGACGCCTGTCCTACGGCGTAGGTGTGGAAAAAACATGGCCGCTGCATTCCCCCAGGGTTAACAATGTAGAAGTTGTGCGCCGGGGTATTGTACGCCGTGCCAAGCTTTTCTATTTGCGTGACCGTATTGGTAAGGCTGCCAAGGTTAAGGAAGCTATCTACACCAAAGCAAAGAAGGCTTAGTATGATTAAAAATCGCATCGCAAACCCATTTCTCAGGGGCCTTATAGAATGGATTTTGGCTATTGGGCTGGCTGTTATATTGTTTTTTGTGCTGCGTATGTATCTGTTTAGGGTTGCACATGTTTCGGGCTTTTCTATGGCGCCTACCTTGAGTGACGGCGACAGAGTGATTCTTAACCGGGCCGCTGTGGTATTTGGTAGTGCGCGGGCCGGTGATATAGTAGCGTTTCCGTACCCCAATAACCCGTCTGAATATTATATCAAGCGGGTTATTGGGGTTCCCGGCGATGTTGTTGACCTGGTAAACGGCAATTTTTATATAAACGGCGAACCCCTTCAAGATGCGTTTTCCCATGACCAAATATGGTCTGGCGGGAATACAAACTTTCCTGTAACGGTGGAAGAAGGGCGGGTTTTTGTACTGGGGGACAACCGCAATAACAGCAAAGACAGCCGGTATTTATCCGTAGGTACCATATCGGACAGGGATATCCTTGGAAGGGTACTTGTAAGGGTATGGCCTATTGACGTGCTTGGGCAGGTGGATTAGTGAATATTCAGTGGTATCCCGGTCATATGACAAAAACCAAGCGGATGCTAAAATCCCAGCTTGGTGTGGTGGACGTGGTAATAGAACTTTTGGATGCCCGGCTGCCCCTAAGCAGCAAAAACCCGGATATAGACGAACTTGCAGCAAACAAGCAGCGCTTGCTTGTGCTTAACAAAGCTGACCTGGCCGACAAGGCCATTACGGCCCAGTGGGAGGCGTATTTTCGCCGGCTGGGCTTTTTTACGTTACCCTTGGACTCCACACAGCGTACCGCCGTTAGGCCCCTGGCTGAAAGGGTACGTGAAATAATGCGCCCAAAGGCCGAGCGCCAGCGGGAGCGCGGGCGGATAAGCGCACCGGTTAGGGCCATGGTAGTGGGGATACCCAATGTAGGAAAATCTACGTTTATTAACCAGCTTGCAGGGCGGGCCAGCGCCGCAACAGCCGACAGGCCCGGCGTAACCCGGGGGCGGCAGTGGATTAAGGTAAGGGATATGCAGGCCCGGGGCGCTTTAGATGCCCTGGATTTTGATTTGATGGATACGCCGGGGGTGCTTTGGCCTAAGTTTGAGGACGAGCAGGTAGGAATACACCTGGCCGTAACCGGGGCGGTTAACGATCTTATCCTGGATAGGATTACATTGGCGGAACATCTGCTTCGCTTGCTGTTGGAAATAAACCCGGTATCCATTGTGGCCCGGTACAGGGTAACAACAGACTTGCACGGCGCGGCAAAAACCCCCCGCCAATTGCTAGAAGAAATAGGCGAATCCCGGGGCTTTAAGATGAAGGGCGGGGTTATAGATTTGGAACGGGCGGCTATCACCCTTTTGGACGAATTCCGGGCGGCTAAGCTTGGAAGGATATCTTTAGAACGGCCGGAGTAATGCTTTGCTGAGATAAGTCTAATTATGTAATAATTTGACACAATGCAATGGTTCATTATAATTAAGATAAGCACACTGTGTAAGGCGGTACGAATTTAATCACGTTCTAGGGATTGCTTCTTTGTAAGGGAGGGTAGATGTTTACCTGCACCACCCCGAAGGGAGGTGAGACCGTGACGGTTTTCGAGGCCATAATGATAGCGCTTACATTCGGGATACTGATTGTTGCACTAATCGGGTTGGTAGTAGATATAGTCAAGAGCATGAAAAAATAGTCGGCCCCTTTTCACAGAAGGGTTGAGCCGACTATTTTTGTGTTCAAGCTTTTAAATTTTGAAGCAGCCCACCGTCTTTTAAGCGGTTGTGTGATTGAAGAGGGAACGCTTCCCATAGCGTTCTCTCTTTTATTTATGCCCCATTTTAGCAAAGGCTATGCCGGGGTGTCAAATTTTTTGGCTGATTGCGCAGACATTCTGTCGCATACTTTCACACCCGGCGGTTAACAATTGCCCGAAACCGTTCTATTGTGGTGCCTTGGTAAACTGTAAACCTATTTAACCTTAAAGGGTCGGATGTGTTTGTGACATATCCGGCCCTTGTTGTAAATGCCATGGTTATACCGGCGGCGGCAATGGCGTCTGTGATAGTGGTGTTAAGCTGGCCAAATGGGAACGCAAAGGCCCTGTGGTTGGAAACAAATTCGAAGCTTTGCAGCATGTCTTCTATTATATCTTCCCGTGAGGCGGCCAGCAGTACAGAGTCTAATGTATCGGGCTGGAAGCTGTGCAGGTTATGGGTGTGGCTTGCGGTTTCAAAAACATCGCTAGATGTGCGCAGGGTAACGGCTGCGGTCTTAGTTAGGGAGTTGTGGCATATTGGCGGTTGGTAGTCCCCCAGGGCCTTTGCATATGCGGTAATGGGGAAAAGTACAGCCCTTAGGCCGTACTTTAGCAAAATTGGGTAGGCATATACATAGTTGGAATAATAGCCGTCATCGAAATGAATCATGACGCTGTTGGCAGGCAGGGGCCTGCCGTTATACAAAAATGCTTCCAGTTCGTCCAAGGTGGGAGTGTAAAAGCCGTTATCACTAAGATAGCGCATTTGTGCTGCGAAATTTTCCGCGCTTACGGTCCACGGGTTGTCGCGGAAGTGGGTGTTTACTTCATCGGGCAAAATGTGATGGTAGATTAGAATCGGGATTTGCCGTGCCGGGTTAGTGGACAGGATAAAGCTATTGTTCTTGTGGCCTGCGCCAAGGCCCAGGTGGTTGGCTAAAAAGCATAGGGATACCATGACTTGGCCTTCTATTAATGCGGGTGGTGTTGCAAGCACTATATTGCGGTTGTTTATTGTGACTTTGGGCTCGTCTATGGTTAGTATCGCGGTTAGGCTGCCGCGTCGGATGGTTATTTCCTGTGCTGTGCCGCTCCATGCTACGGTTCCGCCTATATGGGTTATTATTTCACACAGAGGCAATAGGTTTCCCGTTGATGTGCCTATATGTGTGTCGTCTACTATTATCCTGCTTTCGTTTTCGGCGGCGGTTACTATGGTTGGGGCTAGGATTATAGCCGTAAGTAAGAGTATTGCTATTTCGCAAATAATAAGGGTTAGCTTCTTCATTGCAGTTTTGGCCTCCTGTGGCGGTGTATGGTCGGTTCTATTTTATTATTCCGCCGTGATTCTGCACGGCGATAATATATTATAGCAAATTAACCCGGAATCAATCCCGTCTATTGTGAAAACCCACGAAAACCTCACTTAGCCCCCTTCTTTAGAAGGGGGTGGCCCGTAGGGCCGGGGGTTGTTTATAAATTGCCGCAAATATCAACCCCCGCCGCCTTTGGCGGCACCCCCTTCTAAAGAAGGGGGCTTTTCTAGTTCCTGCCGACCGTTAAGTTGTTGGGATTGTTCCTGGGAAGGGACTTAAACCGTCAAGCGTTTGCCCTGAATAGCGATTTAATTCGAAATCGGTCTCGCCTGTCGCAGAAAATGCGTAGAAGCGTTCGCATTTTCTACTCGGGCGAGGACCGTTTCTTATTTAATTCGCTATATAGCGAACGCGCTTGAGAAGTCCGCTCAGACTGCGCCAAAAAACGCATTGGTGCATTGCGATTTTCTGGCTTGCTTCGCTGGTTCTCAAGTGCGTTCGCTATATCTGTGATATAATTCCGCTGCCAACATACCGTGTTCTTCTATGGTGCGGTGTCATAATTCGCCGCCCGGTGCCAGGGACTTTGCCTTTATGGTATACCGAAGATTTAACGGTTTATGGCTGGCCGTTGGGGCTACCGGCGAGTGGCGCTTTGGGCGTCATCCGCTAACTCTGGTGTCGGAGGTTCGATTCCTCCCCTCGTACGCGAGGTATCTCAGTGGTAGAGAACAGAACGATTTGTTGACTCAACCTCAACAAGTGTACAGGCGCTATCGCTGCCCAGCGATAGTGTCACCATGCTGACTGAAAATCAGCCCTTCCCGCCCTTTCTCGGCGGTTAAACGAGAAAAGCAATAATGTGACGTCCCAAAACCCCCGGCGGGGGACATTGTAAGCCCGGCAAGCCCGGACATACATGCCTACCCGCAGCGAAGCCGGCCGGGAACCGCGGAGGATACCGTGCGAAGGCCCCAATGCCCATTTCCGTATATCCTGGTTTCACTGGGTAGGACGGAACCCGGCCTTGGGTGGTTGGCACTTAACCCCGGCCCTGTTGGCGGCGTGGGAGTTTTGGGTATGTCACATCATATTTTGTGGGAGGTTAGTATGAAAATCATAATCAGTGAAAACGAGCGCGGGTTCCGTTTCAAACACGGGATATACCAAGGCATGATTATGCCCGGAAGGCAGAACATCAGTAAATTTTTTGGCGAAACATACGTGCTTAGCCAGGTTTACGGCCGTGTAAACTTAGACAGGTTAAACCTTCCCACATTGCGAAAAGACCCGATATTTACACAAAGCACCAAAATAATAGAAGTCCCGGAGAACCACCTTGCAATAAGATTCGAAGACGGCTGTATCCGCGAGATACTGGAGGCAGGTACATACGCCTATTGGACGATACACCAAGACCATCGTTTCGAACTTTTGGATATGACGGACCCCGACGCCGCCGGTACGCTGCCCATAGCCTATATGCGCCATATCCCGGCAAAGTTCTGCCTTGGGGTAAGCATATCCGAAGGGGAGGCCGGGGCGCTGTTTTTTGACGGCGCGTATCAGCGTACGTTAGGGCCGGGGCAGTACTTTTTCTGGCGTTATTATGTAAGTGTTACCGTTCGCAAAGTGGATATGCGCTTGCAGCAAGTGGAAATCCCCGGCCAGGAGATACTTACCGCCGACAAGGTAGGGCTGCGCATTAATTTTGTGTGCGGCTATAAAATTACAGACCCGCTTTCCGCCGTTACCAAGCTAACGGACTATACCCAGCAGATATATGTACATGTGCAGATGGCCCTGCGGGCGCTGGTAGGAAAGTACAGGCTTGATGAAATACTGCGCCAAAAAGACAGCATAGGCGGCCAGGTACTTACGGAAATAAAGGCCCGGGAGGCGGAACTATACGTACAATTCGAAAGCGCCGGGGTTAAGGACATAATCCTTCCGGGTGAAATACGGGATATTATGAACACCGTGCTGATAGCCGAAAAATCCGCCCAAGCCAGCGTAATCACCCGCCGGGAGGAAACCGCCGCCACAAAAAGCCTGCTGGAAACCGCCAAGCTTATGGATGAAAACACCACACTATACAAGCTAAAGGAACTGGAATACCTGGAAAGGATTTGCGAGAAAATAGGTAATATTTCCGTAGATTCCGGGGGTGGGGTTGTGGAAGGGTTAAGAAGGCTTTTGGCCGGGGGTGGGCAGCCAACGAAGGAAGTATGATTGACGGAGTACTGTAAAAACAAGGGCAAAGGAGCAAATACATGGCTCGACTTGAAGAACTAACCGTTGGCGCCAATGTGCTTGGGCTGTCTGGCAATGCACCTGTTACAATAGTTGCCACACGTTGGCACGGTTCCATATTGCGCGTGACTCATCGAAATGTAAAAGGGCAATTAGCAGAAGATATGTTGTATAGAGACGATGAATCACGGCTGACCCTCCAGCAAGAGAGTTTGCCGTGGAGTTTTGATGCAGATGCGAATATGATGCGCCTCACATCCGAAGCCTACCGTATCAACCTTGCACACTTGAGTAAGATTTGTATACGCCGGACAGGTTCCCACTACCGCCAATATCCATCTTTTGCGGTAGCGGGAACCTGTTCTATTCACGTTACTGTCAGCATTTCATACCGATTCCAAATTTAAACCTATCTGACAGAGCGGCTGCGGGAAACGCGGAGCAAGCGCTTTCCCGCGTTTAGCCGCGATAGGCAGATAGGATTTAAATTGGAATCGGTATCAGCTTGCAAACCAGAATAATCTCCCGGCCTCTGTCAGATGCGTCAGGTGGCTGATTGGCGCATTCACTGGCAGGGACGGTTTTATCGTACCATGAATATTCTTCGATAATTTCAAACCCTGCATTCTCCACTAAGGCGCGCAGTTGGCGGCTGTAGTAGTATTTCATTTGCAGGGGCTCTACCAGGCGCTGGGTGCTGCCGTCTGGGTGGGTTACGTTGTACGCCAGGTAGGGGTAGATAATTTGGTTGGCTACGTCTATTTTCTCACGGCATTCGTAGCGGGCTATGCGGATGCCGGTTTCTTTGTCGATTATTTCATCTTGAAATATTTCTTCCCTGCACCAGCTTTCGTCCAGCGGGTCTTTAATTGGGTTAAACACGTTTACTATGAAGATGCCGTCTTCTGCTAAATGCCCGCGTATGCATGACAGAGCGTTTTCGATATCCTGCGGAGCCGTTATAGCCTGAAACACACGAAATGGTGCCGTAATTAGCGCAAACTTTCGCCCAAGTGCGAAATCCGCCATATTACCATGGATGATTTGTATACGCCGGGCAAGTTCCGGTTCTGCGGCGGCTTCCCTTGCTAGTTTTTCACGGAAGATATCCAGCATTTGGCTGGATAGGTCCAGTCCCGTTATACGGAAGCCGTCCTTAGCCAGCGCCAATGCTACGCGCCCTGTGCCGCAGCCTAGTTCTAGTATTTCGCCTTTTTCGCCATCTTCGCCGCACTGCTTGCCGGCGTATTCACGGTAAAAGGGTGTGTCTGGCATGGGGGGATTTTTGCTATGCTCTATGTCATATATCCATGCCGTGCTGCGGTAAATATTTTTATCGGCTGCCACTATATTTTCCTCCCTACATACATTAGGTGTTCGGAATAGGATAGATATTCTTCCCGTTCCCATACAGCTTCGCTAAAGTTTAACCACTGCTGTATGACTTCCGGGCTTTGGCTCCGGATGCTTAATTCGCATGGGCCGGTTACGCCTTCTTGGCCGAAGTAATGCAGTTTTTCAAGTGGAAATTGCGCCATAAAGGGCAAAACCTCCTTTATATCTATGAAAAATGCTTTTGTAAAAGCGTCGCCACCGTAACTGCCTCCGGCAATGACTTTATTAATATATTCTTCACCACTGGGGTCAGTAGAAAAATCAAGAAGATGCTTCATATAGTAGATTATGCCTGCAAACATGCTTATAAACGATACATATATTATCCCGCCGGGTTTTAGTAAGTTTAACGCCGCGTTTGCCGCTTGTATGCGTTGGCTTTCTTCCAGCAGATGGTACATTGGCCCCATTAGTAAAATATGGTCATATTTCTCCTGGGCTAGTTTATCCGCTTGCCTGGCGTCCCCGGTTATGGTTTTTATGGAAAGCCCTTGTTCAAGTGCCTGCCTTGCCGCGAACTTGGTGTTTTCGGGTGATAGGTCATAAAGTGTTACGTCACAGCCCTTTTTCGCAAGGTGCATGGTGTACCGCCCCGGCCCGCCGCCTATATCCAAGACCTTTTGGCCGGGCTTGATGTACCTCTCCAGCATACGGCAGGTTAGTAAAAACTCCGGCCTGCCTACAATCCGGTTCCATTCGAATTCAACATCGGCGTCGTAGTAATCGCGTATTATTCTTGTTGTTTCGTCCATTGTTTTCCCTCCTTAAGAGAAAAGGTTTACCATTAGTATCAAAACCGAAAGAAGCCTTTTCGGTATAATAAAAAGCGGCTAAGGTTTAGATTCCCTTAGCCGCTTAATGGTTTATTAGTATGATATTAGATTTCTATCATCTAAAAAAGCAAAACGCGACTAAGCCAGTGGATGAATCCGCCGGCTTTGTCCCGTTATTAAAATCAAAGTTATGCATAAAGTCGCGCACAGTAGTTGCCCCTTTTGGATAATTAGCGGGTACGATAACATATGGTTATTGAAACGTCAAGCCCCGGGAAAACCGCTATATATACACCGTAAATCTAATTTGCAGTAATTGGGCGTTATGCTCCAATGCTTGCGCTTAGATGATTTATTTCATCACGAGTAAACTTTGTAAGCCTCATAATCTTCAGAATATCATCGCCATCGGCAAGCATTTCCAATGCGACTCTGGTGAGTTCATCCTTACGAGTTTTACTAATAGCCTCATTCACGGCTTCAATCTTTTCTTCTTCAAACAAGCGTGCAACCTTTGTCATTTTAATCCATCCTTTCACCATTTCTGAATACGCACGGTCAATGAATTTATCTGTCGCTGTTAGAATGCCTGCCATAACAAATAATTGATGGGATTCATCCTGTATCTGTTTAGCTAAATCTATAGTGGCCTCTATGAGTTCCTGTTTCTTTGGCTTGTTTGGCTGTGTTAGGGGTAGGATTATTAATTTCATAATCTCATCGTCTGTCAGAAGTTCTCCTGATTCAATTTTATCTCTTAACTCGGCATATAATACATCTGTATCAAAATGTGACAGGAATACTTGTTGGACATGGATTCTCAACGCGCCAACATCAAACACATCAGGAGCATTTTTGATATCCCCGGTATACACAACTCCTATTATTATATTTCGCATCTTACCGTCGTCGATATAGGCACGCTCCATGGCGTGAATCGCATACTTGCAATATTTCAAAAAATCAGTCATCTTGGGACTTGATTCATATTCTAATATAAATAGTGATTCATCAACTAATTCAAAAATGGTATCGCCATAAACCTCAGTAGCCGTAACAGAAGGATAATCTGATGATAATAGTCGTTTAACTCTCGGTACATCTAACCCATATACAGCAAAGGATTTATTCCCATAGTATTGGCTCAAGACCTTGAACATGACATCTTTGTTATTATGAGTTATGCCACCTGACATTATAGCTGCCCCCTTCAATTCAGTGTTATTTTATATCAATGCCCGTAGCTATACAAGGTGCATTAGATTCGCATGCATATGCCGTAATTCCATTTGCAATCTCTCAATTAATATGCTACGCTTATAGGAACACCTTCTTTTAGGCGCGTAGGAATGGGGTATGACTATGAGAAACAACGTAATCATTAAGTCCATGGTACGGCAACCTGTTCGCACTGCGCTGCTTTCGCTTGTTATTGCTATTGCGTCTTTTATGTTCGTGCTTAGGGCAATGGAGTTTATTGTTGTCCGGGACCGGATTTCTGTAATATCCGGGTTATTTCAAACCCAAAGCGTGGGCATTCTTACCCATAGGGACGGCCCCCAGGCTGATGTATCCCCGGCTATTGAAGTAATATCCCAAAACCCATATGTATCTTTTTACGACAGGCGCAGGGGGTTTGAAGGTAATCTTATAGGGATGCAAAACGCCTACAGCATAGGCAGCCGCTACTGGATGTCCTCATTTTTTTATAACTATATGAGGAACGACTTTAACGCGCTTGGCCATATACAGCTACTGCCTCGGCTCAGGCCAATGGAAGGGTTTGGCGGGTTTGCAAACGGCGACGCATTCTTCTATGGCGTGCTTGCAGATGTCACCATGGAGACATGGCCCTTTCGCCATAAACTACTGCATGTAGAAGTGGACTACGTACTGGCCGGCTATTCGGACAGGGTATTCGAAGGCCAGGTTGTAAGATTATTGTATGCCCTGCCGGAGGGCACCCAATCTCCCTTTACGGGGATGGAAATCGGCCAGCGATATTTTCTTAAAAGCACCCTGTATTTTTTCTATCAATTTCGAACCCTTAACACCAGGCTGCTATTGTTAGAGCCAAAAACCATAGGCAGTCAAGGGCTGTGGTATATCCCCGTTAACCCTGGGGAAAGGGTTGATACCGCCGCATATGGCATATGTCGGGAAGTAGAACTTGCCCGTCATGTTCAAACAGCAATGTACATACGCACCACCCGCAATATGTACAACCTGCCCCCTGCACAAGAGAACCTGGGCCTAATTTCATTGCTAAGCGGCCGGTTTATAAATTACGATGACTATATAAACGCCCGGCAGGTAGTGGCAGTACACAGGCATTTTGCGGAAAGGCGGGAAATAGGTATCGGCGATACCGTCACGGTATATGTAAACCCTAACTCGCACCTCGTATATTCCCCCTACTATGTAATAGGCAGCTTAGGGGATATGGACCCGTATCCGGCGCCTATTGCGTCTTTTCCGGAACTTGGCGTGCTTAGCGTACCCGGATACGCAGGCGGCATTACATTGGAACTTGAGGTTGTGGGGATATTTGACTTGCTTAGGTGGACCCATATAAATACCGGCTGGTCATCTGTTAATAAATTTTTGTACATACCAGACTCGCTGCTGCCACAGGATTGGGGTTTGCAGTCGGCTTATTTTGGGGATATTGGGCCGGGCTACACACCGGCATTATGGTTTAATTTTGCGCTGTATGACCAGCGTGACAGGGATGCATTTCTGCTTAGTACCCAAGATGCCCTTGGGGATATGGGCTTTCGTGTAAGTTTTTTTGGCCGGGAAGGCGCCGGGTTTTGGGAAGCGGCGGGTATTATTACGGTTTCAAGCATGGTTAACCTGGCAATGTTTACTGCGGTACTGGCCCTGGTGCTGGCCCTTGCCGTGGCGTTATTTATGTGGCAGCGCATTAAGGAGTATGCGATTTTACGGTCCCTTGGCTGCTCTGCCGGTAATGTGTACATGCAGTTAACTACGGCGTTATTGCTTTTTGGGCTGCCGCCCTTAATTGTGGGCAGCACCCTGGGGTGGCTTTATTCTGCACGGTTTTCCGCAAGCACCGTAGCCGGTTTTAGCGAAATTGTTGCGGATGCCATTGGCCTGCGCTTCCCTTCAACCCTGCGTGACGAGATTATCGCATATTATATGGATGCGCCGTTGCCGCCGGTTAGCCAACTTGCAGTTTTTGGCGCGATTATCCTTATTATTATGCTGGCCTTTATTACCGCAGCTAATTTACTGGCCGCACGCCGCAGTGTAATTGAAGCTTTAAGGAGGGCGAGATAATGAAACAGCATATTTTCAGGCATATTGTACGTGCGCCATTAAAGACATTTTTTGGCGTGGTTGTGGTGCTGTTTTTTACTCTTACTATGGGCATATTGCAAAATACCGCTAAAAACATAGGCGCCAGAATAGACCGGCTTTACGACGAAACCATTGTGTACGCGGAAATTAGAATAGAGGACTTTCGGCGTACCAGAAATATTGCCGGAGATATTATAGCAATAGAGACTCTGCAAAGAGTCCTGGATTTAGGCATAGTTATGGATATGTATTTGATGGCCGGAAGTACGGCCTATGTCGTGACAGACCGTCAATACGAGCCCCCTTTAGCAGGGCCGGATATTTTGGTTGGTGTAAATGACTTGCTGGTTTTGACAGAGGATGACCCAAGTTTTGTGGGCAGGTGTGAGTATACAGGCATGGATATACAGTTTGCAAACGGCGATTCAGGCGGCTTTGTATATGACGGCAGCACCTACATTCCCATTGTACTATCCGGTTCCACTGCCAATAATCTTAACCTGCTGCCCGGCGATAGGGCTTATATCCTGCATTATCACCGCCAAAGGTTTACGAGCGGCCAGTGGCAGCTTGCACCTGCTTATATCCTGGGGATACATGATGGGGAAGGCTTGCCCGGTACCCTTTCGGGCGGTGCCGTTGTATCTATGCCGGCAATGGAGGCTATGTTCGGGGATGTATTCGGGTACAGCGCGTTCCGGTTCTCCATAGACCCGGCGTTTAACCGGGAACTGGACTATATTACCGATTATATAACCAGAAATTTGCGTGTAACATATACCCACCGGGAGCCTCTGACACTTGATATCCGGGACCAGGAACTGCGTCTTAGCGCGGCACCGCTTAGGCAGCATATGCTGCTTATGCAAATGCTGTTTCCTATAACAATTGCGGTATCTGTTGCAATTGGCATGGTTTTTGCGATGCTGTTTATGCTGCAAAACGCTAAAAACGCCGCAATCATGCGGGTGCTGGGCGAGCCTATGTTAAAAGTGCGGTGTACGTTATGGCTTGGGCAGATGATTGTATATTTATGCGGCGGCCTTACGGGTATTGTGATTACAGCGGTAATAGGGCTAAGAAGCGGCTTAGTAATGGTAGCTGTGCCGTATTTAGCCGGGGCGGTAATTGGCGCGGCTGTTGGGGTTGTGCTTATTACAAACCGTGCGCCTATGGAGTTGTTGCAGGTAAGGGAATAGGGTTGCTACTTTAGCTTATCGCATGAAAGCCCTTTTCTATAGAACAATGTCAACAATTTAACGGCTGAAAGAGGCTAAAAAGCCCCCTTCCGTGGAAGGGGGTGGCCCGTAGGGCCGGGGGTTGTTTACAAATTGTCGCAAACCACAACCCCCGCCTCCGCTGCGCTCCGGCACCCCCTTCTAAAGAAGGGGGCTTTTTAGTTTCTGCCATCCGTTAAGCTATTGGCATTATTCTTATGGGGCTGCCCCCTCGTTTAAAAGTTTAAGACTTTTTTAAGACTTTCATAATGCTTTATTAAGACTATCAGTTTAATATTACACCATCAAGCAAGGGGCACGGCAAAACCACCCCATAAAATCCAGGAGGACTAAAAATGAGCATACTTAAAACCAAAAACCTAACAAAGCGCTATGGCGGCCGCCCGGCGGTAGACAATGTAAACCTAACGGTAGAAAAAGGCGATATCTTCGGCCTGATAGGCCAAAACGGCGCAGGTAAAACCACATTCATGCGGCTGGTGACATCCCTTACCCGTGCCGACAGCGGTGAGATATCACTCTTTGGCGCTTCTGACCCGGCCGGCCTAACCGCTGCAAGGACCCGCATGGGCAGTGTAATAGAAGCCCCGGCCCTATACGGCAATCTTACCGCCCACCAAAACCTGGAGTATTACCGTATCCAGCGGGGCATAGCCGATAAAAACCGCGTGCAACAGGTACTGGAAACCGTAAGCCTAACCGACACCGGCAAGAAGAAGTTCAAAAACTTCTCCCTCGGTATGAAGCAGCGGCTGGGGTTAGCCGTGGCAATACTGTCCCACCCGGACTTTCTTATAATGGACGAACCCACAAACGGCCTGGACCCAATAGGCATAATAGAAATGCGCGACCTTATTAAGCGCCTTAGCGCAGAGGGAATAACACTGTTGGTTTCCAGCCACATACTGTCGGAACTGGCGCAAGTGGCCAATAAATACGCAATTATCCATCATGGCCGGCTGCTTAAATCCCTTACCCACGAAGAGTTGCAAGAAGAATGCAAGCAAGCCCTAGCCGTTAGTGTAGACGACGTTGCAAAGGCTTCTGTAATACTGGAAACGGCCTTGGGCATAAGCAATTACAAGCAAGTTTCCGCAAGCGAATTACGTGTTTACGACCATGTTAAGGACCCGGCAGAAATCACCTTCCGCCTAAGCCAGGAAGGCGTAAGAGTTTCCGGAATAACGGAAGTTGGGGATAGCTTAGAGGATTATTACACCAAAATCATCGGGGGTGAACCCAAGTGATTAACATGATGAAAGCGGATATCTACAGGATATTCCGCAGTAAGTCTCTGTATATAACACTTGCGGTACTAATAGCCCTGAATGTGCTGGTAGTAGGCACAATGTCCGTAAGCGGTATTAACTTTGGCACAACATGGGATGACATGGGCATTGCGGCCCCGATACTGGGTTTCGACGGGCTGGGAAGCGCGGCACTGCTGTATACCCGTATGGATAACATGGTTTTCCTGCTGTTACCGTTGGTTTACGGGTTGGTTATGCCTTTATTTATATACTGCACCATTAAAAACGATATTGCCGGCGGATTGTCACGCACTAAGATATATATGTCCAAACTGGCGCTTAGCGCGATACTATGTGTTGTACTGGTGATAGCTTATATGGGTATGGGCATGTTGCTGGCTACAGCCCTGCGGGGCTTTGGCGGCCCGGCGCCGGCGGGGTATTGGCTTAACCTATTTCAGACTGTGGGCGCACAATTGTTTATTATGCTTGCGGTTACGTGTTTTGCGACTTTCCTAATGTTTGTCACCAAAAGCGGCGGTATGGTTAACGCGCTTTTTATCGGCTACTTTTTTGTGCCTACAATGTTGATAATGATTTTGTATCAGACAATCAGCCCGCGTTTTATCCGCTTGATGGACTTTCTTTTGATGTTTTCTATTAACAGGCTGGGGTTTTTAAGCCAGCTTAGTACTGGGGAAATCCTTACCGCCCTTGGGGTTGGGGCCTTTCATATACTGGCTTGTACCATTGGCGGGATTGCACTGTTTAAGCGTGCAGAGGTAAAATAACTAATATAGTGGGGCAAACCCCCAAATAACCGGAGGTATAAAATGTTAAACATATTTGCAGCAGATATTTACAGGATAATAAGGGGCAAGGCCCTATATATTACGCTGGCGGTGTTATTAGCCACTAACCTGCTAATGGTAATCTCCCTCCACGCGCTTCAAAGCGGGATGGAACCGGTAGGAATCATGATAGGGGCGCCGGAAGACGCCCAAGAAATTTTTGAAGCCGCAATGACGGAAATGCCGGCAATGAACGGCATTAATGTGACTGGGCTGCTAACCCAAAGCATGGAGAATTTCGTATTTTTCCTATTGCCTATTATTGTAGTGGTAGCTGGGACAATATTTACTCACGGCACCGTCAAAAACGATATTTCATTCGGGGTATCCCGCACAAAACTGTATATGTCCAAGCTGCTTTTAAGCATAGGGTTTGGCGGATTGTTTCTGACTTACTATATGGTGACGGGGGGGCTTATTGCCACTATTATAGGCGGGTTTGGCGGCCCTGCCCCTGCCGGGCATTGGTCTAACTTGATTCAAGTGCTTGGGGCGCAATCTGTTTTGCTTATGGCTATGATATGTATTGGGATATTTTTAGCTTTTACAACAAAGCGCACAGCGGCGGTTAACGCGGCGTTTATTGCCTTCATATTTGTACCGTTAATGATTATCAACCTTTTATCCATGGCAAACCCGGCCCTTGAAAGGCTAAGTGATTTCGACATAACCACTAATATAATAAGACTGGCCAACCTGCGTTACATGGAAACCGGGGAAATTGCCACGGCCTTAGGCCTTGGGGCCTTCTGGATATTGGCCACGACCTTTGGGGGCATCGCCTTGTTTAATAGGGCCGAAATCAAATGATTGCCCTGTGGATAGCTTGCGGGGCGCTGGGAACAATCCTTATAGCCGTGCTTATAAAATGGATTATGCTAAAGGGCGATGTTAGGCAAATGAGCCAAAAACTTAACAACATTATGCAAACGGACACTAACGCCCAGCTTTCCACCAGCACCTTTGATAAAGATATTTCCGCCCTAATTGGCAGTGCCAACACCCTTCTTGCAAAAAGCCGCCGGGACTTTATAGAGGCGCGGCGCATAGAAGATGATTTAAAACGGGCCATAACAAATATCTCCCATGACTTGCGAACACCCCTTACATCGGCTAAGGGGTATTTGCAAATGCTGGAGGGGTTAACTGGCAGCGCCGCACAGGCCGGTAAGCTAGGCCTAGCCGGGACACCTACCAGCATGATTACAACGGCTCATAATCCAGGCAAAGCACCCGCCGGCATAAATATTGAGAGCGTAAACAGCATGACCATAGACCCGGAAACCGCCGCCCGCTACCTTGCAATAATCCGGGGGCGGCTGGAAACCCTTACAGCCCTGATGGATAACCTTTTCGCATTCTCTCGGGCCCTTGAGGGCAATATCACCGTAGCCAAAGTTAATATTGGCAGTGTGCTAAGGGATGCATTATCCGATAGTTTTGGCGAACTGGAACAAAAGGGTTTTAAAGTAGAAAGCAGCATCCCCGACACGCCGGTATACAGCCCCTGCGACGAAGACGCCCTAAAACGAATATTGCAAAATTTGTTTAAAAACGCATATGTACATGGCAAAGATTATTTACGGGTATCACTTACCGGCCATACGATAGAAATCGCAAACAAAGCCCACGGGCTTGAGGAATTGGATGTATCCCGTATATTTGACCGGTTTTACACGGCAGACGCAGCCCGAACCCATAAGCGCACCGGGCTGGGGCTGGCAATAACTAAAGAACTAACCGAAAGAATGGGTGGCAGTGTCCTGGCAGAACTTGGGGAGGGGATGCTTGCGATATCTGTCATCTTACCGGGCTATTATAGGGAACTAAATGAGAAACAGTCCAGCCCGAGCCGAAAATAGCGGATGTTTCAACGCTTTTTTGACGATAGGCTGGACTGATTTCGAATTAATTAGCTATAAAGTAGCGGAGGGCTTTGTTGTCATGGGCTACTAAGAATTTATACACTCCCTGCAATATTCAAGCAGTTCACGGCCTCTTTCCGCAGTACCCCATGCTGTCCAAAGAGTCCTCCCATCGGCGCACATTCTGCGTACAAAATCCTCATCGGGTTGTATGTGGCTGTCGAAATCATACTGGCCATTAGGGTACGCAGCTAAATCCCCGCTAAGAAAAATATCATTTTGGACGCATATTTTTTTTACCTCAAGCATATCTTCCCTTGATTTTTGCAAAGCCCCCCTAAGCGTTACCATATCCATTATTCTGGGTTTATTTGCCAAAACCGCAGACATGTATCCGGGGAAGTATGGGCCGCAGGTGTGGTAGTACCCTCTGCCCCCAAAAGCCTCAAAGATTTTTTGGTTGTGCGGCAAGCAGAATTCATTTGACAAATCAGGGCTTATAACAGATACATAATCATCGTACATGGATATACCTGTATCATCATAAGGTTCGCACACGTTCAACGCAACATTTTGCGCCCCTCCCGCCCATTTTATCACAGCGTTGGTGGTATCAATTATGGCTTTTGTGCATATATCGAACAGTTCATGTACAAGTTCCGGCGTATCATACATGGCAAACATCAGCTTTTCATTGCCTATCAGTTTGGTAGCTATCCCATATGGCGATTGAATATCTACATTGGTAACACGTATTTCACCCCGTGTCGCATCAATAAAACGCTCAACGGCATCTTTAGCTATCGGCCCCCACCCGTCGGTTTCCGGATTGATTTCTTGTTTCAACTTAGGCAGGTCGGTTTCAAGGTCATCCATTACCCTTCCTCTTGTAAAAGGCGGAAGGTCTTTAACCGGAACCTGTTCGGCACCGAACATTGAGGGTATTACCCCTTCTCCTAAATAGTCTAAATTAAAAATTGGAATATGGTCCCCCTCAGGAAAATTTTCAAGCGTATGTTTTTCATTAATCAAAAATTGCTCTACCGCAGCGGCGGAACTATTGCATCTTTCAATCATATCATATTTTACCGGAGCGCCTATAACCATGTAGTTAAGCGGTATTCTGTCCAAAGGCTTTTTGCGGGAAAATTTCATTCGCCTTTGTAAGGCCTCTTGAAATTGTTCTTTTCTTATCATCAAAAACATCTCCTTATTAATTTTGCCACCAACGCTCGAAAGCTTGCCGTGTAAGTTCAACAGCGCGGGTTAGACGCTGGGGCTCGCCGCGAACAGTGCAAATATCTCTAAACGTGACCTCGAGCGGGCAGCCGCGGGCGGCCTTTACGCTGCGTTCCATATGTTTTAAAAATGCTTCTTCGTCGAATACTTCGTCTACGCTTATAAAATTTGGAAAGGGTTTGCGGTGGTACACTATTTTTTTGCCCCGTATAGCTTCGCCTATATATTCTTCATCGCACCATGGGGAAATAGAAACTTTGCGTAAATTCTTCATCCGTGACAAACATGGCTCCCAAAGGCTGTGAACTGGTTCGCAGCATCCATACGAGTAAAGACCGCAGCGGTTTGCAATTTCCAGTGTATATGAAAAGAAAAATTCATCGAACATGGAAACCGACATTCCTACTGTTTCTTGAAAATTTGTATACCCCCATAAATCCGTCATTTTAGCGGGTTTGCTGGGATCCTTGGGCAGTTCGCGGGTATAGCAATAGGTGTCCATTGGAATTGGGGTTCCATCGTTTGTAGGTAGAAGGGCGCCCCCTTTTTCCAGTGCGTCCATATACGAATGATAGCTGTCTGTTAGTTGGCGCATCATCTGGTGGAATAAATCAGGATAATCGTATAACGAGCAAAATAATGTCTCCATGCCCATCATGGTAATAAGTATATGGGTTGGGCAATACCAAAAGGGCGGACATGCCAGCCGTACTGGCAATATGTCGCCTAAAATATCTTCCGCTTGCGCCTTGGCTTCTTTTGCTTTTGCCATGCCGGTGTCAACTTCAAAAATGGAAGGTTTAAATATGTTAAAATCCTTTTCAAAATCCTCCACAACATGGGCAAACATATGCCCGATTCCGGCGGAGCCGTCTTCCGTTTTGGGCCTGTATACATTTGCTGAGTATGCGAAAGGCTGATGCCAGTTATCAATTAACACAGACACGTATGCCGGAATTACTCTGTCGTCTTTAAAATTTAGATACTTAAAAATCTGGCCAGCCATTTGGCCTTCAAGCGCACGAGCCAGCGGATTTTCGCATGTTAATGGCGGATAGATTTCGCTTTCTACGCCATGAAATTCCATTGTCACCAACGGGTGGGTTGATTTTCCGTCATTTAAGTCATACCAGAGTGCTTCTTTGGCCGCCATGATAGGCAGCGCCGCCAGTTCGGCCTGTTTTTTTGCCAATTCCCGCAGGGTATTGCGTTCAACTGCTGTAATTGTCATATCTCTCCTCCAATTAAACGGCTGATTCACAAAGCATGTGGATGCGACAAATGTTCATCCTAACATGCTGTCTGTTGAATTTATAGCAGCTTTTTACCGCCACCATGATTTTAGTAAAATATTTAGTTGTTGACAAACACATTTTATTGAGATTGTGATTATGTCTCCATAGTATGTATTGTGGAACTTTACGAGAAGGCAAGCTTGAAAAAAAGCATAACTATGCCGTATAATCAGCGTAAATTACCCCATATAGTTCTCCAAATATAGCAATTCACCTTTAAATCGGTCTCGCCTGTCGCCGAAAACACGTTGAAGCGTTCGCGATTTTCGGCTCGGGCGAGACCGTTTAAAGGGGGAATTGCTATAGTTCTCGAAACAGCCATAGAAAGGAATACCCAAATTGACAACCCCAGTAACCACAGCAATAAACTTCTATCAAGGCCACGACCCAGCCGCCCTAACCGCCAAATATGGCAGCCCGCTATATGTATACAACGAGAATATATTCCGCCGGCGTTGCCGGGACATGGCAAGCCTAACAACCTACCCCCATTTCAAGGTCAACTACGCCATCAAAGCCAACACAAACCTAAGTTTACTTGCAATAGCCAAGGAAGAAGGCCTATCGGCAGACATAAGCAGCCCCGGGGAAGCCGTTGCCGCCCTTGCAGCAGGCTTCACCCCAAAGGATTTATTTTTTATAGCAAACAATATCTCGCAAGAGGAAATGGCCTTTGCCATAGTGCATGGCATTGCCCTAAGTGTAGATTCTATCTCCCAACTGGAAACCTACGGGAAGCTTAACCCCGGGGGCGAAATAGCCCTGCGCTTTAACGGCGGTATCGGGGGCGGCCATCACGAAAGCGTTGTAACCGGCGGCGACGGCACTAAGTTTGGCATACGTGCAGCCTATATCCCCCAGGTTAAGCAGCTACTGGACAAGTACCGGCTGCGGCTTATAGGTATTAACCAGCATACCGGTTCGCAAAACCCAGAGGATTTGTATTTAAGCGGTGTGGAAGAACTGTTAACCATAGCCCGCCAGTTCGAAAACCTGGATTTCATAGATTTCGGGGGCGGGTTTAGCATCCCATATATGAAGCAAAGCGGCGAAGCGCCAATGGATTTGGCCTATCTTGGCCGTGAACTAACCAGGCAAATGGAAAATTTCACAGAGGAATACGGCCGGCCTCTAACCTATATGATAGAGCCGGGCAGATATATATGCGCCGAAAGCGGGGTACTGCTTGGAACCGTACACGCAATAAAACAAAACGGCGAAACCAAGTTCGCCGGTACGGATTTAGGCTTTAATATACTGGCCCGCACAACCCTGTACGATGCCCATCACGATATAGAAATATACCGCACTGCCACATGTGAAACAGGTGCCGCATTATCGCTTTTATCGGTATCATCAAAACCGGATTCCAGCAATATTTCCTCTATAGTAGAATCCGCTGTAAAAGAGCCCATAAACATAGTAGGCAACCAATGCGAATCCGGCGATTATATAGCCAAATCGCGTAAGCTGCCACCAATCCGGGAAGGGGATATACTGGGGGTACTGGATGCGGGGGCCTACGGATACTCTATGAGTTCCCAGTACAACCACCGCCCGCGCCCGGCGGAAGTGCTGATAACAGAATGCGGCAATATCAAGCTAATACGCCGCCGGGACACTTATGATGATATGCTGGCTAATATGCGGATGTAGCGGAAGTAAAACACCCCTAGATTTTTTGGCAGGCAGCACATATAAATGTAGATGTGCTGCCTGTTTTAATTTGTTCGATATTTCCGCCGCATACGGGGCAGGGCTGGTTTTCCTTGTAGCCAATGAGAAAGTCGTCCACAGAATAGCCGCCTTTTTGCCCAAAGAAATCGCTTTCGTAGGAGAAGGAACCTTTCTCCCGGGAAAGGTTTAGCACAGATAGTATGCTGTCATATATGCCGTTGATATCGCTGTCGGTCAAATCGGATATTTTCTTTTGGGGGTGCTGGCCGGCCTTGAACAGAATATCGTGCATGTACATATTCCCTATGCCACCTATGTTTTTTTGGTTCATAAGGAAAGCTTTAATTTGCGTTTTTTTGCCCTTTAGTAAGTTGGCGAAATATTCGGGGGTGAATCTTTCGTCAAATGGGTCTATTGCTATGTCTTTTGTACTTGGCTCTGAGTCCAGTTCTGTGTCGTGTACAAGCAGGTACTTGCCAAACCACCAAAAGCGGGCGGTATAGCCGGTGTTATCTGAAAACAGCAGCATTAACTGGTATTTCTCCGGCAGGTTTTCGGCATTTTCGAAATATATTACATCTGCGCCCATGCCTAGAGATAGCAAGATGTTTTCGCCGTTATTTAGGGTTGTTATTATCCATTTGCCTTTGTGGTATACGTTTGTTACTTCCGCGTTTTGGATGCGGTTTTGGAACTCGGCTTCGGGGATGTTTGCGCATTTTTCTTGCAGCAGGGTTATGGAATTAATGGTTTTCCCCTTTGTTGTGTCTCTCATTTGAAGTGCCAGTTTTGTGATTTCCGGTAATTCGGCCATTTGTATGTCTCCATTCGTTTAGATTTGTTTAGATTACGACTCTCCTCTTAGAATTATTGGTACAAATATATCTTGCTGGAACCGGCTATGCTTTAGCGCTATGTCCCATGGCAAAATTTCTTCTATCATTTCGCTTCTTTGCGGGCTGCCGTGTTGGTTTGTATCCAGGTCGTAATCATCACATTCTGCTATCCAGTCTTTTAACAAAATGAATGTCTCGTCTAAATCTTCGAAGAATGCGCTGGTTACGGCATATAGGCCCCCTGGGAAAATTTCGTCGGTGTAGATTGTGTTGTTTGCGTAGTTTTCGGGGATTTTTATAGTCATTAGCCATTCATCATTTTTTAGTTTGTGTAAGAAGCAATTTCTCATGCCGGGTATGGGGGTAAAACCGTATTCTGTAAATAGGTTTTGCAATTTTTCTCCGGTTAGTTCCTCTATTTGGCCTGTTCTTAGGCGGGATGTTAGTACGCGCATTTCCGGTAAGCGGATTACACGTATGTCGTGGAGTTTTAACGCTTCCCGGCTTATTTGCGATAGTCTTTCGAAGGAAATAGACTCGGGAGTTGAATGGGGGTTTTCCCCTTCTGGTATGGTGGCAAGCCGCTTTTCGGTTTCCTCGTATAGCAATGTTATTGCGGATATTTTCTTTATGCCCGTTTCCAGCATTTTATGGAGGAAGTCGTCTACCAGCCGCCGTAACTCGGATAAGGCTGTTATTTCGTTATCCAATGTTTCCAGCTTGCCCACAAATGATTGAATTAATGCCGCTGTGCTTTCGGTTTCGAATATTACCGTCATATCTTTTATGGGGATTTGTAGTTTTCGCAATACAATTATTTGCTTTAGGCGCTTTATTGCGGCATGGTCATAGTGGCGCTGGGCTTTGTTGTCGGGGTGATGGCTCCATATTAGCCCTTTTTCCTCGTAGTAACGGAGGGTTCTGCTGGACAGGCCGAAAATTTCCACTACTTCATTTATCCTTATTAGTTCCAAGGTATCGCCTCCGGGTTTATTATATAGGTTGACCCAACGTCAACGTCAAGGGGAAATGCACTTAACCCCCTTCCGTGGAAGGGGGTGGGCGGTCGGTCCAGGGGTTGTTTACAAGTTGTTACAAACTTCACAGCATAGCATCACAGCGGATATTCAAGCCCCGAAAAGTCAGTAGACATGCATGTCTTGAACATCTCTAAAGAGGCGTATTCATGCACCGCCGTACCCATTGGGCTTATCTCGTCTTTCCCTCTAAGGGAGTAATACAGCTCAAATTTATGGGCGGCGCCGGCCGTGTATACGAGGTTAAAAATAACCACCATAGGGTTCGCGTTTTTTACGAATGTCAAACATTCCTTAAAGGCGGATATTGCTGCTTCTTCATTTATATGAGGGCTTCCGCCTTCCGGGCGTTTAATGCTCATGGGCATTCCGTCACCGGCTTGTATAATTAGTGTACACATTTACATCACCCCAATATTAAAGCTTGCTTTGATTGTGGGTGCCCCTTGGGCAACCTGTATTGCTTGCCATTTTGTGCATTCGTCCAAATGCCATTCGAAGTCGCTGCCTACCATGGATATGGATTGCAAGAAATCTGCGGCTCTGCCCCATATCATGTAGTTCTTTATGCTTTCGCATTTCTTTCCGTTTTTTATGCGATAGCCAAGCTTTATCTCGCAGCAAAAATCCCCGTTTACATCGCCATAGCAGTTGCCGCTTTCCTCTAGGTAGAAGCCGTCTTTTATAGAGGATAATATGTCGGCAGGGTTATCGTGATTGGGTAACAGCGCGGTGTTGCGCATACGTACCATTGGGGTATCGCCCGGGGAGGCGGCTCTGGCATTGCCGGTTGCGGGGAGGCCTAGGGCGGCGGCTGTGTGTAGGTTGGTCATACATGAGTCTCGTTTGCCTTCATGTATTATATAAACATCTTTTGCCGCTGTGCCCTCGTGGTCTACGTGAATTGGCAGCGGACAGGGCTTGCCGAAGGCCGAAAAGGCGAAGTCAACAACCGTGACTTTTTTGGAAAGAGGCGGCAGGTGCAGATACGGTGATTGGCTGCCGCAGGCCATAACAAAGTCCCCTTCGGACATGTGGCCTATTGTTTCGTGGATTAGTGCGCCGGATACTTTTGGGGATAGGGCGCAGGTTTTGTGGGTGTCTGGGAATTTTAGCATGGCGTGTCGTCCTTTACGCAAATTATTTTTCTATCTCTTACTTCATACACAATATTTGCAACATTATTAATTAGTCGTCTATCGTGGCATACAAATATTATAGTTCCCTTGTAATTTTTCAGCATGGCTTCAAGTGCATCTATGCCATAAATATCAAGATAATTGCTTGGCTCGTCAATTAACAGTACATTGTATCGGCCAAGCAGGATTTTGGCCAACCGTAGTTTAATAATCTCGCCGCCAGATAGTACATTTAGACTTTTATTTATGTCATTTGTTCCAAACCCAAGCGAAATTAGGGTAGAACGTATTTCGGGCTCCTTATAATCACACTCATCTCGCATAAAAGATATTACAGTCTGGCCCGACAGAAATTCATATCTTTTTTGTGTGAGGTATCCCATTGCCACTTTAGGCGATATTTCAATCCCCTTCTCATGATTAAAAATCATCTGTAACAATGTAGATTTTCCAACCCCATTTGCCCCGGTCAAAGCAACTTTTGAACCAAGCGGTATAGTAAAGCTAGCATTATCAAAAAGTACTCGCTTCCCAAAAGCCATATTTATATTACTGCCAACCACAGGGAACCTATTGTGCAGTGCTAAGGCCACGCTTTGCCTAAAATGTACTTTGCTAATACTTTCTGGAGTTTCAATGCTGCTTAGATTAGCCACACGCCTTTCCATATTTTTGACGGCCTTATATATCTTTTTTTGTTTGCTTCCCGTTGGTTTTTGGTGGGATAATCTACCGCCGCTTTCGGTGCTATTTTTTCCTGCAAGACCTTTTTGTTTCTTATTTATTTGCTGTGCCATTTTGTGTTTTTCACTAATCGAACGCTCTAAGCGTCCACGTTCTTGCATGGCTATTTCATATTGAAGCACCTGCTTCTTCATCTCGTCATCTTTTTGGGCAAGGTAACTGCTGTATCCGCCCCAGTACTCAACAATTTTCCCATCATGAAGTTCCCATATCTTATCTACAACCATGTCCAGAAGATACCTGTCGTGGCACACAATAAGTAATGCACCATCAAAGGCCTTTAGTTGGTTTATTAAGAAATCCGTTCCGTCACGGTCTAGATGGCAGTTAGGTTCATCGGCAAATAAAACATGACTTTGGCGCGATAATGCCTCTGCAATTTTAAGCTTTGCTTCTTCTCCTCCGCTTAGTAAATCTGCTTTCAGGCCAGACTTGTTAAATTTAGACGACATTAATAAGTTCTCGTTCATAGTGCTCTGTTGGATATAAGTAATCTCGGCATACCTTTGTATTTTGCATCCTGGTATATGCAAATTTTCTGATAGAATTTTTAGTAATGTGCTTTTACCTGCGCCATTTCTGCCAATTATACCTATGCGGTCGCGGGAGAATATTTCGAGTTTGTCTATGTTTAGTATTTCTCGTCCGGCGTATTCTGCGTTTATATTTGTTGCTTTTATGATTAAACTCATGTAGCACCTCTAAGAAACACAGCTGTTTCGTAGTTACAACTATGTTTACATCCCATAATGCCGCTTGCTCAAACTATAACCAGTTCATCACAAACGTTCTTAATTGAATTGTCATGGGTAATTAATATGATAATCTTATCTTTTTTGACAGCTAATAAATAGTCCATGAAAAGTTTCGATGTTGACTCATCCAATGCTGATGTCGGCTCATCAAAAATCATAACAGGGGCATTTTGATATAAGGTTTTAAGAATGGCTATCTTCTGCTTTTCACCTCCAGATGTGTTTGTGTTTCTATCATCAATAGTATAATCAAGTCCCTTTTCCTGAACGAACTCCCGCATATTAAGGATGTCAATATACTTATTAAGTCTCTGTTTATCAATTGCAGCATCGTCATTATTAAAAACTAGGTTGAACAAAATGGAGTCATTCCATAGCATTGGCTCTTGTTCGGCAAAGGAAATAAGCTGCCGTCTGGCGCTTTTGATGTCAATCATTTTTATATCTATGCCATTGTAGGAAATGCTTCCTTGAAACTCGTCTTTATATAACCCAAGGATTAAGCTTACCAATGTGGTTTTACCGCTGCCATTTTCCCCGGTTATACCATATAATTTTCCTTTTTCAAATAACTTGGAGAAGTTATTAAGTACATGCTTATTCTGAGTAGCCAAATCATAGGAAAAGCAAACATTGTCTAACGAAATTGTTGATATATCTGCAAGGTTTATACTCCCGTTACTCTCCTGCCGCTGCCCTGTTATCTCAAGAAGCCTGTGATACGCAACTAATGCAGCCTGATAAGACGCCCCAAGCCCCACAAAATATTTACCTGCCGACATCATCATATTAAAATAAGCTGTAAACACGGTAAACATGCCGATAGTAAAGTTTCCATTAATAAATTGGATACCACCCACAACAAACAACGTAATTTGAGCTACTGTTGCAATAACTTTTTCTGAACTAGAGTACATATAGCTTATTTTCTGCCGCCGGATGGTGGTATCTTGAAGGCTATCGAAACTCTTATCTGCACGCTTATTTATCTCGGCTTGAATTGAATTTATTTTAACGGATTTTACATAGTTTAACTGCTCAAACAGGCTTGTAAAAAATTTGTTATTAGCTTCCGTATGTATCAAAGAAGCATTGAAAAGAGAGTTTTTGAAAACCAGGTATAGAAGCGCGTATGCCGCAAGAAATCCTCCAAATAATAATGTTATGCGCCAGTTCATATGCAGCAAAACAATAAAGGGTATTACCAATGTTAGGGTATTTGTTAACACGCTTTGCAATATAGTTATACCAAAAACAATAACATTAACGGAGTCACCGCTTACGCGCTGAGTTAAATAAGCACCATCATTTCGGTTTGCGTATGTCAGCGACAAGTTCTGTATGTGCCTTATAGTATCCATATTTAACTCATAACTCATTTTGGCCTGCATCTTTACATATATAATAGACGTTACATAGCCTTTAGCCAGCTTTAAAACATTAAGCCCTCCAAAAATTATACAGAACCACATAATAGCGCCCATATCGGCACCGGAAATTAAGGTATCCAAAAAATCTCCTATTATATAAGGGGATGCTATGCCTATGGCAGTGGTAAGTATAGTTGTAAGCATATACAGCATAAGCTGAAACCTATGCTGAAAAAAATATTTTTTACAAAATAATAGGATTCGCAAGTTTATCGCCTCTAGTCCTATGCTGATTTACCTTATAAATCTTGGGAAGCATAACATGTATCTGATTTCGAGTGTGTGAACAATCTGGCTTGAGAACATCTTTATATGAAGGCAGCCTTAGCGGGCACCCTCCGCCGCACAAAAGAGAATACTCGCAATTGCGGCATTTTGGTATGCTTTCAATGTTGCGGTTGTGTATGCTGTTTTCTTTGAATTTAACCTCTGGATAGTATGTACCAATGGCCAATTCCTCTTTGCCTACAGATACAAGACAGGGGTATATATGCCCATATGGGTCAACCAGATACTTGTTGCTGGCATGTGCATAGCAAAATGAATACGTGGGGCTTAGCTTTGTGCCCTGCGTAAACGCGTTTATTATATGGTCAGACCTGCTTAATAACTGATTTTGACGCAAACGTTCATCATTATCCAGATGCGCGTCTTTTTCATACAATGCCTCCCAGATATTTGTTTCATCATCGTAGCCCGCCGATAACATTGATGACATCTCAAAGGTTAGCAATTCCCCATGCTTAGCAAACCTCTCCAGAAGGCTTTCCCGTAGGCGGTTGCCTGCTTCAAAATTGCTATCATCTAAGTTCATCCTAATGCATATAGGCATAGAAGCATCAAGGTAGTGTTCTACACCCTGCATAATTTTTTGGAAGGTTGGGCGGCCGCCTTCTAGGAACCTGCGCTTGTTATGGTCTTCCTCTTCCCCATCCAGTGTTACTATAATTTTCATTATGTCTAATGAGGATAGCAAGTCATAAAATTCTAAAAGATAATAGCCATTTGTAATAATGTGATACTTTTTGCCTGGCGTTTTTGAAATCAAATACTCCAGGGACGGCCTGCACGATGGCATTAATGGCTCTCCCCCAAAAAGCCCGATGGCTTGGAGGCTATCGCCGGCAAATTCTAATGCGGCATCTATCTGCTCAGGTGTCATTACTGCTTTTTTTGCCGCAACATCACATTCGTAGCAGTACGGGCATCGAAAATTGCAGTCATAGGTTAATATGAATGTCATTGCCTTGCATATATCCGCGTTTGCCTGATGATTCTCTCTTAACACCTTGATAATGTCGTTCTTTTTTGCCTCTTCCTCCGCTCTGCTGTTAACAAGATACCCCTTGGACTGCAATGCGTTATATAAAGATACTTCAAAATCATTTTCAGGGGTTATACCATCCACTTCGCGCCACTTTTTTATTATATTAACAACAGGCTCCCCAACCTTATCCATAAGCCCATTAAGCGAGTTTATTAGAAGATATTTTCCATCTTCAAGGTCAACGCCTATTACATGTTTTATAAGTATCATTTTTGCCTCCTTTTGGCCCATTACGGGCGATATCCGTCACCAACCTAGAATGAAAATCGCTTTTGTCGGTATCATCAAAACCGGAAAAGGTTTACCATTTGTATCAAAACCCATATAAGCCTTTGACCAAATCATCAAAACTGGGTGGGTTAGGTAATTTCGTACTATAAGCCTAGACTTGCTGTATTCTTTCGTAATACGGATACTCAATGTTATCCAAAATATTTTGGTTTGCGAAAACACCGCATGACATATCTTCGCATTTTAAAGCTGAAGAAATGGGGCAACTCCCCAAACATACAAATTTATACGGGCATTCCTTGCACTTGTCATCGTTCATGACACTTCTGGATGCCAGCTTGTTAACGGCCTTCTCATCTAGCGATATTTCGGGGTAGTACGTTCCAATAATGCCTTTGTCTTTGTCCATACAGTCACAAAAATATACATTGCCGTTAGGCGAAAAATAGCATTTTGATAAAAAGGTTGTGTCGCATCGCACAGTCCTTGGCATACACGGTTTGTTGTCCCGTCGCGTAATCATCTCCCACAGGAGAGAAATATTTTCAAAAGTACCAAGTTGGTACCCGCAATTTTCTTGAAGATATGACTGTATATGAAACGCATCATCTATGTTATTAAATGTTTCGTCAATACCTAATGGGTTAGATAAATCAGAAACAATACCAGCTTGGTGATTAACATATTGTGAACTAAGCAGACCTTCGTGCTGCAAAAACTTCACAAGTTCGGGAAACTGGGTATAGTTTTCTTTACTCACAACTGATTTTATGTTTACAGTTACTTGGTCATTTAAAAGCTTCTTAATTCCTAAAAGGATATCGGCATAAACTGAACCTCGTAAAGATTTATCTGGCCTACGGCTATGCATATGAACTTCTTCCGTGCCATCCAAGGATATGTCTACATTCTTCAATCTATCAATTGGGAGTTGGTCATAAAACTTTACTATATTACTGCCGTTTGTAAAAATTACTATTTTTGAATCCGGCCATTTATTTGCGATATAGTTAACAAGGTTTACACTTTCTTGGTTAATCAATGGTTCCCCGCCTGTTAGCCGAATAGAAGCTGGGGATACAGCAATGCCATAATAGTCTTCGTAAAATTTATAAAAATCGGGAATAGCATCAACCATTTCTACCGACATACGCGCTTGTTTTTCGGCATAGCCACGCTCGAAGCAAAAGGCACAATGCATATTACAGTCTTGCGTTAACTGTACACTAAACGTCAAACCATTTTTCGGCTTATCAGCAGTATCGAAATATCCGCTTGTTAACATGCGTGTTTCAGCATCTTTGCGCCGATAATCGTCAATAAATTGCTTCTCGTTTGTTAGTTTTTTGCACAGTGCAGCTTCCTCGCTGGTATAATCGGAGGCATCTGCCTTATATAACATAGATGAAACATGCGTAAACTCATCATTGCTTAATACTCTTCTACGTCCCGATATTATGTTCACCAGAAAGGGTGTATACTTATTTGAGTTTTTGTTTATTATTAGGTTATTGTGTATCAAAGCCATTTTACTCCTCCTGTAGTTAAAAATATTTTTATTAAGCAATTTGTATTGTCATGTGCTATTGCGACATAGCCGCAAGCAAAAACTCTTCCGCGTTAATACTAAGAAACTCCAGCCACTCTTGAACCATTTCATACAACGCAATGCCATATACATACTCGAAACGGCTTACGTCAACGTGTACCTGCATGTATTTTTCTGGGCCATATCTCTCTATTAAATATCTAACAAACGAAACGGATGTGAAATAAGTGTAAAGTTCAATAGAGGAATTAACATAAGTAGGCCCTGTAAACCATCGTCTCATGCGCCCACGTAGAACCTCGTACGGTGGTGCATTAAGCGTAGCGTAGGCAAGAAAATGTGAAAAGGCAAAATAATGTTCATAATCATCATACATAAAAGCCCTGGCGGCTAAAGCCCTCACAGCAGTTGCTTCGGCATAGCTGTCAAAGATACCAAACTCATACAAAGCAGATATCGTATCATCTACATCTTCGGGCCATATTTGATACGCCCATCCATGCCTGTCTCTATCAAAGAACATGTGCGCAATATGCACAACTTCTGCAAGCCCTTCTTCAAATGGAATAAAATATATCCCATCCAACATCTGAGTTGAGATGATATGAGACACTTCATGGGCGGCGGCCGCTGCCATCCCGTTAATAGGTATAATCATCGCGCCGGGTGCAGCAGCAAATGTACGAATCTCCATGGGTATACGTGTTTCTATTGGGAAAAAATCAAAATCCACAAACTCAGCATACCAATTTTTCACAAACAATATTGTGTCCTCTAGGTAATCGACAGTCCTCATCAGCCTTGCATTATCCATGTAATCTATATCAAGTACTGCCCTTGTCAATTCCCAAATGCCCACTGGCCATTCAAGATGATAGTGGAACTGCGGAAAATCAAAGCTGTAATATGCCATATAGGTATTGGCAGTTACACTATAAGATGTACCGGAAAACTGTATGCGAAGGAAAGTGTCTAAGTCGTATCCCGTAAACAAATTAAAGCGCTCTGTGGCAAGCCGGTTAGCGGCGTTCCAGTCATCGGCTAAGTACAGCGTTATAATTTCCGCCAGATACTCATTTCCGATTAAATAGTTAACAAAATGATATGCCGTGCTAATAGGCTGCCTATTCTCGGCCGAGCCCCAAGCAAAGGGCGCAAAATACATATCGCAAAGCCCACCCAAGGGATAATCGAAATCAATACCCCTAGCTGCCATTTCCATACCGACAGAAAGCCACATGGGAATAGCCCCCATCGTCATGGAGTATATAAACCAGCCATATGTTGCGGGGTCATATGGGTTAAGCGCCAGGTGTTGGCCCCCAAAACTTCTAACGCTATAAAGTGCTTCGTCTTGGGTGAAAATTATTGACAAACGCCTTTCGGCGTCAAGAAATTCATTAAACATATAAAAAGCAGTTTCAAATTGCGAAGCAAGTGCTAGATTATATCCCTCATCACTTGCAGGGAATTGGTAACGTCTTACACCAGCTACCGCGACCATTTCTGTGCCATGTCTTGATATGTCAAAGACAGTTGGCTCTTCAAATATAATTGTTGTTTGTATAGTTGACGGGATAAAACCGATATAGATGTTATCGTCAATATAGGCATTGCCTCCTGCATCTACATAATTTCCGTTATCGACATTATCGCCAGCATCGGCATTATTGTCTGATGTGGATCCGCAAGCAGCTAATACAAACAAATTAAGTAAAGCAACGGCAATCACAATTTTTACTTTAAACATCTTAAAGAGCCCCTCTCTATTCGCTATATAATAGGCGCTTGCGAAACGCTGCAAATCCAAGGCTTTATATGGTCGCAAATATGACCACTCCTCTAATTTACAAAGCCAGCTGTTGATAAAACTAAGGCGATCCACAGCATTTTCGTGCTTTGCGGCAACTAACATTTCGCAATTGCCTAAGCTATATTACACAATAAGGCTAAATTCGTCCCACTTGCTCAAACTACCTAACTGATGCAAGTGGGTACGAGTTTAACCTAAAAATGTAATACATTACATTATGAACGTGGGACACAACACCCTATATGGCATTTTACGCCATATACTATGCCGCATCTTGCGCCCATCATTACCGATAGTAACATCACATATAAGGGTTTGCATCTACGGGTTCCCAAATCAAATCAATGATTGGTTCCGTATATGTTATGCTAACAGAGCCAACCCCAACTGCAAGCCACTGGAATTTGTCCTATGCCGCCCGGGCCACATCTTGCGCCAAGCATTTCTGGTGGCAATTGGTTTGCTTCGTCCTCTGGTTCCCAAATCAAGTCAATGATTGGCTCCATTTGATCTTTTAATTCCATGGTTTTTCTCCTTTGCAATTTTATAGTACTGCTAACCCTTGGCCAAAGTGGTTATGTGCCGGCTGTTTATCGCTTGTATGCGCCGGCAATAAGATAGTACACCCTCAAAACAAAAAAGAAAGTATCGTTTGTGGAAAAAAATATTTTTCCACAAACGATACTTTCAAAATTTTGTCGAATGGTATACTTCGTTGCAAATAAAAAACGGAGGCGATTTACATGTTTAGAAACAAGTTAAAGAAGGTTGTAGGGTTTGGGTTGGCGCTGTGTATTATGGGGACGCTTTTAATTTCTGCGCCGGTTACGGTGATGGCGGAAGCAACGTACGATATTGCCCCTTTTGGCATTATTGTTCCCGATGATAACGATGAAGACTAAAAGCCTATTCCAAGATGTTTTTTAACGTAATTCTTAACAGTGCGTGCATTTACTTGCCTTCCCACAATCCTTGAGCCGTAGTAGCCCAGGGCAAAATAGGGAAGGCAATTTTCTTTGTCTCCCATACTATGCATACTACAAGCCCGGTTAATCGTAGACCCTGGCAAAGTCCTTAATCGACCGTGCTTTACATCCATCTCTCCCACAGTGATTGCAACGTCCAAAGACTCTTTAAAGCGGTCTGCCCGCCACATGAATGTAGCGTAATTGTTGCGTACTGTCGTATACGTACGTATTTTTTCATGCTCATCTACATAGTAACGGTCCATACTTTCAATTAAATCCTCAAAGAGCCGCAAGCCTTCACGCATACTTCCGGTGCTACATAAGTTATTCGCCATCTGGTTTATAGCGGTAATATCGTAATACGTGAGCCGTGTCCTATTAACCAGACCTATATCAAATTCTTTGCGAGTTATGCCCAGCACCTTGTGAAGCATAGCTAAATGCTTTGCATCATATTTATTGTAGCCATTATATATACTGGCCTTAGCCAACTCCACAAACTGCAAGTTAATACCGCTTTGGAAACTCTTCTTTTTCGCCAATTTTGCAAGCAACTCTTCCGCTTCCTTATAATCCCTGCTAACCAACAACGAGTTAATCTCATCCCGCAGCTGCTTGTTCTCAAAATCTTCCATGGATATAAAGGTATCAAAATAATGGTCTATATGCCGCCCAAGGCGCTGCATTAGGGCTTCAAGCAAGTACACCTTATCCAGTGGCATGTGTGCTCTTTCAATTTTGTTCAGGGTGCTTTCTACGCAAAGCCCCTCGCAAAGGTCTTTCAATTTTAAGTCGGCATCATATCTTAACCCCGCTATAAACCCGCCAATACTATCGCACGGAATAGTCTTGCCATAGGCGAAAACCGGCTCCGGCATAGCCGGGCGCACTGTTTCCATGCCGTGGGTGTTAATGGCTATTTTATGCTCTTTGGCGTATTGCAGCAGGCTGTCGGCCTTGGTGTATCTGCGAAGCAATAAGTATCCAGCCAATGTTTGCAGCGTAAGTGCGGGTAGTTCATCTTTTTTTCTAAGCATATGCAGGCAGTATATTTTAAACTCCGTAAAATCCGGCACAAAGTAGCCGTTGTTGCGTTTTAAAGAAATTTTATGCCCTGCATCACATACATTCAAAGCCTCGGCATAATCTTTTTCCTGTATGCAGCACTGCACCAAAGTTAAAAGCATGGGGGCAAGCATACGCTCTTTTTCCTTGTCATCTTGGGGCAAAAGGGTTAGCCCTTCAAATATATCCTTCAGCAGTGCTATGGCATAAGCCGTGTTGCCCTCTTGCAAATAAGTACGCGCCAAGCTGTGAAGCAGGGGGCCTTCTTCAAAAATTAACATATCTCCGTCAAATGGGTCCTTGGCAAGTTCCGGATATGTTATCTCCAGCCCTTGTTGAATCAGCCGCCTTATTTCCTCCGGGTCTTTCCCAAGGGCCTCCAGCAAAACAACTTCCTGGCTTATTAGGTGCTGCTTGTTAACACCCTCGGCAAAATTGGCGTCTGCTTTCATATTGCTAAGCAGGTCAAGGCCCTTTTGAAGGAATACCGCATTCTCCTTTGCGCCGGCTGCGTAGTTGGTTAAAGTATCCAGCATTTGCAAAAGTTCGCTTGTTTGATTCTCCATACATGGGCAAAAAAATGCATCTACCGGCATCCCAAGGGTACCCATTAAATTACTAAAATTATTAACCCTAATATTTTGCCGCCCTTTTTCCGCACGCATAATAGTTAGCTGCGATAAAATAGTATCTTCTTCCATACCGCGAAATGACATAAAACTTTGCATGGCCATGCGTGCCATTTGTCTTCTTATCCGCACTTCCTTTAGTACATGATTGGGCAGAAAGCTTGACATAATTCCCCTCCCCTAGCGTAATTTGCTATACTATAACACAAAAGCGAGCCTTTTTTAAGGGCTCGCTTCTGTTTAGGGGATGCTATGGGGCGTTGCAATTCGCGCTATTGATGCTGCTATATATTCATTATTCAGCAATTCCTATAACCAGCCCCACCGTACGCAGGTACTCGGGCTGGGTTATTTGCTTGGGCGCATATGATTTATTTAGTGATTCCAGGAAAATTGCGTTCTTTTTACTATCTACTCTTAGCCGCTTACAATAGGCCTCGCCGTCATATACAAAAATGCCTACATTGTCCGGGTCTACTTTTGGGGCGGCCTTTACAAATACTATATCTCCATCACAGATTTTAGGCTCCATGCTATCGCCGCGGATTTTTACGCAAAAATCGGCTTTTTGGCTTACAGGGGTTGCCACAAAGCGCATTACTTCAAAATCCGAATCGCTATCGTCGGTAAGATAGCTGCCCAAGCCCGCAGAGGCCTGCTGAAGGTAGACGTTTAGGGTTATCCATTGGTCGTCTGCCTGTTTCGTTCCGCTTTGGATATTGGCGCCTAGGAAGTTTATCCGCTCAAGTTCTTTTAGCATTACTACATCTATCAGGCTTTTACCGTGGGTGTCCAGTTGGCGGTACTGGGCAATATGGTCATGTTCGGCGTTGGTTAGTATGGCTACTTCATCGGCTTTGCGGCGGTTTTCTGTCATGCCCATTAGATAGTCTATAGATACATTAAAATGCCGTGCAAGCATTTGCAATACTTCAGAGTTTGGCTCCCTAAACCCGGATTCATAGTTGGCGTACGTGCTATAGTTAATGGGTAGAAGGCCCACAAGCTCCCGCTTGCTAAGGTTTTTTTCCCGGCGCAGGGTACGTAAACGTTCTGCTATAATCATATTTAACTCCCCTTTACAGCGAAATCGCTTTACTTATTTATCAATACATACATTCGTTCGTTATTCTAATTATAGTACACGGCATTCCTTTTTGCAACAGCATTCCGGCAGCTTATTCGCAGCAAGGCTGTTTCGCGAAATTATTTTCGGATTCTATTGACAATGTACACCAAATGTGTAAAAATGCCTCTAACAGACAGGCTAAGTTTCACAAGTCAGGGGGAACAAGTGTTTATTAATATCGAAATCGAAAGAGTGCGCCGCTATATGAGCCGGGCCGATATGGCCAAGGCACTATCTATTAACATTGATACCTTAGGTGATTGGATACATAAAAGACGTGCCATCCCGGCAGAAGGATTAAGGGCCCTGTCGCGCCTTTTTGAAGGGTGCACTTTGGATTACTTGCTTAAGGAAAAAAGTTAACATAGCGTTTCCGCTTGAAATTGAGTTTCATCTGTCAACGATTATGCGCAAAAGCGTTTACTGAACCGGCTCGTCCTCAATTCATTTCATGTGGAAATGCTATAATGCAAGACTAAAAAACAGTCCCGCCTGTTACCGAAAATATCGTTCATGATTTTCGGCACAGAGGGACTGTTTTTTTAGCAGTTTCAAGAACAATAAAGAATAAATCACTATAACCCAAAACAGGGGTTTTGGTTTATACTTCTGCAAACTCGCCCATTTCTGTGCCCAATTTGCCAAGTGCTTTCTTTTCTATTCTAGAAACATAACTACGCGAGATATCCAGCATGGAAGCAATCTCCCGCTGGGTCATTTCGTCTGCATCTGTAAGGCCATATCTTAGTTCTATCACTGTCTTTTCCCTACCGTGCAGCACCCGCCGGATTACTTCGTACAGGCGGGCCATTTGCATTTTTAAGTTTACCTGCTCGTCTATTGAATCCGAATCATCGGCTATTTTATCTTCTATGCGTACTTCATTGCCTTCGCGATCCACACCTACTACGTCTTGCAGATAGATATCGCCGCTGTATTTTTTTGTTGCTCTAATATGCATTAGTATTTCATTAGCTATAGTAAGCTGTGTGACACACCTGCGGGGTGTATTTTGGGGATAAGCTGCTGTATCATATGGTTTGTGAGATGCGAACTTTGCCCGAGGGGGCTACTGTTGCGGAGAAGATTCGTTTTTATAGGATGAAAAGGGACATGCACGGCCACATGCCTGCGAAGCTTGTTGGTATTGGCGAGAAGATCAAGGAAATTCTTAAATATTGAGTTGCCCATTAAGAAGCTATGTTCATAGGATTCAACATCGCCTTGGCGGTCAGATTTCCGCCACTCTGCGTCGACTTTTTCTTGCTTGCCTTATGGGCAAGCGGCGAAAACGTCTCCTTGATTGGCGAAAAT
>Ga0123355_10000301_pt1 | contig 63243 bp, 53 predicted proteins | sample TergutEmb28metaG_3_FD_89872 | JGI IMG/M metagenome (GOLD analysis project Ga0123355, IMG submission 89872) | Embiratermes neotenicus P1 segment gut microbial communities from Petit-Saut dam, French Guiana - Emb289 P1 | ecosystem: Host-associated > Arthropoda: Insects > Digestive system > Gut ...
ATAATTGGGATATGGATTTTATATGTGATGATGCAGTCACTCTATCAAAAATAGAATCCGACAAATATGACTTTGTTTATATCCCAAACGGTGTGATGTTTTGGATAAATGACTTGCAAACCATGTACGCAAGCATTTGGCGTGTGTTAAAAAATAACGGCATTTATATGATGTATGATATGCACCCATTTATGCCGCCTTTTGAATTTGACAACACTGAAAAACTTGTATTTAAGAAAGATTATGATGCAGTCGGGCCTTTTGGTGATATGGAAGTATACAACTGGCGGTTGCAAGATTTTCTTAACTCTATGGTTTCTGCGGGTTTGAACTTCGTTCACATGGAAGAAATGAAAGCCGCATACGGCACATTTTGGGTTGACGAGGATAAGGCTGATGATATGCCAAAAGACGAATTAGCAAGGTTTTATGATAGTAAAACCAATCCAATGTATGCGCTTCCTCAGTGCTTGTCGATTGTGGCTCGGAAAGCATAGTATATGGAGGGCTTAAATGTTGTTTAAGTTCGCACTAAGTGCGAACTTAAACTTCAAACAAGCCCTCCATTCTGCATTGAACCTTTGCAGAATGGAGGGCTTAAATGTTGTTTAAGTTCGCACTAACAGTGCATTAATCTCATTACCAACCAATAAAATAACAGATATTAAATTCAGCCATAAAATCAAAATGAACACCCCGGCAATGCTGCCATAAATTGCCGGATACTGAGTAAAATTTGTAATAGCAAAACCAAACACGCCAGAGGATACTGCCCAGGCCAACACAGTAAAAACCGCGCCGGGCAACACTTGCCTAAGGCGTATTTTTTTTGCTAAAGCCAGCTTATATATAAGCATTGTGGCAAAGGTCATCACAACCAATGCCCCGGCTGCACTAAGGGGCACAAAAAATATCTCAAAATCGTCATGGATGAAAATATCCCAAATATGCCTGCCCAGCACCAAAATCACAAGCATTACCACAATAACCAGTGCAAACAATAGCATCATAGCCAGGCTAAGGGCCACTTGCTTTACAATACCCCGACGGTCATGGGTATCAAAAGCGGCGTTAGCGCTGCGGATTATGGCCCTAAAGCCATTGGCGGAGTTATAAACGCTAAAAAACAAACCGGCGGAAAGCAGCCCACGGCTCCGGGTTTCTTCAAGCCCCCTTACAAAATCCGCAACAAGCGCAGATACATCGCCGGGGAGCACACTATAAATCGGCTCCAAAATGGCAGAGGTATCCAGGTACATAAAGCCCAGCAACGACATAAGAAATATAAGAAACGGGAAAAATGCCAACAGAACCCGGTAAGTAAGGCCCGCCGCCCGTTCCATTACTTGGCCGGACTGGCATTTTATTATAAGATTAAGCAAAAAAATGGCCGGTTTTGGCATACACATACCTCCAGTGGTAATAAAAATCAGTATCTCCATGATATGATAGTGTATACTAACCATGTATACGAAAGGCATAATTTACTTTTATATATGTCACAACTTTGACACAAGTATTTTACATCTCCTTGTTACGATAATTATTCGTGGGCAAGGTAATCCGGTTTTGATAATAATGGACAACCAATAACGCAGTTTCGATATCGTTCCCGAATAATTTTCGCTAATTCTGCGAACGCTTCTACGCACAATTAGCGAAAATTATTCCTCATTCTTCTCGAAACTGCTATAACGCAACTCAACCTGTAAGGAGGCAAGTAATATGAGCGAACAAATAACCATAACCGTAGCCGGCGCAGGCGAAACAACAATCCCCAAGGGCACAACCCTGCTGGAACTAAGCAAATCCTACTCCCACTTAAAAAAATGGCCGATACTGGTAGCCACAGTAGACAACGAACTCCAAGACCTTTCCCGTCAACTGCTATTCGACTCCACGGTAAAGTTTCTGGATGTTAGCGACCCAAACGGCTTCCGCGCCTACCAGCGCAGCGTATCGTTTTTGATGGTCTACGCCGCAAAAACGATACTGGGAAAAGAGGCCCGTGTAGTAATAAGCCATTCTATAAACAAAAATTACTACTGCGAACTACCCGAGCATCCCGAGCCAATAACGGAAGAATTACTGGATAAAATCGAGGACGAAATGCACGCAAATGTAAAGCGCGACCAGCAAATACGCAAAGTCACCCATCCAAAGGAACTCGCGATTAAACTGGCCCGCGAGTTTGGCCTGTATGACAAAGAGCGCTTGCTTAAATACCGCCACAATCTTACAGTCAGCCTTTACAAGATGTGCTGGTTCTACAACTATTTTTACGGGGAAATGGCCCCGTCTACAGGAGTGCTTAACCTGTTTAAGCTGGTAAAGCACTCTAAAGGCTTTATGCTGCAATTCCCGGACGCAAGCCAAGGCTACGAACTTGCGGACCTTCTCCCAAGGCATAAAGTATCGGAAGTATTTGAAGAAGCCGCCGAATCGGCACGGATAATAAACGCCGATACGGTAGGCGCTCTAAACGACATACTATGCCGCCACGGCAGCGGCATGATTATCCGCGTGGCTGAAGCATTCCACGAGAAAAAGACCGCACTGCTTGCCGACCGTATCGTAAACGAAAAGCGCCCAATTGTGCTGATAGCCGGCCCCACATCTTCCGGCAAAACTACTTTTGCGGCAAGGCTAAGCACCCAACTGCGGGCTGCGGGGGTTATACCCCACGTAATAGGGCTGGACAATTATTACCACGACCGGGGCGACGGCCGCATCCCAAGAGACGAACATGGCAATGAAGATTACGAAACACTAGTAGCCATAGACACAGCCCAAATTACCAAAGACCTGCAAGCCCTGCTAAAAGGCCAACGGGTAGAAATCCCAACCTTTAATTTCATAACGGGCAAGCGGGAATATAAGGGCCGGTTTCTGGAGTTGGCCAAGGGCGATGTGCTAATATTAGAAGGAATCCACGGCCTAAACGAACTAATAAGCGCAGGGGTCCCCCCGGAGCAAAAGTTCAAAATCTTCATATCTGCCCTAACCCAGATAAACATCGACGACCATAACCGCATCCCAACAACGGATACCCGACTGGTACGCCGCATAGTAAGGGATTTCCAGTCCAGGGGTACCTCTGCCGTAGACACAATAGACCGCTGGCCCTCTGTTTTAAGGGGCGAGGCAAAATATATCTACCCCCACCAGGAAGAGGCGGACGCCTTTTTCAATTCGGCGCTGATATATGAAATGTGCGTGCTAAAACAGTACGCCGAGCCACTGCTGTTTAACATCACCCCCAATATGCCCCAGTATACGGAAGCCCGGCGGCTGATAAAGTTCTTAAGCTCGTTTCTATGTATGCCCAGCGAAAATATCCCGGCAAACTCCATTCTAAGAGAGTTTGTAGGGGGCAGCTGTTTTAGCCACTAAATTATTCTGTATTGTTCTCGAAACTGCTGTAAAGGAGAAAATTTAAATGAAAAATGCAAACGGACGAACAAATTATTTATTGCCGGTTATAACACTGGTAGTCGTTGCTGTAATGGTAGCAGCCGCATGGTTTTTCTTATTTCACGATTCCTCACCCCTGACACCTAGTCATCAAGGGGCCGGTTCCGCCGAAGAGGGAAACAATGACACGGAAACACCAACCACACCCCATGATAACGACGAAGACCCGCCGGCAGAAACAGGGGAGAACAATTTTACCTACACATGGGTTATTGAGCCAAAGTACGATGATATTCTCTTCTTTAGCGAAGGGTTTGCGCCGGTAAGAAGCGGGCACTTATGGGGCTTTGTTAACACCGACGGCGAAGAGGTTATACCACCTGCTTACACTATGCACCACCCCTTCAACGAAGGCTTTGCCATGGTAAATATCAGCACCGAAACCAATGAATGGGGCGATTTTATCCAGGGCGAGTGGGGCTTTGTTGACCGGACAGGCCGGGAAATTATAGCGCCGAGGTACGATTTTATGACATCTTTCATTGATGGAATATCAATGTTTAGGGTAGACAGCGAACTTGACCAATGGGGTAACCCGGTAGGCGGCAGGTGGGGCGCGGTAGACACATCCGGCAATGTTGTCATAGAGCCGGTTTTCGACTGGATGCTGCATTTTTCACAAGGTCTTGCGCCTGTTAGAGTTGACGCTTGGGTTAATGAAAACGGGATACTTACCGGCGGAGTATGGGGATTTGTGGATAAAGAAGGCAATATAGTAGTCACTCCTCAGTTTAGCGAAGTACGACCGTTTGATGACAATGGGCTTGCCGCCGTAAGATTAGGCGGCGAACACCAAGACTGGCAGGTAATTGGCGGCCAGTGGGGCCTGATAGACACATCCGGAAACATGGTAATAGAGCCTATGTACGATGATCTTCATTTTTTTCTGGATGACCGTGCAGTAATAAGGACAGGGGCCACTATAGGCGCATACGGCTGGTTTGAAGGTGGCCTGCAAGGCGTTATCGACTCGGCAGGCAACGAGATTGTACCTCCAAGATATGATTTTATATCCGGTTTCATTGATGGGTTTTCCCCTGTAAGATTGGGCGATTATTGGGGATTTATTGACCGGGCGGGAAGGGAAACCGTTACTCCGGCTTTCACACAGATATGGGGTGGCCACATAGAAGGCTTGGCTCCCGTACGTATCGGCGGCGTGCAAAACGAGCATGGGCATATTATAGGCGGGGCCTGGGGCATTGTGGATGTGGCAACAGGTGTAGAAATTGTACCGCCAAGGTATGACGAAATACGGATTTTTCAGCGAGACATAATATCAGTTAGGATAGACTCCGTTTTTGATGAATGGGGCCACCCTGCTGGCGGCATGTGGGGCCTAATTGACAGGAATGGCAACTATGTAATACCGCCGCGTTTTGATATGCTAAACCTAGCCGATGATGAATACGGACTTTTAAGCGTAATGGTAAACGGCACCCATGATGCAGACGGAAGAGTTACAGGGGGCAGATGGGGCTTTTATAATGTGGCAGGCCAGCAGGTACTGGCCCCGGAGTTTGACAGTGTTGGTGCATTTCAGCACGGCTTTGTACAGATAAGAGCAGACGGTACCCCCGGCGAATGGGGTTGGTATGTAGGCGGCTATGCAGGCATTGTAAACCGCACCGGCCAAGTGGTTGTACCGCCGCGCTATAACGATGTTTTAATTCTTTCAGAAGATATTTTTGCTGTTTTGGTTGACGCCAGTATAGACGAATGGGGAGGCTTTTACGGCGGAAGATGGGGCCTTATTGATTCCCACGGCAGGGAAATTATCCCGCCCCGCTTCGATGCAGTCGGGTTTTTCTACGAGGGCTTGGCAGCGGTTAGATATGAAGGTCTATGGGGGCTTGTACGTTTAGATAATATGTAAGAAAAAAGGGGGGTTTACTGCGGCTTTGATACGAAATTATATCAAAGTCCACGTAAAAACCGGGGTTTGGACATCGCTCTTGATGCAATCGTTGAAGCCTAGAGAACGCCTGATTCTCTGGGCTTTATACGTTCATTTCTGTAGATTTTGACATTTCGTTTGCCCTCCAATTATTGGTCACGCGCTAAGTATATTTTCATGTTTAATTGCTGTATTTCTTAAAATTCTCAGCCTGCTCCATGACCTTCTCGAAAACCTCCTCATCCCATTCGGGTGGGTAGCCGCTCTTGTAAAGTAAGACGGTCAAATCCATGTTTAATTGGTTCTTTATGTCATCGCGGGTAGACCAGTCCGCAAATTGGGCTTTATCGTCCACCAGTTTCTTTATTTCCTTGGCAAGTACAAGGCATTTTTCATCAGCATAGGGGAAGCCATTGTCATCCCGCACTTTGACGAGAATGTCATAAAAAGCCTTTTCCTCAAAGGTTATTCCCATCGCTTCAAATGAAGTTTTATCGTCTTGGAGGTCGGAAAGTATTTTTATCAGTTCGCCAGAAAGGTCATTGATAAAATCAGCTACCACCTCGCTGGTAAATACCAATTTATCACGGTCGTTGTAGCTTTCAACAACAGCACGAAGCCGTTTGTCAAATTCAATCGCCTTTACTTTGTTGACCTTGCCATAACCGGAGATAGCCTTACGAAGCAGTTTCAACAGGGCGTTAAATTTAGAAATCGGCAGGTTGATTTCATCCAGTTGCTTCATGAAGTCCTCACTGAATAAATCCTCTGGCTTCTCGGCATTAACGATATTTTCAATGCCTGTGCAGGCGATAGCGTCCTGCACCATTTTTTCCACCACACGATTCATTACTTCTGCATCAGGGGCATCCCCCTTGGTCTGCTTGTAAATGATGGAGCGTATAGCAAGATAGAACTGCGCCCTCACAGTCTCTGTGTCCGCCAATTCCCCGGAAGGGAAGCAAATTTCATACGCTGCTTTCATTTTGCGAGAAAGGTTCATAAAGCTGGTTTCCGTTTTCCTGGTGATTTGCACAAACTCAGCGGCGGCATCCAAACACAGCAAGCGTTCCAGCGGTTCACCAGAGTAGAATTTCGTGGCATCGAAGCCGTGCAGAAGTTCATCAATCAATGCCAGATGGTTGCGGAAAACTGCCAGTGAAATGGTAATCTCATCAATCGGGCTTTCCTGCGGGCTTCCATACATTTTGATGGCTTCCATCATATCCTGCTTAATGCCAATATAGTCAACAACCAAACCCCTGTCCTTGCCGTCAAAAACACGGTTGACACGAGAAATAGTCTGAATCAGCGTGTGTTTCTGCAAAGGCTTGTCGATGTACATAACCGCCAAAGACGGCACATCAAAGCCGGTAATCCACATGTCTACAACAACAGCAATTTTGAAGTTGGAGTTGTTATTTTTGAATTGCTTGTCCAGCATCTGCCGATAGTCTTTTGTACCACAAAGGTCAAACAAATCCTTTTCATCATCTTTATCTCGTGTGGCCACCATATTAATTTTTCCAAGCGGCACGAGTTTTTCTAACTCGGATTTTTCCAATGCGGCATCATTTTCCGACCTGCGTTCTTCTTTCCAATCTGGGCGAATCGCAGTTATTTCCGTCAGCAGACGAAAGGCAAGTATTCTATCGGCACACACAATCATAGCCTTTTGTACAATTTCGGGCTTCTGTTCCGTCAATGCCTCATAGTGGGTTACGATATCATACGCCAGCTTTTTCAGCCTGTCGGGGTGTCCGAGAACACGGCGCATTTCGCTCATTGCTTTTTTGCTTTCCTCTACTTGTTCCGGGTTAGAGCCTTCATCGGTGCATTTATCATAAAATTTCTGTATTTCATGTGCCTGTTCATCAGAAAGGATTACTCGTGCCAAGCGTGGCTCGTAAGCGATACGGACGGTTATGCCATCATCGCTGGCTTCTTTCATTGTGTAGCTGTCTACAATGTCGCCAAAAACGGCGATTGTTTCATCAATGGGCGTACCCGTAAAGCCGCAGTATGTAGCGTTTGGGAAGCTGTCACGAAGATATTTTGCAAAACCAAAAGTGGCAAACACGCCTTTATCGGTCTTTTTCAATTTCGAGCCTACACCTGTTTGGGTACGGTGCGCCTCGTCTGAAATGCAGATGATGTTTTCACGCCGCGACAAAACGCCCGTTGATTCACAAAATTTTTGAATGGTCGTTAAGAAAACGCCGCCACTCTCTGAGCCGGTTGTTTCAGAGTCCAGCATTTCCCATAAGTCCTTGCGGCTTTCAATGCTTTTTACATTGTCCTCTTGGAGATACCGTTTCGAAGTAACAAATAACTCTGAGGTCTGCCTATCCAAATCTTCACGGTCGGTAATGATGACAATAGTTGGGTTGTTGAAAACATCACGGTCACGCAAGCCAAGCAAACGCGACAGGAACAGCATGGTATAGGTTTTGCCACAGCCTGTAGCACCAAAATAAGTGCCGCCTTTACCATCCCCAGTGGGTTTTAAATGCGTTTTGATATTTTCAAACATCGCCCTTGCTGCGAAAAATTGAGGATAGCGGGCAACAACAGCCATTTCCTTTGCGCCGTCATCGGGGTAATAAATGAAATCACGTAGAATAGCAATAATGCGGTCGTGGGCGAATGCGCCTTTAATCATCGTCAGCAGTGCTGCTATGCCATTGCTGACTTTCTCCTCATCGTTGATTTTATTCCAAGCATAGTAATATTCGTATGGCGTGAAAATACTACCCATTTTGGTGTTTGCGCCATCGCTGATAACGGACACAAAGCAATATTTCATCAGTTTGGGAATATCACGGCAGTAGCGAGTTGTTATTTGCTTCCAAGCGTCAAAGGTCGTGGCATCCTCCCTAATAGCAGACTTAAACTCAAAAATCGCCATGGGAATACCGTTTATAAACAAAATCATATCGGGTATACGCAGAATTTCACCCTGCACCGAATACTGGTTGACCACCTTAAAAATATTCTTTTCTGGCTCGTCAAAGTTGATATATTCAATGTGCGTGGCTAGTTTCGTGTGGTCATCACGCATCAAATCAAAACCTTTGTTAATCAGCATGAAGGCTTCCCGGTTGCCATGGTACAGTGGCGTAGAGGGGATATTTTCAAGGAATCCGATAACCCTCTCTGTTTCGGAAGTCGTAATGTCTGGATAATGTGCGGCAATATATGCCCGCAAATCGTCCTTGATTAACACATCCTCGTATTTACGGTGCATGGTGCTGCCGCAGATGTATGTGTAATCCTGTTTTTCAAACAGGGCAATAATCGCCTTTTCCAGTTCAGCTTCGGTAAATTGCCCTCTAACAAAGTTTAAGTCCACGGCAAGCCCCTCCTATCGGCCTATTACGGGCGATTTCCGTCACTAACCTAGTATGAAAATCGCTTTTATCGGTATCATCAAAACCGGAAAAGGTTTATCATTATTGACAAAACCGGATGGATTAGGTGTTTTCGTATTATTCATCTTATACGGTCGAATTTTCCGCAAGTTCGGCTAATTCACGCAGTTTGTTCTCCAGCACTTTTTTGTCGGGCAAGCGTAATTTGTAATCAGCAATCAATGCCGGGGAAAGGCTGCGGCTTAATGCGTATTCCACAACAGTTGCGTCCTTTTTCGTACACAGTATAAGTCCCACACTTGGGTTTTCGTCTGCCTTTTTAACATCTCTGTCGAGGGCTTCAAGGTAAAATTCCATTTTGCCAAGATGCTCCGGCTCGAATTCACCGATTTTTAACTCTATCGCCACAAGGCAGTGCAATGCGCGGTTGTAAAACAGCAAATCTATATAAAAATCACGATTGCCAACTTGGACACGGTACTCCTCGCCGGCGAAGGTGAAGTCTTTTCCAAATTCCAAAATAAAATCTTTAAGATTGCCCACGATGGCTTTGCGGAGGTCTTTTTCTTTATGGTTTGCCGGCAATTCCAAAAATTCCAGCACATAGCTGTCACGCAGGGCAAGCAATCCTTCGCTGCGGTCGGTTATCAGCTTGTTGGTGATGTCCGACAACATGGTGCGTTCAAATAACGCGCTATCCATTTGCCGTTTTAATTCACGAAATGAATAACGATTTTTTATCGAAAGCGTAATATAAAATTCGCGCTCCTCATCGGTTTCGCAAGATGTAATTAGCACGTTATGTGACCAGGACAATTCTCTCAACACTGTCGAGAGTTTTTCGTTTTCGGCGTAGGTTTCATAAAACTGCTTCATTCGCCAAATATTCTGTGGCGAAAAACCTTTTATGCCAATGTAACGGCTTTGGATAAATTCGGAAAATTCTTTTACCACGGATTTTCCCCAGCCACCACCTGCAACACGCTGGCTTACATATTCGCCAATATCCCAGTACATATTGATAAGTTCTCGATTGACAGCGCGGAACGCGCTTTCACGGGCGTTGTCGATTATCGGAATAACCTCGTCAAAGGCATTTGTGTTGTTTGGTATCAAATTATCGCCCATCGGTGTGCCTCCTGTTATGCAGTCAGTGTCTGTACTTTTCAAATTCTCACAACAGTGGTGCGAGTTTTAGGCTTCGGCTTCTTCAAGCGAACCTTTTATCAGTATCGGGCAGATGTCTTTTATTTGCTCCTTTAGTCTTTCGCTTAACTCACGTCTTACTAAGTACGCATTGTAAATATTCACCATTGCTTGCTGTACTCCAATGCTCGGGATTGGAATTTTCACATTTTTCATTTCCTCCCACGAAAAGACCTCTCTGGCACTTCCCCATGAATGAAACCTTGCATACCTATCAAATTCAGATCTTAAAAACCATAGCATTAAGTATTCTGGTAGCAGTGCTTCTGTTTTACAAATGCGAAAAACCAACGATATTGAAGAAACAAGATAAGTCAAGTCAACAGGATTATATGCAAGTGATATCTTGCCATTCCGCCGTGATGTATCGGGAACATAGGCAAAACAATTTTCACTTACCACTTTATACTTCTTCAAATTTACACCTTCCAAATCCGCTCTTGTTTCAATAAAATCTTTGCTAGTTGTTATTCCTTTTACAAAATCTTCGTCTAACACTTCGCCGCGTTTATCTACTTGCTCAATATATTTACCAATGGGTACGAGGGGTAATGTTTGTTTGAGCTGTTCGCAATAAGAAAAACATACTAATTTCAAATCGTCCAAGCCATTCTCATATCCTCGCTGGTTGGCAAGCATAGCATTGTACACATCAACGTACTTTTGTTGAATTTGCAACGTCGGGAGGTCGATTTCTATGTCACAAAACCTGTCCCAGTCAAGGTTTGAACGAATACTGCTATCACTTAGAAACCAACCGAGTCTATCCATTTTTTTTCGCTTGAACAGCATAAAGAAATATTCAGGCAAAATTTCATCGCTCGTTATTTCGAAGGTGGTATAAGCGGGTGAAACAATTATGGGTTCATCTCCATCAAAAAGTCCAATTCGGATACATTCGTCACGCCCTGTCTGCATACCACTAAACAAAAAACGATTTTTTCTGAGAATTTTGTAATTCATAGAATTTACGTTGTCCGTATTTGCCACAGTTGGCATAAACTCTTTATTGATGTTTATGCCAAAAAAAGCAGTAATGGCAGTGTCGATGATAACGGCTATGTCGTTGGCATTCGCATTTTTTACGATATGCCCCCAGCGTGAAGTTTCATTAAGAAAGAACACATTTTCGGACAAATAAAACGACTTCTTTTCCATGAATGCAGGAACATCGCCATGTTGTTCTTTTATGGCTTCGCGGCGTTTATCGAACTTATCCCCTGCAAACTTTAAAAATACCAAGCCCATGACAGCATCTCGGTTTTTTTCGTTACCACCAACCGTGCCACGGAGGGCGTTACGGCAATTCCACATTATTGATTCGAGTGATTGCTCAGTTACTGTTGCTCTTGTTGTGCGAGGTGGCATATTTTTGTCTCCTTAGATTTTCATTATTCTGGCCTGGAAAGATTTTCACATCTGCCGAGGCGTAGGCTGCTGCCAGTTTGTCGGCGTTTATGTATTCCGTTAATTCCCGTGCTATGGTCATCGCGTGGAATGGGGCAAGGGGCATGGTCACTCCTGTTCGTCTGTATACTCAATATCCATGATGTCAGTGATATTGCATTTCAACGCGGCGCATATTTTGAGCAACACATCTGTAGTCAAATTCTCGCCTTTTCCTAATTTTGCGATTGATGCAGTGCTAATGCCTGCTTGCCGTTTCAAGTCGCTCTTGTTCATCTTTTTATCAATGAGTAAGTGCCACAACTTATCATAGCTAATTTTCAAGTTTATCAACCTCTCGAGTCACATTCAAGCCATGTAGAATCACGTTGTGAGAATGACAATCAACTAGCACATATAGATTCACATGTTTTGCAGTGATTGTCAATGAAATGTTTGCAATCACGATGCATTTGATAAGATTTTTCACATTTTGCAGGTGCAATAAGCAGAAGGAAGGACAAGTTCCAGTACAACTTAATGTCTGTACCATTATATCGATACAACCCATTTCAGTCGGACAAGGTTGACCCCGGCGATTATGTCTCGTTAATGCAGAAAACCTTCAAAGATGGAAGTGTTATCACAGCCAATGCAAAAATTAAGAGTCGCAAATGACAAAGCCCATGCTCACGCTGATGAAAAACAGCTAGGCATGGGCTTTTTTTGTTATAACTCAATGCACACGGGGGTATCCGTTGCGTATCCTACCCGTGAGGCGCATTGTACCTATATGGCTGGGGGAACTGGGTAAGTATATCCAATCGCATTCCAACTTCCCATTGGTCCCCATTCCTGGATAGGGTATATTCTACTATGCGGTTATCTATCCCTTCGTTGGCAAAGCCGTATAATATGGCCATTATGCCCTCAAAACCAGCCGTAAACGAGACATTTACCGGCGTTAGCCATATCCCTTCCGGTAGGCCGTATGGGTAGCTGTTACTCCTTACACCAAAGGGCTGGCTATATTGGAAATATACATTCAAGCTATGGGAATGAGGGGTGGCGATACGATAGATTCGCTCTCTCATATCTGCCTCATTGAAAACCTCCGGCAGAAAACTTACATAATTGTATTGCCAGTCACGGTAAACACTCTCCCAATCGCTTTGAGCCTGGCTGAGTTCGTGGCCCAACCGTTCTACCTCATATAGCAGTTCCGGGCTCATTTCATCCCTGGAGATTGCCACAGCAAGTTCTGCCCGGGCGTCGTATATTTCTTGGTTAAGCTGCTCTACACGGTTACCCTGGGGCCGCCAAAAGGCGAAAAAGTATATTACCCCGCCCAGCAGCAGGAAAATTAACAAATATACCATAAACGACACTATTGTCCTCACGGCCAACTCCTTACTACATGGTTGTTCAGCCAAAAAGGTGACCATCCAGGATTTACAGTAATAGTAATTATATATGTCACATACCCGTATGCATCTACTTCCTCTTGTTCATCGGTATACGCAATGCTAAAAGATATCGCCATCAGATACTGATAGCTGGAATGCAAACGCAAGTACTCCACACCGTCAAGTATGCTTCTAAAATTATTGGTGCGGCCGGACACCACCACTTGATGCTCGTGAGCACTTTCTGTAACAACCACGGAATCTACAATAAGCCCGGAGGCTTCCAATACTTCCGGGACCAAAATCAAAGCCGGTAGCCGCAAATAAAAATCCCGTACAGAGTGCATTCTCCCGTTTACATTATCTATTTCTACACGCAGAGAGTTTATTTGCCTATCTGTGTCGAAGCGCTGCTGGTCAAGTATAAACAGGGTGTCTGCAGATGCGTAGTTTGATATGTTTTCTTCAATCTCATTCAGTTCGGCACGTAGTGCGCTTGTGGTTCTTAGGGGTATAAGAACGGCTGCAATCAGCATAACAACAACCACAGCTGCCGCCGCGATTAATGGCATCCTGGTACCAGGGGCCGGTCGGGGGCCTTCCGGGATGGCATATGGGAAACCGCCAAGGTCGTCTTCTGTTGACGATACTATGTCGAATGGGGATTCGTGATGTTTTGGTATTTCTGGGGTGACTTCATGTGTCTCGCTTAATGATTCGTCTTTTGTTGCCGGGACTTTGTCTCGCTTTTTCTTTGCCATATCTTCAATAATCCCCTTGTCATGGTGGATTGTATCATGCTCCAAGCCCAAAGCCGCCAGTTCGGGCGGGAGTTCGGGAAGTTCTACATATCCGGCCGGGATGGGGATTTCCGGGCCTTCGTAATAACTGACCCTTTCCGGCGGAGGGAGGCTATATGGCATCATGGGGCTGACCGTTTCCCTTGTATAGAGGTCTTTTCCTGGCTCAGGCTCCCTTGTGTAGGGGGCTCTCTCCGGTTCTGGCGCCCTTGAGTATGGGGCTCTCTCCGGCTCCGGTTCCCTTGTGTATGGGGCTCTCCCTGGCTCCGACGCCCTTGTATAGGGAACTCTCTCCGGCTCCGGTTCAATGGTACTCCATCCATAGCCCGAGTGTGGAGCAAACTCATTGGTCTGTGGCATTGGAGCTTCCGGTATCTGCCGCATCATGCCTATATTTGACATGTGAACCTCATCGGTTGGGCTCAGCCCCTCTGTTGCCGGGTCGGCGGCTTGCAGTGCCATATTTATACCCGGTGCCGGTACGTCCATGGACGGCCCTGGTAAATTAGCGGCTTGCCTTGACATATTGGCAGCGGCGTTTTCGTCCGGCTTTGCGATATTGGGTATGCTTAAGTCCATTCGGCAATCATGCCCCATAAGAGACGGCATTCCCACCGCAAAAGCATCCAGGAATGAATCCTGGTTCATACGCCTTAAATTAGGGCGCTTTACACCGGGTGTCACCCATTGGCTGGGTTTTAATACCGGCATATTCTGGCTGCCACGAAGGTTTTCTTCAATGCCTGGGATGTTTTCGTCGTCCATTAGTAAAATACATGAGATTTTCTCGCCCATGATGCGATGAAAATGGTCTATTGCCGATGTAATTTCCTCTGTAAGCTTATGGGTATCGTAACGGATTGCGCTTTCGTTACTGCCTATACCGCCGGCTTTAACAGACATTAGCATTTCGAAATCTTCTACTTCCTCAAGCTTAACAAACTCAGGCGCGAAGTAGCGGTTGCTATGGAAAAGCCCATCCCGATAAAAGGCGATGTTCGCCGCCCCGGGACCTGCATCCAGTATGGCGTAAGTTGAAGGCACGGCGCCTTCTATAGGCGCGCACCAATGCTTTACCAAACGGCTGCGGGCATTCTCCCTAATATCTATGCGCTTTGGCTTGAAATTGGCCCAACGGCAAGCGGTATCCACGGCTACAGCATGTTCTTCCGGCATGGCCGCCGCAAGTACTTCCAGTTCGCCTGGGTTTTGACGAAGCACTTCGCAGCCAATATGGAAATTTGATTTGCCGCCGGGTAAATACGGCACCATTTCCGTAGCGGCAACAGAAAGCAGAGCCTCTGTTGGCATATCCGGCCATTTAAAGCGCTGGATAGTCAAATCCGGCATACTTACACCTACAACGCATGACGCGCCAAAACCCATAGACACTTTTGCGGCCCAGGCCGCTTTTTTTATTGCGGCAGAAAGGTCGGTAACGTAGGCGTCATCTGGCATACCCGGCAATGCAGGAGCCTTGGCAGAGCCGGCTCTTATCATAACGCCCTGGGGGTCGAGTTTAATAACGCTTACCATGCTGTCGCTTATGTCTATGCAGATACGCTCGCTGCGGTGAGTGGATATTCCCTTGCGGTTTGCGGTTGACTGCATTCGCTTCCGTCCTTTCGTTTTATTTTCTATGTAATCCTTTTATGTAAGTAAATCCCTAAATACCTGCCCAAACCATAGCGCGGTTATTACGCCTATACATAGGAATGGGCCAAAGGCTATATAATCGCCGCGCTTTGCGCGGCCGGTAATCAGCAAAAAAGTAGCATAAATGCCTCCCATTACAAAGGCAAAGAAAAAAGCGGTAAATACATCACTCCATCCCAAATACAGCCCGGCTATTGCCATAAGCTTAACATCTCCGTAGCCAAACCCGTCTTTTTTAACCAGTAAAATCGTTAGCCTATCCACGGCCAAAAGGGGTAGTGCACCTGCTAGTATTCCCAATCCTGCGTTAATAAAGCCGGGTGCGTGAGGAAAAACCGTAGTAAAATTGCCCAAAGCCACCCACACCACACCTATTATCAAGGCCGCAAGCAGTAAACTGTCGGGTATCTCTTGGGTATCCCAATCAATTAGCGCAACAGCAAGCAGTATAAACCCGAATAAGGATAGGAAAATAACGGATAAAGTCTGGGTATAATGTATCATACCCACAAAAAGCATTGCGCAAGCCATTTCTGTAAAAGGGTATCGCAAGCTTATAGCAACACTGCATTTACGGCAACGCCCTTTTAGCAGTAACAGGCTAATAAGTGGCAATAAATCGTATGGGGCGATACGGCAGTTGCAGGCCGGGCAAGCCGACGGTGGCGACAATATCGAAATTTTCCGCGGTATCCGGTATACCAAGACATTTGCGAAAGACCCAAAACATAACCCAAAAACAGCCCATAAAAAGGCCAAGGGCATAGATTGCCTCCTTTCGAACTTCATGCAGAGACGCATATGCGCCCAACGCTTCCCGCTTTGGTATAATCGGCATTATAGCAAGGTGCGCATGATGTTGAGAAGGTTTTTATATTACAATTTCGTTGCTTTTATGTATCATTTTCGTTTCTTATGTAGATGCGCGGCTATGTTTCGATATTATAGCAGATATTTCGGGCAATAAGCAAACCCGAAATATCTGATTTTATCCGGTGCTTCATAATGTCAACTTGAGGATTTATTGATATATCTCCCTTTTCAACATGTTTCCTTACTTGGCCCACTGTGGTGCGCAGTACTTTGGCTAATAATGCGCCAAGTTTTAAGTCAAAGATATAAGGGATTTGGATGTGTATCAGCTGTGGACCGTTGTGGGGTACGTGGCCTTCTACGGTGTAGTCTATACTATAATCTATCACGCAGGAATGTTGTTTAAGGAAATGTTTGTCAAAAGCATATTGCCAAGCTAGGGAACTATCGTTATTTACGAAACGGTCAAAAAGCCCTGGAGGCAAATCTCTGGGCTTAATTCCTTTCTTAATTGCAAGCTTCCAGGTACTGTCGCATTTATGGCATTTGTAAATCAGCCATATATCAACGCGGGACTGGTTGGCGTTGACGCGGAATTTTTCACTGCAATAATATTTGCTTTTACAGTTACATTTGCTGCACTGTTTGATAATAGCCGGTGTTGCTGCCGGAATAATGCGCCATGTTGCTTCATTATTTTCTTTCAATTTAATCACCCGGGGAAATCATAGGGCGCTCTTACCCCGGCTGCTACCTAATTGTTTCTTCTGAAATAAGATTGAGGGTATAGAAAAGGAACTGTTAAAAAACAGTTCCCTCTTGTTTTTTGCCTTGAGTTATTATTCTTTGGATACTTTTATCCGATAAAAAGTACTGCACGGCCAACTCACCTACCTTTTGGCCGGATTTATATTGTGCGTATATTTCGGCGTTTCGCTCTTTTGTCTCTTGCTTAGAGCGGGTGTTTTCGCCCCAGTTCTTGCGGTTTTCTTCATTTCTGGGAATGTAAATATACGCACCGTCTATATGCTGCCTTACAAGCGCAAGGATGTCTTTTGGAAGGACATCTTGCGCGTTCACATAGCGCATTTTGCCCCTCCTATTTAGTTTCTTTAGGAATGAGCAAAGGCTATTGGAATATACATTTATTATTTACACGCAATAGCCTCTGCTATGCGATAGTTGCTGGAGTAGTCAAAACAAGCTTCCCTCCTTGTTGTATTAACGCATGGTAATATTATATCTTTACATAGAATAATTCACAAGTTCAACTTAAAACCACTACAATTCACAAATGTATGTTATTATGTGCTTGGAAATATCAAAATTTTAGCCAAAATTGAAAGGGGATTGTCATGGAAAAATGCATGGGATTTATTAAATCTCAGAAATGTTTGGTTATTGCCTTGGCGCTTATCGTCCTTGGCAGCTTTATGGCGAGTATGTTTAACTCGTCGTTTTTTTCGGTAAACGTGTCCCGTATTTCATTTGAAACGGAACATGGCACCCTTACGGGCCTTTTGTACATGCCGCGAGGGGCCGGGCCCGAGGACCCAAGGCCGGTGTTGGTAACGACCCATGGTTTCCTTAATACCGGCGAAATGCAGGATGCCCTGGCTATTGAAATGTCGCGGCGGGGGTATATTGTCTTGGCCTTGGATATGTATGACCATGGGAATTCCCGTTGGGCTAATGATATCCCTGTGGGCGGGCATTTTGGCACATTCTGGATTCAGGCCCAGTTTAGCGCCGTGCAGTACATGTTCCGGCAGCCATTTACCCTGCGGGATGCCGACGGTAACGGTATCATTGCTGTTAGCGGGCATTCTATGGGCGGGTTTTCCAGTATTGTGGCCGTGTTTATGGACGAGATGCAGTCATTACAAACGGGTAACCGTATGATTCATTCGGCCATTTCTGTGGGGGCCGACCTTTCACATGCCCAGGCGGCAGCACCCCTTAACCAGTTACTTGGGGCAATGGGCAGCCGCAATGTGGGCGTCGTGGCCGGGCTGTATGACGAGTTCTTCTTTAACGCACCGGAGGCCACCGCCGAGGCCGGAGGAACGGTTATACGGTCAGACTGGACGGAAACACCTGTAGGCAGGCAGTTTTTGGGGATTGACCCGGCTTACACAGGCCCTGTTTCCGGCTGGCATATTGCCGAATCCGGCGAGTTTATGGTGGGCGAGGACGTTGTACGAGGCTCACAGCTTGGCAGAAGGGTTGTGTTTACCCCTAATGAAATCCACCCATGGAACCATTTCTCCGCAACGGCAACCAGCAATATCCTTGGCTTTTTACGGGTGCTGGAGCCTTATGCCTCCACAGCCCAAAGGGAGGCCGCCGGGGATTTACTGCATAACCAAAACCAAATATGGCAGTGGAAAGTAGCTTTTAATTTTATTACCTTGATTGGATATTTCATGATGGTTGTACCAGTTATGGGCTTACTGCTAAAGCTTCCGTTCCTAAAGCTTGCCGTAACCAAAAAGCATGAGCCGGTGCCTCTGGGAGATAAGGGCTGCCACAAGGTGTTTTACTGGGTTGTTATTGCGGTTTCGGCTTTGCTTCCGGCATATCTTATCCCTATGTTAATGGAGCGGCGGGTTAATGAGTTGGCAGTTTTCCGTAATGTGCTGATTGTTCTTGCTGTGCTGTTTTTGGCTGCGGGGGTTTGCTTTTATGTACTGCATCATGCAAAGGATAATTGCGAGAAATGCCGCATTTGGGGGGCCGGCGGTGTAATTATGGCGGCGCTATTTGGGGTGGTGGCACTTATGGCCAACCTTTCCGGCAGTATTATGAACCTTACAGGGTTCTTTGTTGCGCCGGCCGTTAACACCATTGGTTATTGGGCGATAATGTGCGGTGTTATTGCTGCTGCTGTGCTTACGTTTATCTATTTCCTTAGCAAGAAGCACCATGGGGCCGGGCCTGGAAATTATGGGCTTAAAGTTTCGGCGGACGCTGTAGCGGCAAGCTTTGTTACGGCTTTTGCCGGGATTATTTTAGTGTATGCTCTGCTGTTTATTATGCAGGCTATATTTGTGGTAGACGGGCGTGTTTGGACTTTGGCCATACGTACGTTTACATTTGAGCATGTGCTGGCGCTTTTCCGCTATGCGCCGTTTTTCCTTGTATTTTATTTCTTCAATGCTATTGCCGTTTCTGCCAACACCATGGGGCGGAAATGGGGGAATGTCATTGCTGTAGTGCTTAATGTTGGTGGGATTGTGCTGTGGGTTGCCATTCAGTATATTGTGCTGTTTGCTACGGGTACTGCCTGGTATCCAACTATGGCCCTTAATGCTATTTTGCTGTTTGCGCTGATTCCATGCCTGGCTATTGCGGCTATTTATGCACGTAAGCTGTATGAGAAAACTAATAATGTTTTCCTTGCGGCGTTTACCAATACGATATTCTTTACCATGATTGTTATTGCCAATACTGCTGTGTTTTGGAATATGAGATAGCTACTACTCCTTGCTCGCACAACTGCGCTCATGCTCCAAGCTGTATAAAAACAGGCAGGATATCGTCTTTAGATATCCTGCCTGTTTGTTATTAGTAAATAAACTCTGCCTTAATGGCCTCCCTTGAACTTTATCAGCGGGTGAAGGGAATCGAACCCTCGTATCCAGCTTGGGAAGCTGGTGTTCTGCCATTGAACTACACCCGCGCACCGCATATCGGTGCAATTATATCAAAACATGAAACATATGACAAATATAGCAGCTTCATAAACTGAACAAACTGTACAAAACTGCAATAAAATCTACTTCAAATACCCCTCAGGCTTAACCAAATCATCGCAGTAAGTACAGCGATACACTCCAGATTCACCCACAAGGTGAAAAGTATGGGGAATACTTTCGATGGAAGTAACACAGCGCGGGTTCTTACAGCGCAGTACATTTGTAACTTTTTCAGGCAGGCTTAGTTTTATCTTATCAACGATTTCGTTATTTTTTATTACATTAACCGTAGCATTATGGTCTATTAAGCCCAGCACCGTCAGGTCTAAATCATTTGTGTTTTCCAGTTTAATAATATCCTTACGGTCATGCTTCTTGCTTGTAGCATTCATAATAAATGCTACTGTATCGGTTTTTCCTAGTGCGCCTAAATGTTCCAGCACTTTTATGCCAAAACCGGCGCGAATATGGTCTATTACAATCCCGTTTGCTATGCCTTCTATTATCATTTTTGTACCCCCAATAATGCCATAATCAGCGCCATGCGCACATACATACCGTTTTTAGCCTGCTGGAAATACATGGCCCGTGGGTCATCATCTACCTCCACGGCTATTTCATTTACCCTTGGCAGCGGGTGCAGTACCATTAGGCTTTGTTTTGCGTTTTGCAGCTTATCCATGTCCAAGATATACCGGTCCTTTAGCCGCACATAGTCCTCTTCGTTAAAGAAACGCTCGCGCTGTACACGGGTCATATACAGCACGTCAAGTTCAGGCATAACAGCGGTAAGGTCCTGTGTTTCCGTATAATCCGCGCCTTTAAGCTCTTCCCGTACATACTCCGGCACCCTTAACTCGTCCGGCGAAACAAGAACAAAGCGAACACCTGTATAGCGTAGCAGCGCACGTATAAGCGAATGCACAGTACGGCCAAATTTTAAATCCCCGCACATGCCTACCGTAAGATTATTAAAGCTGCCATGCCTTAGCCTGATAGTAAGCAAATCCGTAAGGGTTTGAGTTGGATGATGATGCCCTCCGTCCCCGGCGTTAATTACTGGGAAGTCGGCACTGGAGGCTGCTACCGTTGCAGAGCCTTCCTTAGGATGCCGCATTACCGCTAAATCCGCGTAGCACTCCACTGTGCGTATGGTGTCGGCGATGCTTTCGCCTTTTGATACGGCGCTGGAGTTAGGCTCGGAAAAACCTATTATCTGGCCGCCCAGCCTAAGCATGGCAGCCTCAAATGAAAAGCGCGTTCGGGTACTTGGCTCGTAAAACAGCGTAGCTAAAAGATACCCTTTACATACTTCTGCATAGTCTCTTGGGGCGGCAATAATGCGCTCAGCCACCTTAAACAGTTCGTCCATCTCTGCCACGGTGAAATTTAGCGGCTCGATTAGGCTCTTTCCTTTTAGGCTCAATACAATCTCCCCTTTACATATTTTTGATATAAAAAATCCCCTAAAAAGGGGATTTTGGTTAAAATAAATAAATTAAATAGCAATAAAGGCTTACATCATCAAATAAAACCGCGCACCTGCTAAACCGAACCATTTCTATCACCTGCTGTAAGTTTATCTTTGTAATTGTGCCGTATATGAATGGGTTTGTCAAGCATTTTACTGCATGTTAAATATTTCTATTTTCATTCTCGCTCCCCTTCAAAGTCTGCCAAATGATACAAAAAACGAGCGTCAAATTGCACGCTCGTTTATCTGTTGTCATTTATTATTTTATACTACTTCACCGGCTTAGCCGATACATCTATTTGCATACTACCTATAGAATCGCGCATCTTTGTATCGGCAATTTTATTCTCTAGGTTTAGATAGTCCATATAACCCAAGTTGCCTTTTCTAAGAGCTTCCGCTATGGCCTGGGGCACTTCCGCTTCCGCTGCTACTACTTTAGCGCGCATTTTTTGTACCTCGGCACGGTTTTCCTGCTCTTGGGCTACGGCCAGTGCGCGACGCTCTTCGGCTTTGGCTTCGGCTATACGCTTATCCGCGTCGGCCTGCTCTATTTGCAGTTGTGCGCCTATGTTACGACCCACGTCTACATCGGCTATATCAATGGAAAGAATCTCGTATGCGGTACCTGCATCTAGGCCCTTAGACAGTACGGTTTTAGAAATCCTATCAGGGTTTTCCAGTACTTCCCTATGGGTTTGGGCGGAACCTACCGTTGTTACGATACCTTCGCCAACACGGGCTATAATTGTAGATTCACCCGCACCGCCAACCAGACGCTGGATATTGGTACGCACTGTTACACGAGCCACGGCTTTGATTTCAATACCGTTTATAGCCATTGCGGAAATCATAGGGGTTTCTATTACCTTTGGGTTAACGCTCATGCGCACGGCCTCGAATACGTCCCGGCCGGCCAGGTCAATTGCGGCGGCCTGCTCGAAAGGCAGGTCCAAATTGGCGCGGTTAGCGGCTATTAAAGCGTTTACCACCGCGTCCACACGCCCGCCGGCAAGATGATGGGCCTCTAGATGCCCAACCGGAACAGGGATATTGGCCTTTGTAACTTTTATTAACGGGCGCACAATTTTCTCTGGGCTAACGCGCCTTAACCGCATACCTATAAGAGCGCGAATGCCTACCTTTGCGCCGGAAAATTTGGCGGATATCCAAAGGGGTATCGGCACAAATCTTAAAAATATCGCAAAGAAAACCAAGAGACCTACAATACCAAGCGCACCTGCAGTCATGCTGGTAGTCCAAAAATCTAAGTTCCCGGTTCCACTTAGCAAAAACAATCCATTCATTTCCATGCCTCCTTGTGAAAGTTAATTTAATCGCCTGTGTTTATGAAGTATACACTTTTCGTACGTCTGTTGACGAGCGAAAGAAGAACGCACCCTATAACCAGCAAAAGGGCCGGTATTACCCCTGCAAAGATGAGTGCAACATCAAACGCAAGCAATAATATAAAACCTATAAACCATGAAAAACTCATATTCCCAATACTAGCAGAGGGCCAAAAGCTAACATAACCCGGGCCGTTTTGAAGATATGTCCCATTCATCGTCCTTCCTCCTTTATACAAAATGCAAATGCCTAATTACCACCAACAACGCGCACAATAAGCTTGTTGGCCTGGGTTTCCGTAACCCGTACCTTCACGCCTCTTTCGATGAAAGGCCCGTCGGAACTGGCTTGCATACGCACACCGTTAAAGTCAACATCACCGGAAGGTCTTAGCAAGGTCACGGTTTTACCTTCCTTGCCCAAAAAGCCGCTGACATCTACCTGGGGCGCGTCGTCTACATCTGTAAGTATCATCCCGCCGTGAAGCTGGCGCTTCTTAATAAAGAAATACAGGCCATACCCACCGGCAACTAAAAGGGCCACAATGGCACCCACAAAATAGATTGCCCCATCAACGGCAATTACGGCAATACCGGCCGCAAAAGCAAAGGCAGCAATACCAACAAACACTCCGATATAGGAGTCCCAGCCAGGCATAAGCAGCTCCAAGAAAATGGCTAATACACCTATTACCACTAATGCAATTACCAATACGTGCATGGTCATCCCCCTTTCAGGATTTACAGAACCTGTGCTATAGGCGTTTCGATTTGAAATGGGCTGAAGCCCAATTTCAAACGAAATCGCTATATACGCTTTAAATCAGGTTCTAACTCTCTTTGTCACTTATAACTTCTTTGGGTGGCGGAGTCAGCTTTGGCTCCCTCACCCCTAGTACATCCGATTTCAGTATCGGGATACGTACGCCCCGGTTGGTTCCAAACTCGACAAGAAAGCAGTCCTCGCCTACATCGACGATTTTGCCAAACATCCCGCCGGTTACTACCACGTTGTCCCCTGACCTAAGGCTTGCCTGCATTTCCTTTGCTTTCTTCTCACGCTTTCTGGGGCCGCGGAACATTAGGAAGTACATTGCCACAACCATTACAGCGGCCCAACCAACCATCAGCCAAATGCTGCCCCCGTCTGCCGGTGGGGGCGGCGGGGCATAGCTGCCGGCCTGGGTTGCCGCCTCTGTGATACCGGTGGCCGGTGGCGCCGGGGCGCCGGGCGTCCCAATTATACCTGCCGGGTCGCTGGTAAGGGCCATTAGCCAGCCTGTTATGTTTGATAGAAGTCCGTCAATCATGCTTTTCTCCTTAGAATAGATTTGAAGAGCGCGGACGAATCCGCAGATACATTATATGCGCTTTTTGCCTGCCGCGCAAATTAATCATGCCGATACCCTGGGATACGCGGATTTTAGTTTTGATGATACCGATAAAGGCTTATTCCGGTTTTGATACTAATGGTAAACCTTTTTCACACCCATTTTTCCAGGCATTCGGCCTTAAAAGCGTCAAAACTTCCGTTATCTATAGCCTGGCGGATATCTGACATTAGCTGATTATAAAAATAAAGATTATGCAGCACACACAACCGCATTGCCAGCATTTCCTTGGCCTTGAAAAGATGACGTATATAGGCACGGCTAAAACGCTTGCAGGCGGGGCAGTTACAGGCCCCGTCTATGGGCTTACTGTCTTGTTGATAACATACGTTATTAAGATTCAGCTTACCCTGGCTGGTGAATACCTGGCCGTGGCGGCCATTGCGTGCGGGCAGTACACAGTCAAAAAAGTCTATTCCGCGAGCTACGGCTTCTAATATGTTTTCCGGTGTGCCTACTCCCATCAGGTATGTGGGCTTATTACGAGGGAGATGGGATACCACACAATCTAATATACGATACATTTCGGAATGAGTTTCACCCACAGCCAATCCTCCAATAGCATATCCTGGAAGATCCATGTCCCCGATGCGCTTTGCGTGCTCTATCCGGATATCTTCGTATATTCCGCCCTGGTTTATACCGAATAATAACTGCCTGGGGTTAAGGGTTTCCGGCAGCGTGTTCAGATGCGCGATTTGGTCCATAGAGCGGGTTAGCCAGCGGGTTGTGCGATTAGTGGAATCTTGTATATATCCTTTGTCGGCAGTGTGGGGGGCGCATTCGTCAAAGGCCATTGCTATTGTGGCGCCTAAAGCGGACTGGATGTTCATGCTTTCTTCCGGGCCCATGAAAATCTTTCTTCCGTCTATATGAGAAGAAAAATACACCCCTTCCTCTTTAATTTTACGAAGCGCACCCAGAGAAAAGACCTGAAACCCTCCGGAATCTGTAAGGGTTGGGCCATCCCATGCCATAAAAGGGCCAAGCCCGCCAAGTTCGCGTACGACGCCTTCACCGGGGCGCAGGTGTAAATGATAAGTATTGCACAGGGCAACTTGGCAGCCAATAGCCGTTAAATCATCACTTGAAACCGCGCCTTTGATTGCGGCTACCGTTGCTACATTCATAAATACAGGGGTTTCGATTGCTCCGTGAGCGGTAGCAAGCCGGGCGCGTTTTGCCTGGCCTTGGGTGGATAGAATGCTGTACATTGGTTCTACACCGCCCCATGGGCCAGCATGGCTTCGGCTACCCTTTTGAAACCTGCGATATTGGCACCGGCTACATAGTTGCCTTTCACGCCGTACTCTTCCGCGGCCTGGCTCATTTGTTTGAATATGTTGGACATTATGGATTTTAACCGGCTGTCCACCTCTTCAAAACTCCAACTTTGCCGCTGGCTGTTTTGGCTCATTTCCAACGCGCTTACGGCCACGCCCCCTGCATTTGCGGCCTTGCCCGGGGCGTATAGTATGCCCCTTGCCTGAAGTATTTTAACGGCCTCGTTTGTACAGGGCATGTTTGCGCCTTCGGCTACGGCAATACAGCCGTTGGCGGCTAAAGTGTTGGCGTCACTGGCCGATAACTCGTTTTGTGTGGCGCATGGGAGGGCTATTTCACAGGGCAGCTGCCATATGTTTTGGCCGTCTTTGCTTTCGAAATAATGGGCATTGGGGCGGTATTGCAGGTAGTCTTTTATCCTACCGCGTTTTGTTAATTTGATTTCTTTGATTGCGTCTATGTCTATGACCTCCGGGTCGTGGATAAAGCCACCGGAGTCGCTCATACTTATGACTATGCCCCCAAGCTGGGTGGCTTTTTCCGCTGCATAAATGGCAACATTGCCAGAGCCGGAAATTGATATATGTTTACTGTCTATGCCATTACCGGCATGGGTTAGCATTTCGTTAAGCAAATATAACAGGCCATAACCCGTGGCCTGGGTACGCCCAAGGGAGCCGCCATAGCTTAACCCTTTACCGGTAAATACCCCTTCCACAAGCCCGGTTATGCGCTTGTACTGCCCGTACATATATCCTACTTCCCGTGCGCCAACGCCTATATCCCCGGCAGGGATGTCTTCATTTGCCCCTATATATTTGTAGAGTTCCGTCATGAGGCTTTGGCAAAACCGCATAATTTCCGCCTCGCTGCGGCCTTTTGGGTCAAAATCCGTGCCGCCTTTGCCGCCTCCTATGGGTAAGCCCGTTAGGGCGTTTTTAAATGTCTGCTCGAAACCTAGGAATTTTAGTATGCTTTGGTTAACGCTTGGGTGGAAACGAATCCCGCCTTTATATGGGCCAAGGGCACTGTTAAACTGTACGCGCCAGCCGGTATTTACGCGGGTGCGGCCTGTGTCGTCCTGCCAAGGGATTCGAAACTGGATTATCCTTTCCGGGGCTACCAGCAGTTCCAGCAAGCCCGCTTCCTTATATAGAGGGTTATTGTCTATGATTGGGGCCAGTGATGACAGCACCTCGATTAGGGCTTGATGAAATTCCGGTTCGCCTGGGGTTTTTGTGACGGTGGCCTCTATTATGGATTGTGTGTACATGGGTTCTCCTTCGCAGTACCAATTTTCCGTTATAATATCACTTGTTTATCGCTTTGTAACCAACACCTGCTTATAAGAATTCTGAATTCATATAAGCAGGTGTTTTATGTTGAGAATAGTTTTACAATCACTTAAAATAGCAATACAAATTTTACTATAGCAGTTTCGAGAACAATGGAACTGTTTTAAAGGAGCAATTATGAACATTCTAGCAACCCTAACAACGGAATTCTCCCTGGCGCCATGGCAGGTTGAAAACACCGTCAAATTAATCGACGACGACAACACAATCCCTTTCATAGCCCGTTACCGCAAGGAAATGACAGGTTCAATGGACGACCAGCAGCTACGTGAACTATACGACCGCCTTAACTACCTGCGCAACCTAACCGAGCGAAAAGAGCAAGTAATGGGCAGCCTAGAGGAACAAGGCAACCTAACGCCGGAACTAACAGCCCAACTAGCCGCTGCAAAAACCTTAACGGAGGTAGAAGATATTTACCGCCCCTTCCGGCCCAAGCGCCGCACCCGGGCAACCGTAGCCGAAGAAAGAGGCCTGGGCCCCCTGGCAGATATAATATTGGCCCAGGACCTAACCACAGACATAGAAACCGCCGCCGCCCCCTTTGTAGACGAATCTAAAGAAGTCCCCGATATAGCCGCCGCCCTGGCAGGGGCCAGCGATATAATAGCCGAAAGAATATCTGACGACCCAACCTGCCGCGTAACCGTCCGCAGCTTAACTCAAGCGGAAGGCTTCATAACCACAGCAAAATCCAAGAAGGCCCCCAAAGAAACAGACAAACAAGATAAAAAAGCCGGCGTATACGAAATGTACTACGAATTTTCCGAGCCTATAAAGAAAATGGCAGGCCACCGGGTACTGGCAATTAACCGCGGGGAAAACGAAGAAATGCTAAAATTAACAGTAGAAGCCCCCACAGAGAAAATTCTGGCATCGTTAAAACGCCAATTCGTAAAAAACAACCCCTACACGCTACCACTAATGGAAGCCGCCCTTGCCGACAGCTACAAGCGCCTAACGGCCCCGGCAATAGAGCGGGAAATACGCTCCGCTCTAACAGAAGCCGCGGAAGAAGGCGCTATCAAAGTCTTTGGCGAAAACCTGCGGCAGCTGCTAATGCAGCCCCCGGTAAAAGACAAAGTAGTGCTGGCAATAGACCCGGGCTACCGCACAGGCTGTAAGCTGGCCGTAGTTGACGAAACCGGAAAAGTGCTGGATACCGGCATAGTATATTGCACCATTGGCAACGAGACCTCTGCCGCGAAGCGTACAATGACCCAAATGCTTAACCGTCACAATGCCAACCTAATAGCAATAGGCAACGGCACAGCCTCCAGAGAAACCGAGCAAGTAGTGGCTGAAATGCTAAAGGAAACCGGCAGCAAAGCCCAATACACCATAGTAAACGAAGCCGGCGCGTCTGTGTACTCTGCTTCCAAGCTGGCCGCGGAGGAATTCCCAGAGTACGACGTATCCCTGCGCTCTGCCGCTTCTATAGGCCGCCGATTGCAAGACCCCCTGGCAGAACTGGTTAAAATCGACCCGAAAAGTATGGGCGTAGGCCAGTACCAGCACGACATGAATCAAAAGCGCCTAAGCGAAACTTTAGCGGGTGTAGTGGAAGACTGCGTAAACACAGTTGGGGTAGACCTAAACACAGCCTCCCCAAGCCTGCTGTCATATGTAGCCGGTGTAAGCGGAAGATTGGCAAAAAACATCCTGGCCTACCGCGAAGAAAAAGGGAAATTCACCAGCCGGAAAGAGCTGTTAAAAGTAAAAAGTCTAGGCCCGAAAGCCTTTGAACAATGCGCAGGCTTCTTACGCATACCCGGCGCAGAAAACCCCCTGGATAACACAGGCGTACACCCGGAATCTTACATTGTAGCCAATGAATACCTAAGCCATGTCAGCGGCGCGGATACAGGCAGCCCTTCAAAAATCAACAGCACATCCAGCCAGCCAAAAAAGCAAGGCCTGGCGTCCCTAACTCAGGCAGCCGAGCCTCCCGGCGTCAAAAATGCAAAACCCGACAAACACATACAGGAAATAGAAGAAATTGCAAAGAAACTATCCGTAGGCGTACCCACCTTGCAAGACATAATAAAAGAACTGGAAAAACCCGGCCGTGACCCAAGAGAGGACCTGCCCCCCACTTTGCTAAGAAGCGACGTGCTGGATATGAAAGATCTAAAAGAAGGCATGATACTGCAAGGCACCGTACGAAATGTTATAGACTTCGGCGCATTCGTAGATATAGGCGTACACCAGGACGGTCTTGTACACATTTCCCAAATATGCGACCGGTTTATCAAGCATCCCCTGGAGGCCGTGCAGGTGGGTGAAGTGGTTGCGGTGAAAGTGCTGTCGGTAGATATGCATAAGAAGCGCATAGCCCTGTCGATACGGGAGGCCAATGCAAAATAAATGACTGTGACGTTCTAAAAGCTGCATTTACGTATGCGGTGTGATTTGATTAGGGCGTGTACGAGAATTCTATTTAACATCTGTCCTGCAAATTGCAAGGCACATACATGAAAGAAAAGCCCAGTCTCTACACACTAGAGGCCGGGCTTCTTTATTTTGCAGCGGTTGCTTGTTTATGGCTTGCTTATTTGGCCGCGTAGATTTTCTATAATAGTATCAAGTAGAGGGGCATCGCCTGCAATCTCTTTCCGTGCTTGTTCCAAGAGCAATAGCGTGTCGGCCAGATGTTTGTTAAATTGGCTGTCTGTCATACCATAGGTTTGTGCCATAGGGCTTCCTCCTTTGCTTGTACTCTATATTATTATGCCTACAGGATAGTGCTGTCACTTCTTTCAAAATTATAGCATAGTAAAGTCGGCTTGTTCAAATTAATACACATAAACCCGGGCTTCATACGCCTGCATATCACTAACCAAGTTACGATAATTTCCTAATACAAACATCGCACCCTCCGGGTTAGTGCTGATAGCAATTTCGGTACTCAGGTTAACTTCCACAAAAATATTTACATCCTCATGGTTACGGCTGTAGCAAAATAATCTGGCATCTTCGGCATCCCAAAATGTAAGTTCCCCGTAAACGCAGGCAGGCATTTTTTTCCGCCACGCGATAATTTTTTGATAAAACCGCCATACAGATTCGTTTACATCTTGCTGGCGGGCTACCTCTTCCCATTTCATCATGGCGCGGGCATGGTCCCGGGTGCCGGCTAATATGCGGCTAAAGGCCTCTTCTTGAGTTTGGCCTTCGGCTAGAAAATCTTCGTACAGCCCCAGGCTTTCCACATCTGCAATTTCATCTATTGAGGCAAAATCCTCGTTACGGGCGCCAATCTCGTCCCCTTGATATATAAAAGGCGTTCCCCTTAGGGTAAATTGCAAAACCGCAAGCAGCTTGGCCAGAGGCTCCGCATATTCACCGGTTGGGTCTATTTTACTAAGCATACGCGGGTTGTCGTGGTTATTGTAAAACAATGTATGCCACCCATGGCCGCCGTCTGCGTTAAGCTGCTTCACATAAAAATCTTTTAGATGCTGAAGGTCATATTGATAATCGTCAAAGCGGGTTTTACCCGGTGCTTCTAAATGGTCGAAACTGAAAATCATATCCAGTTCCTCCCTATATGCATCTGTAAGAAGCCGACCGGCCATAGGGCCGATACCCGGCGTCTCCCCTACGGCAAAGGCGTTGTAGGGCATAAACGCTTCACGCCTAAGTTCCCGCAGGTACTCATGAAGTTTTGGCCCGTAAAAATAACGCTCCACACCGGTGTAGTTCATAAGTTCGCCAATAAACTCGTCCCCATCCGGCAGCCCGTCATACTTAGATATGTAATTTATAACATCCAGCCTAAAACCGTCCACGCCCTTGGCCAGCCACCAGCGCACTATTTTATGTATTTCGCCCCTAAGTGCCGGGGATTCCCAATTCAAATCCATCTGCTTTTTAGAAAAAAGATGCAGCGCCCATATGTCCTGTTTAGGGTAGTAGTTCCACGCAGAGCCGCCAAAAAACGACGTCCAGTTATTGGGCGGCTGGTTTCCACGCCCTTTTCTAAAGAAATAAAAATCCCGATATGGGGAGTTCGGGTTATGCAAGGCGTCTTGAAACCACGGATGCTCGTCGGATGTATGGTTAATCACCAAATCCATTACCAGCTTCATACCCCGCCTATGCAGGCCCGAAATTAGGGCATCCATCTCACGCATATTACCAAACTCCGGCATGATGCTGTAATAATCCCGGATATCGTAGCCGTTATCGTCGTTTGGCGAATCGTATACGGGGCTTAGCCACACGGCGTTAATGCCCAACTCCCGCAAGTAATCTAACTTATTAATAATCCCTTTTAGGCCGTCATATGTAAAACTTCGTGGGTAAACCTGGTAAAAAACCGCTTCTTTCCACCATGCCGGTGAGGGAAAGGCTTCTTCATTGCTTGGGATATCCGGCTCGGAGTTTAACAAGTCTAATACCGCATTAAAAAATTCCGGTCCTACTTTCCTCCCCGCAATCCGTTTCAAGGTCTTAAGCCGCAGCCCGCTAACCTTGTCAAGGGACCATTCCGGCCTTCCCAGTTGCAGCAGAAGTTTATCTACTATATCGCGCCCTAAGGGGTGGCTGTATAGGTCGCGGACTTTGCTGTTTAAACATAGCTGCATAACATAACTCCTTACTTCATATGATTAGAGTCCAGTATATGATTACCTATACCGAATGCTGAAAACATTTACCAACGACAAACCGAATCTGCGAATGCTTCTACGCAGATTTGGCGACAGAGGAGGTTAATGTTTTCGCACTTCGGTATAACACTCTACATGGATTATAACAAAAATTGTACGCGCACAACCCAGAAAAAGCTGCATATAATGCTAAAACTCTATTACAAATATACATACAAGGAGAAATGCCAATGGAAATTAACGCCATGCCTTTTACCTACAAAACCGGCGTCGTCACCCAAAAACAGTTTGACGACCATCTTACCCTATACCACGGATATGTAAGCAAAACAAATGAAATAACCCACGTACTGGCAACAGACCCACAATACAGCACTGCAAACGCCACAGCCAGCCACTACCGCGGTTGGAAATGCGGTGAAACCTATGCCATTAACGGCGCAATTCTGCACGAGTTGTACTTCCAAAACCTAGGAAACGAAAGCGGCGCCCCCGGCCCAAGGACGCAAAATTTAATGAACCAATATTTTGGCGGATACGAAAACTGGAAAGAGGATTTTACAGCCTGCGCCACAGCCGCCAGGGGATGGTGCATTTTGGTGTACGAGCAGCGTACAAAGACCTGCCGTAATATACTTCTAGACAGCCACAAAGACGGGAATATAGCCACCGCATTCCCAATTATTGTGTTGGATATGTACGAACATGCTTACTTTCTGGATTACGGTACAGATAAAGCCACTTACATAAACCGCTTTATTGCCCAGGCGGGATGGGATGCTATAGAGAAACGTGCCGGGGTAGTGTCGTAACAATCATTTATAAGACACTTGGGTTGTTAGCGTATTGGGCACCCAAGTGTCTTTCATTACTTGCGTCATCGTGTATCTTAAGTAAAATGGATAATAAGCGTGAATGAAACTAGGATTAGATATTCTTTTGTACTTTTCATACACTATGATATACTCACAGGGTAACAAATGTTAAAAACCGACAAAAATACTACCCCTTTACGCCATTACCAATATTTTTACAAATGATGGAGGATTCTAATATGTTAACTATCCCTAGTATATATACAGACGATAATGCCAACTATATCACATGGCAAGCCATCTTATGTTTTATGAAAAACCATAACATTCCTTATGAAACAGCAATGAAGCGAAGTGACGCATTTGAACAAATCATAGAGCATGGTAAAATATCACAATCAAATGAAACAGCTGTGTTAAAATGGATAGATGATGTCGTTCTCGAAGGCATTAAGGATGTGCATGTAAGATATTTTCCACTTGATCAGAAAATGAAGGTATTACTAAGGAACCAAAATGATACAACGGCTTACTTTTCAGAATTTATTGCACAAGACACCCTTCCGCATCTCTGCTCCAATCAATATGATAAGGATTTTACTCTGGTTAGTGTCCGCTGGATGGGAGAAGGCAAGTATAGGAGAGTCGTGTTTACATATTGTAAAAAGTTGTTTACCTACGAAACAGCAAAAACTTCAACCAGCATTAAGCCTATTGATTACCCCATAATTGTTGAATATTATATAGACGGCGAATGGTTGCTTATAATGGCTAAACCAAGAAGTAATTTGTATGTATATGACTCTAACGGATTTGATGTAAATGACCCAAAGCCAACTACAACTGACAAGGAAGTAGATTCTGTTCTCCGTTGTATAGAACAGATGATGCCGCTCGAAAAAATAGATAGAAAAACTTCAGAGGACAAGTTGAAGAAAAAACTGTTTTATATATTAGACAAATATACTAGAACACCAAAAGAAATTGAAGACGCCATGACATTAAACGAAACGCATCTGGATACAATATCAAGAACGATAGCGGATATATGTTATATACAAGATAAGTGCTATGCTCCATCATTGAAAGACATAATTGACGACATAAAAAACATTGCAGAAAAGTACTTTTCAATAAACTGGCATGACTCACAAATCTTCACACAAGATAGAGACGCCTATCCAGTAAAGCTGAAAGCAACAGATGAAGAAGATTCTAAGGTTAAGCAAACATCATCGAGTTTTGAACCATTGCAAAAGAAATCGATTTTCTTTGATAATAAAAAAATGCTTCAAAAAAATAAATCTTGCGACGGAGTTACTTTTTATTGGAGAAGAAAAAACGGCAAGAATCCATTTCCTGTAAGTATAGACATAAAAAACGGAGTTTGCATATTTAAATTCACACAATTCACTGCAAAGGAGGATATCGAAAATGTCATATTCTCAATTATCGGGGCAAATGAAGAAACCGATAAGTCTTGAACAGTACAGCGTTGTTGAGGATTATATTAATTCTCTTTCGTATAACACCAAGATAACCACATCGAAAGCATCACAATTATTCCATCTAGACGACACATCAACAATAAGCGTGTTGGCGGCACTTGTTGACATTGGGGTATTACAATATAGTTATGTAATCCGTTGCCCAGAGTGTAACCTATTATTAGAAACTATAGAGAATATAGCAAGCATTGAACGCAAAGTGTACTGTTATAATTGTGAAGAGGATGTTGAGATTGCCCCACTTGATGTTGAAGTAATTTACACCCTTTACAAGCGCCCTTTTCATCAAGGACAGCAGAATGACAGACAACAATCGCCAGTGACGTCTGCTGTCCGCCACATCCATTCACTGGCGGGTCACGTTGCATTGGGGACAGCTTTGTTATAGAGTGTAAAAATGAAGAAGGAACCTCTAAAGGGCATTATATGAAAAAATTGCATAGTTATATGCTTCTCACAGGAAAGAATTTTGGCATAATTGTTAGCAAACGTAAAGCACCTAGAACCTTCGTCAAATTAGCAAGAGACATATTTCTTAAAAACAACATTATCATTATTTCGATGGATAGTGGAGATTTAGAAGAAATTATAGTACATAGGAAAAATTTACTGGAGATGCTTGAGCGAAAAATTGAGGAGATAAAACTAAATGCGACAAAAGACCTCAGGGCCTTAGGCCTATATGAGTAAATCCAATAAGATAAAGGAGACTAACATGCCTAAATTTGGAGCAAGCTTGTACTGCATCAGCCGGCACATAACCAGCGGCGAAATCACACCGGAACAAGGTGTAGAATGGCTTTGCGAAAACGGCGCGGAAGTAATTGAAATCGTGCCCTTCGGCTTTGACCCATTAGAAGACAAAGGGGTAGCCGGTAGAATGAAAGCCGCCGCGGACAAGCACAATATCCCGATAGACAACTACTCCCTTAACGCCGATTTCTTGCATATCTCCCAAGAGGAATGGGATGCGGAAATCGCAAAGGTGAAGGCTCACATGAACGTAGCCCGGGAAATGGGGGCAACCACCTTCAGATGCGACTGCTCGGCCTATAGGCGGGATGCTAAAATGAACAGCATCGAAGTTTTTTACGAAGACCTGCCAACAATAGTAAAATCCTATGAGGTGCTATGCGAATACGCCAACACATTGGGCATAACCGTTCTAATAGAAAATCACGGTTTCCATGTAAACGGCAGCGACCGGGTAAGGCATGTGCTTAAAAGCGTAAAAGCAAGTAATTTCGGCCATCAACTAGATGTTGGCAATTATATTTGCGTAGACGAAAATCCTGAAATAGCCACAAAGAAAATGATGGAGTTTGCCACAACTGTTCATATGAAAGATTTCTATGTGCGCAACCCCAAACATGACCCCGGCGATGCAACGCAGTTTGATTGTTCTGGCGCGTGGTTCCGCTCCACCGGTGGGCAGTATCTTAGGGGTGCTATAACCGGCCAGGGGGATTTGGATATGTATGATATTATCCGCAGCGTAAAATCTTACGGGTTTAACGGCAATATTTATATCGAATACGAAGGCATGGAAGACTGCTATTACGGCACAAAAGTTAGCTTAGATAATGTTAAGCGAATTTATGCCGCCGTGTAATTTGCAGCATGAAATAATACGAAAATACCTAATCCATCCGGTTTTGATACTAATGGTAAACCTTTTCCGGTTTTGATGATACCGATAAAAGCGATTTTCATGCTGGGTTGGTGACGGATATCGCCTGTGATAGGCGGATAGGAGGAGTTTTAACATGAGCATAAAAACATTTGAAATGGCCAACAAAAACGGCATAACCATGACCGTAACCAATTACGGCTGCACAATTATTTCCATGTGCGTACCCGACAAAGACGGGAAAATCCGGGATATAGTCCATGGGCTAGACAATGCGGAAGACTATACAAAATCCCATCCGTATTTTGGGGCTGTATGCGGGCGCGTGGCCAACCGTATCGGCAACGCAGTATTCACCATGGATGGAAAAGAGTACAAAGTAGACGCCAACGACGGCCCCCACCACTTGCACGGCGGGCTTAACGGCTTTGATAAAAAACCATGGACTGTTGAAGAAGCAGGGGTGGACAAGCTGGTATTTTCTTTGGTAAGCCCCGACGGGGACGGCGGATACCCCGGCAAGCTGACGGTATACTGCACCTACACCCTTACCGATGATAATACCCTGCGTATAGATTACAAGGCCGAAACCGATACCAAAACCGTATGCAATGTTACAAACCACAGCTATTTCAACCTGGAAGGCTGCAATGCCAAAGATGTTTACGGCCACGAAATGCAAATCTTTGCAGACCATATTACCGCAATAGACGAAACGCTAATCCCAACAGGTAAACTTGCGGAAGTTGCCGGCACCCCCTTCGACTTCCGCACGGCGAAGCTTATTGGGCAAGATATAGAAGCCGCCGGCGGGTACGACCATAACTTTGCCCTGCGGGGCGAAGGCGTAGCGGCCAGCGCGTATTCACCAGCAAGCGGTATTCGCATGACGGTTAAAACCAATAGCCCTGGCATCCAGTTATATACCGGCAATTTCCTGGACGGTACCGTAACGGGCAAGGGTGTGACTTATCAAAAACATTCTGGATTCTGCCTGGAAACGCAATTCTTCCCCGACGCCGTTAACAAGCCGGAGTTTCTTTCCCCGGTGCTAACGGCGGACGCACCCCAGGAGTTTTATACAGAGTTTAAGTTCGAGTGGTAATTAAAGAAGCCAATACCTCACTCGACGCCTGTCGATACGCAGCTGCACGGCGCCGTAGTACTCTGTTGGGTAAACCCGGCCGCCAATAGCTACAGCACCTGAGCCTATAATTACACCTGCTTGCATATCTACGCTGTCGTCGATATGCATAAAATCAATAATCCCATACCCAAAACCCAGCCTAAACCCCGGCTGGGTTTTTGCTTGCAACCTAAGCCGCCCCATTTCCAATATGTAGCCTTCGTTAAGCCACGTAATCTCCACTCCCATTGCCATAGCTGCCATACGCAGTTCATCCGGCGGGTAAAACCCGCCGGGCAAGTACAGCACTCTTATCCGGGGCAACAACTCCTCAATTCGCCTGATATCTGCCGGGCGCGGCGCTTCTGTAAGCACAAGCCCGTGAGCCTGTCTTACACCCCGCATATCCATATAGCTAATGAGTGCCGCCTCCCCTCCCCTGCCACTTCCCATAACCAGCATATCACCCCTATGCCGCATAACGGCGTACCCGCCATGGGTATGCAAAACCGTAACCCGTAAATCAAAATGAAAATCCCGCATAAACACACAGCCAATCAAAACCAGCACAGCCCCAAACAAAAGTACCAGCCGTTTTTTAAAATCCTCGCCGTACCCGGAAAACGCAAAGGCAAAACTCAAAAGCATCCCTGCCGCCGCCCCGGTAACGGCCAAACTCCCCCCGCCTGTAAGGGCCATAGCCCCAGGCAAAGCCGCAAAAAAACTGCTGGCAAGTTCATAAAACCGCAAAATATAGTAAACAGGCCCGGCCAAAATCATAGCACCAGGCATCCAAAAAAGCCCAACCAGCCCAACCAGCGCGCCTATTACAAGCAGTATCGTAACCGTAGGCATAATAACCAAGTTGCCAATCACGCTATAGAGTGGAATCTCATATAAGTGATGCTGAAACGCCACATAAGAAGCCATGACCGCCGCAATCCCAACTGATAAACTCCCCCTAAAGTTACCTCCGGGCAGCCTAAGCAACGCTAACCCCCGCTCAATAGGCGCCTTAAGTATCCCAATCCCAAACACCGCCCCAAAGGACAGTTGAAACCCAAGGTTAAACAAGAACAACGGCTCATAAATAAGCAGCACAATCCCCGCAAAGGAAACCGAAGCCAGTAAGTCATAATCCCGATACAAAACCCGCCCAAAAACCAGCACCCCGCCCATAGTAACCGCCCGTACCGTAGGCACAGCAGCACCGGTCATAAGGCAGTATGCAACCATTATCACAAGCACTACAATCCCTGCGTTACGCTCCGCCATAACCAGCTTAAGCACCGTAAAGGCCGCCAATGTAAGTATCCCAACATGCATACCTGAAATAGATAATATATGAAAAATTCCCATCATACGGTACTGCGCTGCCAGGTTTTGGTCCATATCCAGCCTGTCGCCTAATACCATGGACCTCATAACCCCCGCCTCCCGCACTGGAAGCAAAGATTCATATACATTTGCAAGCCTATCCCTAAACTGCCGAAGGGTCACTATCAAGGATGGCCGCAAATCACCCAATGCAATCTCATCCGGCCACATAACAGAATCTATTTTTTGGCTGCGAAGATGCTGAAACTGGTCATACCCGGCTGGGTTATGCGCCCTGGCCAGGGGCTGTAAATAGCCGGTGATAACTATTTCCCGGCCAATAACAGCCTGGGGCTGATGGGGCCGTATATAGGCCATAACCCGGAAATTTGACATGTTAACATATGTAAACTCTAAGCTGCCTGCCGGTGCCGCAATACCGATATTATGTCCATCGTCTGCCGATGCCATTGTGCCGGCATTATCTACCCTATAAACGCTGCCAATAACCGCTGCCCGCTGGTTCCCGCCCCCAGTGCGCCCGGTATCAATAACCACCCCCCTAAACTCCACATAAACCGGGGCAGTAACATGGCTGTGCATACTGTCCTGGACCCTCCACAGCCCCACCAATATAAACAGCACAAGTACAAATACCGCCCCATAGCGGTAAACCCGATACAAAAATAAGCAAAAAAGAAGCCCCAGTCCAAGACCAAGGCTTACAAGCAATATAGGGTCAAGGGCGCTTAACGCCTCAACCCTTCCCATAACAATGCCTAAAATAAGGCACCCAAACGCAATACATAGTGGGCGCTTCATTCCGCTTCCACCGTATCATAATCTTCCTGTTCGTCTTCCATGGCTTCTATATATGATAAAAGCAGCGCGTTATTCAGTACAAAGTACGTATGAAAGTCCTCAACCCCGTGAAACTCTTCAAGCTGCTGAGTATCTATCAAGAAAAAGACACGTGGTGAGCCGGGAGGGCGAAGTTCCGCAATCAAGGTATTTACAATGGAATAAATCGTCAGTTCGGCCAGTTCCCTACTGCCTCCTACAAAGCGGGTCACGAAATCCCCGCTAAGGTTAACATATATGTCGCTGCCTACTATCTCCAAGTTCAGCACCCGGGTTTCAGGCGGGATTAGAGAAATCGCCCCCTCATGACGCGGGCCGTAAATCAGCAGCTGCAAAGCGTATCTCGCCAGTTCCTCGTCCCATCGCACTATATCTTCCGCAAAATATGTTTCCAACACAAGGCCTGTGCCGGTTGCGTCTATAAAATGCAAATGGTTGAAGGTGTAATCGTCAATCCATGTGGGGGATATTGGCGGGTCAAGAGGGTCTAATAAAACACCGGCATGATTGCTGTCATAAATAATAAGCGGCTCGTATGGGGTGTAATATTCGTCATAAACCTGGGATTGCGCCTCACTTCCTGTTTCATCAGATAAATCTCGCATAATCATCTCAAAAGCTTGGTCGTAATTTTCTGTTACAACTATTTGTATTTCAGAAACAGCAGGCAATCCCTGCATAGTATGAATAAATGCCGACTTAAAAAGCGATTGTTCAAGGGGTACCATTTCATGAAAAACAGGGGAAAAGAACGCAATAAGGGTAGAGCCGTCCATATATACTGAAGGTATTAAATCCTCCGGCTGGGGCGCAAGTTCGTAGGGCCACGTATTAACAAGTGCAGCAGACCCAACAGGGCCAAAATGCAAATGCCCAATAACATCATGTGCATGAGAACCCCCTCCAGAAAGATTTCGCCCTTCCGCTTCCAGCCGCCTGGCCGTAGGGTTAAAAAAATACACGTTTACCTGGCCGGAATCGCTGCTGCCACGGGATAATATAAACGCCCCAAGCCCAACGGCCACAACTATAAGCACCACCGTAACAATGCTCCACTTCTTCGCACCCACGAAATTCATGCTCAGCTCCTCCTTATGGGTATGCGTACGATAAAAACAGAGCCTTCGTCCGGCCTGCTGTTAACGCGGATACTGCCCCCATGCAACAGCACGGCAGAGTAGGAAATAGAAAGCCCAAGCCCTGTACCGCCGGTTTCCCTGTCCCTGGTTTTATCCACCCGGTAAAAGCGGGTAAATATCCGGCTTTGCTCCTCTTCTGGGATGCCTATGCCTGTATCTTGTACGGTGATATATGCATATTGATGGTCTGCATCCACTACAACCTTTACCGTACCGCCTCCCGGGGTGTATTTTATGCCGTTTTCTACGATATTAGAAATTGCAAGGGAAAGTTTTATCTCATCGGCGTCCATTTCAACAGGGCGCACATCTTCGTACAGCAGTACGATATTCCGTTGCTCTGCCAAAGGCGAGAGCCGCCTTAGGATATCTTCCACCATTTGGTTTATAGATACAAGTTTGATGTTAAGCCCCTGCTCCCGCTGGTCGATTTTAACCAATTCCAAAAGGTCATTGTTTATATTGGTCATACGATCAACTTCGGATACGATATCCTGTAAAAACTCCCGGTACATATCTTCCGGCACAGACTCTTGCAACAGAAGGGACTCGCTTAGCACCTTCATGGAAGACAGGGGCGTTTTAAGTTCGTGGGAAACATTGGATACAAACTCCTCACGGGTCTTTTCTACCTGTTCCAGCTTTTCTGTCATGGAGTTAAAGGCCGTTGCCCATATTGCGTATTCGTCACCGCCTTTAACCGGTACGCGCTGGTTTAACTGGCCGGCAGCCGTTCTTTGCACCACCCTTAGCATACGCCTCAATGGGGCAATTAACCAGTTGGATGCTACAAATATAAGCACGAGAACAGCCATGCCCACAAGCAGGCTGTATAACAGTATTTGGCTTTGAATATCTGCAAGGGATTCATATATATCCTCCACACTGGAAACAAACAGCACTGCGCCAAAACGCCCTTCTGCATATGGCACACTTACCGCGAAATAGATAGCCTGGTATTCTCGCCTAAGTTCAAGAACTTCCTCGCGGTAAATAAGTACACTTAATATCTCCGGGATTAATAATGTCTGCCCGGCGCGCCCCCGTCCGCCGCCTATTTCAATGGAATCGAGGAGTACCGTTGCCGAATCGTCTATTAATAGTATGCGCATACCCAATTCCGCACTCTGGTTGCCTATCTGGCGCCGTTCCCAGGTTAAAGTCGCCGCGGATTCAAGGTTATCTAAAGTACGAAGCCGACGGATTACTGTATTTGCCGCTACAATACCATCCCACCTTACATCGGACATTCGATTATCCAGGTAGTGGGTTTCGATATGGTTCATTGCGGTGAAATAGAAAATCATCATAGGTATTACGCTTAGCGCAATATAGCTAAGAGCCAGCTTCCAGCGTAAACTCTTATACCAAAATACTTTATCTAAAATAGTAACCCACTCTCCATTTAGTGCAAATGTACTTGGGATCGCTTGGATTTTCTTCGATTTTTTCCCTTAACCGGCGCACATGCACATCTACTGTACGTACATCCCCGGCGTTTTCGCTTCCCCATAACTGGGCAAGCAGCTGCTCCCGGGTATATACGCGGCCGATATTGCCCATAAAAAATTCTAATAGGTCGTATTCCTTTGCTGTCAGGTATATTTCCTCCCCGCGAACCGTAACCCGCCTGGACTGGATATCTAGTGTGATATCCCGCAAGGTGAGATTATCAGCCGCGGCCGGGGCAGTGCGGCCAAGATTACTGCGCCGTAGTATGGCTTTTATACGGGCCTTTAACTCTAAAATATTAAAGGGCTTGGTTATATAGTCGTCGGCACCGTACTCCAGGCCCATGATTTTGTCTATATCAGCGTCTTTGGCCGTTACCATTACCACGGGCACGGGGCTAAACTCCCTTATCTGCTGGCATACGGCTGTGCCGTCTATCTTGGGCAGCATCACATCCAGTATGATTAGGTCGTAGTTATTTTTCTTTGCTAAGTCCAAGGCTTCTTCGCCGTCATAGGCTGTGTCTACCTTCATTCCGTCTTGTTCTAGGCTGAATTTAATGCCTTTTACTATCAGCTTTTCGTCGTCTACCACTAAGATTGAATGAGCCATTTAAATTTATTCCTCCTAATCCACTGTTACTCTGTCTCTAATGTTTTCAAATCTAGCCGGGCCTATACCCGAAACATTCAGCAATTCTTCAATTGAACTAAACCCGCCCATGGCTTCCCTATAATCTATGATGCTTTGGCCCATTACGGGGCCTATACCCGGCAAGGTTTGAAGCTCGGTTAAATTGGCAAGATTTATATTAATGCGGCCGTCGGCCTCTGCAGCACTTTGGCCGGGCCGGTCTTCTTGCGGCATTGGCTGCGGTTCTTCTCCAAAGGCCGGGATGCGAATCTGCACCCCGTCATGCACAACAGCCACAAGATTTATCAACTCCAAATCGGCTTCGTAGGTGTGCCCGCCTGCCATATCCAGCACATGAAACACACGTGAGCCATACGGGACTTCAAACACGCCCGGCGAATATACCGCGCCCACTATATGCACCATTATCATATGGGGCTCGTCATCGGGTTCAAGAACTGTCTCCAGTTCCATGTAAGCTTCCGGCGGAGGGGATGCTTCCATCCGCGGCTCGCCTACAGCCTGCCCCAAATCCATTACCCCAGCCGGGCGGCTGCGGTTTGCCATAAACAACCCGCCCAAGGCCAGCACACAAAACACGCCAAGGAAAACGTATGCATATTTTTTTACAAAATCCAAGGGTTAACACATCCCAACACATTATGAAAGGAAACGATATGAAAAAACTACTCTTACTGGCCTTATGCCTCTCCTTATTGTTACCAATAAGGGTTCTTGCCTACAGCTACACGTCACTGGAAGAGGGATATTATCGTGACGATTACTACTATGGGGAATATGACTACGACGAAACCAGTTACCATGACCCCGAACCTAACGTAAACTACGCAGGCCTAGAAACAAGTCCCGAGCAAAACCATTTCGCCACAGCCACCATTGAAGACCTTCATTCCTATGTGGGCTACCCTCCGGGGAATGCTTACAATGACACTCCGCTGCCGGAAGAAGCAGAGAGTTTCGAGCCGCCTCAGGCACCGCCAATTATCCCCCCACCCCGCTATACCTCCGAAGCCGTGGTTATAATGGACGCGGATACCGGCCTTGTACTATACGGGAACCAACACAACGCCAGCCACTACCCGGCAAGCATAACCAAGATTATGACCGCGCTGCTTGTACTGGAGCATGTCCACGATTTGTCTGAACGCATCGAATTCTCTTATAACGCTATATTCTCCATCCCCCGTAACTCCAGCAATATCGCAATGGACGTAGGCGAAACATTAACCGTAATGGAGGCACTGTACGGCCTAATGCTTTCATCCGCCAACGAAGTATCTATTGCCCTTGCCGAACATGTTGCCGGCACGGTAGACGAGTTTGTGGACTTAATGAACCGCCGCGCCGTATCTCTTGGGGCAAAAAACACCAATTTTGAAAACCCAAGCGGCTTGCCCGGCACCGGGCATGTAACCACCGCATACGATATGGCGCTAATAATGCGGGAAGCCGTGCGCAACCCAATATTTGTAGATGTTATAAGCACCCTTAACTATAATATCCCGCCAACAGAGCGCCAAAACTACTCCCGCCCGCTGCTTAACACAAACCGGCTAATCCAACGGGGCTCGTACTTTAACGAATGGGTGATAGGGGGCAAAACCGGTTGGACAAACGCCGCACGGCATACCCTTGTAACATATGCCGAAAGAGACGGCCGCCGCCTGATAATTTCAACCCTTAGAAGCGAAGGAGGCGGAACCTTCAGGGATACCCTTGCGCTAATGTCCTTCGGGTTTTCCATGCCCTTTGAAGAACAGCGGGTATTCGAATCCGGGGTATATTCCCGCAGGATACCTGTTTATCAGGATGTTAACGGCGAACCGCTAAACGTAGGTTATGTGTCTGTACAGGCCGACGACGACCTGCATTTCATGTTACCGGCAGACTTTGATACCCGGGATTTAAGATACGAACTATCCATACCCGAACGCATTGCCCCCCCTGTGCTTGCAGGGGATGTTGTAGGGCATGTTGCGGTATATATCCAAAATATCCGGGCCGGGGAAGTGGACATGATTGCCCAAAACCTTGTACTTGGCCTGCCCTCAACGGGCAATGACGATACCCAGTCCGCCGGGGGAAGCGAAAGAGCGGGTCCAACCCACTACTCAGTGCCAACCCCAGGGTACCCAAGCTTGACTGCCTACCCTGTTTCTATATGGGATAACGAATACCTGCGTACTGTTGTTGTGCCGGTTGCGATATCTGTTTTTACGATATTAATCTCTGTGTTGGTAATTATCATAAGCCGCAGGCGCCGAATGCGTAATGTTTTTAAAGATAGTAAGCGAATGCGGTATTATAAATCGTATAGATACAGGTGATTATTTGGATTATATCACCAAAGGAAAAGAGGCTGTTGCACTTATGCGCAATAGCCTCTTTGAATTTATTTTCTACTCGAAACGAAACAAATTTGAGAATACAACAATTGTCATTTACAGTCGTTTGCCGAAACTGCAAAGCATAGGTTATAATCAACATTGTATGACAAAATAAATATGTTTCGGCGTTGGGGGCGTTTATCAGCAATGCTTTTCACATCATCTGCCTTTTTAGTATTTTTGGCGATTTTACTGCTGCTGTATAGGGTCTTCCCCCAAAGGCATCGTTGGTTTGTGTTATTGGCGGGCTCTATGACCTTTTATGGTTTTGCGGGGCCGTCTTTTTTATTGTATATCTCCACCACTATCGTAAGTACATATATCTGCACAACACGCATTCGTAAACTACGGGAAACAAGAGATAAGGCTGTGGCCACCACAACAGATAAAACCGAACGTAAGGCCATTAGGGCCAAAGCTAAAGCCGCCTGTAAAAGATGGTTCATAGCCTGCTTGCTTGTGACACTTGGGCTTCTTGCTGTGGTTAAATATACGGATTTTGTTATAGGAAACGCAAACTCGCTGTTGGGGCTCATAGGTTCTGGAAGGCGGTTTGGTTTTATGCATCTAGCCCTGCCTATGGGTATATCATTTTACACTTTCCAAACTGTGGGCTATGTGATGGATGTATACCGGGAAAAAGCCGCGCCCCTTACCAACCCCTTTAAGCTGGCGCTGTTTGTTTCGTTCTTCCCCCAGGTTATTCAGGGGCCAATCAGCCGCTTTGGGGACCTTTCCGAAACCCTTTACAGCGGAACGCCGGTTAACCGCCATGGGTTTACTCGTGGGGCACAGCGGGTTTTAATCGGCTTTTTTAAGAAGCTGGTTATTGCAGACAGGCTTTGGCCTGCACTGCTTGTACTAATAGAGGCCCCTGACGAGTTTAGGGGCGCGTTTTATCTTTTTAGCATTCTGATGTATGCGATTATCTTGTTTGCCGATTTTACCGGCGGGCTGGACATAACAATAGGCCTTGCGGAGATTTTTGGCATACGCCTTGCCGAGAATTTTAACAGGCCGTTCTATTCCCGCTCTACCCAGGAATATTGGCAGCGTTGGCATATTACTATGTATACCTGGTTTAGGGATTATGTTTTTTACCCCATGTCTGTTGGTAAGTCTATGCTGCGGTTTTCCAAGTTTAGCCGAAGGTTCTTTGGGGACGGTATAGGAAAGCGGCTGCCGGTACATATCACGTTGCTGTGGACTTGGTTTTTAACGGGCTTTTGGCACGGGGCTACCTGGAACTTTGTTGCGTGGGGCCTGGCCAACGGCATTGTAATCATGGTTTCCCTGGAACTTGCGCCCCTGTATGAGCGGTTCCATAAGCTGTTCCCGTCTTTGGGGGAAAAATGGTTCTATCGTATTTTTCAGATTTTGCGCACGTTTTGGCTAATGAATTTGATACGTTCTTTTGATATTTACGCCGGGGTTATGAACACCTTCCGGCTGATGCTTTCTGTTATTACTGAGTTTGACCTATCGGGCTTTATTTCCCGTAATATTTCAGAACTGACACTGCCCGTATCGGACTATGTAGGTGCCGGTATCGGGTTGGCTGTGCTGTTTTGGCTAAGCTGGCTTGGGCGCGACGGTACAGATTTTAGAGATAAATTTGCGGCGTTTGCATGGCCGGTGCGCTATATTGTAATGGGCGCAATTTTGTTTATGGTGCTGATTCTTGGGGCATACGGCCATGGCTACGATGCACGGCAGTTTATATATAATCAGTTTTAGTTTGTTGCATAAAGCAAAGGAGCGTTGGGCTATGCAGGAACACCCACTCTTCGGGAAGAAAATCTTAGAGTACAGGTTCACTCTTATACAAAGAATATGGCGAGTACTTGGATATTTAATTGTTATTTCAGCTTTGCTTATTCTGGGGGTAGCATTAGTTGCAGCGCTTGCTATGGAGACTTCGGCATTAACCTTTGCAGATTTTTATATCGTGATTATGATTATTGTGCTCTTTCCCCTTGCCATATGGTTCATAACCCGTCTTATGCGATACAGCAAACATATGGAGGCAATTCTTTACGAATTTGGATTTGTAAACAAGCGCGGGGAAACGATTATAGAAATTGCGTTTTGTGATATAAAAGGTATTCAAGACATAACATGGCGTGCCATACAAAGCCCTGTAGATTTCCGCAATGTTGAAATAATAATGAACGATGGCAAAATATTTTCCTTCGACCGTAAGACAATACCCAATCACGGGACATTCTTCGATGAACTTGACTCCAACTACACCGAATACCTGCTAAATGGTATAACCCGCGAAAACGCACATAATAAAAACTTATTTTTTGGGGAACAACTCCATCTGCAAAACGGCCTGTTTGCGATAAACTTCAAGGATGAAAGGGGCAAATGGATAACCCGCCATATACCACTTAATGACATACACAGCATTAGTTATCCTTTATATCCAAAACAACATAGCGCAATGTTTTCGCTAATGGATAGCACACATAAGACAGAGTTTGCCACATTCCCACTAGACAAAATGTTCAACATCCAAGCGCTGCGGCGCATTATTAATCTCATCCACGCCAATAACACGGCAAATGTTAGTGCGGCCGTCACACAACCCGCAGCACAAAGCACAGGCACACAACCGGGTTACGATGACGACTATAAAAACCAGATAGCGGATATTCATAAGAAGGCAGGCATTGATAAGCTATATCTGTTTGATAACATTCCCAGCAAAAAACTTAAAAACGCAATTGCTCAATACATCCCCAAACCAAGCGAAGATGAAACAATTGTCCTATTTTACGACGATACTTTTTGGGGCTCGGGCAAGGATGGATTTATTTTAACAACCAAACGCCTGCTATATAAAAATTTTACAGATAAAGGCCGCACTGTCCAAATCTCAGACATCCTTTGCACCCCAATTCAGCATAACAAGGAGTACAACCATATTCTTATAGAAACACATCGGAACGAACAAATTGAACTTCATGTACAATTACCGAAGGAACAGTTCATGTTATTGCTGGACATTTTGGAAAAAATTCTGCAATTGCTGATAAGAAGAACCAAATGATGAACAATGATACAAATTCCCTAAAGTTATAATGCATGTCAGTTCCTGAATGGAGATTATGTATGAGATGGGTTAAAATTTTTTCGGCTGTTGCCGTGTTTATATTGGTGTTTTTGGCTGTGCAGCGTCTTCTTGTACCTAAGTACGCCTCTGTAGTACTGGAGGGCGGGCTTATAAGGGAATATTATTCGTCTTCATTTGACCATGATATTGTGTTTATTGGGGATTGTGAGGTTTATGCCAATTTCTCTCCTATTACATTGTGGGAGGAATTTGGTATTACCTCCTTTACACGGGGCAGCCCGCAACAGCTGATTTGGCAGTCGTATTATTTACTTCATGACACACTGCGGTTTGAAACGCCTGAAATTGTGGTGTTTAATGTGTTGTCTATGCAGTATAACGAGCCTCAGTATGAGCCGTACAATCGCCTTACCTTGGACGGTATGCGCTGGTCTAGGGCAAAGCTTAACGCTATATCCGCATCCCGTTTATATGACGAGAATTGGCTGTCTTATATTTTCCCCTTTTTCCGTTATAAGGACCGCTGGCGTGAGATATCTACAGAGGATTTTAGGTATTTCTTCACCAACCCCAGGGTTTCTGTTAATGGGTTTATGATTCGCAGCGATATTATGCCTGCGGGGTTTATTCCGGCGCCGCTGCCTAGGGCCAATTTCCAGTTTGGGGATAAAGCTTACTATTACTTGAATCGAATGGTGCAGCTTGCCGCCGAAAATGATATAAATCTGGTTTTGGTAAAAGCGCCCACCCTGTACCCCCATTGGCATACCCAGTGGGACGAGCAAATAGTTCAGTTTGCACAGGAAAATAATTTGCTTTATATAAACTTTTTAGAGTATATTGATAATATCGGGCTGGATTTTTCTACGGATACCTTTAATGCCGGGCTGCATTTGAATGTATTTGGAGCGGAGAAGCTGGCCGGTTTCTTTGGCGGGATTTTAACCGGGTATTTTGACCTGCCGGACCGCCGGATGGAACCGGATACTGCCGCCCGTTGGAACGAAAAAAGCGAGTTATACCATAGTATAATAGCCCGGCAGCAGGCAGAAATTGCTGCATATGGGCGGATTCAAAACTTTTTGATTAACTAAACCGAATGCTGAAAACATTTACCGACCACGAGCCGAATCTGCGAACGCATCTACGCGGATTTGGCGACAGAAGGGTTAATGTTTCGCACTTCGGTACAGGAAGGTGTTGTATCATGAAAAAAATAGCGATTTGCATACTATTACTTGGGATGATTTTTGTACTAGCAGCTTGCGGCGATGGGGCGGATGTTAATGAGCCGGAGGAATATATAGCAGCTACCCCGGCAAACACTAATGACGAAACCCATCATGATGACACAAACGACAATGAACCCTACAACAATGCCAGCAATACAGAGGAGTATGAGCCCGAGCACCCGCATAACAGCCCATTGCGAGGCTTTGCACTTGTGTACAATGACGTAACAATCCAAATGGACGATGATATAAGCTACCTGCTGCCCATGCTTGGGGAGCCGCTGGGTATCTTTGAGGCCCCCAGCTGCGCCTTCGATGGGATAGACCGTATATTTGGCTTTCGGGGGATTCAAATCCACACTTACCCCGACGGGGACCTGGATAGGGTGCATACAATTAGCTTCATAAATGACAGTATTACAACAATGGCAGGCATAACCCTCGGGCATAGCAGAAGCGACGTGCTGGCCGCATATGGCAATGATTACGAGCAGGATACCGGTATGTTCGTATTTACTGATAACGGGACAACATTATCGTTTTTTATTGAAGATGATGAGGTGGCCGGGATTATTTATGGGTTGATTATGGACTAAGAATTTGCAAGTGAGAGGGCGTCTATGGCTAGATATTCGTCAAGATATGCACAAAAGCGCATATCCAGAAAGAGGCTCAGAAGCAGAACGCTAAGGGCGAAATTTAATATTTTACAAGATATTAATACAGAGCAACCTGTGAACACGCAGCCAGCGACAGAAAGCGAACCGTTTCTTTCCAAGGTTTCAGAAGCTAAAAGGGCTGCAAAGGCCGATAAAGCAAAAGCCGGTACACGTAAACGCGGCGCTTATTTTATTGGGTTTGCGGCAGTTATTATTGGAATATTGGCCATCGTACTGGCTAATACCTTGACTTTTACATTAGAAGTTCCAGAGAATGGGATAATCGGCGTTGCGGTATTAAGCGGCACGGCTGCTGCCCCTGAGGCTTTCATTTCGCATATCGAAGAAATGGAAGGGGTTGTGGCCGAATTTCTTGAGCCGGAAGCCATTGACTTTTACACAGGCGGCAGGCAGGAAGTGGTTTTGACTTTACAACGGGGCAGGCGGGTTGGCGAAGCCGTTGCGCCGCTATATATTATTACACCGCTGCTATATGTTCAAATTGAGGCCGGGACACCCGTATCCGATACTGCGCCCTTTGATTTTGTGGAAATGGCATACATAATAAATCCCAATACGGCCCTTGATGTAGTTATTCATGAAGGCTTGCCCTACCAGGATGTATGGATGGTTGTGATTGGAGAATATATCGTTAGAGTTTCTGTTAATGGTGTGTTTTTTATTTCCAGAGTCAGTGTTGCGGACACCACCCCGCCAATTGTAACGCTTAAAAACATCACCATCCCTATGGGGCAGGCTGTGGAGCCATATGATTTTATTGTGGACCATTTCGATTTTTCGCCGGTATTAAGATCCTGTGCAATTTATGGCCGGGTGCCTACAATAGCCGCTTGGTTTGTAAACGAGCCATATGTGTTTACCCCTGGTGAGCAAATAGTTGAAATTGAGTTTATAGACTATTTTTACAACAAGGCAGTATATTCTGCGGTGCTTACGGTGCTTCCTAATACTGTCCCGCCCCGGATTTTGGGTGCGCGGGATATTTTTACGCAAATCGGCAGCCCAATAATATTTAGGCGCGGGGTAGAGGCGGCGGACGCATTTGGCAGGCCCCTGGACTTTACCGTAGACAGTTCCTATGTAAACATTCATGAGGTTGGGATATACACTGCCGTTTACCATACAGTAGACGCTTGGGGCTTACAAGCAGAGGTAACGGTATACGTACATGTGCTGGAGGTAGACCCAGTGCGGGTACGCGAATTGGCGAACGCGGTACTTGACAGTATTTTGCACTATGACATGACCCAAGTACAGCAGGCACAGGCTATTTTTGACTGGATTTCCGTGAATGTGGCCTATGCCGCAGATGTTAGCCGCAGCACTGTGTACGAAGGCGCGTATCAAGGTTTGCGCAACAGACGCGGGGACTGTTTTGTGTTTTACTCCGTTTCCGAGATACTGCTAACCCAGGCTAGGATTCCCAATATGCATATCCGAAGAATCGAAGGCACGCCAACCAGGCACTCCTGGAATCTTATTAACCCAGACGGCATAGGCTGGTTCCATTTTGACACAACACCCTTAACGCCCATATTTGGGCAGAGGCTTAACCGTTTTATGTTCACATCCTACCAAGCAAGGCACCATACACAGCTTATACAAAGCTATTTTGGGATGCGGGACTATTATACCTATGACCCGGATTTATACCTGGAGATTGTACAATGGCACCCCTAGGTGTAATAGGCGGGATGGGGGTACACACCACCGCACGCTTCTACACAATGCTGACGGATATGCAGGCAGTATCATTCGAGCAGGAATACATGGATGTGCTTATATACAGTAAGCCCTCCATACCGGACCGCACCGGGTTTATAACCGGCAAAAGTAACGAAAACCCGTTGGCGTCGTTATTGGACGCCGCGAAAATATTGGTATCGGCCGGGGCCGGCTGTATTGTTATGCCCTGTGTTACGGCGCATTTTTTTTATGAGGCTCTGGCGCGGACGGTTCCGGTGCCCTTTATTAATATGATGGATGAGACTGCGGAATATGTGCATGAATGCGGGTATCCTAAGATTGGGCTGCTGGCTACGGACGGTACATTGCAGGGGCGGCTGTTTCACAAGGCTTTTGCCAAATTTGGAATTGATGTGGTTCTGCCGGATACGAAAGCACAGGAATTTTTGGGTGAAGCTATTTATCAGTTAAAGCGCGGGAAAATGCCTGGAAATACCCTGGGCGACCTATCTGCCGGATTACATGACTTAGGCGCCGAGGCGATAGTCTTAGGCTGTACGGAACTTGGCTTGCTGCAAAGATGTAATGAGCACATATATATCGAGGCCATGGAAGTATTGGCCAAGGCAGCACTTATACGGATGAAGGATTAGAGGCGTTTTGGGTTGAGATTAAAACAACAATATGATGGTGATAAAATGCTTAACATGGGCACGTATCAGCCTGTATTTAATGATGTTTTAGGCATATCCATCGAGCCACAAACAATATATCGATCCACAGGGTTATTGGCGCATATGGTTAAGCGCAAGCACTTCAAATGCTTGAGATATATAGACTTCATACCAGATATTATTGCGAACCCAGACTATATCGGTATAAACCCAAATGAAAAAAGTGGAGAATCTATTGAGTTTATAAAGCGATACGGAGTGAACGTCCTTGTAGGAGTTAAGCTGGATAGCAAAAACAATTATCTGTACGTTTCCACAGTCCATGATATTCAAGAGTCCAAGCTTAAACGAAGGCTACATAGCGGACGTATTCAAGCGTATAGTAATAATGGAAATGATGTATCCGAGAGTGAAGTGCCAATGTGAGGTTGACGTACGATGCCTAATTAGTGCATAATACAGTCACGTATTGCATATGATACACTGGATTGTTGAGGTCGGAAATGGTTCCCGACACACCTCGAAAGAGGTATCTGAGATGCAGGATACACCGCCCTGCCAACATTCCATTTGGCACTCGTTAACAGCGAGTGCTTTTTATGTATGCGGGTAAACCGTTGGAATAATTCATTGGAGATACGCTTCAAAGCAAGCTTGTATATTAATAGCATAGGATGTGCAACATGAAAAACGTACTGGAATACTTGGAGCAAACAGTAACCCACAGTGCCGACAAGCCTGCATTCATTGATAACGATAGCCAATTAACTTTCGGCCAGGTCTATCATAAATCCCGGGCTGTCGGCACTTTTTTATGCTCCCATGGCATAAACAAGCGGCCCATTGCCGTGTTTATGAAAAAATCCCCGGCCATGATTGCCGCCTTCCTCGGTGTTGCATACGGGGGGAATTACTATGTACCTTTGGACGCGGAAATGCCGGCATTTCGCATACAGTTGATTCTTAAAACCGTTAACCCGCCATTATTAATTTGCGACGAAACCACTCAAAAGTTAATACAAGAATGGGGCCTGGATTTAGAAACCGTGCTTTTCACGGATTTATGCCAGCACATAATTTCCGACGGGGATTTGGCCCGGATACGCGCACAGGCTACGGATATGGACCCGCTATATGTAGTATTCACCTCCGGCTCTACCGGGACGCCAAAGGGTGTGGTTGCAAGCCATGGTTCTGTTATTGATTATATTGAAAATCTGTCCCCTGTTTTGGAAGCCGGGCAAGATACGGTTTTCGGTATGCAGTCCCCCCTTTATTTGGACGCCTGCCTAAAAGAAATTTTCCCCACCCTTAAATTTGGCGCAACCACTTATATCATCCCGCCTTCTTTATTTATGTTCCCGGTTAAGCTTATCGAATACATCAATCAACATAAGATAAATACAATCTGCTGGGTAGCGTCGGCCCTGGGGTTGGTTGCAGGGCTTGGGGCTTTGGAAAAGGCCGTGCCGCAAACTTTGCATACGATTGCCTTTACCAGCGAAGTTCTTCCGGCTAAGCATTTCAACAGGTGGCGCGAGGCCTTGCCCGGTGCGCGGTTTGTACATTTTTACGGGCCTACAGAGGCTACGGGGGTTGCCGCATTTTATATAGCCGAGGGCTCTTTCGAAGACGGAGAGGCAATACCCATAGGGCAGCCTTTTTCCAATACAGATATATTACTTTTGGATGATAATAACGCAATACCGGCAGCAAACCAGCCTGGCGAGATATGTATACGCGGCACATGCCTAAGCCTTGGATACTACAATGACACGGCAAAAACCGCGGCTGTTTTTGTGCAAAACCCGCTATCCGACTTCCCGGATACAATATACAAAACCGGGGATTTAGGATACCGTGATGAAAGGGGCCAGCTATTTTTCATATCCCGCCGGGACCATCAGATAAAGCACATGGGCTACCGGATAGAACTTGCCGAAATTGAATGGGTTGCCACGCGCCACCCGAAAATTGAGTTAGCATGTGCGGTATTTGATTCGGTCAAAAGCCGGATTATCCTTTACTATACTGCAAGGGAAACTGTGGAAATGGCCGATGTTAAAGCGTATCTTAAGTCCACCTTGCCGCGATATATGATGCCTTATGCTATTTTCCCACAGCAAAATTTACCCCTAACCCCAGGCGGGAAGTTTGACCGGGCGGGGCTGTTATCACAATATAAGGAAGGAAGATAATTATGTGCGAACTGTTAAAAATCTTGCAAGAAATGCACCCGGAGGTTGACTACGCAGCACACCAAACTTTAATTGACGACAAGATACTGGATTCCTTTGACATTATAACCTTAGTTGCCGAAGTCAACGACCGTATGGATATTGCCATACCTGCGGAAGAGTTGGTTCCCGAGAATTTTAACTCCTACGCCGCTTTGCTGGCCCTTGTTGAAAGGCTGGAAGAGGAGCAGTAATATATAGACTTTTTTTGTATGATGCACGTATGTATGATTAAATGCGTAGGGGGAGGCACCCAAGGGCATTGGGCCGGTTGCTCGTGCGAAAAACAGCTTGGCGCATTAACCGTAACAGTAGATATAGCAGTTTCGTTATCGTTTTGAATTCCTACGATATCGAAACCGCTTTAAAGGGAGGTTCTTATGGAAAGCAAGGTTTTATTATACGACTCCAATAATGTTAAAATTGGGGAAACTTTTGCGCGCAGGGCAAGGCAGCTGGTAAAACAGCAAAGGGCGTCATGGGTTGGCGATAACCATGAGGCAATACGTTTTGCCCATGGCATGGAAAACGTGGATGATACCATGGCCGATGATATGTATGAAGGGCCTGTTTCACAAGGCTTGGACACAGATAACGAACTATGGAAACTAGCGAGAAAGCGCGTACATGCTAAGTTTGCATTTAAGCTGCATTACTCAATTGTTCTGGTTGTATGTGCTTTGAATATAGTGATTTACCTACTAACAGACAGAGGCGGCTATTTTTGGCCTATTTGGCCCATGCTTGGGCTTGGGTTAAGCGTTATCATTCACGGGATAATATACAAAATGACTGCCGGCAACAGCATGAGTAACCAAATTGCCCGTGAATATGAACAGCTAAAGTTTCGGCATTCGTATGCGGATAGCCACGATAGAAGAAGCTAGGGCCAAGATTTAAAGTTTGAGTACAGTTCTAAACCTATCTGATAAGAGCGTGGGGCTGTCTCGTTAAGAAAAAAACGTGAATAATCATACGCACACTCCGTCAATATAAAAGCGTTGAGAAGCGTAGCAATGAAGCAATCCAGTAAGCTTGCGGATTTCAGCAACCTTGGATTGCTTCGCTATGATTCTCAACGCTTTTATATTGACAGAGAGTGTGCATATTTATTTCTACTCGTCATCCTCGGGCATTGGGCCGTATTGGTCCATATGCTTATCTTCATCGTATTTTTCTAAATTTGAGAACTTAGAAATATACTTGCGGTTTCTTTTGGCTTTGTAAAGGTATACCGTTACCTCGTAGTCCGGGCCGGAGGCTTTCATTTCTGTTACCTTGCCTATCCCGTGGATGGGCTGGATTACTATATCGCCTACATTGTAGCTTGGGTGCTGGACGTTTGTGGTCTGGTTCAGTTTTTCGGGGAATTGTATTATTTTACGCGGCTGGGGAGGGGCTTGCCTGGATATTACCTCACGCTGCGGGGGGGCTTGCCGTAACATTGCCTCACGCTGTTGTGAATCTTGCAGCCCATGGGAGGGCGTTACACGCTGGCGGCTTCGGCCGAACATATTTACCTGCTCTAATTGCAGGACGGGCACATCTTTTAAAAACCGGCTGGGCGGGTTATTGTGAAACCCGTCGTATCTTAGCCGCTTCATGGCATGGCTTATATACAAACTCTGCCTGGCCCTTGTAAAACCTACATAGCATAACCGGCGTTCTTCTTCTAAGGCGGTTGGGTCTTCGCCCCTTGCCGCCCGGGATGACGGGAAGATATTTTCTTCCATCCCTACAACGAACACGGTGTTAAACTCCAGCCCCTTGGCGCTGTGAAGTGTCATTAATGAAACCGCGCCGGAATCCTCTTGGTAGCTGTCTATATCCGCCACAAGGGCCACATCTTCTAAGAACCGCCCCAAAGTTGAATCTTCCGATTCCCGTTCGAATTGGCTGGCTTTGGACAGCAGTTCGTCTACGTTTTCCATCCGGCCTTCCCCTTCTATTGTGCCGTCGTTTAGGTTTCTGTAATAGCCGGTTTCTTCCAAGATTTTTGTCATTAGGGCGGAAACCGGCTTGTGTTTTGCAAACTCTGCGCATTCTGCCATAAAGCCCGCAAAATCTTTTATTCCCTTATTTTTCAGGCCGGGGATTTTATCTGAATCCGCCATTGCCTGAGAGAAGGGTATACCCATTTCGGCTGCGTAGTTTTGGATTTTGGTTATTGTAGTTGCGCCTATTCCGCGCCTGGGTACGTTAATTATCCTTGTATAGGCCAGGTCGTCTGCCGGGTTGTTGATGGCTTTTAGGTATGACAGAACGTCTTTTATCTCCATACGCTCGTAGAAGCGCACCCCGCCGAACAGCCTGTAGGGCAGCCCTTGCAGCACAAGCTGGTCCTCTATAGCACGGGATTGGGCGTTGGTGCGGTACAGTACGGCAAAGTCGCTGTAGGTGGCGTCTTCCATTGTCATGGTTTTGATTACATTGGCTACAAAGGCGCCTTCTTCCTTGTCTGAAGCGGCGGTGTGCAGCTTTATTAGAGGGCCCTCGTTGTTTTGGGTCCATAGGTTTTTTGTGGCACGGTTATCGTTTTTGGATATTACCGCGTTTGCGGCGTTAAGTATGCGCTGGGTTGAGCGGTAGTTTTCTTCCAGCTTAATTATCTTGGCGTTGGGATAGTCTTTTTCGAAATTTAGAATGTTTTCTATGTTTGCGCCGCGCCAGCCATATATGCTTTGGTCGTCGTCGCCTACGACGCAAATGTTATGGACGCTGCCTACCAGTAGGTTTACCAGCCGGTATTGGGCGTGGTTGGTGTCTTGGTATTCGTCTATCAGCACGTAGCGGAAGCGGTTTTGGTACTTGTTTCGGACATTTTCGTGGTTGGTTAGCAGGTTTACGGTTTGCATTATTATATCGTCAAAGTCCAGGGCGTTACTGGCTTTTAGCTTTTTTTGGTATAACGTGTATACCTCTGCCATATTACTGTCCCGGTAATAGCCGGCGGTTTGGGCTTCGAATTCCTGGGGGGTTATTAACTCGTTTTTTTGTGTGCTTATTACCTCTGAAAGTTTACGGGGCGGGTAGTCCTTATCGTTTAGGTTTAGTTCTTTGATGCATTCCTTAATCAGGCGCTCGCTGTCTGCGGCGTCGTAAATTGTAAAGCCGCTTCCATAGCCCAGGGCGTCTATCTCCCGCCTTAATATCCGGGTACATGCCGCGTGGAAGGTACTTACCCACACTTGCTCACCCAGTGGGGTGATGGCGCTTATACGCTCACGCATTTCGCTTGCGGCTTTGTTGGTGAAGGTGATGGCTATTATATGGTAGGGGTCTACCCCTTTTTCTATCAGATGCGCTACGCGGTAGGTTAATACGCGGGTTTTGCCGCTTCCGGCACCGGCAAACACCAGCAAAGGCCCCTCTGTATGTAGAACCGCTTCCCGCTGGGCCGGGTTTAGCTTTGACAAGTAGTTCATTGTATTCCTCTTTTCTTTTGTGCTGTTTGGAAAAACAGGTCGGTGCTTGTGTTAAGCACCTGGGATTGTAGAAATATTATACTATTAGCGAAGTAGAACCACAACGCAGCATTTCTTGTAAAACCAGCCGCGAATCGTGTATTATAGCGCGGTGCCTACAATACATATAAAGGAATGATAAAGTGAACCGAACCCCCAAAACAATAACCCGTATACTGGAAATCCTGGATGAACTCTACCCCTGGGACGGCCGGTGTTTCCTTAACTACGAAACCCCATGGCAGTTACTTTTCGCCACAATACTAAGCGCCCAATGTACCGATGACCGCGTAAACACAGTAACACCCAATCTATTCAAAAAATACCCAACCCTTGAATCCATTGCCGGCGCAAAGCTTCCGGAATTGGAAAAATTGGTTCATTCAACAGGGTTTTTTCGCGCAAAGGCGCGGCATTTGCAAAACAGTGCCCAGGTGCTTTTGGAGAAGCATAACGGCCAGCTTCCGCCGGATATAGAATCCCTTACCGCCCTAAGCGGTGTAGGCCGCAAAACAGCCAACGTTGTAAGGGGGCATATATTTAACATACCAAGCGTGGTAGTAGACACCCATGTAATGCGGGTATCCCACAGGCTAGGGCTAACCGACAAAACCGACCCGGTGAAAATCGAATTCGAACTAATGGAAAAACTGCCAAAATCCCACTGGATACGCTGTAACCAGCAGCTAATCACCCATGGGCGAAAAGTATGCACAGCCCGAACCCCCCACTGCAAGGACTGCAAACTAAAAAACCAATGCCAAGCCCCCCAAAGCGAAACGTCGCCAAGCAAGGACGAGCCACCGCAACGAAGTGAAGAAGCATAGCGGGGCTTTGCCCCGCGGAGCGGCCCAGGGCAGGCCACCGCAACCCAGCAAGAAAGCACAGCAAAGCTTCGCCACGCCAGGGCGGGCGACCGCAACGAAGTGAGGAAGCGAAGCGGGGCTTTGCCCCGCGGAGCGGCGGGGGTTTGGGGGCAGCGCCCCCATTTAAAAGGAGACTAACGATATGAACATCCGCAACGATTTAATCAACGAAATATGTGCAGAAAATAATATAACAGTAGACTACTTATCTGCCGACTATATATTGCGCCTGGCAAAGAACGGCCGGCCCCGCCATATCTTTGGCCCATATTGGGATTTAAACAGCGCTGCGGCGGACCGCCTCGCCTGCGACAAGGCCGGCTGCTACACAATGCTAAACCATAGCGGCATCCCGTCCATAGAGCATAAAATTATGTACAACCCACTCAGGTGGTCATATCTGCTGGACGAAAGCGGCACAATGGCCAACGCCCTAGCCTATTTTGAGGCAAATAACCGGAAGGTGGTAGTAAAACCCAACAAAGGTGCCCAGGGACGGGATGTATTTTTCTGCGACACAGCCTTGGCATTGGAGACTGCCATGCAAACCATTTTCACAACAGAACCGGATATAGCACTATGCCCGTACCATGAAATTTATACAGAATACCGCGTATTTTACCTAAACGGCCGCGCCTGCTATGTTTACGGGAAAACTAAAGGGGATGACTGGAAACATAACCTCTCCCAAGGGGCTAAGGCTTTTGAAATAAACGACGGAAACCTACGGGCAAAGCTGGCAGAATTGGCTATACAAGCGGCAAAGTGTATAAATATTAATTTTGCCACAATAGATATAGCGGCACTGGAAAAGTGGGAACTGGCCGTTATGGAGATAAACTCCGGCGTGCAAGCCCAGTATTTACTACAGCAGCTTCCCCATAGGCGCCAAACGATAAAATCAATTTACTCGGATGCTATTGCCGCAATGTTTGGTACCGGTGAATAGAGCAGTTTCGATAACATTCCGGAATAATTTTCGCTGATTCTGCGAACGCTTCAACGCATAATCAGTGAAAATTATTCCTCAGAGTTCTCGAAACTGCTATAATCTCAAGTACAACAGTTTCATCCCTTGTGAAACTGGGATAAAACCGCGGCAATTACCCCAATACCTTCGGCAATACGCTCCTCAGGTACAGCGGCAAAGCTTACCCTAAACCATTCACCCATGCCAAAAAGCCGCCCTGGGGAGACTACTACCTTCCTTTGCAGGAACTTTTCGGCATAATCTTCACCGTTACCAACCCGGGGGGTAACCCATAGGCTAAGCCCGCCGCCCGGGAGTTCATAATCAGCCAAGGGGGCAAGATATGTACGTGCCGCCGCTGTTATTTTTTGATACCGCCGCCCGTATATACTGCGCATATTGGCGGCATGGGCTTCGTAATCACCGTTTCTTAAAAAATAATCAAAAGCCCGCAGCGCATATCCCGGGGGAGAGATATTATTGCCGGGCTTTATGTCTGGTAAATTATCGGGCCAGACCATAAATTCTATGCCAATGTCCTGGGTTAAAATCTTGGGAAATTTTTTTATGTAAATAACCCTGCCTTCGTTATCCAATGCCTTAAGGGGGGTTCTTTTATTGCCGTCATAATAGAAGTCGCTTAGCTGGTCCTCCTCTATAATATGCAGGTCATAGGTGCTTGCAAACTCCAATAATCGGCGCTTGCTTTCGGCTGAGTAGCATGTGCCCACAGGCTGCCGGAAGTTGGGGGTTACATAAATAATTTTGGGCCTATGCCTTTTTAGCAAGGCTTCCAAGCAATCAAAATCAGGCCCGTATTTTGCCATAGGCATTTCTACTATGTTTACCCGCCCGTGTTGAAACGCCGCAACTGCCCCATAAGGGGCCGGCGGCTCTACAAACACAGTCTCACCGGGTGCAAGCAAATTGCCGGCTAGGATATCCATACCCTGCTCGGCACCGGATACTAGATGTATATGGCCTGGGGACACCCTAATACCGTCAAGCATCTGACATATGCTTTCCCGTAACGGCCCGTAACCGCCGCTGTGGTTGGCGCTAAAAGCCATTGCCCCATCCCTGTCTATAACCGCGTTAAAAGCCCGTTTAAAAGCGGCCACAGGAAAAAGGGCCGCTTCTGTTGCCATATGGGCAAAATTAATATAATCATCTGTAATAACCGGCTGGTTATAAGCCGGTAAAGACGCAGCACCCGAGGCTACATAAGTCCCGCTGCCTACTACGGAGTAGACCGCTGTTTTACGTTCCAAATCCTTGTATGCGCTTACCACCGTCGTGTTATTTACGTCCAAAGCCCGGGCCATCTGCCTGATGGGGGGCAGTTTTGTGTTAGGCGCTAGTTCTTTAGTGGCTATCAGTTTCGTTAGCGCGTGGCTTAGCTGGCGGTATAAAGGGATATCACTGCTTTTGTCTAAGTTGATATCCCAATGCATGTCGTACCCCCTTATCGGCGAATCCGCCACTAACTATGCACGAAAAAGCCTTTATCGGTATCATCAAAACCCGCTGAAGCCTCTCATGCCCATTCTGTTGATGGAGATAAGTGCACGACCGCTTTTATCGGTATCATCAAAACCCGTTGGCCGGTACAATTTCCGCGTAAAATATCCGGTTAACCACATCCGGTACCCGCTGTGAATCCGGTAAAAACCATGATACACCACCAATATAGGCACCGTGCCCCGGCATTACAAAAGTGGTAACACTATCGCCGCTTATATTCATTATATAAGGGATATACCGTATCGCTTCCAGCCCCACGTTGGAGCGGACATAGTTTAGCGCGATATTTATCATTGCAATGGGGTCGTTCATAATGGCTTCCCGGGTCAATACCTGGCTGATTATTTGGGTCATAAACTCCATTTGGGACTGGTTACGGCCCAAATCGCCGGTAGGAAACCGCCTAAAACGCACAAAACCCTCCGCTTGAACACCGTCAAGGCGTTGCAGGCCGGGCGAGAGGTTTATTACAAAGTCCTGGTCTTCCGGGTCGTAAAACATTGGCACCGGGACATCTATATATACCCCGCCCACAGTATCAACCAGCCGCCTAAAGGCTATCAAGTCCATTTCAACATAGTATTGGAACTCAACACCCAGCATCTCGCCCAGCTGGTGCTTTAGATAGTATATGCCGTTGCGGCCGCCGGATACCCTAAGGGCGTTGATTTTCATTGTAGTGTTGGGGCGTAAGCCTTCGGCCCGCATTTGCGTAAGCCTATGGTCCGGCAGGCGGGTATACATATCCCTTGGGACCGACATTATTTTTACATCCCCTGTATCCCGGTAGAAACTGCCTACTATTATTGTGTCTGTAAGGTTTTGGTTGTCCAGGCCCGCTATCAGGAAGTTGGTTCTGGCAGGGGGGCGGCGTAAATTGCCTTCGTCGGGTTCTTCTATATCCACATCCTCTTCCAAAGCGTCCATAGGCAGCATGTCGGCCTCGTATTCGTCGTATTCATATGTGTATGGGTCCGGGGTTGGCAAAATCAGCACCGGCGGGCCGGCCCTGCCGTCCACAACTAAGAGCGCAACCACCCCAATTGTGGCCAAAACCAAGGCACCGGAGGTAATCGCGCCTGCAATTAGCAATGATTTTTTTATTAATGCCATTGGGAACTTTAGCCAAAACATATGAATCACTCCAATACAACTCATTTACAATGTTACATGGCGTATATAACCATCATAACCACAGTATGTCAATAGATTTGTGCTGTAACCCCAATATGCGAAAGCGCATAATATAGTGGTATCAGTTAAAAATTCTGACCTCTCAGGAGGGTTAACCATGCCTTTATTCAATCAAAACCGGCCGCCTAACCCCTTTACGCTACAGCGCCGCAAAAGCAATTTGCCCGGGCAAACCACACAAGGGGGCAAACCCTCACGGCAAGGCGGCACCGACACTTTACAATTATATCCGCTGGAATTAACCCCGGCCAGGCCCGGCCCCAGGGCGCAAGCGGCAAACCAGCGGCGGCAGCCGCAACGGCAAATGCGCCCGCCGGTTTCGTCTATGAATCATGGGCATACCAATAACTCAGCCTCACCGCGGCCTGAGTATACCATGGCGCCGCCGGTAATGCGCGGAAACACCGCACACAGTGCCCCGCAAAACCCATTCGGTCAAACCGCACAAGCCCACCCACGGCACAGCAATGCACCCACCCCAATGCCGCAACATGCCCCCCCGGGCGCCCCAAGCAGGCCCCGCGCACAGGCAGGGTTACAGCCCCAGCCACCATCCCCGGAACAGGCGGTTCAACAGTTCCAAAGGGCAAATAAAGGGCTGCCGGACGGCGTACGATACGAGCCCCTAGACGAAAACACCATGCGTCTGCTAAGGGAAAACGGGCACCTGCCACCATTGCCGCAAGATTCTAATCCCGAACATGCGGCGGCGGCACCCATGCCACAAGCGTCCAATCCCGGGTCTATGGCGGCAGCACCGCAAGCTTTCAATCCCGGGCACATGGCGGCACCACCGCAAGCTTCTAGCCCCGGACACATGGCCGCAGTACCAGTACCGCAAGTTCCCAACCTCGGGCATATGGCCACGGCGTCACAATCCTCCGCCACAACACCTCCGCCACAATCTATCATCAACATAATCGAAGAGTTGATTCAAGACGAGCGTAACGCCAATATCTTCTACAGTCACCTTTCAAAAAGCGCGGCAGAGAAATCTATAGCGGCAGCCCTTGCCGACATCGCAAACGACAACACAAAACATACACATAGCTTTACCCGAATATTGGCCAACCAATTTAACAGTAAATTTGTACCGGCAGAGGCGGAAATAAACACAGCACTGGAATTAAAAGACGCCCTGGCCCTGGCCCTGGAAGAAGAAAATAAAACCCTGCGCGCACTGGCAGAGTTATCGGAAGGGATAGCAAACGCCGAATCTGAAAAAATAATCCAACGTATAATTAATAAGAAAATCATGAACTACAACCAGCTTGGAAGGATTTTTGCGTTTGTATAACGAATCATAAAGCTTTGCGGCTCTGCCCAAACCCCGGGTTACTTTTGAAAAAAATTTAAACCGTTGCCTGAAGGAGAAAATTTTAGTAAAAGGGGGTTTTTACTGCACCTTTGATGCACTTTGTGCATTATATCAAAGGTTTCGTAAAAACCGGCGTTTGAACGTCAGGGTTAAGACAATAACTCGGCTATAAATGCCGACAAGCGAAAGGGTGCATGTTTGCACCCTTTTTCAATACCCTTATTTTACAAGCCTCATTCGCTTACAGCTTATTA
>Ga0123355_10000302_pt1 | contig 63226 bp, 46 predicted proteins | sample TergutEmb28metaG_3_FD_89872 | JGI IMG/M metagenome (GOLD analysis project Ga0123355, IMG submission 89872) | Embiratermes neotenicus P1 segment gut microbial communities from Petit-Saut dam, French Guiana - Emb289 P1 | ecosystem: Host-associated > Arthropoda: Insects > Digestive system > Gut ...
TATTCCATCAAGCACAATATAGGAATTGATGATGCTTTCTTCGATGATTACGCCAAAACATTTGGTGAACTATACGACAAGCTACCCAAACAACTTGTCCACGGCAACCCAACCGGGGATACTATAGTATATGAAAATGGGGAGGTCGTAGGAATTATGGGGTATGAAATTTACAATGTGTCCCATGTAAGGCTCTTTGACATAATATGGTGCGCGGGCGAAATAAACACGCAACCGATTGAGTCATACCTAAAAATGTTTAAAGAAATTCTAAAGGGATATGACAGCATAAACCCGCTTACCGATGAAGAAAAGCAATCGGTATATTATATGCAGTGCGCAGCGTCATTACACTGCATTGCCCATATTGATGATGACACATTCGATGTATTAAAGCGTAATCTTAAAGCGTTGGTTTTTCTTGCCAATAAAAAAGAGATGTTCCTTAATCTGTTATAATCCTTGGTATGGGGTTGGTTATTATTCTATCGCCAACCCCTTACTCCTCTTTAACTGAACGTGCTGGCGGTATAAGTTGTTATAATTGCCCTCCACTCCCTATTTATTTGACTTTAATTTCCAGTGTGGTAAAATTATCCCATACAATTGGTGATTGAAGGAGAATATTTTTTTTATGCGTGACAAAATATTTGGCCTGGACACGCTTATTACCTTACCAAGCGGAGAGAGAAAACCCGAAATTAACCTGGACAGTGCCGCAACAACGCCCCCATTTGTAGCGGTAGTACAAGAGATAAAAGACAAATTAAGGTACTATGGCTCTATTGGGCGCGGCGAGGGAATGAAGGCAAGAATTTCCACAGAAGTGTATTCCCAAGGGCGAGAAACCATAAAAAAATTTGTAGGGGCAAACCATTCAAAGTACATAGCCTTGTACGTAAACAATACAACAGACGGCATAAACAAACTGGCATCGGCATTAATTTCAAGCCACCGGGACATTGTTTTAACTACCCGAATGGAACACCACGCCAACGACTTGCCATGGCGGGAACGCTGCCGCACGGTTTATGCAGATGTAGACAATAAAGGACGGCTGCGTATAGATCATATCGAACAACTTCTGGAAGAATACGGCGGCAGAATAAAATACGTTGCCGTCACTGCTGCCTCCAATGTTACGGGCTATGTAAACGATGTACATAAAATTGCGGGGCTTGCCCACTGTTACGGTGCGAAAATTATCGTAGACGGGGCGCAAATTGTGGCACATCGCAAATTTTCTATGCTTGGCGGGTTTCGCAAAGATGAAGACATCGACTATTTTATATTTTCTGCCCATAAAATGTACTCGCCCTTTGGGGGTGGTGCGATAGTCGGCCTAAAGGATGAACTGAATAAACATATTCCCCAGTTCTACGGGGGCGGTATGCCCGCACGGGTATTTGACAACGACGTCCATTATGCCGACGTACCCGAGCTTTACGAAGCAGGGTCACCAAACTACATCGGCGTTGTAGGGATGCTGCAAGCTATAAGAACACTTGAATCCGTGGGGTTTGGGGCAATACAAGAGCATGAGCAGGTTTTGCTTGCAAGGGCAATACAAGGCTTTAGAAAAATTAACGAGGCCTATGGCTTTGATGTAATATACCTCCACTACAGCGACTGCGATAATATCTACGATAGAGTGGGAATTCTGCCATTTAATTTGCGGTTCCTTAAAGATAGTTGTACTGCACAAAAATTAGCGGAACAGGCAGGCATTGCCGTTCGCCATGGCAATTTCTGCGCCCATACATATGTAGACCGCCTGCTTGGGCGGGTAATCCCTAAAAACAAAAATGGAATGGTAGGTGCCTGTTCTCACGAAGGGTTAGTGCGCATCAGTTTTGGAATTTACAGCACTACCGAAGATGTGGATGCGTTAATTCACCATGTCGCCATATTACTGCATACGGGTAAGAAATTACTGGAAGAACTGTAAAAAACCTTGCGATAGCTTCGGAATACTGTATAATTTAAAGTATCTATGACTATATGCAAAATTAAAACATAAAATAATTTTTAGGGAGGTAATAGATGCTTTGGGTTAAAGACAGTATTCAAGAAGTGATGCAAAAATTGGACACGGGAATGAGAGGTTTATCTAAAGAGGAAGTGGAAGGTCGTATTCAAAAATACGGCTTAAACGAGTTTGAAGAAGAGAAAAAAGACACTATGATGCAAAAAGTTCTTCATCACCTTTCAGAAATTCCCACAATAATACTTATGATTGCTGCGGTGATAGCAACAATAGCGGCAATTATGAATGCACGGGGCGAATATGGCGGCAGCCCCAGCGACTGGGCGAAAGTGGTAGTAATACTGTCCATTGTTGTTATTAATGTGTGTTTGGGGCTTTACCAGGAAAGTAAGGCAGAAAAAGCCTTGGAAGCCCTTAAAAAAATGAACGCCTTCAAAACCACTGTAATCCGTGACGGGGTAAAACAAATTATAGAAGCTAACCAGCTTGTACCCGGGGATATTGTGGAGCTTAATACCGGCGACGTAATTACGGCAGACGCCAGGTTAATTGAAGCCAGCAGCCTTCAAGTAGAAGAAGCCGCCCTTACCGGGGAAAGCCAACCCGTAGAAAAAGACTCCAACGCAGTGGTTGCAGAAGATTCCCCTCTTGGCGATAGAATAAACATGGTGTATTCCGGCTGCTTGGTTACAGGCGGGCGGGCCATTGCAGTAGTTGTTGAAACCGCCATGGAAACGGAAATGGGTAAAATCGCCCGCTTACTTAACACCACCAAAAAGTCTCTTACGCCTCTGCAGTTAAGGCTGCAGCAATTGGCAAAACGTATTTCCATTGTTGCGCTGGCAAGTGGTGTGGTTATGTTCCTGGTTGGCATACTATTATGGGGCAATGCCGTAGTAGACATGTTGCTGCTTGCAGTTGCCCTGGGTGTGGCGGCTGTACCCGAGACACTGCCAATTATCGTAACCATGATTCTCTCCTACGGCGTATTTAACATGGTTAGCAAAAAGGCCATAATTCGTAAAATCCCCGCTGTAGAAACTGTGGGCAACACATCTGTTATATGTTCCGACAAAACAGGTACGCTCACCATGAACAAAATGAAAATTCAACGGGTTTGGCATGTTGCCCACAACCCAATATCCGTAAAAGACGAGTTTAACCAAGACCAAATGAAACTTGTTGGCCTTTTGGCCTCTTGCAGCAACGCAACTATTGAAGTCCGGGGCGACGAAGACGAACACGTAATTGGCGACCCAACAGAAATAGCTATCATTCGCCTACTTCACAATTTGGGAATGGATCGTGTAGCGGCAGAACGGGCATACCCGCGGATACACGAATTACCTTTCGATTCCGGACGCAAACGCATGACTACCGTCCACCGTACAGAAGAAGGGTATATCGCCGTTACCAAAGGCGCATTCGACCGTATCCCTGTAAACTGGGACCCGGAGCTTTTGAAAAAAGCCACAGAAATTCACGACTCCTTTGCAGAAAAGGCTCTTAGGGTTATCGCCATTTCCGTAAAAAAATTCACTGAAATGCCTACGGATTTAAGTGAAGAAGCACTTGAAAGTAACCAGGAATTCCGTGGTATGATTGGTATGATAGACCCGCCAAGGCCGGAAAGTAAACACGCTGTAGCCCGCGCTAAAGAAGCCGGCATAAAAACCGTAATGATAACCGGCGACCATATAGCCACTGCAAAAGCCATTGCCAATGAAATTGGTATATTGCAAGAAGGCGACAGAGCCATAACAGGGGCAGAGCTTTCTACCATGAGCGATGTAGACTTGATTGCACAAGTACGGGGCATAGCCGTTTACGCCCGTGTAAGCCCGGAAGACAAACTGCGCATTGTTCACGCATGGGCCGCCCACAACGAAGTTATAACCATGACCGGGGACGGTGTGAATGACGCCCCTGCCCTAAAAGCTGCCGATGTTGGTGCGGCAATGGGTATAACCGGAACGGAAGTATCCAAAAATGCCGCCGACATGGTTATAACCGACGACAACTTCGCCACCATAGTAGACGCAATTGCAGAAGGACGTACTTCCTATGACAATATCCGTAAAACAATCCAGTTCCTACTTGGCGTTAACTTTGCAGAAATTTTTGTACTGCTGTTAGGCATGCTTGTAATTGGGCGCACCACCATAACCGCCTTGCAAATTCTTTTTATAAACGTTGTTGCAGACGGTATCCCCGGTTTCTTCCTTGCATTCGAAATGCCCGAACCGGACACCATGAAACGTAAACCCCTTCCAAAAGGTTCCGGCGTTTTTGCACAAAACGTAGGTACTTTCATAGCTGTTCGTGCCGCCACTTTCTCTATACTAACCTTAACCGCATTTGTACTGGGTTCTTATGTACTAACACCACCCGCCGCCTTCGAATATTCATATTATTTTGTGCCTATTAACGGTAACTTCTCAATTAATGCCCTACGATACGGCGGTCATTTTGCAATAGGAATTACAATGGCATTTATAACATTAAGCTGGGCATCTACAATTGACACCTTTAATACTCGTACACAACAATCCATTTTTAAAGCAGGGTTTTTGTCGAACAAAGGCGTTTTCTACTCTGTAATATGTCTGGTATTTGTTACCGCCATTGTTGCACTATGGACACCTTTGGCAAGTGTGTTTGACGTAGTACCCATTAGCGGCAGACACTGGCTGGTTGTAGCTACCCTTGCCATAATGCAGCTTGGCTTGGTTGAATTGCTGAAACTCTATTTACGTGTTAAAGGCAGACCAGAGCAGGAGTTGGCAACCATATTAGAGTAATAGACCCTTTCTTGTTTAAGCCCGAAAATGGCACTCGCCACTTACGCTCCGAATCGCTAATCGCCGAAAAGCACGGCGATGATCGATAGTCGCTTAGTGGTGAGTGCCATTTTCTTACTTTACAAGAAAGACCCGCTGTTTTGCGAAACCATCTTGGACAATGGTCTCTGCTAATTCGTCCCTTGTTATTTTTCTGCACTTGCGTTTGTTTTTGATATTGCGCCCGATTACTTTATCAAGACGGATTTTATCCGCTTTCATTCGTCCTGGCTGCATGGCGTACCAACTTTCTTGTAACACAAGCATCTTATATCGTTGTCAAAATGTATTGTTGTGTAGGTTAGGTGCTTATCAATGCGTGTAATCCTTGATACATTGGCAATCAATGACCTATTACATTGGACGAAATTATCATCTAAAACATTTAATACCTCTTGTAGACTATTTTTGAAAATGTAAACACCGTCAACGTATTCAATGCATACGTTGTGCGTGTTTTTTATCTTCTTGATGTAGTAAATATCAGAGAATGGGATCTTTTGAAGTCTATGTTTATTCTCTATAATGAAAAATTTATCAGACATTTTGTGTTCTCCTCAATAAAAAGGATATTGGTGAGTGGTTTGGCTTGATTCATGTTTTTTATGGAATATAGCTTTTATCAACTAGTATTATTGCAAAGTTCAAAATAGTTGAAGATGAAAATATAATATTCAATACGAATGAATATGTCAAGCGTTTATCAAAAATATTCAACTATTTCGATTTTAGTACTGCATATATTGCGACTTATATGACGGTAAAATATAATTGACTTGCTGGAGGTGATGGTTTGAAGAAACGCAATATAATTGGTGATAGACTGTATAATCTCAGAACAAAAGCAGGCTTAACAATTAAAGGACTACATGAAGCAACTGGCATTTCGGAGGGGCATATATCTGGAATGGAGAATGGTTCTTCATTTCCATCTATGAAGAAACTCACCATCCTTTGTGAATTTTACGGTTTAACTCTAGTCGAATTTTTTATTGATGATGGATTGTCAATAGCCTTAACTGACAAGCAAAGAGAGTTGATTAAGTTAAGCGATACATTAACAGAGGAACAAATAGATAGCTTGAATGTGTTTTTAAGAAATATTTACAACAACGAAAAAACAGATGATTGAAAATAGCTTTTATAGCTAAAATCAATCATCTGTTTTGTTTTGCAAGGCATGCTTCTTTTCTTCTGCCCATGTTGATAAGCTTTACCTATTAGCAATATACTTATACACTTCACCAACACCCAATTGCAGTAATGCAAATACAATCATGATAATCCAGTGTATAATTCCCAATCCGGTTTCCAGGTCAAAAATTTGCGCAATTGGGGGAACCAGGGCGACAAATAAGGTAAATAAAATCGTACCCATGGCAGCAAAGAACATGCCCTTGTTTGTTAATGGATTGTCTGCAAGAATGGACTGTGTGCTGCGCACATTAAAAATATTTATTACAGATGCCCAGCTTAACACCACAAAAGCCATGGTAATACCAATGCCATAAAACGCTCCGTTTGGCGAAGGTACAAAACCACTTGGGGCGGGCAGTACATAGGCACCAAGCAAGAATGCGCCCAATGTTAATACAGAGAAGCTTATTGCACCTCTGGCAATTTGCATTCCAAGACCGGCAGAGAAAATTCCAGCGTTTTTAGATAATGGCTTACGTTTCATTACACCAGCTTCTGGCTTTTCAAATGCCATAAAGAAGCCCGGGATACCATCGGATACAACGTTAATCAAAAGAATCTGCAAGGCTAACAGCGGGGAAACGCCAACCACAAGCATACCAGCAAGCAGTATGAAAATTTCTGCAAAGTTTACACTTAATAAAAATGCAATGGTCTTTCTAATATTATCATACGAGGCGCGCCCCACAGAAATTGCATCTACAATAGTGGCAAAATTGTCGTCGGTTATAACCATATCGGCAGCATTTTTGGATACTTCTGTACCTGTAATGCCCATTGCCACGCCAACGTCTGCGGCTTTAAGGGCCGGGGCGTCATTCACGCCATCCCCTGTCATGGCAACAACTTCCCCATGCTGTGTCCATGCCTGTACTATACGAATTTTATCTTCCGGGCTAACACGGGCGTAAACAGAAACGGTTTTTACTGCGTCGTACAAATCGTCGTCGTCCATGTGGTTCATATCTGTGCCCGTAAGTGCTTCGTCCCCTTCTTGCATTATACCAATTTCTTTGGCTATGGCCTTTGCGGTAACAATGTGGTCGCCGGTTATCATTACGGTTTTAATGCCCGCTTCCTTTGCCATAGCAACGGCCTGGGCACTTTCCGGGCGGGGCGGGTCAATCATACCAACCAGGCCAAGGAAGTTTTGGTCACATTCCAAGGCTTCCTCGCTTAAATCTTTGGGCCTGTCCACATACATTTTAAAGCTTATGGCAATTACGCGCAGTGCCTCTTCCGCAAAAGAATCATGAATTTCTGTGGCTTCTTTCAAAAGTACAGGGTCCCAATTTACGGGAATGCGGTCAAATGCACCTTTGGTTACAACCAAGTGCCCCCCATCAATACGGTGCATTGTGGTCATACGCTTACGACCAGAATCGAAAGGAAGCTCAAACTCCCTTGGGTATTCACGCTCTGCATCTACACGGGTTAGGCCTAAGTCATGAAGTAAGCGGATAATTGCAATTTCCGTAGGGTCGCCAATAACCCGCTCGTCCTCGTCCTCATGGATTTCAACCGTTGCATTACTGCAAGATGCTAAAAGTTCTACCATGTATTGCTCGTCCTGGTTTAGGCCGTCTTTTACAACAATAGGGTCGTATGCCACATGCCACAACTTACGGATTTTCATCTTGTTCATGGTAAGAGTGCCTGTTTTGTCGGAGCATATAACAGAAGTATTACCCACAGTTTCTACTGCGGGGATTTTTCTGATAATAGTCTTTTTCGTAACCATGTTAAATACGCCATAGGACAAAACCATAGTTACTATAATAGGAAGTGTTTCCGGCACAGCAGCAACACCCAATGCAACTGCAAGAATTAACGCATCTACAAACTCCCTGGGGGAACTCGTAACCGGGTTAACGTCATGAATAAACCATGCAAAGGCAAACATTAAAACACCGGCGGCAAGGGCCACAATAGAAATACGCTTTGCCAATTGCTGCAAACGCAATTGCAGCGGCGTTTTTAACTTTTGGGTATTATTTAGCATACGGGCAATTTTGCCCATTTCTGTTTCCATGGCAGTTTCCACAATTACTGCCGTAGCCCGCCCGTTTGTTACCAAACAACCGGAATACACCATATTAAGCCTGTCCCCAAGGGGCACATCTTCTTCAATTTCTACAAAGGGGTCTTTTTCTACTGGCTGACTTTCCCCTGTTAGTGCAGCTTCATCTGTTTGCAAGCTGCTTGCCTCAATTAATCTGGCATCGGCAGTTATTACGTCTCCGGCGGTAAGCTCTACAATGTCCCCGGGCACCAATTCTATGGCATCAACAATTTGCTTCGCGCCACCCCGGATAACCGTAGTCTTGAAAGAGTTCATTTTCTTCAAGGCTTCTAAGGCCTTTTCGGCCTTACTTTCCTGCCAAATTCCAAGGGTTACATTAATTATTACAATGCTTAATATTACAACCACCTTAGGCCAGCCCCGCCCGATTGTATCCGGCGGATGAAAAATAGCCGTATAAGCGGCAATTAGCGTGGCGGCAATTAGTATCATTGTAGGAATTTCCATTAGATGATGAAGAATTTTTTGAAGCAGGGTATCCTTTTTTTCTTCTTCAAACTCGTTTACTCCATATTTTTGCAGTCTCATCTCAACTTCATGTTGGCTAAGACCCAAAACATCGTCTGTTTTTAACTTTTCTATAACTTCTTGAATACTGTCTTTAACCCAAAGCATTAGCTGCCTCCTGTAAGTTTACTTTTGTGAAAAATTCGACATAGTTTGATTATATAGTAATTTATAGATATGGAAAAGAGTTATTTTATCACCCCAGTGCCCCCCGTTTGTAAAGTATCCATTTATCTCTATCCAGTGGGTCTATACCCCTACGTTTAGCGGTTGCGCCAAGCTCTAGGGGGCATTCTGCATATCCAAAAAAGTCTGACTTAATAATGCCCCGCCCGGAAGTTAAAGACGAAAACCTGATAGAGTAGTCCATAGATGTTGCCACAGGCACAATTGCTTCCATTTCCAATTTGCCGTCTTTTATTACAGGACTGTCAAATTCGCCCCGCATTTTTATAATATCGCCTATCAACTTACCGGAAAGGTCTTCTGCGGCGGTTAGTCTAAGTTTTACCAATGGCTCTAACAGAACTGAACCTGCATTTTCCAATGCACGCATTACCGCAATGGGAGTCGCCAAGAAAAAATCCATGGGGTGAGTATGAAATATGTGGCTTTCTCCGTCAACTAAGGTAAAACATAGGTCTGTGGCTTCCCAGCCAAGCCGCCCCTGTTTAATGGCATCTGCCACAGCAATTTCTATATGGTTTTGATATCTGTCTTGCAAAACACTTTTATGTGTTGCAGACTTGTACCTAAAGCCGCTGCCTCTTGGCAGTGGGCCCACTTGTAAAGTAAGAATTGCCCAGCAGGGTTTCGGCATGGTGTAACTTTCGTGGCCTATGCCCTGCCCTGCCACAGTTTCTTTATATATTACAGAGGGTGGGGAAAACTCTACAGCCATACCATAGCGTTCCAGCAGAAGATACTCTAAAATTTCAAGCTGGATTTTGCCCATGGCACTAATTACAAGCTCCCGTTCTTCGTAATTCCAGGAATAATCCATAAGAGGGTCCTCGTCAGAAAGTTCGGATATTGCTTGTATAAGTTGGCTCTCTTTGCCCACGGGGCCAAAAATTTGAACAGAAAATAGCGGTGTAGCAATTTTACTATTGCGGCGGTTAAGCAGTTGGCCTACCATGTCGCCGGCCTTGGCTCCTGTCATACCACAAATGGCAGCAATTTCATTTCCGCATACAAGGCCAACATCTTCCCGTTTAGAGCCGGACAATTTGCGGATTTGCGTCACTTTTTCTTGAAATGATTCATGACCCGGGCGGTAAATTGAAATTGTGTCACGGTTGCGCACAGTTCCTTCAAACAGCCTGACATGGGCAATTTTCCCTACAGATTTATCATGTTCGATTTTATAAACAATGCCGGACAATTCACCGGCTGGCATGGGAGGATTTGCCGGCAAGTATGTTTCAATTGCTTCCAATAGCTGTGGGACGCCTATACCAAGGGCTGCCGCACCGTAAACTAATGGGAATGCCATGCATTCTTTTGTTTGGCAGATTAGGCTTGCTTTAACAGTTTCGGGTGAAATGCTGCCCCTTTCTAAATATTGTGCAGCTAAATTATCGTCGTTTTCGCATAATTCAAGAACGCTGTCATCCGAAATGTGGCATGGCTCAATTGTTACATTTGCATTCCCGGGGTTTTTGCACATGTTTATAGGAGCTATTTTTGTGCTGAACTCCGCCTGTAAAGCTTGCAAAACAGCAGTCGGGTCACATCCCATGCGGTCAATTTTATTTACAAATATAATAGTAGGGATTTTCATCTCTATAAGTGCTTTCCAAAACCGTTCTGTTTGAGATTGCACACCTTCCGCCGCAGATACGACCAGAACTACACCATCCAATACAGACAGGGCCCGCTCCACTTCCCCGGTAAAATCCATATGCCCCGGTGTGTCTATTACATTTATTTTGCAGTCGTTTATTTCAATAGATACCGACGCCGTTGCAACAGAAATACCACGCTGCCGCTCTATTGGCAAAAAGTCTGTTTGTGTATTGCCTTTGTCTACAGAGCCTAATGAACGCAAGCCACCGGCAATATATAACATTTGTTCCACAGTTGTAGTTTTCCCCGCATCTACATGGGCAAGTATACCAAGGTTAATTAAAGTCATGTGCATCACCATCTTTTATTCTACCATACTATATATACAAACGAAAAGGACACAGCACCGCATAAACGCGGATTTTGTGTCCTTTTCTATATGGTAAAAAAGGGGGGGGCTAATAGGGGCTTATCTTACCCATTAATTTTGAGCAAATTGCCGCGCTACTTTATTAAGGGCAAGTATTTCCGACTTAGTAAGCTTTTTTGCAATATTCATCAAGCCTTGAAGCTCTGCGGGAAGCTCTTCATCCTTCTTTATTGGCTTAACTTTTCCTCTTACAACTTCGTCTATGGTTAGTTCAAAAATCCCGGCTATTTTATTCAGGTTGTAAATTGTGGCAGTAATTTTCCCCTGCTCTATAGCCTGGAGTGATGCATATGTTATGCCCATCATCTTGGCTAGGTCTTCTACTGTTAAATACCTGGACTTTCGGATTTTACGAATGTTTTTACCAACCTGAAGATTAAGCTGCATCTTGGTTATGTTGTTACCGGCAAAAACATTGTAGCCATTAATTTCTTCCGACACAATTTTGTACATGGCAAGACTGCCTTTTTTCGATACTAGGGTAAGATATGCGTCAATAGCCGTATAGTCCTTCTCAAAAATAGCCTTCCGCAACAACGCCATGGTTTTATGTGCCCAAAGTTCTTTATGGTCTCCGCATAATTCTACAGCCAGGTTTACATATTTTTCGAATATCTCCGTTAATTCATCTATTTCAGCACTAGTGCTACTACCATTTAGCTCAAAATACATTGCTCTAGTCAAGCGAAACAAAACATTCAAACATATAACAAGCTTAACTCCCAGATGAGATTTACAATCTTTATACTCTTTTAAAGCTGTTAGTAATTTTTGAGCGAAATCATGTGTTGCCTTATAGTCTTTACCATAACCAACAACATGAACAAACATGGAAATATCATAAAAATCTAATTTTTCTGTGTATGCAAGCCTTTGTGCTATCGGAGCAGCTATGCGAAACGATTGTTCAAAATCGTTATATTCGTTGTCTTCAATCCACAAATCCAAAATTCTAATAATATCCTGCAATTGTGTATTGTCTGTATCTGTAGATTTGATAAATTTTTGAATTTTTCTTTTTAGTCTTAAAATTTGAAGCTTGTCCGAAGTATCTTGAAACACAATGAACTCGTCTAACAAAGCAATTTCAGCGGCTTTATGATCGCTCATGTTATATCCCCTTTTTCGTTATATCAAAATAGGCAAGAGAGTCTGCATATATGCAAACTCTCTTGTCTGGTTATTTTTTCTTGTCATCCTTGATTGGAGGAGGGATAGGTGCTGCCCAGCCTAAACCAACTACAAGATTATATAGATATTCTACGCAATGTAACATTCCTTTCAACTCCTTTCCTATTAAGAATTTTACTTTAGGTTTAATCGTTATTTTTTTGGAGGCTTTTCCGGGACAATTGGAATACCCGGCATCCACCCAAAGCCAATAACGAGGTTACATGTACAATCGTTTAAGTACACCATTTCGTCCACTCCTCAATAATTTTCATTTGCAAATATATTTTACCACATGTTTTCGTAAATTGCAACAACAATCTTACATATTTTACATCAATTTCCCAATGGTACATTTATCCATTTGCGTTATAGTTAAACGAAACGCTTCACATGGGCGTAGCGTTACCAGCACAAAAACAGCCCAAGACGAAGCTTGAGCTGTTTTTGTCTTATTTGACTATATATTAGGCTTCTAGCGTAACTTCAAAATTTCTACAATTTCATCCCCGTCCACAGTTTCTTGCGCCAGTAGCTTTTTCGCAAGCTCTTTCAACGAGCTATAATTGCTTTTTAAAAGCACCAATGTCTCTTTGTATAGAATGTTTACAAGCTCTGCACATTCTTGTGCAACTCTTTGTTCGTCTTTAAGCAATAACATATCTGCTATTCCGCTACCCATTCCAAACTTGGTCACATACTGCATTGCCGTGGTTGTAGCCCTTTCTATATCGTTGGATGCTCCGGTTGTTACATTGTCTGCTCCAAAGTGCAATTCTTCTGCCGCACGGCCCGCAAGGCTTATCATTATCTGCTGGCGTAAGTCCTGTTTTGTATAGTACATGCGCTCTGGCGGAATATTTACACAAAAACCACCTGCGCCGCTTGTAGACGGAATTATTGTTACTTTTGCCACACGGTTTTCCGGGTTGGTTACAAGAGCGGCAACTGCATGGCCCGATTCATGCCAAGCAGTAACAGCCCGCTCCATTTCTCGTATATTGCTGCGGTCTTTTTTCTCGCTTCCTGCAAGGGCAGTATAATAGGCTGTAGTTATGTCTTGGGGCTCGATATTTTCCGAGGTACGCCGTGCTGCGTTTATTGCAGCATCGTTTAGTAACCCTTCCAACATTGCACCGCTAAAATATACTGTATCTGTTGCCAGCTTATCTAAGTCTACCTGAGGTGACAAGGGCTTTCCCCTTACATGCAAGCCGATAATTTGCTTGCGGGCATTAAGGTCGGGCAGTCCAATTTCTACCCTGCGGTCAAAACGACCGGGGCGCAGTAGTGCATCATCCAGAGTGTCTGGGCGGTTGGTTGCCGCCACTACAACAATGCCATGACTATCGGAGAAACCTTGCATTTCTGTAAGCAATGCATTTAATGTTTGCTCCCGTTCGTCATTGCCGTTTACACCGCCGCTCCGTTTTTTGCCAAGGGCGTCAATTTCATCTATAAAAATTACGCCACGGCCTGCTTCACGGGCTTTTTTAAATAATTCTCGTACCCGTGCTGCTCCTACACCTACATACATTTGCACAAAGTCAGAGCCGCTTACGGCGTAAAAAGGTACACCGGCCTCCCCCGCCATGGCTCGTGCCATAAGGGTTTTACCTGTGCCGGGCTTACCATGGAACAAAATACCCCGTGGCATTCTTGCGCCGTATCGCACAAATTTTTCCGGCGAACGTAAATAGTCCACTATGTCCTTTACGCTTTCTTTGGCCTCTAGGTTGCCTGCTACATGATTAAAATCGCACAGAGGCTGCCCCGGAATGGCTTGAACTGCAACAGTGTTTATTCCGCTTTTGGCCTTTGCCACGGTGTTTCTACGGCTTAGGAAAATAATAATACCGGCAATTAACGCAACAGAAAACCCAAGTTGCAGCACCCCGTCTCCCCGGGCAACACTTTCGCTAACCGATATCCCCTGCAGCAACAGATACTCTTTAAATCCTTCCCGCCGTGGATTATTTGTTATATAGTTCATTTCATCATATGTAAGTGTAAAGCTAATCATTGGCCCTTCGCTTAATTGCACTGTTTTTATCTGTCCATGTGACACTGCTTCCATAAAAGCGGTAAACTCGATAAACTCTGGCTCCTGCCTGTTATGAAAGTATGCCCCCACCAATACCCCTGCTGTAAGGGCAAGAATTAGCAAAACGCCAAATATCGTTTGATGTTTTCGTAAAAAAGTCATATGCATTCCTCCTCTTCGTGTGAATATTATAATAGCAATCAGCCACGAAAGCTAATGTAACATCTGGCACGGCTGGAAGAATACTTGGGTTAACCCCTCTTGCCTGGCAATTGTCTTATTACAATTAAATTTAGCAAAAATTTGAAACAGACAATATTTACATGTGCAATTATTCTATATAATATTGTTACAATAGGAGACAAATTTATGGATACAGCATTACAAAAAAAATATGCAGAACTGTTGGTACGTGCCGGCGGCAATGTACAGCAGGGGCAGTTTGTTGTTATTAGTTCTGACATTAAAGATGCAGAATTTTGCCGCCTGGTACAAGAATGTGCTTTTGACGCCGGAGCATCTGACGTTGTAGTCGACTGGTCGGACGAGCCATCTGCACGTATGAACTATTTACGGGCAAGCGACGAAACTTTTGATGAATACCCACAATGGAGAGTAGACAGGCTAAAATGCCATGCCGAGCTGGGCGCAGTATATCTTTATATTATTTCAGACAACCCTGACTTAATGGAGGGGGTAGACCAGGACAGAATTGCACGGTTGTCAAAAGTAGCGAGTATTGCCACAAAAGAACATACAGATTTGCTTATGAATGGGGGCTTGCGCTGGTCTGTTGTAGCCGTGCCGTCCCCCCATTGGGCGGGAAAAGTGTTTCCCGGTTTACCAGAAAACGAAGCAATGAACCGCCTATGGACATGCTTACTAAAGGGCTCCAGAGCCGATGGGGCAGACCCTATTGCAGATTGGACATTACACAACCATAATTTTACCAAGCGCAAGGACTATCTAAACCGGCAACAGTTTTCATCATTACGAATCACCACAGGTCTTGGTACAGATGTAAGTATTGGCCTGGTTAAAAACCATATATGGGCAGGAGGCGGCGATATAGCCCTGGATGGTGTATCTTATTTCCCAAACATACCCACAGAGGAAATTTTTACAATGCCCGACCTAAACCATACAGAGGGTAGAGTTGTAGCGTCTATGCCGCTATCCTATTACGGCAACATTATGGATGGCATAGAAATGACATTTAAAAATGGGAAAGTCGTTAACTATAAAGCAGACAAAAACCCGCAGATTCTTGCCGAAATTATTAAAACAGACGAAGGGGCATGTAGACTAGGCGAAATAGCATTGGTTGCAAACTCTTCCCCAATATCCCAAATGAAAACGCTGTTTTACAATGTTCTTTTTGACGAAAATGCTTCCAGCCATTTGGCACTTGGAAAGTCTTATCCCAAAAATATCGCAGATGGATGCAGCATGACAAAAGAAGAGTTGACCGCCCTTGGCGGCAATGACTCTTTGGTTCATGTAGATTTTATGTTTGGTACACCGGATATGCGTGTGGCAGGAGTTAAAGCAGACGGCAGTGAAGTTGTCTTTTTTGATAATGGCGAGTTTATAGTGGAGTAAGGACAAAATTGCGCAAAGCGCAACTTTAGCGCATGGTATAATGTGGCAATTTCCTGGCAGATAAAAAAACACATTGCAGATATAGCTTTTTCTGCAATGTGTCTTTTTTGTGATTAATTGATTAAGAGGTAGTTGTTTCGCATATTGGCGTAGAAAGAGGCCCTCCATAAGGGGGTCTAGTACCACTAGCGTCTGCGTAAACAGCAACACTTAGGCTAAATATTATAGCCAAGATTAACGCCACTCCTGCAAGCCTTTTCTTCATTCTATTACACCTCCCGTTCGCATTTCTTTATATATACCATAGGCAATATCTGCTATTTGCAAGTATTTTTTTGTGCACTTTGTTCCTTTACGTTTGTAATGCGCCATAAGTAAGTCACAATATTCCAAAGCAATATAACGATCATACTTTTCTAATACATATGGTATTGTCACGTCTTCAATATATTTGGTAGATTCATAGCTATTAAGTGTTAAAAGATGCTCTAACGCTTCAAACAACATCGTAAAGTATTCATTTTTTCTGGCCATAGCCTTTCCTTCTGCCAGTAAAGCCGTACATGGTGTAAAACACTTTAGCTTTATATAACACCATAATTTGCGATATAGAGTTCCCAAGTAAGGGCGACTCCCATTAGGTACACAATCCAACGATTTATCAAAGTAAGTTAAAGCCGTGTCCCAATCATTTACTTCTGTATATAATATTCCCAAATTGTAAAATATAGAATCCGTGAAATACATATCGTCATCATTTTTTGCTTTTTCTAAACATTTTATCAACAGTTTTTTTGCTTTCTCTACATACCCCAAATGTATGTAGCTTGCCGCAAGTTGGCTGTCTATTATATAGTCCATGTAATCTTTCTGGGCATCTGTATTTACTTTATTGCGGGCATTTTCTATAAATACAACAATGTTATAATAATAGCCGAGTCTGAATGAACAATGACATATATTATAATAAAGCCATTTGTTTTCTTCATAACCCCCACGCATCAATTTATAAGCTTTATGGTAAAAATTCAAGGACTTTTGACAATCTCCGCTGTAATATTCTACTGTAGCCTTAATGTAATAATGATGATACATAAGTTCGTTGTCAGCTTCGCCGCAAAAGGTTTCTGCAGTTATTAATGCTTCTTTCGCTTCTTCAATTTTAAAGTATCCTATAAGCAGACGGCATCTAAATAAGTGATAATAGGCGTTAAACTCGTGGTCGAAGGTTAAAAACGTAATGGCAGATAATTCTTCTTGTATTTGTGCCGCCCCGTCAAAATCGCGCTTGCTAATAATGTCATACCATATGTATAGTCTGTCCTTAAAAGCATGGCGTTCCGGTTCCAACAGGGGCATTCCTTCTATGCCCAAAGTTTTTTTAATTTTCCTTAGCATGTGTATGTCACACTCAAGCTTGCCAGTTTCTATTTCGCTAATGGCACTGCGGGCATATTGTATCTCTAGCCCCAATGCCTCTTGCGATATGTTTTTGGCCTTTCTTATTAGCTTTATTTTTTCGCCCAAAAGCAAGGCATCATGTTTCTTCATTAGTACCATCCCAGCCTAACCATATAGCTTACGCATGCATTTTTGTAGATAATAACATGCGAAATGTATTTTGTCTATAATTTTCTCATAAATTGTATATTTATATAACATTTTTCTCGGGTTATAATCTTGTCCCAACTTTCATAAATTAACAAGGGGGCTGATGGCATGAAAATACTAATACTTCTTGGCCTGTTGATATTTTTATTTGCAGGATGCAACCGAAATAATGACATCAGTGAGTATTATAATGGCTCGCTGCCTATGGTTATATCAAATTCTACAAGCACTATAGACGGTGATGCCCTATTGCTTTTTGATTACGGGCAAATTATTGACAGAAATTTTAAAATTGGAGACATTATAGCCATTATTGGCGACGACCAACCCATTCTACGCAAAGTAGCAATACAAATGTTGGAGGGGATAGGGCTTTCCTATCCGGGCGTATTTGGGCAAAACGAAATGCTAACCCTACAGCAAGCACATGATATAATGCGTCTTCTATATCCCACAGCCATGCAAATTTACTTGAACGATGAAAACCGGGACAAATATATTTCCTACGCCCTATGGGTAGAGTTGTACATACAACTGTTAAAACAACAAGAGAATGTTCATAACGTAAAAGCTATTAATATAATCCCTCTTGGCGCAGCAGACGGGCAAATACTAACTAACCGCGGCTCGTTCGGCGGCAAAGATATAAATTTGGGTGCATTTTTAGATCAAGAGATACGAATTTTACACCGCAACAGAGAAATTCTTGCGGTGCTGGGTATAACCGACCTAACTCCTATTTTAAAAAACGCCATGGTTACCCACTCGGACAATTTTGGTATAAGAGTTTTTATAGGCGGGGCGACACGGAACTATGTATACATGCCGGGGTTTTTGCCGCCGAATATGACTAGTGACAATGCCGCATTAATTGCCAATGTACAAATATACGGGCAGGAGATTATTGCTATTACCCCAGCGGAAGCCGTAATTACCGGAACAATTGAACGGGTGCGAACCCATGCAATAGAACTGCAGGAATGGGGAATCATCCCACTATGCCCGTCGTTTGCTGTTTATGGGCTTCCGGCTACTGCAAAAACAGGACAAGATCTACTTGTAGGGGCTAGTGTTGCAGATTTTCACTTGATTAATGGTAAAATTGGCGCAGCGGTAATTACACGGTATGCGACACCTATAAATATTCGTGTAGTAATAGGCACATCCAGGTTTATGGGGTTGGTACATGAAAGTATAACTATTTCCGGCACAGGGCCATTTACCGTCCACAGCGGAAATAGAATAGAACGCTTTGATACCGGGCAACACTTTACCGTTAACCAGATAGAAAACCCGGACTTATGGGGGAATGTTCGCCTGTATATCTCTCCAGAAAACCCTGTAGATCACAGGCTGATAATTGTAGGTCTTGGGCGCAATTGGGCCCAAGAAAGTCCGCAATACCGGGGCACACTTGAAATTGCCCGTTATAATGGACACAGTGGCGGCTTTGTCATTGTAAATGAACTATGTATCGAAGAATATCTGTATGCGGTGATCCCAAGCGAAATGCCTATGGTTCATGGCCTGGAGGCGGCAAAAGTACAAGCGATAACTGCACGCAGTTTTGCCATTCATCGATTTTACCAAAATGCCTTTCGGGAATTTGGTGCCCATGTAGACGATTCAGTAATAAGCCAGGTGTACAATAACATTCCGGAAACAGAAATTTCTATTGCTGCGGTAAACGCTACCCGTGGGCAGGTGTTAACTGTAAATGGTGAACTTGTAATTGCAAATTATTTTTCTACATCCGGCGGGACTACTGCCAACTATGGTGAAGTATGGGCCCAAGGCGTCAAGTTCCCCGGTTATACGCCAATACATCTTGTATCAGTTCCTCAATTTTACACGAGCGACCATCCCTTGGGAGATTTAAGCAAAGAGCATTATGCCGACACATTTTTTCGCAGTCGTAATATCCCTGCATTAGACCGTAATTTCCCATGGTTCCGTTGGCAAGTGCGCCTTACGGCGGAAGAACTTTCCCATGGCATAAATGCTAATATTGCTGGGCGGCAAACCGCAAACCCTGCATTGATTCAAGCTATAAATGCTAATGGCGAACCCACCGGTACAGCGGTTGAAACTATAGGGCAGCTTGTAAACTTAGAAATAACCCGCCGCGGACAAGGGGGCAATATAATGGAAATAATTTTTACAGGCACAAAAGCCGCTGTGCGTGTACAAACAGAATTTAACATCCGCACATTGCTTAACCCAGGCAGTACTCCTGTTATTCGTCACGATGGTAGCCAAGCTACAAATTTACAGCTGCTCCCCAGTGCTTTTTTTACCATGGAGAAAGAAACCGACACCAATGGACATATTTCCGCAGTAACTTTCTTTGGCGGCGGAAATGGTCATGGTGTCGGTATGAGCCAAAATGGTGTTAGGGCACTTATAGACAAGGGACTAAATTACCGTGATATTTTGCGGCATTATTATCCCGGTGCAGAGGTTAGCCTACTGGGACGATAGACCTACTTTCGCAATAGCAGAAAACTGGAAATTTACATCGCCACGTTCTTTAGTAGTGGCTTCAATCACGTCGATACTTGGGGTGATTTTTTCTTGGCGGGAGTTACCGTTTACTACAAAAGTCACAGGCTTATCAAAGTCTATCATATCCCAGTTAAGCATAACTTGTACACAGCCCTTGCTTATGCCTTTTGTGTCTATTGTCACCGTATTGTTGCCGGTGTCCAGGGATGCATAAATGCAACCCGAAGCCATAGCGGTATCCACTTTAAGCCAGTAGAAAGAATCCGTCAAGCGTAGTGGCGCACGGGTAGACAAATTCCACGCTATTGTTTTAGGGATGGGCTTGCGAGTATATTCGCATAAAAAGTCAATGGCATTTGTGTTTTCTGGTACAATTTTTGTTTCGTTACCTGTCAGCCAATCCCCACTATTCTGCCATATTAGTTGGCGGCTTCTTGTTTGGTCACGTTCGTTTATGGCATGCTGTTTCTTTACATGAATGTATACCTTATGAACGTAACCTTTCGGCCATTCCTGTTGCAAGTCCTTTAATCTTTCACCATAGCGGGCTGTTTCAAGATGACGGTCATAAGCGGTATCATCATCGCCACATTGCAAAAGAATTGGAGTATTCATGTAATTAACGGCGCTTATTCCATTATGGTGCCCCGCAGACATATTAACCGCAGCAAACCGGTCTGCCATAAGTGGGGTTATGCCATATACTCCGTCCCCTCCGGCAGAAAAACCCATCAGGTAAACCCGGTTAGGGTCTACATTATGGAACAATATCATATTTTGAATCAGTCTATCGTAAAGAGGGTAAGATTCCGGGTTAAAGTGTGTATTATATGTCTCGCGTATGCCCCGGCAAGCTACATAAATGCCATTTTCTATGCTGTCCAGGTAACGGGTTTTCATATGCTCATACTGCTGTTCGTTCATTAAAGTTTGCCCACCGCCATGAAGGGCAATATATAAAGGGAAGCCATTTATGCCGGGTTTACCTTTTATGGTGCTGGAGTATCGCATTGCAACGGCATTTTTCTCTTGATAGGTGTGGCTTTTGGTGGCTTCGTCAAAATACATAATATTGTACATTACCTCTTCCCGCCTGACATAATTCTGTTTTTCCGCAATAAAATATTCATTCCAGGCGTTGGCTTTGGCTGCGGCTTCTTGACTGCGGGTTAAAATTGCTTCCATGTGTTTTCCTCCTAATATTCACGCCTAACGGAGTTGTCTCACCAACCCCTGAAGCCGTGTAGTAAGATGCGGAAAAGAAAATTAGCCCTTTTCCACGACCGGGCTTATTCTATCATGTAATAACTTTACTTGTAATACTTTCTTATAACAAATATAATGGTTACGTTATTTACAATCCATTAAAATTAAAAACAGAGGTGTATTGTGAAAATTTCCAGCAAACTTAGGGCAATACCATTCCCTAATGATGAGTTTTTAAAAGGGCCTTTTTCGCCACCGGTATACATGTGTAACCGGGCTGTCTTGCCGCCAAAAATCGATGGCGATATGTTTAAGCCTTTTTGGGATGCGGCCCCGCGTACTATGGCATTCCATGACATTGAAGGAGCCTGTCGCCCTGCACCAAAGCACGAAACTTGGGCAAAGCTGTTATGGGATGAAGAAAACCTGTACCTTGGGGCAGTGCTATACGGCGATGAAATTTGGGCCTATGTAAAAGAACGTGACGACATTATTTTCCAGGATAACGATTTTGAATTTTTCTTAGACAAGGACGGCAGCACCCACAATTATTTCGAGCTGGAAATAAACGCCCTTAATACTTTGTGGGATTTATTGCTTCCAAAACCCTATAGGGACGGCGGCAATGCCATAGATGGTTTTGACTACAAAGGGATTGTAAGTGCCGTAAAAATTGACGGGGAACTAAACAACCCTAAAGCAAAAAATGCTTACTGGTCTGTTGAAATGATGATTCCCTGGAAAGGCATTGCTAAACATGGTGCTGCATCCGAGCCGCCAAAAGTTGGAGATTACCATCGCCTTAACTTCTCCCGCGTGCAATGGAGGGCAGAGGTAAAAGACGGGCAGTGGCAGCGGGTAATAAACCCGGAAACAGGCCACCCTTACCCGGAAGATAACTGGGTATATGCCCCAACAGGGGTAGTAAACATTCATTACCCGGAACTGTGGGCTTTTTTAGTGTATGCCGATGAAAACACACCAACTTTTGAAATCCCGGAAGTGGAAAAAATCAAATGGGAATTGAGAAAAGTCTACTATGCCCAACGGGCTTACTATGAAGCAAATGGATGTTTTAATAATGAACCGATGGTTGAATCCCCTTATAAAATAATTGTTGAAACTACAACCAACATGTTTCAAGCCTATATAAAACACGAAGGACTGCAAATAAATATAGCCCAAGACGGATATGCTTGGGTGGAGAAAAACTGATAATTTAAACTCGGAGGTAATTTTATGGCTGACAATGTAAACCAAGGCATTCACGGTGCACTGGACGTAGAGCATTATGTTCGCCCAGAAGACCCGCGAATTCTTGAACGCTTAGAGTGGTTTCAAGACCAAAAACTAGCCCTTATGATGCACTGGGGCATTTATTCCCAATTAGGCATTGTAGAAAGCTGGGCATTAAACGACGCCGATGCCGAGTGGAGCAGAAACGGTGTAAACTGGGATACAGATATAAAAAGCTTTAAACAGGATTACAGAAATTTAAATAAATCCTTTAACCCTATCCGTTTCGAGCCGGACAAATGGGCCAACGCCGCTAAACACGGGGGCTTCAAGTATCTGATATTTACCACAAAGCACCACGACGGTTTTTGTATGTGGGATACACGCTATACAGATTACAAAGTAACAAGCCCCGATTGTCCATTCTCTACCAACAAAAGGGCAGACATTGCTGCAAATGTTTTTGAAGCTTTCCGCCGCCATGGTATGGGGATAGCCGCTTATTTTTCCAAGGCAGACTGGGATGTGCCATCTTACTGGCCCAAAGACCAGTTTAAGGGCAGCTTCACATCCCGGGGGCCTTCATATGTACCCAAGGAAAACCCGGAACTTTGGGAGAAATTTGTACAGTTCACACACAATCAGGTATTAGAGCTTGCCACAGAATACGGCCGGATAGATATCCTGTGGTTTGATGCGGGATGGGTTTGTAGCCAATCCGGTCAGGATATCCGTATAGACGAATTGATGGAAAAAGCTCGCAAAGTCCAACCCTGGCTGCTTTCTGCAGACCGTACCTGCGGCGGCCCGGCAGAAAATTACATTACACCAGAGCAAAGCATACCGGCAAACCCACTTACCGTTCCATGGGAGAGCTGCGTAAGCATGGGCCGTGGTTTTGCCTACAGTTATGACGACACATTCAAACCTACCCGCCAATTACTGCGGATGTTAATTGATATTGTTGCAAAAGGCGGCAACTTGGCCCTTAATGTTGCCCCACAGCCAGACGGACGTTTGCCATGGCCTGCCCTAAAGCGCATGGATGAAATGGGAGCTTGGCTAAGGCAATATGGAGATGCCATTTACAGCACCCGCATATGCGCCCCATACGTAACAGAAAATTTCGCATTCACACAAAAAGCCAAAGAAAACAAAGTTTTTGCCTTTTATCTGCAAAACAATCTTACTGTTGGCGAGAAAATAACCATCCCGTATATGGAAAAAAAGGTGCTGTCTGTTATAAATATGACAACAGGAGAGGCTATGCCTTTTAAACAGCGTACTAGCGGTATCGATATACAGTTGGACACCCTTGCCCCATGTGAAGCATACGGCGGCGAGCATATTGCCGAAGTTTTTGAACTGACAACGGAGGAATAGTATATGCAAGCCCCTACATTTGATAAAGCCGCCCATAAGCGGCGAATGGAATGGTTTAACGAAGCCCGTTTCGGTATGTTTATACATTGGGGATTATACGCCATCCCGGCCCGGGGGGAATGGTACCGGGGCACATGGAAAGTCTCCACAAAAGAGTACATGAAATATTTTCGAGAGTTTAACCCCACAGCCTACAACCCGCGGGAATGGGCACGAATTGCTAAAAATGCGGGAATGAAATACGCCGTATTAACTACCAAGCACCACGACGGGTTTTGCTTGTTCGATTCCGCTCTTACAGACTTTAAAGCTACCAACACCCCTGCAGGGCGGGACTTAGTACGTGAATATGTAGACGCTTTCCGGGAAGAAGGCCTTAAAGTGGGGCTATACTACTCCACAATCGATTGGCACCATCCGCATTATCCACATTACGAAGACCCAATCCACCCAAGACGAGGCGACACGGAATATAAGAATCATACCTATGACTTTGACATCTACCTGGAGTACATGCACGGTCAAGTAAAAGAGTTATGCACCAATTATGGAAAAATTGATATTTTATGGTTCGATTATTCCTACGACCACCTAGTAGGCGAAGCATGGAAAGCCACGGAGCTAATAAAAATGATACGCTCCTATCACCCGGATATAATTATCAACAACCGCTTAGAGGGCACAACCACCAGCTCCTTAAAAACGGAAACCCCCAATTATTTCTCTGGGGATTTTATAAGCCCGGAACAACTACTCCCGCCAAAGGGCATGTTTAACGAAGCAGGCCAACGCATTCCATGGGAAGCCTGTGTAACCATGAACAATAATTGGGGCTATTCTGCCCGGGATAAAGCTTTTAAACCTGCATCTATGCTTATTCGCAAACTGACAGAATGCGTAAGTAAAGGTGGTAACATGCTACTAAATGTAGGCCCGGATGCAAAAGGGTGCATCCCGGCAGAATCTGTAGAGGTTCTGGGGCAAATCGGTGAGTGGATAAACAAAAACAGCGACAGCATATATGGCTGTGGGTACGCAGACATAGAAAAACCCGAGTATGGTCGAGCTACACGCAAGGGAAACAAAGTTTATTTTCATGTAATGGAAAACCCCATAGGGCTTGTACCCCTTCCGGGTGTCGATAAAAACGATATTGCAGCAATCCGCCGCCTTGCAGATGGCAGCGAAGTACAAATTGTAGACGATTTCCGTACATTCCACTACAAAGATGTAACATTCATACATTTAACAGATACACCGGAATTGCCCGACCCGGCAAATACCGTAGTTGAAGTGACGTTGAAGTAAAGACATAGCTAAACAGTAAAATCCAGCCCCTTTATTCTTAGAGGCTGGATTTTTTATTAGACTTCTTGTGTACCTAAATGACTGTTAGTGCCATTGCCGCAGAACCCACATTGTAACCCTGCATATAATACACAGCATTGCCACCTTTAACCATTGCCATAACCGGCAGATTAGCGGCATGTAACCCTGTTTTGTCTGCCAAATATTGTCCAAAAGCGTCGTCCGGGGCATGTATTATAGTTATATCCCCTTCAAAAGCAGTTTTTACTTTATGCAAGGTATCATTATCTTTTAATGTAACCAGCACCAAATGCACCCCAAGCCGTTTATAGTCCTCTCTGGCCTCCAACAGTTCTTTTAGCAAATGTTCTGTGGGTTCGTGGCTTGGGCGGATACAGGCAACAAGGTCTTTACCTGTTAATAAACTGCTTAATTTAGTGCCGCATAAATCGTAGTCGCCTATGGGTTTTGGCTCTAGAGCGGTTTTTTCTTCCGCAGGAGTTTCTACTTCTATAGTAGTATTATCGGTTAAATGTACGTAAAAAGTTTTTACAGACATTGCGCCGCTTTCAAACCGCCGCCCGGTCAGCAGTTGATAATGACCCGGGGCAAGTTCGAAACGATTCTGCTCTTTGTCATGGTTGAAGAAATACGGAGTTGCCGCATCAACCAGCCGCCTTAACGAATAGTTTCCATAATACTCTAGTTGTATGCCGTTTTTTTCAACAACTGTCAGGAAAAGGGATTTCACTTCTTTTTCCACAACTACTTTTATAAACTTGCCATTGTCAAAATACTCCATGCTAAAATCATGGCTGCTTAACCGGGCTGGGATACCTAAGGTGCGGCAAATAGCCACAAATAATATCTTGCGGGAATGTTCCCCTCCGTATCTATACATAAGCATGCCTATCGGGAAAGCGGACAGTATGCGATGGTCGTTGTCTGTGCGGTATTCGTCGGCGTTATTTATATTTTCCTGTATCCACTGCCACAAAGCACGAGGATCTTGGCGAAATTTCTCCACAGTAGCGTCATTAAAACACTCGTAGATATACGGCCTGTAAGGGGTAATCATATCCACGGCTTCTATCCTTGGGCACAGGATATACCTTTTAAAAATTTCTTCATCAAAGTCGTTTACATAGGCCATTGCATAGGCCAAGTGGGCAGATAGTATATCAGCAATGCTATCTGTCAAGTCCTTCGCCTGCAGGGATGTTAACAGCAGATATTTGTATTTCACAGGTACCGTTTTACCGGTAATATCACATATAGACATTTCCATAAACCTGACTATTTCGTCCAAATTGCCTTTTGCACCTACAAAAATTTGTGCCGCATCTGGATAGTCCAAGCCACATTTTTTCGCTAACTCCCCTCCCCTTGCCTCGTCGGCAAAAGTTGCGGCGTAAGCCTTGCGAATTTCATGACAGCGGGAAACTCGTGTGTCATGGGCAGCCATGTCGTCCGCCGAAAGTCCGTAATCCGGGTCTTTGTAATCGGAAAAGGGCGGGTTAAAAATATAGCTCGCATTTTCCGTACTTACCCCAGCTAATGCAAAATCAATTTCTACATACTGCTCCCTGCGCATGTCTATCTGACGGGATATAAAACGACTACCGTCGGTAACAGTTACCAGTATATCGCCCTTGCCAATGGTCACATCTGCCATGCCATTATCGTCCGGCGTAAGGGCAATTAGAGTAGCAAAACTGCAAAAGCTTACAATCGCCACATGTACCTTAATATCCTTATTGCCGTTTTTCACCAGTACACTAAGTTTGGCTGTGTTTTGCACATAAAAGTTTGTACGGTTAACTTCGCAAGCCAACTCTGTTTTATAGGCAATTTCTTCATCCGGCGAGGGCATTGTGGAAAATGTCTTGGCATAAACCAACATTCCTTTAGCAGCAGGGCCCGTAAACCAGCCTTTGTTAAGGACAGGCTCCGGCTCACATGCACCAAGAAAATGCCATTCACCCCCTACATATACTTCCACCCAGGCATGATTGCTTTCGCAATGTGCCCAACGTGGCGTATAAATTTGCCGTGCGGGTATCCCGACACTGCGGAAAGCACTTACGGTAAACAAACTTTCCTCTCCACAGCGGCCCATTGTATTTTTCATAAGTGTAAGTGGCGACATTGTACGCTGATTATTGCCTATATATGTGACCTTCTCTAAGCACCAATAATTGACTTCAATTGCCGCTTCTATAGCGGTTTTGCTTTTTATGCGCGGGTGCAGCTCTGCAAAAAAATAATCCCGGTTATACTCCAGGTTTTCATTATTTATACGGCACTGCAGGACATAATTCAAAAACACCTCGTCGGGAATTGTTTCCCCAAAAATATTTTGCTCCCGTACACTCAATGCCTGACGGACTATCTGCACAAACAACTCTGCAGGATAGCTGATGATATCCGAAGCAGGCATAAAAGCATAAAGGAATTTTAGGCATACCTTTTCATCCCCTGTGGCTTCAAAGATGATATCTTTTAACTCGCCGGATATAGACATAGCTTTAAAACGGTTTATAAAAGCTGTATTTACCCGTTCAACTGTGCTTTGTGAAAACATGTTAATCTACTCCTTTAAAAATAGACATTATTCATTAAACAAGAAAAAGGTAGGATTTGTGCCGTGAAGGGTGGAAATAACGCAGTTAATATTTATTAGTTATTATAGAAAAATTGAATAAAAATTTTTATCCTCCATTGTTTTCAGCAATTTCCCTCTATTTGACATTATAGTTTTAATCGAGCCAACATTGCTGTCCTCACAAACAACTTCTACCTCGTGCAGACCTTGGTTTTTTGCATAAATGAGGAGTTGTTTAAGCATTTCACTTGCATAACCCTTTCTTCGCTCAGTTGGTCTAACGCTATATCCAATATGTCCAGAGTTAATAAACTTAGGGGTCAATGTGTGACGTAGGTTAATAACGCCGACAATTTTATTATCACTTTCTCTCACAGCAAAAAAAGTGCTGATTACCCCCCATTTTGGATTACATCTCTCATCATTTAGGCTGTCCCGAATCATTTTTAACCAATCAACATATGAACTCATGCCACCCCACTTAAAGTCACCGCTTATTGCTGTTTCCGAATTATCAAAAAATTCTTGCTTAAAATCAATGGCTGATTTCTCCATTGTTTCATTTGGAGCAATTAATCGAATTTTATCCATATGTTATACCTCGGCTTACATAAATTTACGCACGTACCACTGTGTGGTACATAAGTGCGCTCTCTGTTTTTGTTGTTCAGCTAGTAAAGCCATCCTACCACACCTTTTGTGCTGTTGTAACGAAGCTATCCAAACCGCGTTATTTCCACCCTTAGCAGTGTACGTCCTACAGGGAGCTTGTCTCGTAAGGTAAGAAAACGGCATTGCCCTTAGCGACTATCGATTAGTGTCGCAGTTTTTGCGGCAATCATCGATTCGGAGCGTGAGGGCAATGCCGTTTTCGGGCTTATAAAGACAGTCCCGGCATTATTCCTTACCCTACAATCCCGGAGCGTTCTACACCTTGTACAAACTGCTTTTGTATAATTATAAACAATATAATAAGGGGTAAAAGTGCAACAAATGTAGACACAGACCTAATAGCCGCATCATATACAGGTGTTTCGAAAGTCTCTAGTGTATGAGGGATGCGCCCTGCAACACGGGCATGATGTATCATATTTTGAACAATGGTTGTACCGCCTTGTACTACAAATAAAAGCTGAGTCCTAATACTAAAGTATAAATTATTACCGGCATTAAACAACATAGGGAAGTGTGTGTCGTTATAGTTCCATATAAAGCTTAAGGTACCAACTGTAAGGAATGCAGGTTTTGCCATGGGGAAAACAATAGTAAAGAAAGTGCGAATAAAGCCTGCGCCGTCTACATAGGCCGCTTCTTCAAGCTCTTTGGGCAAGCCGCGAAAAAATTGACGGAAGATAAATATAAACAACCCGCCTGCAATACCCATGCCCGTACCGGAAAGTACAAACATTGCCGTAGGCGAACCAAGTAGGTTTAAAGAATCCCCTCGGATGGCTGCTATAATACCAAACACATCAAAATTCTGGAACAAAACCCGCTGCTGAAGCATAAAAACCTGAGTAGGTACGAGGAAAGTTATTAGTACAAACATAAACAAAATCCCCATACCCCTAAAACGCAAACGCGCAAAGGCATACCCCGCAAAAGCAGCATTAAGGACTTGCAGCAACATCATAATAGTAACATTACGGACGGTAAAGAATAATGCGTTCCAAAAATCCATAACCGCAAATGATACCCGGAAATTATCTAAGGAAACCATAGGAGGAACCCAAATGCCGCCAACTGCACCTAAAGCACGAGGGTGAGTTATGCCATTTACAAACATGCGCAGTAAAGGATACAAAATCATATATGCTAAGCTAATTATTAAAGCATAGCGGAAAATATACCCTATTGTTATTATGGTAATATTTTTTGCTCGCACCTTGTTAAAAGGCTTGCGACGGCTCGGCTTTTTTGCAATGGTTCTAATCATAGTAAAACACCACCTTAGAAAATATCCACATTACCAAACCAATAACTAACAAGACACCAAGCATATATATCAGTACCATTGCGCTTGCCATCCCAAGATCGTTTTGGGTAACACCTACGGTATATATTACATTTTGAATAAGGCTTGAAGCCCCCGGCACATTGAAGAACGCAAACTCTCGACCATCTACCATGGCTATATGCCGCGAAAATTGTTCTATTATGGTATAAACAGTACTAAGCAAAATCATAGGGCTTACCATGGGAAGGGTCACTTTCCAAAAAGCCTCGTACTTAGTAGAACCTTCTATTGTCGCAACTTCGTACAGGGAAGGAGGAATAGATTGTAGCCCTGCAAGGAAAATAAGCACAGGCACACCGGATTGGGATAACACCGAAAAAATTTGGTTAATAGAATTGTTTACGAAAGTCGTCAGTTCCATAGGTAGGCCCGTTGCTTGAAGGGTTTCAAGAAAGAACCCTCCGCCAAAACCACCAAAACCCCAACCTCCTGTAAGTGCTACGGATACTGCATCGTCGCCTATTAAATTGGCCCCTGCAATGTTAGCTCCCATTATAATTGGTATAAAGAAGATTGTCCTTACTACACTCCTGCCCGGATATTTGCCATTTATCAAAATGGCAGCCAGTAAAGAGAAAATAACCACAACTGCAACCATCCCCATTGCCGAGTAAGACAGGGTAATCATCATTTGTCTAAAAGCCGGGTGTGCGTTTAGTGCCCTAGTAAAATTACTCCAACCGATAAATGTTGTATCTATTCGCCCAAAACCCACTTCTACAGTAGAAAAGGAAAAACGCACTGTATCCCAAAATGGACGCATGAAGAATGCTAAAAACCCGATAAGCCACGGGGAAAGGAAAATCAATCCCCACAGTCCCCTTTTTTGCGACAGAGTCATTCTATAATACCAAGAACCTTTTTTTACGGCAGATTTTTTCATCTTATCACCTCAAAGGACAAAGGTGCTATTACCCTGTCGTTTATTGTCCATGGATTTTCTTCGCTGTAATTAATATACACCCTCACGCCGTTGTCGTAGCTTACAATTACATGGTCACCATTATTAAGCACCTCATGGCCTATGGTATAGGCACCCCGCACTGCTTGGAAAAAGGCATTATACTGTGCGTAGTAATATCCAATTCGGTCTTCCCAGCGGCTGTATTGGGTCATAAACGGTAACGCGTTAAGCACCCAAAACTGTTGGAATGTAGGCAAGAACTCTTCTTCATTAGCATAAGTCAGCAATAGCTGCATAGAACTGCGGCTTTCCACTGCCCGAAGCATATATTCCGTAAAACCTCTCCAGCTCATTGGGTCAAGGTTATAGGCTGGCATACTAAATGGAATGTTGTTTTCCAGTACCATTTGCACAAATGGAATATTGTAATCAACTATTCGCCGCCCGCCGGGGCGGAAAGGCAAGTCTGTAATAACGCTGGCATGGGCAAAACCATATACATTGGGGTTGGTTAGCATAAGCCCTGTATCTTGAGCAAATGCGGCAAGAGCTTCGTTGGCGTAGTCTACGGCATCCAGGCGGGTAATTTCTTGTACACGTCTGCCATAGTTACCGAACAGAAGGCTACCCATATCCGTAATAGAAATATTACGCAAGCCCAAGTTTAAAAAATTGCTGACAAGACGGTTGGCATATCGTAGCCAATAGGCCGGGGACAACAATAATGCACCGCCAGCAAATGAGCGATCAAACATTGCACGCCAACTCCACCACTGTGGGGCATTGCCTATATTTCGGGCCGCCATGGTAAAGTTTATCCTGCCAAGCCTGCGGGGCGGTGGAGTTGTAAGAGTAGAAGCCTGTAGTGCCGGGAACAAGTTTGCCCCAATGCTTGTGCTAAATTCTTCTAATTCCCGCATTCCTTGGCTACCGCCAATTGTACGCAACGGGCGAAGCCTGTAGAAAGACGAAGAAAGCATTCCGTCATTGGCCCAATGTGAATATTGTGCATGAATATTCCGTACATCTTGCTGAGTTAAAGACTCTAAAATATCTTGGGCTTGCTGTGTACTTGTCATTGGGAAATGATGAGTAACGGGTATGCCAAAGCGCATCCGCTGCCTTGGAGCAGATGCATAAATGTTAACAAAAAACGGGGCATCTTCAGGTATAGGGTTGCTGCGCAGCAAATCACGCTCTTGAAGATAATTGCGATAAGCCCGGGCCATGCCAACATAGCTTGCGTCATCCCCGGTAAGCATGACATAGCGCATACGGATATCCAAATCGTATACATCCATATGCTGTACGGCAGTAGCTCCTATACCTGTGCCGCGCAAAAGCAAACCTTCAAAAAATGATAAGTCAAAGCTTGCAAACACACGATTATACTCGTCTAAACGCCCACTTACATTGGCATGAATAGTTGCAACCGGGGCACCTTCTTCTATAATTGCCAAAATCCCCATATCGTTGCGCACCATACCGAATATTGGCAAGGTTGCCTGCTCGAAAAATTCATGAAAGTTCCAACTTTCCATAAGAAGGTCTCGACCGAAAACAGGAATGTTAACTTCCTCCATGGTCATGCCGTTGTTAAACCGGATAATGCCCCCACTGCCATCGGGTATAAACAGGAAGCCATCGTCATGGATACTGCCGGACACTAAATACGGATGAAGAGTTATTGACCTAAATGGCTGCACTTCGTCAAAATGCATGTGTTCCCGTGGTACGGTAACAATTAAATCCGGCCCATCCAGGGTATATTCAACTGCTAAAGAAACCAGTAGCGGCGGTTCGAAAGGAGCATACTCCCAATATGCGTTGTCATAGTCAAGCTCTTCAATGGTATATTCGCCATAATGGTAGAATATCGCATTTAGCCGCCTTAAAACCGGCAGACCTATTCTGGTGGCCTCTCCTGTATGGGGGTCATAAGTCAAATGCCGTCTAATCCAACGCCCATCGATTAACGTGTAGTGATCCCGCAAAAATTCAAAAGTCATATCATCCAAATGCTGAATAACAAGATACTCTAAGCGTTCCGGGCTTATATATCTGGGAAACATAGTAATAGTAATAGCATCTGGGTCCCCTAACGTAAAATAAGTCCGTATGCCACCCTCTATATAAGTGTATTCTATTTGGCGACGCTCTACACTTTCGGAAAAGCTGTCCATGTTAGCAGTTCTGCCTGTAACTACGTCTCTTACTATATCCAACTCAAAGTCACTTCTTTGACGGTTTTGGATAATCGGGTTGCCTTGCTGTGCCTCCATTGCCAATGTATTAAAATATTGGCCCGTTGCCTTGTTTACCACCCGAATAGTATTGTTTCGCCTGTCTACAAGCAATTGGGCATAAGCATTCTCGTACACAAGGTCAAACCTAAAGTCGAATGTGGGACGGGCAGATTCGCTTACGCTTGCCATGACAGGTGCAACAGGTGCGATTACCATGACGAAAACCAATAGCAATGCCACAAGTCTTTTTATCATACTCTCACCTAACCTATCCAATGGGAGTTAAGCTCCCAAGAAATTGTACTAATGAAATCGAAAACATTGCTAAGAAGTGAAAAAAACAGGGCGAACACGAAAGTGATAATCAGCATTGACACAATTGTTAAAATTACCATCAATATCGCCCGCAAAAAAGTATATTCGTGAACCATTATAAGGCCTACAAAAAGATAGGCGTATTGCAATACCATACCCGCAACAAAGAAAAACCGGGCAAAGGCCACTTCGTTTCCTGTTACAAAATTAGAAAGAACAATGCCTATCACAGTGCATATCACCATAGGGTACATAGAATATGCATAGGCTAAAAATATCTCTTTTAAATTTCCTTTGCCGTCGGTAATGGTTGTAATACTCCAGTTTGCAATGCAAAACAATAAAATAGGAGAGAAAGTAAAAATCAGCACTCTAATAACTGGCACAAAAGGCGTGGCCTGCCAAAAGCCCGTAACAATAAAACCCGTATAGGCACGCCGTAATATTGCCACAAGCCCTGCTACAACCAGAATAAAAATACCATAGCGCATATCGCCACGTTTAAGATATTTCATTTCATCAAAGCCCTTGAAGGGATGAGTAATAATATACAAGGGGAAGTCTAGCAAAGCTTCTTTTATGCCCCGTGGGCTCCAGGTTAATTTTGTTGTCATGTCACCAGCCCCCGTTTCTGTTTGTTATAAAGCCTAACTTTTTTTATAATTTTATAACCTACAATAAGTGCCGCTAAAGCCAGTGCGCCAAAAAACATTGTGTTAAAATGTCTTTCGAAAAAAGCTCCCCTTGTGCGAGTGTATGCCATATTAAAATATATGACATTTTGCGACCGCTGAAAATGTGCGGCGGCTTCTTCGAAATATCCCATTCTATAATACCAGCGGCCTATCCCTAAATGTGCGTACTGGAAATATGGGTTTAAATATAACACTTGACGCCAATAATAGGCGGCACTATGCCAATCTGCATGATATTGATGATAAGCGGCACTAAGCACATTATGACCGTAAACCGTAAGCCCAAAAACTTCCAGGGATTGATTTCCCCTATCTGCCAGTACCAAATGCCTATCTGATATAGCCATACCCGTTACAGTTTGAGTAAGCCCTTCTCGTGTTCCGGCACCCCCAAAGGCAAATAGTAAATGCCCGTCATCGTCGTAGGCAAACACTCTGTTACGGTTGCGGTCCAGCACATAGTAAACCCCAAAATTTGTTACATGCACATGGGAAAATATCGACGGTCCTTGGGGTACATTAAATGCCGGCATCATAAGATCATGGTCATCGCCCCAAAAGTGGTCATCGCTTGGGCGACGCAGAATATTTTCACCTCTGGCATTTAGTTTCCTCACGGGTTCGTCGTTGTCCCCTTCGCCAATTACGGTAAAAACAAACCCATTATAGTCTATTGTTAAGTTAGAAAACGCTGTAGGCAGCCACAATGCCGCCCTTGCACGTTGGGCAGGAGTGCGCATTGCCCGCCAAACTAGATCCATAAAAGTATAGGAAACATTAACAACGCCATAATAACGGTTAAATGTACCGTCCGGGTTTTTCTCTACAACACCTTCAAAGACGTTGTTAGCAATTACATAGATACGCCCGTTTTGGTCTACGGCAACTTTTGTAGGCTGCCATGGGAAACCTTCCCCCAAAGGTATACCATATGGGCGGTCCAAAGTGCGCACCAGGTTAAACTCTGGATCTAAGTGGATAATACGCCCTGCTCCAGGCTCTGCTACATATATCTCCCCTGTGTGGTGGGTTACAAAAATACCGTTAAGGGGCGTAAAAGTGTCAAAAACTCCGTCTTGGTAAATACCTGTGATTTCCGCAACCAAGTTGAAATCGTAATCAAAAACCAAGATGCTTGGGCCATTTGTTATAAAAAAGTGCCCATCGTGATAGACTACTTCATTTATATGCATTAAAGACTCTACCCCAAGATCCCTTGCGTACAAACTGCGGGAATACCTGTAAGGCAAAGGTGCGGGCACAGCTATGAAGGCACCAGGACCCGCTATATTATAGATATAACTTTCGATACCTAAGTTTTGTCTTGGACTAGCTGATACAGGTGTTGCCAAAAGGATTAGGGCAAGCAGTAAAAAAACTGCACACTTAAAACGCTTCACCATATCACATCCCTTCTATTCTTTCATGCCCGATGTGGTCATGGTTTCCAATACGCTGTTTTGCATAATTATGAAAATAACAACAGGTATCAAGAACATTATCAAGGACACTACCATCATTTCTCCCATCCTGGCTACGGTAATGCCCGACGCAATTTGTTGAAGGGCCGCAGGAAGGGGTTTTAGGCTTTCTGTAAATACAACATTAGTACCTGTTACTGTCCACATACTTTGGAATGTTAATATGAAAAGAGTAATCCAGGCTGGTTTTACAGCCGGCATAACTACTCTCCATAAAGTACGAAATTCTGTAGACCCGTCTATTTGTGCCGCTTCAATTAAAGATGACGGTACCTGGCTCATGAAATTAATCATAAGAAACAGGCCCAAAGTAGAAGCAAACGACGGAAGAATAATGGCCCAATAGGTGTCTATAAGCCCAAGGTTAGCCATTATCAAATAGTTATGAACGGCAGTAACAACAGGACTAAACATAAGCGCAATAACGATAATCCTGTTTAAAAATTGTTGACCAAAAAATTCAAACTTTGCTAAGGGGTACGCCGCCATAGATGCAAGAAAAATTTGCCCCAGTGTACCCATTGCCACTATAAATACAGAGTTAAACACATAACGCCAAAAGGGTACCAATGTATTGTTAAACACATTGCCCATGGCAAAAAAGTTTTCTATTGTAGGGTTACGTACCCAAATTGTTGGGGGTACGCGCATAAGTTCATACAAAGGTTTAAAAGCATTGTTTACAAGTAAAATAATGGGGGTAAGAAAAATAAGTGAAAACGCTATCATTGCAAGGGCAAGTATTACATTGCCTGCAAAAGACCTTCCCCCACGTTTTGTTTTAAAAAAGTTTTTAACTGCCTCACGGCTCATGTCCCCACCCGCCTTAAAAACATCTGGAATAATTTATTGCACCCAAGCATTATTAAAAGCAAAATTAGTGCGATAGCAGAAGCATATCCCATTTCCATACGCACACTACCGTAGTCTGTAAGGTGATTAACTATGGTATGTGTGCGGTATTGGGCACTTGGGAAGCCCATAAGACCCGAAGGGTCCAGGGCCAATACGCCTGTTATAGTCATAACTGCGCCAAACCTTAGCTGGGGTGTCATGTTAGGCAGGGTAATAAACCAAAGTTCCTGCCAGCGGTTTTTTATGCCGTCTACATAGGCGGCCTCGTACTGAGTTCTATCCACTGTTTGCAGCCCTGCTACAAAGGAAAGGAACCCGATACCAAGTGCCATAAGAAGCTGGGTACCTACAACAACGGGAATCATATAATCCGGGTCCATAAGCCAAAGAATAGGTTCTTCGATAAAGCCGCGGGTTAGCAAAATAGAATTTAGCCATCCGAATGGGTCGTTAGAGAAAAAGAACAGAAAGAACGTGGTAAATGAAGCAACAGACATACTTGGGGCGTAAAAAATAATTGTTAACACGGCCCTAAGTTTCCTGGGTAATTCGTTTATTAGCCATGCCATAAAAAACGCAAGCAAATATCCTACAGGGCCAATAATTATCGCCATAATAAAAGTATTTTGAATAGAAAGGGTAAAAAGATTATCTTCCAAAAGTAATCGTCTGAAGTTCTCCAGCCCCACAAACTGGGGCGACTGTATAACGTCGTAGTGAGTAAAGCTAACAAATGTAGCCATTAACACAGGTAAAACTGTAAACGCAAAGAATACGACCATGAAAGGGAGCACCATAAGGTAAAGCGGCATATTCTTGCGGAAGTTATACTTGCCGTTAGAGCGTATTCTGTCTTCCATAAGGTACCTCGTTTCTATTCCAGACCAAATTCCCGGCGTTTGGCTGTTAGTTCGTTATCTATTCTGTCTCGGGCAATTAATAGGGCATTAACAGGATTGCCATAGTCCGCTATTACATTAACGAAGGCGTTGTGTATTTCCCGCCCTGCAATATATCCGCCGGGTACTTGCGGTATTGGTATTGCCCAGTTTAATGTCTCTTCTATTGCAGGCCACATATCGCCCCAGCCAAGGTTTTGGAAGCTTGCCAGGTTGGCTGTTTGATAACGCCAGTTGTGCCCGAATATAGATTCCACTTCCATCGTAAAGCGATTTTGTGCTTCGTAGGAAGTAAACCAAGTCAAAAACTCCCATGCAGCATCTGCAGTTCCGCGGCGCTCGGCTATATTGCCAACAATAAAGTTACAGCTAACACTTAGCACATTGTCACGGCGGAATTCTCCTTGGGCATTGTACATGCCGGGAACCGGGGCAACATTCCAGCGACCGCGAATTTCCGGCGCACTAGCGTTAAGCAAGTTTACATTGTCTATCGCCGCTACAAATACAGGCAGTTCGCCCATACGGAAGCGGGTTAAAACGTCGGTTTCTACAATAAAGCCATGTTTTGTGTAAAGGTCTGTCCAGAAGCGGAACGCCTGAATACCCACATCGTCTGCAAGTAAGGTATATGCGCCTTCGTCTGCGAAGGGGCGCCCTCCCATCTGATGGAGTAATCCTATATGAATGGTATTGAGGTTACGTGTGGTTGCACCTACCATACCGCCTGCGGAGCCCGGTTGCGGCTGAGGCACAGTGCTGAAAAACACATCCATATGCCTGGATTGCAACGGCGGCACAATAGACAGGAACTCTTGCATGTCGTTTGGCGCTTGGGTAACACCAATATCTTCAAATACATCTGTCCGGTAGAACATCATGTTAAATGTCATTGTATCCGGTAAGGCATAGGTGGCACCACGGAAGCTTAGTGTATCCAATGCCGCAGGGGCAAAACGGGACGCTATTTCGTCAAAATTATCAAACTGTGTAAGATCTATGGCACCGGCTCTAAAGGCAAAGTTTATTGGCATTGCTGCCTGGGCTTGTAATACAACATCCGGCCCCTGGCCTGTTAGTGAAGCGGGGAAAACAATCCCGGCATCTACAAGGCGTAAATCTACAGATATATGAGGGTGATTTGGCACAAACATTTCGTTTATAATGCGGCCCATAATATTAAACACGTCAAAACCTGTAGCTACCCATACTTCTATATGGGTTTGGTCTACGCCATCGGGGGCATCTACGCTAAAGCTAAAATCCTGGGTAAAGGAACCCAAAAACGCACGGACATGATGCCAAACCCGTTGGAAAAAGTTTGCCCGCAGACGAAATACTTCTGCACCTTCCCCGGCTACCCCTAATACGTCTAAAAGTAGGGGCTGGTCGTTAGCCATGGTTACAAAAAGCCCAAGGGCAGAAATCGAGTCCTGAAATTCACTTAAATAGCGTGCAACACGATCCGGCCTGTTGGCTAGACGTGTAATATTCATGTTAAGTCGGTTTAAAATTGCGTTGGTTTCGCCAAAGGTATTACCGGCGGCATCTATACGCATAAGCAAATCGTCAATTACTGCGCTTTGTTCCCACAAACGCTCTCTAAAATCCGGGATGGATTGCAAAATCATATAGTCACGGTGACGGTCAGGGTTTGGGCTTGTAATCATTATTACATCTTGATAAAAGCGGTGTAAATCCATTAAGGCTTGTGTGGCATCTTGTACAATGTCGTAAAATGCGCCAATTGTGGCTTCTAGGCCTATAATGTTCCTACCCGCAGACAAATAAAACCAAAAGTATTCCCCCGTATCAATATGGGAAAGAAAACGGGAACGGAAACCTGTTGCAAAATCGAAACGGATATCTGCCGCTTCTGCAAAAGGAATTTCCCCATTTATAGTTAGTATACGGCTGGAGAAACCGCGCTTTTCCCGCTGTGCATAGCGCAAAGATATGCGGTACATGCCGGAAACAGGCACGTAAACTTCCCACTCTATACGCTGGCCAGGTATACGCCAAGCGTTGCCGCCAATTGTGTTTAACACAACTCTGGATGGATGATATGGTGTTACTAACGGGCATGTGCGGTCGTTAATAGGGAAAAGACTTGGGCTTGTTTTATAAACTGCATATTGGGCTTGTATTTCTATGGTATCTGCTGTTGACCTGGGTGTACCAGCATGCAGTTGGCTGTACTGGGCATAGGTAAGCTGCTTTTCCGCAAGTGTGGCAACGGCATCGGCCCCAAAGGTTACATTTCCATCCGTAAAAACAAGGGAAATATCGTTACTACCTGCTTCTAACCAAAAAGAGATTGGCATCCCCGGGGCAGACGATAGTGTAGAGTACGTGTATCTTACAACCTCTACCTGAGTTGGAATTTGCTGATTCCCTGTCTGGGTGCGCCAATCTTCCGTTGCATTAACAAAAAACCGCCTAAATGGTACGGCTATCCATGACTCCTGCCCATTTACAAAAACATTGGCAAGAATATCCCCACGCCCGGGTACAGCCCCGTAATTCACCATTATGTGGTGATACCCGGCTGTATCTGCCATCACAATAAAATCATGACGATAAAAACTGCCCGCAGCATCCCCGGGCAAGTAATCTGTTGCGGCGTGAAGGTTCGCAGTTAGTAACACATAAAAAGTGATAGCAAATACTACACACAATTTAAGTTTTGACATTGATGTAACCTTCCTTCTTTGCATATTTTATAACTTTTGAGTAATCCCTTAGGTAAAGCCTTAGATATTGCATCTAAGGCTTTACCTAAGGGGCTGCTATGCAGCCCCTTATAAATTATTATTCTATACCTGCGCCAAACTCTTCTGCAAGAGTCCACATTTCTGCAGGAATATTCTCTCTTTGAATTCTGCCGAAATCGTATAGGTTCCATATTAACTGTGGCATTGCAGCTTCGAAAGCAGCACGGAAGTCGCCACCGCTGCCAAGGGTATTACGCCATGCGTCGTTTTGTGACGGTAACCAGTATCCGCCGCTGTCCATACCTTCCCATGTAGGGTTGGATGCATACCATTCCCATAGTTCTTCGTCTAATTGTGTGAACAAATACTGGCTGCTGCCAAGACGAAGGATACCATCGCCTTCATAGTCTCTCATTTCAACAAGTCTTACTAAATGCCCACGGTTGTGCGCATACCATGTAAATACCATGTTAAAGAAAACTTCAGAAGTAACTACATCTGGTGTGCCTTGAATAATCATATTTGTAGAAGCATCGTTAAATACGCTCGTGTAAGGGGTGTGGGTTTTAAGGTCGCGCCAGTCACCCGGGAATGTTACGTTTGAACCCCATGGTGGAGGAACAATACCAAATTCGAAGTAGGTACTTGTTGTTTGGAAATCCCATGGAGCCATGCTAGAAATAGCTACATTACCATTGCGGAACAATTCCATATGGCTGCCGCCAATAAACCTTGGTGCCCATGACCACATACCTTCTGGTACATGCGGTGCAGGGTCTTCATCCGCACCATGCCAGCCCGGTTGCAAGTACAATCCTTCTTGAACCAAACGCTGTAACATACGTAAAGGCTCAAGTGATTCTTCATGCAACAAACCAGGTACGCTGGTACGCGGGTTAAGAATATAACCACCGTTTGCGTAAATTGCCAAACGCTTCCACCAGTTTTCGTGCATACCAACAGGTGTTACGTCTGAAGGAAGTAAAGAGTTAAGCTCAACAACGTACTCATAAAAATCTTCCAGTGACCAACGGCCTGCAACAAACATTTCGGAAGGTGTCATTTCCATACCTACACCGCGAATCATATCTCTGTTGTAGGTAAAAATATTCCATGAATAAGCAGGGCTCCAGTTAAAGCCATAAGCTGTTCCTGTGGCAGATTCGCCAAGGAATGCAAAGAATCCTTCTGGCACATTTGCACGTAGGTAAGAGTCCATACTGCGCAAGTGACCATTGTTTGCCAATAACGGGAACCAGTATCCTGCGTTACCGCGCCATAAGTTAGCAATTGGGTCGCCTGCTACAATGCTGGCAATCATAACATCGGGAACGTCGCCCCATGCGCCTGCAATTGCAACAATGTCATCGTTCTCGATAAACTCAAGGTTTACATTAAAACGCTGCTCTACTCTTTCTTTTGCAGCTGTCCAGCGGGTTGCATAAGTTTCGTTGTAGTGGTCCGGGCTACCAAAACCTACCCAACGAAGGGTAATGCCGCCAAGGTCTGTAGCTGGGAAGTATTGATCCAAAAAGCCATCAAGATCTGCGTCAAAGAAATCTCCAGGAGATGCATGAGCTACTGCTACTTCTCCGGCTTCTTCGCCATTCTCTTCGCCATTGTCATCTACAGGATCTGGGTCTACCACAGGAGGAGGATCTGCTGCGGGTTGCTGTGTCTCTTGTTGTTGTGTAGGTTGGTCGTTATCGTCCCTGTTGCATGCTGCAAAGGAAAGTGCTAACACCAAAACTAACAAGACTAGCATGATACTTTTTTTAATCATTGATAATCAATTCCTTTCTTGTCCTTTTAATAATGTTTTTGCCATGTTGATTAGGGCATATTACCAAATGATGCATGTAGCTATACTTAGCAAGGCATCACTAGCGGTCATTTTTGTATGCGCACATAATACACTTGTGTAATGCGCCTTCATAATGCTTAGTATTACAGGCTTGCAAGTTATTATGTAACACAAGTTGCATTGTGTTACTTATAGTTGGAGTTTTTTAAATAAATTTGCTATGTTTTTCTAAATATATTGACTAAAAACCATCTCCTTTCTGTCACTTTTCACAGAAATTTTATTATTCTGTACATGATGCACAACTGCCACTGTCATAATGCACAGTATATCCGAAAAAATGGGAACTATATTAAGGATTATGACTTTCTCCTAACATTTTGTCAATACTATATTTCAGTTTTGTTACAACCATATTTTTACTATTTTGCCGCATGCGCCTAAATTTGCCGCAATTCTCACTAGTACAAGGTGAAATTGATTATGCAATTCGAGTAATTGTCGGCAGCTTTAAACACGCTTCTTTTAAATAGATTTATCTTGCTATACAATAGCAAATAGCCGTTTATAAATCATTTATTAAGCTGGAGGCAGCATATGAAAATTGACTATCCTATTCTATCCGGTGCGATTCATTACTTTCGGGTGCATCCTGCCTATTGGCGGGACAGATTAACAAAACTGAGGGCTTGCGGCTTTAACACAGTGGAAACTTATGTACCCTGGAATTTTCACGAGCCTAAAGAAGGACAATTTCAATTTCAAGGGTTTGGAGATATCGAAGCGTTTATACAACAGGCCCAAGAAATTGGTCTTAATGTAATTATACGGCCCGGACCGTATATTTGTGCAGAATGGGAGTTTGGCGGGTTTCCGGCTTGGCTTAACAAAGACAAAAATATGCGCTTGCGATGTTTTTGGCCCCCTTATTTAGAAAAGGTGCGCAATTGGTTCTCGGTATTAATTCCTAAGATTACGCCCTATTTATGTACATCCGGCGGCCCTGTTATAGCCGTTCAGGTAGAAAACGAATATGGCTCTTATGGCAACGACAAAGAGTACCTTGCCTATTTACGTGACCTGCTTATAGAGCTTGGGGTAGATTGCTTGCTGTTTACTTCCGACGGCTGGGAAATGCCATTCCTTGATGCAGGCACTTTGCCAGATTTATGGAAAACTGTGAATTTTGGCTCTAATGCTACGGCGGCTTTCAAAAATCTTAGAAAGTTCCAACCGGAAGGGCCGGATATGTGCTGCGAATTTTGGTGCGGCTGGTTTGACCATTGGGGCATACCCCACCATACCAGAGATGCCACCGACGTTGCTGCCAACTTGGAAGAAATCGTAAAAGACGGTGGCTCTGTAAATATGTTTATGTTCCACGGGGGCACTAACTTTGGATTCTGGAACGGTGCCAATACAGTTGGCGAGGATCATAAATACATGCCTACTACTACCAGTTACGATTATCACGCCTTGCTTTCCGAGGCCGGAGACATAACTCCGGTATACGAGGCCTGTAAAGCTGTATTGGAAAAAAACTTTGGCAAAGCACCGGAGTTAGCTGTATCCAACTCCAAGAAAATGAATTACGGCACAGTAACTTTATCTGAACGCTATCCATTGTGGAACCAGCTTGGGACGCCGGTAATATCTGCAACTCCATTAACAATGGAAGAGCTTAACCAGGAATATGGATATGTGCTTTACCGCAAAACTGTGGCTCTATCAAAGGAATGTACCCGCTTACCCCTAAAAATTACCGGCCTTAGGGACCGAGCCGTAATTTTTGTAGATGGGGTAAAAGCCGGAGTGCTGTATCGCAATAATCCGGATGAAATACTGGAACTGCCTTTACCGGGTGACGATTCTTTCCGGTTGGATATATTAGTAGAGAATATGGGCCGGGTTAATTACGGGCCATATATCAGTTACCCTTGCGGCATTTCCGGTCTTGTGCATATTGGGCAGCAAGCCCTGTTTGGCGGTTGGGAGATGTACCGCCTGCCTTTTGACACGGCTCCCCTGCCCCAAGGTGCCACATCCGCCATTGAAGGCCCCGCACTTTATCGCGGCACATTTTATGCTGACGAACTTTGCGACACCTTTTTAGACGTTAAGGCTTTTGGCAAAGGCATTGCATTTATTAACGGTTTCCACATTGGGCGTTATTGGGAAGTAGGCCCGGCGCGTACTCTTTATATACCGGCCCCACTACTGTGTAAAGGTGAAAACGAAATAATACTGTTTGAAACGGATAAGGTACCGGAACCTGTTGTTGAACTTGTGAAAGAGCATTATTGGATATAGTATTGAAGGGGCTGCTTCGAGATTATATGGCATGATTGTCACGCCTTTAACCCTGATTTAAAGTAAATATGCGCCGATACACACCATCTTTACCAAGCAATTCCTGATGGGTGCCAACTTCTGCAATTTGCCCGTCTTCCATTACAACTATTTTATCTGCAGATACAACGTTGTCCATGTTGTGTGTTGTGAATATAATTGTGTGACTGCGCCGTAAAGATTCTATAGTTTCCATTATATGCCGTTCGGCATCTTTATCCAAGGCACTTGTCGCTTCGTCAAAAAGCAGCACAGAGGCCTTTTTTACCAAGGCGCGGGCAATGGCTATACGCTGCTTTTGTCCGCCGGAAAGGGTATCGCCTTTTTCACCACAAGGGGTATCGTATTTATCTTCAAGCTCCTCGATAAATTCATGTGCGGAAGCTCGCTTTGCGGCTAAAACAACATCCTCGTCCCCGGCCTTTCCGCCAACGCCCATTGCGATGTTTTCTTTAATGGTCATGTCAAACAATTTACAGCTTTGGTCTACATAAGCGAAATTTTTACGCCATCCATACAAGGAGCTATCGTTAAAGGATAGGTCACCCACGCATATATCTAGGTTATCACGCTCGTACATACCCATAATTGCCCTTAGTAAAGTAGATTTACCGCTGCCAGATTCGCCAACAAGGGCAACCATTTGGTTTTCTTCAATTTGTAAATTAATATTTTTAAGGGTATCGTTTTCCCCATCCAGGTAGCTAAATGTAAAATCGTTAATCTCCAGTTTATAACCAATTGCGTCCCTGGTTATGCCATGTTTTTTTGCTTCGCTTCTAGCTTCATCCTTTTCTATAATGGCAAAAATGCGTTTGGCCCCTGCAATTGGCGGCTGTAGCCCGGCGTAATTAGCCCCAAGTCTGCCAATAGAAGATGTTAGGGCAGAACTCATGACAAACACTGCCGCAATTGTATAAAACTCTATTCGCCCTGTAGCTGCAAGCCAACCCCCAAAACCAAAAACCACAAGCAGCGTTAGCCAGCCCTCTATGGTACCGAATAGATTCTGCCCCATCCGGATAAACCCATGCCTGATATCAAGGGTTCTTAAACGGTTATTTTCACGGTCAAAAACGAGAAATGCCTGAGGCTGCATATTGAAGGCCCTAATTGCTATTGCGCCAGAGAAAATATTGCTGGTTGCCTTTAATGCGCTGGCATTGGCTTCAAGCTGTTCTTTACCCACTTTTGCCAAAGGTTCTGTAAAGCGTTTCTGCATAAAGAAGCTTAGTATACCTACAGCAAAAGATGCAATGCCAAGCCGCCAATCCATAGCAAAAATAACAACAGTAGCACCAACAATGGTTATTATGCTCATCATAAACATCATCAGCGGGCCTTCAAATACGCCTTGAGCCGTTGTAGCTTCCGTGTTAATGGCGGCAATACCTTCCCCGCTATGGGAAGTATCCTCTAGGCCGGTTCGCACAAAAGCGCGGAAAAGTGTTTGCCTTAAGTCCAAAGCGGCCCGTTCGATAATTAATATATTTATATAAATTCCAACAAGCAGCAGAAAGACAAAACCGCCCAACATAATTGACAAGTTAATCCCTGCCGAAAGAAGTGCCTCTCTGTTCCCATTTACTATGGCATCCATAGTGCTTCCTATAAACATTGAAAGTATGAAGGGCATGGCAAAGCCTTGACCACTGTAAATAAGCTGAGATATCCCATAGCGGAACTTGTATGGTTTCATAAAGCGGAACATCTTAAAAAAATATTGATTATTACCTTGTATTAATTTTGCTTTTAATTTTTGCATGATTACTTATACCCCTCTCCTAAATGTGTTGTTTGCACCAAAGTTAGCCCCCGGTTTGCTGGGTCATACAGCTCACGGTATACTTCGTTGGCTGCAAGCAGTTCTTCATGGCTGCCAATGCCGGAAACATTGCCCCCATTCATAACAATAATGGTGTCGCAAGCAGCAATGGCAGACGCACGATGGGCCACGATTATAACGGTTTTGTGAGACGTGGCATGGTTCAAACCATCCAAAACTGCGGCTTCTGTAGCCGGGTCAAGAGAAGATGTAGCTTCATCAAATAAAATTACCGGAGCGTTTTTATAAAACGCTCTTGCCATTGCAATACGCTGACGCTGCCCACCAGAAATATTGTCGGCAGCTTCTGTAAGCACACCGTCAAACCTGTCCGGGAGGGTATTTATAAAGTCCAGTATCCCTGCATCGATACAGGCTTTCTCCAAGCGGGATATATTGTCAGGAACGGTTTCTTCAAGGGTAATGTTTTTGGCAATGCTTTCCGGAAACAGAAAGGAATCTTGGGGGACATAGGCAAACACATCCCGCAAACTGCCCTTGGCAAACTCTATAGTGCTTTTTCCATTTATGGTAATTTCGCCGCTTGTGGGTTCGTACAAGCCCAGCAAGAGCTTAAGTATGGTAGATTTACCCGAGCCACTTCCTCCAACGATAGCAACTTTGCTGCCCGGTGCAATACAAAAGCTTACATTGTCTAAAGCTAGGGATTGTGGAACTTTGTCTGTTTGGACAGTGTCTGTTACCGGTTCCTCTTCAACAGGCGACGGGCCGCCAAAACTAAATTTGAGCCCCTTCTTTTTAACGGGTTCGGGTCTTGTTTCATCTGCTGGTTCCCCATAGCTAAACGTCACATTTTTAAATGAAATTTCAGGCTGCTCAAGGCTTGACTTTGCGCCGTTTTCCAATTCCTCCAACGGGTCCGACGTGGCATCCATCAAACGCTTTGTCCCGGCTACAGCCCGGGCAAGCCCGGCTATGTTCTGTCCCATCATTGTAAGGCCGCCGGCTACAATTGTAATAGTTGTGGAAAATGCGATAAATTCGGCTAAACTCATGCTGCCGTCAATTGTTGCCAGCCCCATAACAATAACAATAACGATTAACGGGCTAAACAAAAGAGCTATCATAGTGCCAAGTGTTATTGCCAGTGCCACAGCGGCACGCTTTAACACAGCAAAAAATTTATTATACTCATTCATGTAGCGGTCTTCCAGGACTTTATCCAAAGAATATGCGGCAACAACAGACAAATTTTGCAAAGAATCATTTGCCACCGCCACAGTCTTTGCCTGTGCCTCGGACATTTTTACACTTATTTTTTGCAGTGGCATGGATAGTAATAATTGAGCAACAATCATCCCTATAGCCGCTAAAAATAAAACCCCTGTAAACTGCGGGCTAATGTAAATTAAAAACACAAAAGCGGAAACGAAAGATATAAAGTCCGCTACAAGTCCCAAAATTCCGGATGCGACAAGATGTACCGACTGGGGGATATCGTTAGAGTAGATGGACAATTGCTCGCCGCTTGGGGTTTTCTCTAACTTGGCAAAGGGAACACGCAGGAAATGATTTATAAAAAGCTCCCGCAACCTAAACCCTGCCTTTGCAGAAAACCTTGCAACCATAATGGTAGATATTGCAGATGCACTGGCCCGTAAAACCAATACACCGGTAATAAGGGCTATAAAACGTACCAAAGCGTCTACGTTCCCGTTTACGGCGGCCTCACTCATTTGCCCGCTTAGATAGTTCATGGTTACATGCCCGGCAGACATTACAATAACAACAACAATGTATGGCAGAATAATAGTACTGTAACGCAGCTTTGTTCTTTTTAATACTGTATAAAATGCTTTCATGAATTTTGTTGCTCCTTTCGGATGGCGTAGCTTGTTGTATTTATTTACGTAACAAACCTGAATTAGTTGTGCATTTCATTTTCGATTTCATATAAAACTGCTTTAACCTCCTCGCTGGCAACCAGTTTGCCATATACTTTAAAAGAAGCAACAGTCTGTCGTATTTCTTCAGGTGTTATACTGTTCGGGATAGTACATATACCAATAACACGTATTCTCATTTTTTCATTGGCACTTATCGCATCTTGTACACGCTGTTTAGTTAACATGCTTGCGCCCAAAACATATATCGAGCCAACTTGCCCGCTTTTAGCGTCATCATTGCTTAAGAATTCATTTGTTTTGTCTTGATGGATTTCCAGCACTTTGCGCGCAGCAGAGCGCATAAAGTCTGAACGGCTATCGTACAGGCCACGCTCCACCAAATAATCGATTTGCCCCAATTCTACTGGGCTAAGGTTTACAGATACTTTCTCTGTTTTCATGCTTGCCTCCCGTTGGAATCATTTTAGATTCTATTTGGATTCCGTTTGGATTATATGATGCAAAAAATAATTTGTCAATGTAATTTATAAAAACAATTTTGTCAGTTTTCGTAAACATTCGTTTATAATTATTTGACATATCATGGTATCTATGATAATATATTTCTAACTCGTCCGAATAGTGGACGTAGCTTATTTTTAGTGTCCGGCACTGCTGGTAGGAGGATTCAAGCATGGAAAAGACAGGCGTAGTAAAATGGTTTAATGCCGAAAAAGGATACGGGTTCATCTCTATCCAAGGTGAAGATGACGTATTCGTACACTTCTCCGCAATTCAATCTGAAGGCTTCAAAACCCTTGAAGAGGGCCAAGAAGTTCGCTTTGAAGTAGTACAAGGTGCAAAAGGCCCACAAGCCGCAAACGTGGAACGCGCATAGTTTTTGGTTTGGGTTAAAGCTCTGTCAATGTTTTCCACGCAAGAATAAACATAAAGCAGTGAGAGTACTCAACAAAGAGTATTACAATTGACAGTTCCAAACATTATCAAGAACCAGTGAATCCAATACCCTTTCTGCCCAGTGCAGAAAGGGTTTTTTTAAGGAAATGATAAGTATGGATTTTATAAAAGCAGATACCCTCGAAAATGCAATAAGCAAAATTTACAATGCCGCAAAAGACTGGCTATACAAATGCGAAATCATACCCCTGGAAGATGCCCATGGGCGTATTTTAGCAGAAGATATAACCGCACCACAAAACTTGCCGGACTTTCGCCGCTCTAGTGTAGATGGCTATGGAGTTTTGGCAAAAGACTTGGCTGGGGCCGGGGAAAACTCCCCTGCATTTTTGCAAGTAATAGGCACTGTGTCTATTGGGCAAAATACAGACTTGCATATACAAAGCGGACAATGTGCAGAAGTCCCCACGGGGGGGATGATACCAAGCGGGGCGGATGCCGTTGTAATGATAGAATATGTAGAAAATTTTGGCGAAAACGGAATTGCCATAGTAACCCCTGTTGTCAATTACGAAAATATTGTTGAAATTGGCGACGATATGAAAAAGGGTGAAACTCTGCTTAAAGCCGGCAGCGAACTACTTCCAAAAAATATTGGCGCATTGGCAGCGGCTGGAATTGTAAACATCCCTGTGTACAGCTTGCCTAAAGTCACGATTATTTCCACCGGGGACGAATTGGTTCCGCCGGGGGAAGCCGTTTCCATGGGCAAAATCCGCGATATTTCCAGCTCTTCTTTAAAAGGGATGGCTTATAAAAATGGCCTTGATGTTGTAAACACTATAGTACTGCCGGATGATATAAATTTATTGGAAGATGCTTTGCGCCATGGCATTACAACCAGTGATATTATAGTAATTTCCGGGGGCAGTTCCTACGGCAAGTACGATATTACTGCCAAGGCCATTGACAATGTTGCACACCCCGGGGTATTTACACATGGCTTGGCACTAAAGCCAGGCAAGCCTACAATTTTGGCTGAGGATAAAAAAACACAGACACTGATTATCGGGCTGCCCGGGCATCCTGTGTCTGCAATGGTTGTATTTGAGTTGTTGCTAACTAACAGTAAGCGTGCATTTATGTCATGCCCGCAAAAATTGCCCGTTCCCGCCCGGCTGACATGCAATGTCCCAGCTGACGGCGGAAAAATGACCGTTTACCCTTGCAAACTAGCATGGGATGGCGAAGTTTACCGGGCAGAGCCTGTGTTTGGCAAATCTGCAGCCATAACCACATTAACCAAGGCCGACGGCTATTTTGTTATTGAAGCTGGGGTTGAGGGGCTACGTGAAGATGCTAAAGTGTTGGTGTATTTGTTGTAGGTGGCAAATACCTTCCAGCTCGCCGTTGTTGTCTTTTATAATATAGCAGTTTCCTAGAGCATAAAAAAACCGTCACAAAACTTATCCCATTTAATTTTATATTCATCTTCGCTTATAACTTCCATATGGGAAACGTCATTTATGTTGCGCCCTATTGCTTCGTCTACAAAGCGGAAAATATAATAGTCATATTCGTCCGGGTAAACATATACAGACTTGTAGCCCAAGTCCAGGGCCGCCCTTAGACGGGTATGCCCATCTAAAGAGATACATTTGTCGTCTTTTATAACTATTGGTATCAAAATATCTTCGTGGCTTGTAACCCATTTCTTGCAACATTCCAGCTTTTTTTCATTAATATAAAATTGGCTTGGCTGTATTTGCAAAATTTCAAGCAAATATGGTTGGATTTGGGGTTTTTCAAGCAATAGGCTACCGTTTTCGTCTTTTATTAATGTTACAAAACCGGAGTAAAATAAAAATTCTTCTATTGCTTCACTTACATATTGTTTAGTATTGGCATAAAGCGTAGCCTCACGTCCGTTTATTTTGAATAAATATTTGAACGCTCTGTCCTTAGAGTAAAAACAGCATGCCCCAAAGACTAGGTCACTTTTACTAAAAATATCTGTATCATTATATCCGGCTCTTATAATTTCCAATTAAAACACCGATCCTTTGCAACAGCAAGATTTGCATAAAAAAGCGTTGTATGTGGAATATGTTATTTAGTTTATCCTTGATTACATAACAACTACTTTACCGACAAAACATTCATGTACCTTTGAACAACGGAAAAGCTGCCATCGTATGATTCGTTTGCTTGATTGTTTTTGTACAGCTCCATTATATTATTGCGCAGGTTTCGCTCATCTTCCCAAATATATTTTATCTTAAAACCTGTTTCGGTTAAATTGCAAAACATGTCAATAAACAAATGACGATGTTCTCCGCATACCTCACCGCAAAACAGATTTTCATTACCATTTTCGTCTGTCCTTAAAGGGCCGCCAATATATGGGGAGCCTATTCTGTAGCCGGTACCGTCCCAACCGTCTATATTGTTTTCGTATGATGTTGGATGTGTTGCCGGGTTTATATGGTCTACATGATACATTCCACCAGGTTTAAGCACACGAAATACTTCTTTATATACTGCGGCTACATTGGGTACAAAGCATATAGAAATTGGCTGATGAACAATATCAAAGGATTCGCCAGTAAATAAAGATAAATCTGTCATACTGCCTAAAACGGTTTTTACAGTATATCCTTAGTGGTTTGCTGCTTGAGTATCGCCGTTTAGTTGCCCTTGGGATATATCAACTACAGTTACATCTGCACCAAGTAATGAAAAAAACGCAGATTGCTGGCCTCCGCCCGATGCCAAGCAAAGTACCTTTTTCCCTTTAATATTGGCATACTCATATTGGCGGATTATTTTAAGCATTGGGTTACTATTTTTAGCGCATGGGTCGTCCCAAAATAATATTTCGCCATTTACAAATTTTTGTAATAAATCTGGATTTAAGCGTAAATTAGGAATTGTATAATGCTTGCCTAATTCAACCTCGTTTTCCCAATGTTCTTGATTCTTTGTAATAATGTTTCGTAGCTCATCCATTTTATATTTCTCCTATCGGTAAACCAATTTGCATCACGTTTACTTCCTATAATAAGTATCATTCCACCGGTTTATTATTCGTCTGCCTTTGTCTGTAATTTGCATAAATGATACCCCGCCCGGGTCGCCAACATATACAAAGTCAGATATATCAAGGCCAAGCCATGCATATTGCCAAACACTCATTGACATTCCGTGGGATACAACTATTACATTGTCGGCTTTGTCCGCCGCAATTAAATCGCAGCATCCTGCTGTACGGCTCCAAAACTTACTCCATGTTTCTGCTGCAGAAAAGTGGCTGTCTACATATTTTATGGCTGGCATACCATTTCCCTCGCACCATTTGCGTGCTTTTTCAAAACCGTCTTTTCCGGAATGGTTCATTTCCCGCAAATCTTTTAAAAAATTAATTTCCAAACCCATATACCGGGCCAGTGGCTCTACAGTTTGCCGTGCCCGGGCTAAATCTGACGAATATATTTTCCAGTCTTGTCCTATCAATTCCTCAGACAGCTTACGCCCAATATTTTCTGCATGTTCCCTGCCAAGTGCTGTTAGTTCCCAATCGTTCCAACCGCCAGGCATTGACGTACCGTGGTGCGTAGACTGTGTGTGCTGGATTGAGATAATTTTTTTTGCCATTACATATGCTCCTAACTAAGTAAAGTTACTTTTTTTACTTTAACTATACCATACAGCCCGTAACAAGAACATAAAAGGCGTTAATCCTGTGTAAAACTTGTACAGATTAGCCTACAAATGTTATACTTCGTAAAATTATCTATGTAACAGAAAGGAATTTTAATTATGCAAATATACAAAACTCTTGAAAACGGCATAAATATTGTAGAGTACCATCCATCTTTAGCAGCAGGCATTGCAGAAATGCGAAACCTTTCCAGTGAGGACTGGGGCGGGCAATCCGGCGATACAGAAAGTCAAGTACTTGCCAGACATGCAGGGGCATCTTACCTTAATGTATATATCGCCCTGGACGGCGATATTGTTGTGGGCTATTGCAGCTTTGGCAAAGACTACTTCGATGCAAATACCCTTTATATTGCCTATCTTACAGTAAGGCCCGATTATCAGAATAAAAAAATAGGCAAGGCCTTAGTACTTATGTGTGTAAACCGCACAATTGAACTGGGATACCCGCGTCTTACCCTTCATACATGGAGCGGCAATACAGCCGCCGTGCCCCTATACAAAAAATGCGGTTTCATGTGGGAGGACAGGCCTAATAGCGTCTATTTGACTAATCTAATCCCAACAATTGCAACAAACCCATTGTTTACCGGCTTTTTTGCAAAAGCAGATTGGTATGCAGATTCAATTCGCTCCCTGGAAATTTCACCTGATGGGGAAAAGATTAACGATTTCGAGAACTTCTGCTATACATGGGAAAAAGGCGGCGATAATCTAAAAGTAGGCTTCGAGCGCACAGGGCGGCAAATACGCATGATAGAAACTGCAGATTACAAAATAGAACTTACTGCGCAAGACCATAAATTAGCCTACGGCCTTGATTACAACTGCTCTTTTTTGATAGAAAACAAAAGCGGCAAAAACCTTAATATTAAAATTACCGGACAAGATGACAAAAATATCAAATTTAACTATAACCTAGATACCCAGGTTACAGGCGTACAAGAATTCCCGGCAAGTTTTTACATCGGGGAAATAAGCGAACCCCAGGACGAATGGAGACTCCATCCGTGCTTACTTGCAAACGTGGAAATAAACGGACAAGCAATTACATTTGGGATGGGCATAGATACAAAGTTCCCAATTTCCATTGGCTTGCACCGGGAAGTTAAAGTTAGCCAAAAGGGTATGGAATACGAAACACACTTAAACCTGGAAAGTGCATTACTTGAAGATGCTAACATTACAATAAATGTACCGGACAATAATACACTCACTATTAAAGGAAGCCCATTTGCAGTAAACATCCCATCAAAACGCAAGGCCTGTATCGAAACTACGTCCACAACTTTAAATATCGGTTCCGAAAATTTAACTGTACACTGTAAAGCCATTATAAAAAACGGCAAGGAGTTTAATTTTACAGTCCCATTGCAATTTGACGTAAGAGATTTAACAAGTGCCTATGCTTACGAAAACCTATACGGCTGGAATATAGTAAATGGCCCTTGGCAACTTGCTAAGTATAAGCAAGGCAGCGATGTAGATCTTTCACATCTTTTAAATGCGAGCTACTGGAGTAACTTTGAACCGCCAAAGTTCGGTAAGCCATACGACGACGAGTTTAATTTAATGAAACCCAAGGCAAAAATGTATCGGGACGATACAAAAATGGTAATGGAATTGGAATATGCTTCGGAAAAATATGCAGGCATGGTAGTTACACAAATTTATACCCTATGCGCTTCCGGGGTTGTAACCCGGGCAAACCGTGTAGAAAACCGCTCTAGCATTAATTACGACCTTATGATGCGGGATACCTGCTTCCTTTGTCTTGGGGACCGTACAATATTCAGTTACAATGGGCAAATTATGCAAAACCATACAACGCCCCACCCGGATGGCGATAACTACGGTTTTTCTGCCATTAGCCCGGAAGAGTTTGACGAAAACTGGGTTTTTGAAGCGTCTTCAACCAACCCTGCCGGTTATGTCTGGCCCATAGAGTACAAACCTGTAGTACAGTGGGGGTCGGGCCTGATATTCGAGCACTCTATGGGAGAGCTTGCACCCGGTCAAACTTGTGAGACTTTGCCAATTGTATGCACCTATGGCTTGTTTACTAATTACAACGATTTACGTAATTACGCCCGTCAAATTTTTAAGCGGGATGTACAAACACCCATAAAACGTGTGGAAGTACGCCTTAACGGCTACAATCCCTTTGTTGCCGGCAAGGATGTAAAGCTGGAAGTGGATAATAACCGCAATATAGTATTACAGGGTGACCTTATTGTTTCATCGAATTTATTTAAAACGCAAATTCAAACAAACCCGGCAGATGAGCGGGTACCTTGTAATAAGTTTGATTTGCAATTAAGTAAAACAGATTCCGCCATAGAGGTTGTAAACCTTGTTATGAATTTAGCTATATATGAAAAGTCTTATAACCGGGCACTATTCTTCCCCAAAGGGAATGTTAGCTGCACAAGGGACGATACAAGATACGTTTGCAGTAACGGGGCAATTACCTTTAAGGCAGACCCCAAATATGGGCACATGTGTTATTCCCTTACAGATACAAAAGGGCAGGAGTGGCTACTAAACCAATACCCAGAGCATAAACCATTTGCATGGTGGAACCCGTTCCTTGGCGGAATATCCCCGGAAATACCCCATATGAACACTATATCATTGCTGAAAGAAACCGTAATTGCAGACTTTGCAGAAAAACGTGATAACTACGGCAACATATGGAGCGGCATTTGTACTACACTGCATATACAAGAAAACCATTGGCTAAAGGATGCAACATATAAGTGTTATTACCTTACCCTTCCCGGCCTGCCTTTGTTGTGTACGTTTTTTGAATTGCACAATAATACCGGACAGGGCAAGGGGGACGTGATGGGAATAACTGCATTTTTAAATGTAGGGGAAAATGTAAAAGATGTTTTTGTGGAAGCAACAAACAAAAACCGGGACGAATGCCGTTTGCGCTTAGGCTCAGATGGCGTTGGTACTCAATTTGAAAACATTGCCGTTGTGAAAAGCCCAAGAGCAGAAAACCTATATGCATTCCGTGGCAACAAGGGCAACCCTTATTATCAGAATGGGCTTAACGGGGACAATAAAATGCCATTGCATATTGGCTTTTATGGAATAGAAGCCTCTGCCCCTAATGGCGGAGTATTTACGTCATGTCCTATATTCTTACTGGTTACAGACAAAAACCTGCCGGAAGGTGCCCTAGACGATTTAGAGAGGCTGAAATTTTAATGCCCAATGTGTATCTGGAGAATATAAGCCTGGAGGAGGCCCTAAGTAAATATTTATCACGGCTTCAACCTTTTGCTAACAAAAGTAAGGTCGTTCCGGTAACGGAGGCTTTAGGGCTTATAACTTCGGAAGCCGTATTTGCCGCCAACAATTCACCATTATATGACTGCGCCGCCATGGACGGAATAGCCGTAATATCCGAGCGGACTAAAAACGCCCGGGAAGTATCCCCTACTACACTTAAACCTGGCCAAGATTTCATAGATGTAGACACAGGCGACCCAATCATGCCGCCATATGATGCTGTTATTATGGTAGAGGATATTAATAGAACACATGATGGGGATGTGATAATCCGCAAAGCGGCCACAAGCTATCAGCACGTCCGCACAATTGGCGAAGATGTAGTTAAAGGGGAATTGATCCTTCCATCCAACCATAGAATCAGACCTGTGGATATTGGGGCTCTTCTTTCTGGTGGGATAACAAAAATTTCTGTAATAGTTTTGCCTAAAATTGCCGTAATACCCACAGGGTCGGAGCTTATCGAACCCGGAAGCGAAATTAGTCAGGGTAGTATAATTGAATCTAACTCTCGAATGTTGGAAGCCTCTATAAAAGAAGATGGATGCCAACCCCGTCGCTATCCTATAGTACCGGATATAAAAAAAGAGCTATACAAAACCTTAACAGATGCCGTCGCCACCTGCGATATGGTTTTACTTTGCTCTGGGACAAGCGCAGGACGAGAGGATTACACAAAAAATATTATTGAAAACCTGGGGGAAGTTGTAACCCATGGCGTAGCCATAAAGCCGGGCAAACCTGTTATCCTGGCTATCATTAACGACAAGCCTGTTATTGGCATACCCGGATATCCTGTGTCTGCATACATTGTGTACAAAAATATTGTTTTGCCGACAATACAGAGCTTGCAGGGTCTTGAAACAGAGCCTGGCGTAAATATACAGGCCACCCTTACAAAACGGCTGGTGTCATCCCTAAAGCATAAAGAGTTTGTGCGTGTAAAGCTTGGTAAAATAGGGGATAAGTTTATTGCTACTCCTTTGTCCCGGGGAGCCGGAGCCGGTATGAGTTTGGTTAAAGCAGATGGTTTTTGCATAATTGACCAAGAGCTTGAAGGACTGGAAGCCGGAGCTACTGTTCAAGTATCCCTGCTGCGTAACGTAAGCGAATTTACAAAAACCGTAATCTCCATAGGCAGTCACGATATAATCATGGATATACTGGCGGATTTAATGTCTAACCAAAGTGGTGAAGTAAACCTGTCAAGTTCCCATGTTGGTACAATGGGCGGGCTAATGGCCCTAAAAAACAAGGAATGCCACATTGCCCCCATCCATCATTTAGACGAGGAAAGCGGCAGTTATAATGTGAAAATTATTAAGCAGCTGTTTTCTGACGAAAAAATGGCATTAATCAAAGGTGTGCGGCGTGTACAGGGGATTATGGTTGTAAAGGGCAACCCACAAAACATTACTTGCATAGCAGACTTAACCCGATGCAGATATGTAAACCGCAGCCGTGGCACAGGCACAAGAATGTTCCTGGACTATAATTTAAAGCTTGCCAATATTTTGCCTGTGGACATTAACGGTTACGACCGGGAGGTCTCCACCCATATGAACGTTGGGGGCATTATTTCTAGCGGCGGCGCAGATGCGGGGCTGGGCGTAATGTCGGCGGCTTTGGCATGCGGATTAGATTTTGTACCCATTGGCGAAGAGGATTACGATTTTGCCCTTCATGCCCACACTTTAAACTATGAACACGTAAAAATATTTATCCGACACCTTAAATCTGCAAAGTTTCATAAAGAGCTGGAAAAGCTGGGGGGATATACTGCGGAAAACTGCGGGGAGGTTATTGTTATTGACTAAGGAAATAAAAACACGATATGAGCGCAACATGAATGCCCTGTCTGAACGGGATATTTTAAAACTACACCGGGCCAAGGTATGTATTGTTGGGGTTGGCGGTTTAGGAGGCTATGTAACAGAAATTCTGGCACGGATAGGCGTATTGAACATTACCATTGTGGACTATGACGTGTTCGAGGCAAGTAATTTAAACAGACAGCTATTTTCAGAAGAATCCCTGATTGGCAGTTACAAAGTTGATGCGGCTATAAAGCGCATTGTCAAAGTAAACTCGGACGTTAAGGTTAGTGGGATAAAAGATAAACTCACCGGGGACAATGGGCCGGAAATTCTACATGGGCATGATATAGTAATAGATGCACTTGATAGCATACAAACCCGCATTATGCTAGCAGAAGTTTGTGCCAAGCTGGGTATTCCCCTGGTTCATGGCAGTATTGCTGGCTGGTATGGGCAGGTAGCTTGCGTATTCCCCGGTGATGATACCCTTCAAAAAATTTACGGCGGCGTTAAAACAGACCGGGGAATTGAAAAAAATCTTGGCAATTTACCATTTACGGCATCTGCAGTGGCGTCTGTTCAATGTGGTGAATGCGTAAAAATATTAACGGGTAAAGATGTATCGCAAAATTCTGTTTTGCGGATAGATTTATTAAATGGAGAATTTCACACTATTCAGGTATAGTTATATTCCTACCATCTCCATTAAAAACCTGGCATTAGTAGTTTTGGACTGCCCTTTGCGTAATTTATAGTCGAAATAAATACTCCCATCTTGGTAATCCTCACTAAAACTGTAATTGACAATTCTGTCATGCATATCTGCCAGTTTGCATAACTCCAAGTCGTGGGTAGAAACCATGCCAGCCCCACCCAGCCCCTGCAATTTAGTAATTACGGCATCTGCACCGGCAAGCCTGTCTACAGAATTTGTACCCTTGAAAATTTCGTCTATTAGAAACATCGTGTCTTTGTTTTGCCCCACTACATCCAAAATCATTTTTATACGCTTAAGTTCCGCATAAAATGTGGACACTCCCTGGTTCAAATCATCTGCAATACGCATAGATGTAATGATATCAAACCTAGAGCAAGTCATTTCACTTGCGCAAACAAAACTCCCTGCCCTGGCTAACAACAAATTAACCCCAACTGTCCGCATAAATGTAGTTTTACCGGACATGTTGGACCCACTAATGATAAAAATATTATTGTCAAAGCGTAAACTGTTGCAAACTCTGCTACTATTTTGCAGTAAGGGATGCCCAAGCCCCTTGGCTTCAAGCACCTTTCCGCTTTCACGCACTTCCGGCAAACATACTCCATCACAAACATTCGGTAAATGAGAAAAGGCCAAGAGGCTTTCAAATTCTCCAATGGCGGCAAACCACTCCCCTGCTAAATGAGAATACTTCCCCTTCCACCGTTCCAGCAAAAATGCGCAGTAGAAATCCCATAGCAAAAACCAATTAAAAATAACATATACTATCGGGTTAGACATTATGCTAAGGGCATTGCTTATCTTCTCTAGCTCTTTTACCGCAACAGACGCAACCCCTAGCCGGGATTTTATTTCGTTAAGCTTATGGGAAGAAAAATCTCGCATCCTTAAGGTATCAATTACATGTACATACTTGCCCAGCTTATAAGGCAAACGGCTCATAATCCCTAAGTACTCCCTGGCCTTGCAGCCACTAAACCAACACAACAAATGCTGCACCACAAAAAACAGGGCGCCAGCCCAAAACAACCCCCTTACCCAAAAACCTGAAAGCAGTAATATTATTGTAACCACAGGCACAAAGCAGATTGAAAATTTTAGTACAATGGATTTCATAAAAGGCTTGCTGTCTGCAAGTTCATCTATAAGCTCTGCATCAAGTGGGTTTATTCCAATTTGAGATAAGTAATATTGAATGTCATTTGCAAATTCTATATCTTTGCTAAGTTCCGCTATTGCACGCTGCCGTTCTTTTATTTGTTCAATTGTGTAAGCGGGGTTTAGCAAATCCCCTGCAAATGCCTGCCTACCGTGCCAGGTACGGGTAGTATTAAGAAATTGAAAAAATGACTTTGCCCCTACAATGTCTAAGTCACAAGCAAAAGGATGAACAGGGTCAATAAACTCCTTGCCGATGTCGTCGAAATTTGCCCAATCCCCTGTAATCCTGCAAATATGCCTATTACAAATGGCAACTATACCCTTTGCGTATCTAATTTTATTGTCCAGCCTATAATGCCAAACCCACAATACTACAGACACCGCAAAAAAAGCGAGTGTTGCAAATATTGCCGGCACCGCAAATCTGCTGGCAAATAAAAATGTTATACAAACAACTAAAGCCAAAACAGCCAGAATTTTACCGTATCCAAGCCTATCGAACAGCCTATTCTCCCACTCCAACCGGGCTTGGTGCTTTGCAATAATATCTTGGAATTTACTCTGCATCTTGTACCTCCGGTTCTGCTTCCGGATTAGCATAGAACACTTGATTCACTATACCTGGCACTTCTTCCGCATTTGGGATAAACCAGGATATCCCATTTCTATATAAGGCTTTCCCGGGCAAAGTAAATGTGTTAATCCTGTCGGCACTAATCCTGCCGATATACGGCACATATCTTGCCAGTTCAAGAATGCCGATATTAGTGCGGACGTCGTTTATTAGTATTCCGGCAAGAGCTAGCGGGTCATTCATAATTGCTTCACGAGTAAGAACCTGCTTCATAAGTTGTGACATAAACTCCATTTGCATTGTATTACGCATCAAATCCCCCGTAGGGAACGAGCGAAAACGTACTACACCCTCTGCCATATTACCGTCTAAGTGTTGATACCCGGCTGGGATATCAATGAATAAATTTTGATATGGGTCTTCATACTGTAGCCTGCGCGGGATATACATTGTAACACCGCCGATAGCATCTACGATGCGTCTAAAGGCAGCAAGATCCACCTCTATATAGTAATGAAACTGCACACCCAACATTTCGCCAAGCTGGGCCTTTAGATAAGATACCCCGTGAACACGCCCCCCAAAAGCACGCACGGCATTAATCTTCAAGCTTGATGGCGGGCGCAAACCATCTGCACGCATTTGTTCTAGCCTATGCTGTGGAATGTGCGTGTACATATCACGGGGAATGGACATTAGTCTTATATCCCCCGTATCCCGATAAAATGTCCCTACCATTATGGCGTCTGCAAGAGAATTATTGTCCAGCCCAATAAAAATGAAGTTTGTCCTGCCCGGAGGACGTAAAAAATTGCCCTCATCCTCTACTATGTGCTCTGGTATTATGTGAGGTATGGGCTCAAAATGGTATTCGTAGTAGTAATCTTGGATAATAGAATTATCGTATTGTGATTGAGGGAAGTCATAAATCAGTGCCGGAGGGTTACTATCTGCACGGGCAGACACCACTGCAACTAATATTACTGCAAGGACCAAATACGTTCCTGTTATTGCACCTGCTATTTTAAAAGACTTTTTGGTAAATTTTCTGAAAAGCCAGAAAACCTTCAAAACACCATCTCCTGTTAGTAAATACTTGTACTGTCAGTATATAGCCAGCTTAACTAAGAATCAAGGTTAATGCAAAATTTCTATATTCATTAGTTATATACGTTAAAGTACATGTTATACAATTACTATTAGACTTCTTGCGTAAGTTCAAAATTTCTACGAAGCAACAAGAGGGGCGGTGAGCGAATCAAGCATTACCGCAGGAAATTCACCTTAAGCGAACGCTGTTGCCCCGGTCGTTGGTTGATTGCAACCAACATGCGAGTAGAAATTACAGTTGTGCAAGAAGTGTATTGCATTTTTTCCAAGAAAGATGATATATTAAAAAAAACAATAAGGAGATAAGTTGAACATGGAAAAAATTACACTAAAAGTTAGCGGCATGAGCTGTGCCCATTGCGAAAAGGCCGTAGTAAATGCATTAACGGATATTGGTGCTAACAATGTAAACGCATGTGCGCAAAATAACACCGTTGAAATTACTTATGACCAAGCTGTACTAACCTTAGACAGCATCAAAACTGAATTGAACGATATGGGGTATGTTTGCGACTAAATTATGACTAATCCTATACTTGACACTACACTACCCCTGTATTACAATGTTCCTCACGCACTAATAAAATTAGTGCCACCATGCACCTGTGGCGGAATTGGCATACGCGTTAGACTAAGGATCTAATGGCTTAACGGCCTTGCAGGTTCAAGTCCTGTCAGGTGCAATTGATCATTGTTACTCGAACATATTTGTTGGTAAACAGGTATTCGGGTAACAGTAAAATTTTGAAAAAAAGAAACGGGGTAAGCCGATGTGTGGCTTACCTTTTTTCGTGTTCATTATGACTAAATAGGAAAAGTCAGAATAGTTTCTCCATGTTAAACTACAATCACCAAGCGAAAGGAGGTGCATTGATGGAGTATGAGCTAATGATTCAATCAACTCTGGATGAAATAGACAAAAGGATAACGGAAAATATCGGAGCTGATGAATTAGCGCGCATGGCGAATTATTCCATATATCACTTCCGTCGGGTTTTTATAGAGCTGACTGGGACGCCGTTCAATAACTATCTGACCCGTCGCAAATTGGAATATGCGCTGTATGAGTTATCGCAGGATAAGCGAATTATTGATGTTGCAATGAAATATGGGTTTGAGACCCATGCTGGATTTACTAAAGCATTTAAAAAAGTTTATGGTTATCCCCCATCGCTATATCGCTTGCACGTTACTGCATCACCGCCGGCAAAACCATCGGTTTACAACAAAAATTTGAGATATGGAGGAATTAACATGCAGGTTGCAATTAAAGAATTAAACCCCTTTTCCGCTATTGGGTATGCATCGCGCCACAGGATACCGGGAATCAAAAGCATAGCCAACCTACCAGGATTTTACGACACAGCAAAAAAGGATTATGCTGCAGAGCTATCCACACTGTTCCATACACACACCAAATACGAGCATTGCGAGGTTATTTTATGCCTTGACGTTGACGAAGAACACAATTGCTTTACGTATATGATTGGTGTAGGTGTAGATAAAAATGACTTTAGTGTTCCTCAACGCCCCGGCACATATCGACATGAAATATCGGGTGGATTGTACGCTGTATTTACAACCCCGTTAGCGGGTGATGACAAGCAGCTTGCCGCTATGCAAGACACATGGAAATATATATTGGAAGATTGGTTACCGGGTTCAGAATACGAATATGACGATACCCGATTAGATTACGAATACCATGACGAACGCGCTCATTCCGATTGGCGGGATGACGGGAAGTGCTGTACGGATATTTGCATACCAATCCGCAAACGTAAATAAGGAGTACAAAAAAGCGGGGCAAGTCGTTATGTGGCTTGCCCCGTTTTTGGAAGTCTTGGATTATAAAATCCAACAGGACAGAATCCATGCTGCTGAACTGGAAAAAGAGATTGAGGAAAAGAAGAAAAAATCCGCAGGGTTATCTTCCGAAATCGAAAAGCAAAAAAGCACCGCCGCACAAAATGATAAACAGCTTGCCGACTTTAGCAATGAGGTTAAATCTATGCATTGGAAGTGTAGCAAGTGTAGGAGTGTAGCAAAATTGGGGCGGTGTTACATAATCTTTTCTTTGAGTAGGTAAAAAAACAGACAGGGGAGGTGGTGTTCCGCTCCCTGCCTGTTTTGGTCGCTTACCAATGCCCCAAACTTTTACCATAATGAAATTTATGACCTGTAGTAAGGATTTTATCAGCGAGTTCTTTGTTTCTTAATCCCATAACCATTACATTATCATCTGTAACTTCATTGTTGTCGTGATTTATGAAATAAGCGGGGCGATTCAAAAATACAAACCCCAATTCTTCATAAAACTTGGTTATGCCACTCTCAATATTAGCTTCCATGCAGACAATATCAATTCCAATTTCGTTTGCTTTTTTCAACGCCGCTTCCGCTAACTTTCTCGCATAGCCCTTTCCTTGGTAGAGGGGAAGAACTGCCA